>WNGH01000030.1_pt1 | contig 110008 bp, 90 predicted proteins | sample 5400631 | NCBI WGS metagenome assembly WNGH01 (sample SAMN13153373, study PRJNA577476) | soil metagenome | isolation source: 115 cm soil or saprolite under Garry oak tree replicate 1 | place: USA:California | collected 2016-06-15
AGACCCATCTGACCCATTGGACTCATCTGTCTCATTAGACCTATTAGACCTATTAGACCCATTGGACTCATCAGACCCATTGGACTCATCAGACCCATCAGACCCATTGGACTCATCAGACCCATTGGACTCATCAGACTCATTAGACCCATTGGACCCATTGGACCCAAATCTCGCGAACCTCAGAACCCGCAACCACCATTCCCCACCAGCTCCCTGGTTCAATGGAAGCGAGGCACATGTCGGGATGCTCGATCACGCCATGAGCTTCACCACCTGACCCCATTCATGAGATTGTTGCAAAAACGGACAGGTGGAAGCGCCTGACCCCCACAAGGGGCAATCCATTTCAAAGAAGACGTTTTGCGAGTCAAACGAAGCCGATGCAGCCGTGTCATCCTGAGCGCGAGCGAAGGATCTCTGTCCGGACAGAGATCCTTCGCTCGCGCTCAGAGCCTGCGCCTCTCGAGAAGCGAAGGGATGACAAAGCGAGATGGTCTCTTATTTGAAATGTCTTGCCCACAAGGGATCAGGCTCATCCATTTCTCCATTTCACAAAAATCCCACACGCACCCACATTCTCCTTTTCTGTTTGCACTACCACTTGAGGGGGTGATAGAATAAACAAACATGTCGTCTGGAAGCTATACCAGGATTGAGAAGCATATGCAGCAAAATCCAACCATTTCTCCTACGAACACTGAAGCTGTGTCACCCGATCTCTATATCAATCGCGAGCTAAGCTGGATTGAATTTAATCGTCGGGTCTTTGAGCAGGCACAGGATACACGTCATCCCTTACTGGAACGTGTCAAGTTTCTCTCCATCTTTGATTCTAATCTTGATGAGTTCATTATGATTCGCGTGGCAGGACTCAAGGACCAGGTGGCTGCTCATATAACAACTCCCAGTGCTGCCGGATTGACGCCTGAACAACAATTGATGGCTGTCCGCGAGTGTTTGTCGCCTTTGGTTCAACAGGTACACCACTACTGGCTGGATACCCTGGCTCCTTTATTGGCCGAACAGCATATTCACGTTCTTAACTACGAAGAACTGGACGCTACCCAACGGGAAGCCATGTTATCTTATTTTGAAAAGGAAATCTTTCCCGTTCTGACACCTTTAGCCGTTGATGCAGGTCATCGTTTCCCGTTTATCTCCAATCGCAGTTTGAATCTGGCTGTGGTCATTACCGATGCGGTTCATGGCGAACGCTTTGCGCGTGTTAAAGTGCCACCTACCCTGCCGCGCCTTATACCTGTCCCTGTTGCCCCAGCTACTGATGGCGCACCCACGGCCTTTGTATGGATTGAGCAGGTGATCGCTGCCCACCTGAGCATGCTCTTCCGCGGCTTTGAGGTGTGGGAGTCCTATCCATTCCGCGTCCTCCGCGATGCCGACATTGAACTACAAGAGGATGAAGCTTCTGACCTGCTGGAATATATTGAGCAGGAGTTACTCGAACGTCGTTTTGGCTCGGTCGTCGACCTGGCCGTTAATCCTTCTATGCCCGCACGCATTCGCAGTCTGCTCCTCGACAAGCTAGAGATTACCTCCAACGATATAACGGTTATTGATGGTCCGCTTGGTTTAGTCGATCTCATGGAACTCTACAGCGTCGAAGCTCCTGCTCTCAAAGACCCACCCTTTACGCCGCGTACACCGTCGATCTTCCGTCAAGAGGAGGATTTATTTACCCTGATTCGTCGCCATGATATCTTGATGCATCATCCCTATGATAGTTTCAATTCAGTGATCGAATTCATTCGGGCCGCCGCCGATGATCCGCGGGTACTCGCTATTAAGCAGACCCTCTACCGTGTCGGTACCAATGCTCCGATTGTCAATACATTGCTCGATGCTGTGGAAAATGGCAAGCAGGTGGCGGTGCTAGTAGAGTTAAAGGCACGTTTTGACGAGGAAAACAATATTGAGTGGGCGAGAGCTTTAGAGCGCAGGGGAGTCCATGTCGTCTATGGGCTCGTCGGCCTCAAAACCCATGCTAAAGTGGCACTGGTGGTACGCAAGGAAGAAGATGGCTTACGCCGCTATGTCCATCTTGCGACCGGCAACTACAATGCTACTACGGCCCGTATCTATGAAGACGTGGGCATGTTCACCTGCCGCCCTGATCTCGGTGCCGATGTAACCGATCTTTTTAACCTGCTCACAGGCTACTCACGGCAGCATGCTTATCGCAAACTGCTGGTGGCTCCTATCGGACTACGGGAATCCCTCGTGGAGCGTATCGAGCGAGAAATCCGCATACAGCTAGAACATGGCAATGGCCGTCTCATCTTCAAATGTAATGCCCTCGTCGATCCTGAGTTTGTGGCTCTTCTCTACCGTGCCTCGCAGGCAGGCGTCAAGATCGACCTGATTGTGCGCGGGATGTGTTGCCTCCGTCCCGGTTTGCCGGGCATTAGCGACAATATCCGTGTGAGAAGTATTGTTGGGCGTTTCCTGGAACATAGCCGTATTTTCTATTTTGGCAATAACGGCCATGAAGAGATATATCTGGGGAGTGCCGACCTGATGCAGCGCAACCTGAATAACCGTGTTGAGACAGTCTTTCCCCTCGAAGACCCATCATTACGTCGGGCCATACAAACCCACCTGTTTGATCACCTCTTGGCGGATACGGTCAACGCCAGCGAGTTGTTGCCCGATGGGAGCTATGTACATGTGCATCCCCAGCCAGGGCAGGAGCCTTTCGATTGCCAAGCATGGTTTATCAAACATCCATTATTCGATCCACCCCCCTCTGATGATATGCTCGCTACCAGTGCCGTACCATCACTATCTTAAATTTAGAGCAGAGACAAACCACAGTATCATCAGGAAGAGCGACCAGCAGAGTCAGTCTTCCTGATGATGCTCCCCCATTTGGATGCTTCAGTATACTATTAGTAAGGCAGTAAGGAATTTGCCTGTGTTTCCCTGCTAGATTATTGTCTTCTTACTAACAACAGACAACTACATTGGTAGAGATAGATACGCTTAGGAGACTAATAGTGAGTAGTTTACAGGTAAGAAGGTGAGGAGAATTTTGCGGAAAAAAGTACTAGTAGTTGATGATGATGCTGGTTTACAAGATTTATTGCAAGCCATTCTGGAACTAGAAGATCATGAGGTAATTATAGCTGAAAATGGGTTGGTAGCTCTGGAAAAAATTGAGCAGGTCAAGCCCGATCTGATTTTTCTTGATCTGATGATGCCCTATATGGATGGATTGGCCTTCACTAAGGAATTGGAGAGACGTGGTCTACGCTCATCCATTCCAATTATTGTACTGACCTCCGATGTACGTGCCCAGACTACACTTGAGTACAAGGGCTTTGATAGCTATCTGACCAAGCCATTTGACTTACGCCGTTTTCTAGACGAGATGAGAAAGCTGCTTGCACCTGTCCATACCTATTAATACTACTGCTCCCTAAAGGGATAGCTTCATCTCTTTGCGGAGAAAAGCCCACAAGCCCACAAAAAAGTATTGACGAATAGAACAAGACATGGTATAGTTTTGCCACAAGCAAGTTAGCCCAATGGAATGGCTTGCATCCCCGCCAAGGTAGCTCAGTCGGTAGAGCACAGCACTGAAAATGCTGGTGTCGCCGGTTCGATTCCGGCCCTTGGCACTTCTTGATGTTCACAGAGGTGTGAAGCCAATTCTAGAGCGGCTTTACACCTCTTTCTTTTAGAACTCATCCAGCGTTGACATCAAAAGCGAAGCCTGACATCAAAACACCCCATCTACCTTGTTCATTGCATCAGACCTCTGGCTTCATGAGCGAATTTATGGTATCCTGCGAGGGGATACACGTTCTAGCTATCAAAGGGAAACCAATTCGACATGGAATAACTGTATCCTTATGCCCAGATAGTCTCAACAATATAATTATAGCTATTGGCTTGCCAGCGCAAAGAAGGAAAGACAGTTATGACATCCCCTACCGGGCTCTCGCCCTCATCGAATAAACAAGACCTACCCCTCAGCCTGTATCACTTGCTTGACCCTGAAGTTCTCGCCAACCCATATCCCTTGTATCACCGGCTGCGTAGTGAGGACCCCGTTCACTGGGATCCCTTCCTGCATGCATGGGTAGTAACACGTTACTCAGATGTGATCAACATCTTTCAGCACTTCTCAGCCAATCGTACACCTACTCCTGAGCAGCTGACTGCGTTAGGTCTGTCATCCTTAACACCACTGGCTGAGGTGATGGTACACCAGATGCTCTTTCTAGACCCGCCCATGCATGGGCGTGTACGGGGACTGGCTTCCAAGGCCTTCACCGCACGCAGAGTAGAGGTACTACGCACGCACATCCATGAAGTTACCAAGAGCTTGCTGGATGCTGTACAGGACAGGGGACATATGGATATACTCAAAGACTTCGCCATCCCCTTGCCTGCCATCATCACTGCCGAGATGTTGGGTGTTCCTACCTCTGACTGGCCGCAATTGACAGTATGGTCAGCCGACTTTGCCCAGGTACTTGGCAACTTCCAACACAACCCGGAACGTGCTCCCCAAGTCATCAAGAGTTTGGAAGCCATGATAGCTTACTTCCGGGCTGCCATCAAAGAGCAGCAGCAGCATCCTCGCGACGGCCTCATCAATGCCCTGCTCAATGCTGAGATCGACGGCGACCGCCTGACAGAAGAAGAGGTGGTGGCTAACACCATTGTTACCATGGTCGGCGGTCAGGAGACAACAACCAATTTGATCGGTAATGGGATATTAACCCTCCTGCGCCATCGCGATCAGATGGAGAAATTGAAAGCTGACCTGACCCTGATTCCCTCAGCAGTAGAGGAACTGTTGCGCTACGAGAGTCCAAGCCAGCACACGGCTCGCTTGGCACCTGATGACGTGATGTTGGGCGAAAAACTGATCCGCAAGCGTCAGGCAGTCATTGCTGTGATGGGAGCCGCTAATCGCGACCCTGAACGCTTCCCAGACCCCGATCGCCTGGACATCTGTCGCCACGACAATCGACATGTGGCCTTTGCCTGGGCCAGCCACTTCTGTTTTGGCGCACCACTGGCACGAATTGAGGGACAGGCTGCCTTTGAACACATAGTGCGCCGCATGCCCAACCTGGAATTGGAACCAGGACCAATCACCTGGCGTGAAAACCTGGGCTTGCGGGGTCTCACAGCGTTACACGTCAAATTTTAGCCACTCGCTTCTTCTATCTCTGCTGGCTCATTTTGAACGGTAGGAACAGGAGCCTCAATGCGGGGTAGATAGAAGCTGAAAGTTGAACCTTCGCCGGGGACACTATGTTGGAGCCACAGACGCCCCCCCATGGCTTCGATGTAGCGACGACAGATATATAATCCCAGACCAGAGCCACGCACAGGGGTGGTCAGGGAACGCTGAGCACGCACAAACTTGTCGAAGATTTTTTGTTGCTCCGCAGGCTCGATACCCTCACCTTCGTCATACACCTGCACGAGAACTACTGGTGTATGGGGATCGCTTTCAACGTCACTTTGCTCATCAGGTATAGCTACTTTGGAGAGAAGAGTCCTACTGGCAATGACCTCGATGCGGCCATCACTTGGCGAGTACTTAGTAGCATTATCCAGCAGATTGGAGATTACCTGACGCACACGCAAAGGATCACTGTGTACCCACAGGCCACCATCCACCTGAGTCACAATCTTTTGCTCAACATTGATACTAATCATATTGACTGCCAGCTCCACAACCGAGAACATTTGCACAGGGCCAATTTGCAGATCGAGCTTTTTATCAACCGTGCCGATCTTGGCCGCCTCAGTCATACTTTCTACCAGATCGGTCAATTGTTGCGTAGCACCAGCAAGCTTGGTGGCATAGTGTAAAATCTTTTGCGTATTAAGACGATTGCTCTGACGCTTAAGCATGGCAGCATAACCGCTAATGGCACTGAGAGGCGTACGTAACTCATGTGAGGCGGTTACCAGAAATTCGTCTTTGAGTCGATCCAGTCGCTGCTGTTCGGCATACGCTTCTTGTATCTCCTCGAAGAGTTGGGCGTTGCGGATAGCACTGGCGGCTTGAGAACAGATAGCCAGTAGCATACCAATATCGGCAGGACGGAAGTTACGACTCTGGCGCGGTGTATGCACACCCAGAATCCCCACTAACTCGTTCTGATACAAGACAGGAATCATGAGCATTTTGCGAATATCCGTCTCAAGCAGAAACATCGCTCCCTCTTCGATACTGGCCTGTGCCAGTTCTTCTGTCATCTCTTCGTCGAGGTAGAAAAAACTGGTGGTGACTAAATTTTCCAGCACCGTCCCTTTGAAGGGAATGTGTATCTTCTCCAACAGGTCATTATGCAGTGTAGGAGACATGGGAGGAAGTGGCTGAGTATCGAGCTCCTGATGTTTCACTGGTTGGGCCGACTCGTAGGCAGCCTGCACGATCAAACGTTGTCCATCGGGCATCAGTTGAAAGAAAACGCTCATTTGTGCATCGAGCAACCGTGCTGCCGACTCAACAAATTTGTGAAGCAGTTCAGTGACATTCAAAACTGAACTGATCGATTGCAGAGAACTATTCATGGCAGCCAGAAATTCCTCACGCTGCCGCGCTTCACGCAGTGACTCCCGTGAACGCTCATACAGCTTCGCGTTTTCAATGCTGACCGTAATAGTCTGTACCATCGTCTCCAGTACCTGAATCTCTTCAGTACGATAGGCATTCGTTGTATTACTGGTGAGCGAAAGAGAGCCAATAACACGCTTAAACATTTTCATGGGTAAAAGTAGAAACGAGCCAGTTTTGCGTTGATCGCCCCATACGCCGGTCAGTAGTTCGTCATAGTCATTGTGTTCTATATGCATTGGCTCAAGCAACAACTGCTCTTGTTCTTCGTGAGCGATCTTCCACCAGACCGGTCGCTCTTCCGGTGAAATTACAGTAGGTCGCTCAACTAATCCCTCCACACGCCTCCCATCCTCAACGGCAAAAACATCGTAAATCAATTCCGTATCGCGATCATAGAGGGTGATCACCATCGAAGAAACATCCACAATCCCGGCCACAAACTGGTAGACTCCCTCCACCAGCTTCGCCAATTGCACTGTTGAAGGAAAGGCCCCACTGATCGCCTGCAACCGTCGCAAATAATCGCTGGTACGCAACTGATGACGGCGTAGTTGATCGTTCTGGAGATAAAGGGCCATACGCTCGGCGCAAGTCAGCACCTCAGCACGTTGTCTCTGCTGAAAGATGGCTCCAGGTGCCGTTCGATAGAGGATAATGACACCCAGGATTTGCGGCTGTCTCTTTCTGCCATGTGCCTCATCGATCAAACTGGACTCGGCAACCGGTACGGCCAGATACCATGCCGGCACAACATCGGCCTGGAAAGGCTCAGGGCCAGTATAAAAGAACGAGAGATAGTCTTCGTGACGCAGAATATACGCCTCGTTTTTGTGCCACACATAGCCAATGAGGTCGTGTCCTCTAGGATAACTTTCTCCCACCGGAAAAAAACTGCCCGTTTGCACTGATATATCTTCTATATCCTCCTCTGTTAGTGCCTGTGAGGGACGTTTCCATTGTTCTAAGGCAGAACTGGAAGGATCGAGTGCTAAAGGAACAGTGCTATGTTTCTGAGATTGATGAGCTATCTCTGTACCATTACTACTCGTGAGAGTCGTAGCATTACGCAGACGGAGATGAAGCTGTATCTCCATCTGTCTGCTACTCTCATTATAGAGCGCAAGACAGGCACCCACAGCATGAAATTGCTCCATCATCTGCCGTAAGAGCTGCTTCAACAATGATAGAGGATATGTTTCTTCTGATGGAGATTTCGATTCTCCCCAAATAGCGGTAGACACACAAATCTCCTGACATTCTCGTTAAGGGGATGGAATATCGTTCCAATCCCTATGGGTAGCTTACAATGAATGCAGCAAAAATACTACTTTTCAGACCGACTGACCGAAGGTAGCCGACTCCTTTCAGACCATACTGAGGTAGAATATCACACGTCTCTTTTATATTCAACTACTATGGTAGGGGTTTTCATCACTTTTTCAGTTGCGTTCTACAAGCTCTGAGACGAGCCAAGGTGAGGCGGGAGACGTTTGAGGCGCATGCCCGTCAACACGGCCAGTTCAGCCAGGTGGAAAATGCCATACACCTCACCCAGAAAGATGATGACTTTGTCGCGATTTTCCTCCTTGAGGCGCAGTCGCCAGCGAACGGTGCCTTCGCCCCCCAGCAGTGCCGTACTCAAGCCCGCAGTGGTGGCGGTCTCGTGCGTGGACGTGGTGGGAGTTGTCGCCGCTTTGGCTTGCCACAAGCGAAAGGCGGTACACAAGGCCATCACCAGTACGGTCATATGGCTGTGCACCACCACTGCTGCCGCCGTTTTCTTGGGGAAGCGGCCCAGATGCCAGGGATGCTTGCCTTCTTTGAAAATGCCATTCTCAATCACCGAACGCCAGTCATAGGTATCAAAGATGACAAAGGGGTCCTTGACCGGCCCATTGGTCAAATAGACGGTGCCGCCGGTCGTCGGCGTCCAATTTTCCCAGCGGCGCACGACCACCGCATTGATGGGGTACCCTTCGTAATCGCGCCGCTGCGCCTGCTGCGTGTGTTCTGGGTCTCCATAGCTATCATAGGTCGTCAGTCCCTCAATGCCCACTAGTTCCGTGCGTAAACGCTCTTCTCTGGCTGTTTTGCCGTGTCCATGCCGCACCACCCGCTCACGGGTGCGCACCCGTTCCCGTTTGGCCAGAGCTTGCGCGTCCTGGGTCACGGTCATATTCGACTTGCTGACCACCACAAAGCGCACCCCCTGTTGATCCACGCGCCACAAATCTTCTCCATCCAGGTAGCCGCGATCAATGACGATGGTCTGGATATGCCCCCGCGTCCCCAGATTGCGTTGGGCTTGCTCCAATAAGGGGACCAGCCAGCGCCCTTCATACTCCTGGATCGGCACCACTTTCATGGCTAAAGGCAAGCGGGTGTGCACATCAATGAGTACCAACACCTTCCACCCATACACGTAATATTCCTCGGTGGCTCGCTCCTTTTGCCCTTTCACCTTCACACTGCGCGTCTGTTTGAGCTTCCCTCGGCTCTCATACGTCTCCGGCGTGGGTAATTTGCTGCCATCCAATGCCGCGAGCCGTGGCCCATCCACCAACCCCCATTCCACCACACAGCGCACCATCGCATTGAAGAGCCGTTCCATCTGCTCTTGCGTCAACTTGCTGATGTTGTCGGCCAAACATTGCGGCGTCAGGGGTCCTTGTTTCTTCTTGGTCTGGCGTTGGGCATCTCCGCGTTTGGTCAATCCTTCCTCCACTTGTCGCGCATTAAAGCCGATCAGTTCCATTAAGGGCAGATGACTAAAGAGCACCCGCGGCAATTCATTCATGGACTGAGCGCCAAAGAGGACTTTGAGCAGATACAACAAGAGAAATTGCACCGTAGGAACCAGCACGCGCTGAACTCCGGGCAGCTCCTGCTCTTCCAACACCGCCAGCATCCCGATATCCTTGAGAAAAACAAAAAACTCGTCGAGCAGTCCTGCCTCGCTCAATTCGTGCAGCTCTTCAATTTCTTCTCCCGCATACAGCCCCTGGGCGACCTGGACATCATCGCGCACGGCCAGCTGCCAGCTTAATCGGGCCATCACTGCACTTGGCTCGTTCTCTCCGCTTGCCTCTTTGGTGGCTTTTTTGCTCATCTCTTCCCCCGTTTTTCCCTTACCCTATCACTTTCTCCTCCTCTCCGCAATCCTCTTCTTATATCAAAACATCAGAGGGATATCGAACTCAAAGTTCCATCGAAGAGCGCTGAATATTGGTAAAGATGTCCCTGAATTATGGCAGAAGTTTTTAGATTGGTATAATGCAGTCTTTGCCGAAGGCGCATTATCTGAGCGCGAAAAGGCTCTCATCGCGCTGGCTGTTGCCCACACAGTTCAGTGTCCTTACTGTATTGATGCCTACAGCTCTGCCTGCCTTGAGAAAGGCTCTGACATCGAACAGATGACCGAGGCGATTCATGTCGCAGCTGCCATTCGTGGGGGCTCATCTCTTGTCCACGGTGTTCAAATGCGCAATCATGTACATAAGCTCTCGATGTAAATCCAAGAGGTGCCACGATGGCAAAAATTATTCCCACCTTGAACAAGCAGGGTCATCGTCTCTCCAAGGCGGAATGGCAGCGGCAGATACTCGCAGACTTGCCACTACGCTCATTTGCCGAAGCCGTGGCAAACACCGGTCACCAGCCCCTCAGAGCTGATGGTATTCAGGTTTTGCAGATCAACGTTGGTAAACGCTGCAATCAGACGTGTCAACATTGTCATGTAGATGCAGGACCGGACCGCAAAGAGGTTATGCCTCGTGCTGTTCTTGAGATGTGTTTGCAATTTCTGGAACAGACGAACATTCCCACGCTCGATATCACCGGCGGTGCTCCCGAAATGCATCCCAATTTTCGTGAGTTAGTAGAGCGTGCCAGTGTACTTGGGAGGCACATCATTGATCGCTGTAATCTGACGATTACCCGTTTACCTAACTATGCCTATCTTCCTGAATTTCTAGCGCACCATCAGGTTGAGATCATTGCTTCATTGCCATCTTACGCGCCGAAACAAACAGATGCGCAGCGTGGTGATGGCGTTTTCGAGAACTCTATTCTTGCTCTCCAACACCTTAATAGCCTGGGCTATGGTAAAGATGGAACTGGTCTACTACTCAATCTGATCACAAACCCGGTCGGAGCCTTTCTTCCAGGCAATCAACGTTCGCTGGAAACCGATTGGAAACGTCAACTGAAGCGTCGCTACAACATTGAGTTCAATAACCTCTACACCATTACCAACATGCCCATTAGCCGTTACCTGGATTTTCTGATGCGCTCAGACAATCTAGAAGCGTACATGGAGAAGCTGGTCAACGCCTTTAATCCTGCTACGGTAGATGGCTTGATGTGCCGTACTATGATCTCAGTGGGCTGGGATGGTCGGCTCTTCGATTGTGACTTTAACCAGATGCTCGATATAGGCCTTGGCCCGCAGTTACCCCAGACTATCTTCGAGGCTACACTGGACTCATTAGCGAAGCGTGTCATTCAGATTGGTCAGCACTGCTTCGGCTGTACAGCTGGCCTCGGCTCCAGTTGAGGGGGCACCACAACGTAGCGGTCGCTACGCGAGAGCCAAAGAGGTGGAGCACCAGCAAGGATGCTCCACCTCTTTTTCATGGAACACTATGAAGCTATCCTCAATGGTTACCTCTAACCACAAAAATGGAAGGGAATACTACTGATTTGCAGACTCTTGGCCGCGCAGAAAACCCCATATATTCTTGTAACCTATTATCTGTTCAATCCGTAGTAATGAGATATAATATAGTATGAAAGACCACCGATGGAGGCTATTTTTGGGAATAGGGATAGGTTATAAATATGTATAAAAGATTCTTCATAGACACGGTACCAAAGCTATGTTACCCACTTTTCCGTCTTCTGCTGGTAGTAAGCTTTGTGTGTCTCGCCATTATTGGCACCACTACAACTCAGACAGTTTTTGCCGCCACTGGTCCTGCTGGCAATGTGAACGATCCCGTGGTGCGTGCAGTTGATATTGCCGAACCAGCAGTGGTGCGTATATTCACCACCCTCGGTGGGCACCTCACCGTGCATTTTTCTGCGACGAATGTCGTGACCTTCCCCCAGGCGAATAGCACGAGTGGCAATGCTTACCCATTGGAATATTCGGGCACAGGTTCGTTTATTAGCGCACATGGTGATGTGCTAACCGCCGACCATGTGATTAACCCACCACATGACACAACGCTTGACCAATTCTTGAACCAGACAGCCGCTCCCGATGTGGCCGCCTATATCAATCAGGGGAAAACGGGAACCAATCAAGTCACGGCTGATCAAGTGCAGCAGGCACTCGATAATAGCCAGTGGCAACTCGATCATCGCTATGATCCGGCAACCAGTGAGGTTGTGCTCAATACCAGCTATACTGGCCCACTCGCTGCACCAGACCTGAGCAGTATACCGACTCAGATTCATGCCTCGGTGGATCGCATCGAAAAGGAAAGTCCCGTCACCGAGAAAGATGTTGCGATTGTACATGTGAGTATGGATGATATGCCAAGCCTACAACTCGGCGATTCATCCAACGTGCATCAGCAGGATCAACTGACGATTATTGGTTTTCCGGGGAGTGGCGACGTGAGTACGCGACCCACCGATCTGCTGACTGCCTCAACGAATACCATTACAGTGAGTTCGGTGAAAACGACCAACGCCGGCGCACAGGTGATTCAGGTCGGGGGCAATGTCGAGCATGGTGATAGCGGTGGGCCAGCTCTGGACAACACTGGTACAGTCGTGGGTATTGTAAGCTTTGGACTCTCCAATACCGGTGGCACGACATTCTTACAGGCCAGCAATAGTGCCGAGCAACTGATCCAATCGCTCAATCTGGATACGAAACCAGGGCCATTTCAGCAGGCATGGAGTCAGGCACTCACCGATTATTCAGCCACCACTTCCGGTCACTGGCACAAGGCTGCCCAAGAGTTTGCCAGTATCGCTGCCAAATATCCACTCTTTAAGGCTGTACAGCCATACCTGACATATACACAGCAGCAAGCCCAAACGGAGCAGATACCAAATACACCTACACCCACAACCAAGAAGCCATCAACACAAAATCCGGTGCTAGCATATGTATGGACAATTGGTGCAGTAGTGGTCCTCCTGGCTCTCATTGCACTGTCGTTTGCTGTAGTAGTACGACGTCGCAGTAAAAAATCACCTACCGTACCTGCCGAACCAGCATTGCCAAGGGCAGCAGGACCTCCCACCGTTCAGCAGAATGACAATGCAGCGAATATGGCAGCCCAGCGAAGGCAGACACCTCTACCCATCCATGATGACGGCATGACAGCCTTTGGTGCGCCACCTACTTCATCACCAACTCAGCCTGCATCGACACAAACGTCCAGTATACTGCGCCCATGGCCCTGTGGACATCTCAATCGCCCCAATGCCCGCTTCTGTAGCATCTGTGGCGAGCCAGCTCCCCAGACAACGCGGCGCTTTGAGCAGTGATCCATGTGTCACAGTGACGGGCCATTCCTCCCCCGTCATTCATGCGGGGGAGGAATGGCCCTACCTTGTTTGGGCTCTTGTTGGGTGGTTCATACCACCTCTCCTTTTTGATAACGATAGCCATCCCGCCGATGAAGGGGTGTGAAGAAACGATGGCTAATTCCTTGCACCCGTCCTTGTTTGGTTTGAATATCAAAGGAGCCAGTGGCACGCACGAGCACTCGTCCGACATACTCCCCAACGCGTCGGCCTGAGGTGACAACCGCTCGCACCATATCGCCGGTTTGATATCCATAGTGGTGCTTCTGGCGTTGCCGATGCCGAACAGGCAAGCCGTACTTATTCGTGCCGCACATTTGCCGATTGCCTGAGCCTGTAGCCGTGATGAGAAGTGGCACTACCCCATGGAGAGAGAGACACGGTGGGGTGCTCTTGCCCACGCACGCGGCATCAATCCAGTGCGCCTTGTCGAGTCCTTGGGAGAGACGATTGAACTTGGTCAGTCCTCCACTGCCACATTCTACCGGCAAGCCTAATGCTTGCAAGCGTCGGGAGAGTTCCCACCGTGTGGCATTGACCGCCGAAGCATCTTTAAGCGGTGCTTTTGATTGAGCGAGAATGCGCTTGAGTACGTCTGGTTTGTTCGCGAGAAACTCCTTGATATCCCTCGTGCCTTTCGCGATGTTGCAGGGCTCACAGGCGAGCGTGAGATTGCTGACGCGATTCGTGCCGCCCTTGCTTGTGGGATGAATATGCTCAATTTGCAGAGGCACGTTGTCTTTGCCGCAATAGGCGCATCGACGCTGCCACTTTTCGAGCAGGTACTCTCGCAGTTCGTATCCGGCCAGCGTCCCTTGTTGGTAGTTGGCTCCGGCAATCTCCGGCTTGTCCATGGCTTGCAGGTCAAATTTGACGAGTTCTTGACTGATAGCTGTGATGGGACACAGGCTCATAAGGCGCTTGACCTGCGTGAGGGTGTTGGAGAGACGACTCTCGCGAGAAGGGGGAACCCATTCCGATGCGCGGCGTCGGTTGTCAAAGCGTGGCTTGCGGTAGCGTGTTTTGCGTGCCCGTCGGCTCCGGCGGACAGCCCGTCGCGTATCCAGACGCTCTTTGATGGCCTGCCCTCGGTGCGTGAGTTCGGCGGCAAAGACGACTTCCCCCGTCGCATCGTTGACTATCGCTATTCCGGTGGTTTTGCTGCCTGGGTCCAGCTTGAGACGCAAGGGGGCAAGAACGGGATGGTCGAGAGCCCCTTTCAGGATGATGGTGAAGGGATAGCGACGAAACACGGCGGCTTGCCCCCAGGAGAGCAGCAGGCGTGCTCGCGCCGGATGGACAGGGTTTAATGCCTGGTGGTTGGTATCTAAGACAAAGACGTTGCTCAAGATGAGCCTCCTGTTTCCAGGGTAATGGTGGCCTCGTCAAAGTTCGTGAGCGGTTTCGATACGGAGAGCACTGAGTTAACCCGTTAGCTCTGTTTAACCATCCGTCGCAGAGGTTGGGGCTGGCCGCGCACCCCAACGTGCCTATGCATTCGCTCCCAACGTAGCTGGTTGCCCGGCTGAGACTGGTCAGGTTCCGGCTTGTTCACACAAGCCCCGTGGCTTTAGCCCGGGGTTCCTGACGGAGCTTGCAATGCACCCATAATGTGGTAGCCAGCATCGACAAATATGATGTCGCCGGTGATGGAACGGGCCAGCGGACTACACAGGAAGAGAGCCGTATCACCCACATCGCTCTGCTCAATATTGCGGCGCAAGGGAGCAATCGAAGTCATCTGATCCCGGAAGCCGGTGAAGCCAGTAATACCACGAGCGGCAAGGGTATTGAGCGGCCCAGCTGAAATGGCGTTGACACGAATGTTGTGTTCACCAAGTTCAAAAGCCAGGTAGCGGACACTACACTCCAGAGCTGCTTTGGCTACAGCCATGACATTATATTTGGGCATGACCCGCTCACTTGCCACATAGGTCATGGTGAGTATGCTGCCACCATGAGCCTGCATAAGTGGTTTGGCACGCTGGGCCAGAGCGATCAGTGAGTAGGCACTGATGTCCAGAGCAGTATGGAAACCTTCACGAGTTGTCTCAGCAAAGGGGTTCTCTAGCTCGCTGGGTGGCGCGAAGGCCACGGAGTGAATAAGAATATCTAGCTCACCGCCAAAGGTTTCACCCACCTGCGCGAAAGCCGCATCGAGCTGCTGGTCATTCTGCACATCACATTCCATGACAGTCGTACCAGGAAGCTTGGCAGCCAGATCACGCACATACTTTTCCATACGTTGTTGATATGAAAAAGCCAGTTGCGCACCTTCGGCGGCCAGTGCCTGAGCAATAGCCCAACCAATCGAACGATGGTTCGCAATACCAAAGATAAGGGCCTTTTTCCCTTCCAATAGAGGCATGATATACTCCTTTTTAACATATGTAAGATCTGTTTAGCGTTCGATGGGATAGCGTCGACTTATACCTGTCTCCCAGACAGGATTCCCATCCATTCATGCCATTGGCCAAATTGTAGACCTTTTAGCGTTCGATGGGATAGCGTCGGCTTACCCATCCATTCATACCATTGGCCAAATTGTAGACCTTCGTGAGACCCGTCACCAGCGCAATCTCGGAGGCAGATGCACTACGCTGTCCACTGGCACAAACAAAAATGACATCTTCATTGGGAGGCAAGTTCAACTCTTTCAAAGCTTTCCCAAATGAGTAGATGCCGGTGATCGGAACTAATTCGGCTTCGGCAATATGACCACGATGCCATTCTTCAGGCATACGTACATCGATCACATGTGCGCCAGCTTCGATCATGCGCTTCGCTTCGTCGGTTCCAATAGTGGTATAAGGAAGAGCTTCTTCCTCATTATCATACGGCATTAGAATTCTCCTCGCTGTTATATTGCTCCAGCCAGAGACGCCCCAACAAGGTAGGGGTAATGATATATTCATCACCGATGAACGTCATGGTGAGCAAACCTTGATCTTCCATTTCACGAAAGTCGTCGGTAATCAGATAGTAGTGGCGGAGCATCCGTGACAAGTCACTTTCGGGCAACTGCTTCCAGCTCTGCAAAAGGCGCAAAACAGCCGCATATTTGGCGCTGCTATCGTCCGTTGCTTTCATACCTCTTTTCTCCTCGACCGGTTATGTGATAAGTGTAACAAATACGCCGCTATAGAGCAAGGGCTTACATAGGCCTGGGTACAGTTCACTTTTTTGCACAGTGGCGCCTGGTCTCTTCCCTCATGGTAGAGGCGGCATTTATGACGCCAGTCAGCCTGGCAAGCTAACTGGCGTCATAAATGCCGCCTCTACCATGATTCTTGAATTCGTGCAAAAAGGTGAAACGCACCCCATAGGCGTGAACTTCAGCCCGGCTGTCATCCTGAGCGTAGCGAAGGATCTCTCCCTGGGCAGCACGCAGATCCTTCGCTACGCTCAGGATGACAGATGGCGGGGCTCACCCCTCTCGACGATATTGCCAGCTTGTGTTATCGAACCGCGCCGTAAAACCCCTGGCTTCAGCCACGGGGATAGAAGGCGCGTTCCGCGAGCTGGGGCAGGGGTAGGGTGAAGCCCTCGACATTAAGTAGCTCATTGCTGTATAATCTTTCTATGAACACAAAGATAACTTACAAGTCCAACCACAACGTCTACTACTCTTGCAAGTACCATGTCGTCTGGTGCCCCAAGTATCGGCGCAAGGTGCTCATTGAGTTGGTTGCATCACGGTTAGAGCAGATCATTCGAGAGGTCTGTCAGCAACATCAGGCAGAGATAGTGAGCATAGAAATCATGCCGGATCATGTCCATCTTTTAGTGGAATGTGATCCCCAGTTCGGTATTCACCGGCTGGTCAAACTCATCAAGGGACGTTCCTCGCGGTTCCTGCGTCAAGAGTTTCCCAAACTCAAGACTCGGATGCCCACGCTCTGGACGAATAGCTACTTTGTTGCAACAGTTGGTGGCGCACCATTAAGTATCATCAAGCAGTATATTGAGAACCAAAAGCATGTCTAAAACGAAAGAACAGACACAACCGAAAAGAGAACGCAAGCCGAGAGAGCGCAAGCCAAAGAATCCCAATCTTCGGAATAAAGCGTACAAGTTTCGTCTCTACCCAACACACAAGCAAATCGCCACGTTGGAGTGGATCTTGAGACGATGCAAGGAACTGTACAATGCCGCTCTTGAGGAAAGACGTGAAGCCTATCGGTTGAATGGCGTGTCCGTTTCCTATAACATGCAAGCTGATCAACTTCCTGCCATCAAAGAACTGCGAGAAGAATATCAGGATATCCACAGCCAGGTGCAACAGGACGTGTTAAAGCGTCTGGATAAAGCCATGCAAGCTTTCTTCAGGCGCGTGATGAATGGAGAGAAACCTGGCTATCCTCGTTTCAAAAGTGGAGATCGCTATGACTCTTTTACCTATCCCCAGGGCGGCTATGAAATCATCAACAGGCGACTGCATCTCTCCAAAATAGGACAGATCAAGATCAAGCTTCATCGTGAAATCAAAGGCAAGATGAAGACGTGTACCATCAAAAGAGAGGGAGATCAATGGTACGCGGTGTTCACCACAGAATATGAGTTTGATCCCTCCACAACCTTTCATCCATCTGAAGAAGAAGTGGGCATTGATCTTGGCATTCACTCTTTTGCGGCACTTTCAGATGGAACCTTCATCGAAAATCCGCGTCTTTACCGCCATGCTGAAGAGGATATCCAGCATGCTCACCAGAAGATTGCACGTCGCAAGAAAGGCAGCCACAGACGGGCCCGTGCCAAGAAAGAACTGTCTCGTGTGTATCGCAAAGTGCGAAACGCGCGCCGTGATTTCTTGCACAAACAATCACGCAAGCTGGTAAATCACTATGGCACGCTCGTTTTTGAAGACTTGCAGATTGACAATCTGACGGCGGCTCCTGCTCCCAAACAAGATGAGCAGGGCAAGTACGTTCCTAATGGTGCCGCTGCAAAAGGCGGTCTCAATAAATCGATTTTAGATGCAGGCTGGGGAGCCTTCGTCACGATGTGTCGCCACAAAGCGGAAGAGGCTGGTGGTACCGTCGTGAAAGTAGCTCCCCATGGCACATCGCAAGCCTGTAGTGGGTGTGGATGCATCGTCCAGAAAGATCTCAGTGTGAGATGGCACTCTTGTCCGCACTGTGGAACCGAACTGGATCGTGATCACAACGCTGCGAAAAACATCCTGCATCGCTACCAGAACCAACATTTGAATGGGGCAGGAAGTGTCCCACATAAGCCCCAGCGGGTATGTTCCGCTGGTGGGACTGTGTAGAAGCTCCTTGGCTTTAGCCATGGGGTGCTTCACAAAGTGTGGGAACCGGTATCGTAAAAAGCTTATGTAAGGAAGGTGTTCTATGATATCCGAGCCATTTCAACCAAAAATTCAAGCTGATATGGTTATTCGCAATATCGGGCAACTGGTGACGGTTGCTCAGCAGCCCATCGCGGGGGCAAGTGGCCCTTTACAGGTGATTAACGATGCGGCCCTGGCGGTGCATCACGATAAGATTGTGTGGATAGGGCCGGACGATGATGCGGAGCCACTTTTTCAGCACGAGACTAGCACGCATAAAGATGGTATTACGATTGTTGATGCAGAAAGAGCGGTAGTTACTCCTGGCTTCGTAGATTCGCACACCCACCTCATTTTTGCAGGCGACCGGGCTGAAGAATTTCATTTACGACGCGCGGGTATGAGTTATGGAGAATTGCTTGCACAAGGACGCGGCATCCTTACCACGATGAATGCTACCCGTGCTGCCAGCACCGATACGTTGATGAAGTTGGCTCTGACACGCCTGAATGTTATACGAAGTTATGGCACCACCACTGTAGAGGTGAAAACCGGCTATGGGTTGGATATCGCCACAGAAGAAACTTGCCTACGTATTATTAACAATCTGAATATCTTTGAAGAGGCTGCCAGCCACCAACATAATCGGATACGGGTAGTGCCGACCTTCCTGGGGGCACACTCTATCCCACCAGAGTACAAAGAGCGACGTGCTGCCTATGTCGATCTAATCATGGAAAAGATGTTACCTTCTTTTGCAGGCATGGCTCGTTTCTGTGATGTGTTCTGCGAGCGTGAGGCATTTACGCTTGAAGAGAGCCGCCGCATTCTCACTCGCGCCAAAGAGTTAGGCTATCAACTGAAAATCCATGCTGACCAACTTAGTCCATCCGGTGGGACGCGACTGGCCGTCGAACTGGGTGCCGTCTCAGCAGATCATCTCGATTACGCCAGTGATACCGACCTTGATGCGATGCGTGAAGCCGGTGTAGTGGCAACCCTCCTGCCAGGTTGTGCGTATACGTTGCGCAGTCCCTACCCAAGCGCACGACGTTTTCTTGAGCATGGCTTGCATGTCGCTTTAGCCACCGATTTCAATCCAGGCACCTCTTACTGTGAAAATATGCAGATGATGTTAGGATTGGCGATGTCGGCTATGGGCATGACTCTGGAAGAGGCACTGATAGCTGCCACTATCAATGGCGCACGCGCTCTTCAGTTACAGGATGAAATTGGCAGCATTGAAGTAGGTAAACGATGTGAACTGGCCTTATGGTCTATCACCGACTATCATGAAATCGGCTATCACTTTGGCGTGAACCTCGTTCACTCGGTACTCGTACAAAGGTAGAGAGGGCTAAAATGTTTCACGTGAAACATTTTGGTAAAGAAAGTGGTTCTTTTTCTGATGAAGCAGGCCAATACCTTTGTCGTTGATCTTCTGACCACGCTGCAACAAGAAAAATTTAGCCCTCGTGGCTGGTGGCACTTTTTTCAACGTGCCTGGGATATGTCATGCCAGACAGCGCATACTCATCCCTCCTTGAAGCGTTCGTGGCTACACATCACGCTCTGCATAGCTCTACTTAGCGGAACTATTGTGTTGACCAATCTTTTCATTGAAGGGCTGGAGAAAACATTGCGCCTCTTACCGGTCTTCCTCTTCTGCGTTACCTGGCAACAAATGGACCTCTTCTGGCACCTGGGCCTCAATCGACAGACACAAACGGGAAAACTTTTGCCGAAGGTGGGTCTAGCTAACAGCTTCACCTGGTTGCGCGGCCTGGGTGCTTCGTATCTTCTGGGTCGTTTGCTCGGTGGCATAAGCACGCCAACGCCACTGGCTCTGCTGGTCTTTCTTGGTGGGATTATGACCGATATCCTGGATGGACAGGTGGCACGTTATACACAAACACAAAGTAAGTTAGGGCAGATTGGCGATGGCGAGGCTGATTTTTTCCTGTATTTAGCCATCGCCATCATCCTCATTCAGAATGGCGCGCTACCTCTGTGGCTAGGACTGATCATGTTGCTACGCTTCTGCATTCCGCTGCTAGCGGCACTCGTGAGCTATTTTCTCTTTGCACAACCAGTACGCTTTGGCTCTACGCGGTGGGGCAAGTTAGCCGGGCTGGCACAATGTCTCTACTTCCTCGTCTTGCTGGCCCCACCACAACTTAGCTCTTTTACAGAACTCGTGAACTTGCCATTGCTGATCTCAACACTTATTTTGCTAGTAATGGCACCACTCGCACAGATTGTGGGCAATATACGAGCCAGCAAGTAGCTTGAAATCCATTCGAAATGATGACCGCCCCCGCATGATGACCCTGGCGGTCAATCCATTTCAAATACAAGACCCTCTCGCTTTGTCATCCTGAGCGGAGCGAAGGATCTCTCGCCGGAGAGGGATCCTTCGCTCCGCTCAGGATGACACTCCTGCATTGGCTTCGTTTGACTCGCAACACGTCTTCTTTGAAATGGATTGACCCTTGCGGTCATCATGCTACTCTTTCGGCACACGACGCCCATTGCGGGTAAAGAGTTCGCACCAATCTTTTTCCTGGAGCTCGATTTCAAATTTTTTGGCGGCCTGGGCAATGCGTTTCCAGGCTTCATCGCGCTCTTTATTTGTCACACCTCTCACCTGGTCAAAGCGAGCGATAGCTTCTCGAACATGCCGGGCATCCACAAGTGGTTCTTTGCGTTCTTTAGGAAATGCAAAGTTACTCTCCGGCAATTTCTCGCGATTTTTATCTGTAAGTTTCGACATGAATTACTCCTCCTTTCAGAGAAAAACAAAATGCCTTCTGACAAGAACACGTCTTCCAGCTAATTTTCGTCTCACGTGCATCATGTTATACTCATTTACGATCAGGTTGCCTTTCTGTTACAATGCAAAGTAGCAGGGCAACGCAGCCCACCAGAAAGGAATTATTCTTCAATGCAGACAGAATACACATATCAGTTACCAACCGAAGTAACCATCCAAGGACAAGCACTAACGAGTGCTGATATCATAACTGTGACGCGGCACTATGCACCTGTGACTCTAGGTCATGAGTCAATTGCGCGTATTGAGGCAGCACGAGCAGTCATTGAGCGTATTGCGGATGAAAATCAGAAAGTGTACGGAGTTACGACGGGCTTTGGACATTTGAGTCGAGTGCGTATTCCCCACGATCAACTCATCGAGCTACAACACAACCTGCTACGTAGTCATGCAGCAGGGGTAGGTGAGCCGCTTACCGAGGAGGTTGCACGTGCCATTATGCTTTTACTGGCTGCCAGCCTGGGACGTGGCAATTCTGGTGTGCGGCCAGAAATCGTAGAGATGCTGCTGACCCTGTTGAATAAAAGAGTCTATCCACTTATTCCCTCACGCGGATCAGTGGGAGCAAGCGGCGATCTGGCCCCTCTAGCCCACCTGGGACTTGTCCTCATTGGCGAAGGGGAAGCCATCTGCAATGGGCAGCGTTTGCAAGGATCACAGATTTTACAAGAGGTGGGGCTGGCACCCTTGCAATTACAAACCAAAGAAGGGCTGGCCCTGATCAATGGTACCCATGTGATGGAGGCAGTAGCAATCCTGGCCCTGGCCGACGCACAAACTCTTATGCACACAGCCGAGGTAGCTTGCGCGATGAGCATTGAGGGCTTGATGGGCAGCCATATTCCCCTGGATGCACGCATTCATCAACGTCGTCGACAACAGGGTCAGCAAGTTAGCGCAGCCCATCTGCGCCATCTCGTCAGAAATAGCGAGATCAACCGTAGTCACCAAAATTGCGCAAGAGTACAGGACCCCTACACTCTGCGCTGCGCTCCCCAGGTATTCGGGGCAATTCGTGACGCGATAGCCTACTGCCAGGATGTGTTTGAGCGCGAGCTTGATGCTGTAACCGATAATCCCCTGGTTTTTCCCGAAGATGGCGATGTGCTGAGTGGCGGCAATTTTCATGGGCAACCACTGGCCTTGGCTCTGGATATGCTAGCAATCGCCCTAACCCAGTTAGCCAGCTTTGCCGAGCGGCGCATTTACGGTTTAATGGGGCCGCACGATTGGGATGAAGGTGGTGCGCCACTCTTCCTGACACCCAATCCCGGCCTCAACTCTGGCTTTATGATCGTGCAATATGTTGCTGCCGCCCTGATCAATGAAATGAAAATACTGGCCCACCCGGCCAGTATCGATTCCATTCCTACCTCCGCCGGAATGGAAGATTTCGTGAGTATGGGAGTAACCAGTGCTCACAAACTCCTGCGTGTGATAGAGCAAGCACAACAGGTAATCGCCATCGAGCTGCTGTGTGCTGCCCAGATGCTGGAGTTTCGCCAGCCCCTCAAACCGGGCGAAGGGGTACAGCAAGCCTATGAACTTGTCCGCTCCTATATACCCAAACTGGAACATGACCGCGTTCTCGCTCCTGATATTGCGACAATGACCAAACTGGTGAAAGAGGGCACGTTTAACAGCATAGAATAGAAATGTTTCACGTGAAACATTTTTCTTCCGAAGAAATTTTTCCAAAATGTTTCACGTGAAACATTTTTTCGGTCACGGTCTACTTTTTGCAAAACAATGAACCTCACCCAATTACTGCCCGTCAGCTTGCTATGCTTTTGACGATATGCTACACTTCTTAGGGAGTATAGTCAATGGAGACTATGCATTTCTCGAGTCGAGAACGTGCCACGATAGGCACAAACGAAGGGAGGACTTCGGTGATCACCCACGAAATTTCTGTGACTCCGCCTGACTCTTCCATGACACCGTTACCACTTATCCAGCAACATGAGCAACTTCAACAACTCCGTCATGAACTCCTGCTTAAATATCGCCCTGTTCTTCAGCAAGGAGCCGGGCCAATTCGTGTGATGGCCCGCATGGTGGCAGAGTTACAACAACGTTGTCGTGAACTGCATATAGCAGAAGAAGTTATGCAGACGGAAATTATCAACCGTACTATCGGTGATGTAGACGTGCGCAAGATTGTTGAATGCGAGGGCGAGCCAGGTGGATGCGGAGATTATCGCACGCTAGCGGAAGAGCTAGGCATAGCACTACCTCATGAAAACATTAATGGTTATATAGCTTCCGGTGAGACCTATCTCTGGTTGCGCAAGCAGATGCTAGAATGTGAACGGCTGCTCCTGGCAGAACATTTTGATGTACGTGTCTACGATATTCTAGCTATTGGTAACCCGCTTTTACGTAGCTGGCTAGCGGAAGATATGCAACGCTGGAGTCTGTCAGTAACGAAGGAGCAGGTTTATCTCGGTGTCGGTGCCCTGGATAGCATCAATAAGGTGCTGTGTGGACTACGCCAAGTATTCCGCGAACAAGGTCTCAACGAGGTGGCTGTCTTGTTTCCCGAGCCGGGCTTTAATGTCCCTGAGTGGCAGGCCCGCTCCTATGGCTATCGTTTACACTGTTTCCAGACTCGCGCTGAAGATCGCTTTAAGCTCACTGGCGCACAACTCGATAGCATCCTACAAGATCATCTTGATATTCGTATCATCTACCTCAGCGTTACCAATAATCCCACTACCTTTGCCTACACACCAGATGAATTGAACGCTCTACATACCGTCTTACATACATATTATGAAGCCGGACGAAAAGTCTATCTCCTGGCAGACCTGGCATACATTGGTACAGGTAAGCCAGAGGAAGATTATGCTCGTATGGCAACGTTTGCTTCGCCCGATGTGTTACGACACTGCATTCTTATCAGCAGTCTCTCAAAAACATATACACTCACCGGTGAACGCTTTGGCTGGGTCACGGTCGGCCATGCTCCACTGGCAGCAGCCATAGCTCCTGGCTGGTCAAATAGTATGGCTTCACTCCCCGCTGAATGGCAACTGCGCTTCATGGCCTACATTCGTCTGATACGCGCCCATCCAGAGCTTGGCGAAAAATTGCGAGCACTCTACCGGCTACGGCGTCAACGCTTCATTGCACAACTGCAGCACATCAACGCCGAACAGCACCTCTTCGCCCAGATCTTTCTTGACGACGACGCTACTGTCTATAACTGGAGCCAGCTTGTCCCTGGCGAAGATGCTTTCTCACTTTTCGAGAAAACAGGCATTGCCGGTGTTCCCGGCTCCGGCTTTGGCTATACCGACGATTATGTGCGTTTCTCCATTGGCGTCATCCCTGTGCCCCGGCTTCCCTTGACCTCAGTTGAACCAAGGTGATACGCTATATATAATGGGTTACAGAGCGGAGCCTCCTTGTCTACCCACGGAGAGGCAAAGGAAATGTTTCACGTGAAACATTTCTCTGTCTCTCCCTGGCTACTCCACCTGAACTCTACAATCGGCAGTAGTTTATCGTATCAACAAGGATCAAAGGAGAAAATATTTCCTATGGCAACTCGTGTAGGTATCAACGGCTTCGGACGCATTGGACGCCAGTCACTCAAAGCGATGCTTGAACGCCATCCCAATGATCTTGAGGTGGTGGCCGTCAACGATCTGACTGATACACAAACCAATGCTCATCTCTTGAAATATGACTCTACCTATGGCCGTTTCCCCGGCGAAGTTGAAGCAACCGCCGATTCCCTGATTGTCAACGGTCACACCGTCAAAGTTATTTCACAACGTGATCCAGCGCAGATTCCTTGGAGCGACTTAGGCGTAGACATCGTCATTGAGTCAACAGGTCTCTTCACTGACGCTCCGAAGGCCGCAGCCCACTTGCAGGGTGGCGCAAAGAAAGTGATTATTTCGGCTCCTGCCAAAGGCGAGGATCTTACCATCGTCCTCGGTGTCAACCAGGACATGTACGATCCGGCCAAACATCGCATCATCTCTAATGCATCCTGCACTACTAACTGTCTTGCACCAGCCGCGAAGGTCCTGAACGACAGCTTTGGTATTGAGCGCGGTCTGATGAATACCATCCACTCCTATACCAACGACCAGCGTATCCTCGACCAGGTACACAAAGACCTGCGCCGCGCACGCTCCGCTGGCACTAACATCATTCCCACCACCACTGGTGCTGCTCGTGCCCTGGCCCTCGTCATCCCCGAACTCAAGGGGCGTTTCGATGGCATGTCACTGCGCGTACCCACCATCACCGTCTCGGTCGTTGACTTTGTGGCAATCGTTCGCAAGGAAGCCACAAAAGAAGACGTCAACGATGCCTTCAAACAAGCGGCCAACGGTCCACTGCAAGGCATCCTTGAATATACTGACGAACCTCTCGTCTCCAGCGATTTCCGGGGCGACCCTCACTCCTCAATCATCGATGGTCAGTCAACAATGGTCACCGGTGGTAATATGGTCAAAGTAATTGCATGGTATGATAACGAGTGGGGCTACTCCTGCCGTGTCGCCGATTTAGTCGACTTCATAGCCAAGAAAGGCTTCTAAGCTGAGATATGCAGCCATGCATGTATCAACTGGCGATGGTGTTTCGTTAGAGTTCCTGGAAGGGTCTACCCTTCCAGGAGTTGCAGCTTTACAGGACAAAAACGATGAAGACAGTCACACGCACACAAATCATTGCAGGCAACTGGAAAATGAACTATGGCCCAAAGCAGGCAACCAGCTTCGCTACAGAAACTGTACCTGCTCTGGTTCAGATAGTACAGCACCAGTCCCACCTACTCTGTATTCTCTGCCCACCATCTATTTCGCTGGCTGCTGTGTACGATGTGTTGGAAGGACAAGCACACCCACATATCGAACTAGGCGCACAGAATATGTATTTCGAGGAGAAGGGTGCCTACACCGGTGAAATCTCACCAACCATGGTTCACGAATTGTGTAGTAGCGTTATCCTCGGCCACTCTGAACGGCGCGGCTACTTTGGAGAGAGCGACGAACTGGTAAATAAGAAAGCCCAGGCAGCACTTCATCATGGCCTGCGTCCCATTATCTGCATCGGTGAAGATCAGGAACAGTATGAAGCCGGTCAGACTGAACAGGTGATCCGCTCGCAGGTGGCAAGCAGTCTGGCAAATTTCCCGGCCAATGCTGTTCAAAGGGTCGTTATAGCCTACGAACCTATCTGGGCTATCGGTACAGGCAAGGCCTCTACTCCTGAAGGCGCAGGCAAGGTCATTGCTCTGATCCGCCAACTCTTCGGGGACATGTATGGAAGCGAAGCAGCCAATGCCTTGCGTATCCTCTACGGTGGTAGCGTCACCGGCGGCAATATTGGTGAGTACATGGAGCATCCTGACATTGATGGTGCTCTCGTAGGTGGTGCAAGCCTCAAATCCGATTTTGTGGAAATTGTACGTAAGACAGCTGAACTGTTACAGAATTAAGCAGTCAGCGGGTACTGCCATCGGCAGTACCCGCTGACTGCAACCACCACACTAGGGTGGCATCTTTTAACCAGCACCCCACACCTGTACATTCCCACTTACGCTACCACCTTCGTCATCGCCAGAGGCAATGAGCTGGCTATTGGGAGACCAGCCGATAGCATCTATATGACCCGCTTGCTTAGCGTAAGTATAGAGCCTTTCACCGGTGTCAGGCTTAAAAATATGCACGGTGTGGTCATAGCTGCCAGCAGCGACACGGGTACCATCAGGTGCCCAGGCCACATCGGCAACCCAACCGGTATGACCATTATAGGTCAAGAGGACACTGCCACTACCAGCATCCAGGATTAACACTGTTGTGTCACTACTCCCTATAGCAATGCGTTTGCTATCAGGTGACCAGGATAAACCGAAGAGGAAGACATTATTACCTGTGTAGGTAGCAATTGACTTGCCAGAACTGGCATCCCACACCTGCATAATGCCATCGTAGCCCGCCGAGGCAATGCGCGTGCCATCAGGTGACCAAGCGACCGCATAGACGCCATTGGTATGACCACGATTGACGACAAGCGTATTACCACTATCGACCTCCCAGACCTGCACAGTCACCACCTGACCACCGACACCCGATTGATCGCAGGAGACAATCCGTTTACCGTCGGGTGACCAACTGACGCGATTAACCCATTCAGTATGACCGTGATACGTATAAACGTGGCTGCCGTTAGTCGCGTCCCAGATTTGGGCCGTCCCATCGGCACTACCGGAGACAATGCGGCTATTATCAGGCGACCAAGCCACCCCTTCAACATAGGAAGAATGACCACGATAGATGGCCGCATTGCGTCCTGAAATAGCATCCCACGCATGGGCGGTATAGTCATCACTCGCAGTAGCGATGCGGTTGCCATCAGGTGACCACGCCAGGGCGCGTATCTTTCTGGAATGGCCGCTATAGGCATACACAACCGTTCCCTGTGAAACTGAAGGATACGATGGTCCTTGTCCCCTTTTAGAGAGGGTCACCCAGGCAATTCCACCCGTCGCCACCACTGCCGCTCCTCCCGCCAGACCAAGCAAAACTGCACGTCGCGAAAGATGACCGGTCAGTTTTACTCCACTGGAGAAGGTATGCTGCGGTGCAGCATATGACTGCTGCTGAGGTAAGTAACGGATAGGTTGTGATTGAGGGGTTGTTTGAAGAGAGGGATGCATGGTGTGAGGTTGAACGTGCGGTGATGCCTGTGTAAATCCAGATGGAGAGGCCGCAGAAGCTGCTGGATAATGAGAAGCAGCCTGTCCTCCACTTATATTGTCCGGCGCAGGTATACTGCGTATGACTGGCACTCCGCCTGCCTGGGGCGTTCCCTGCACCATCGGTGCATTGCTGGGAGAAGGTTGTCCACCACTTGCAGGCATGTTGGGCATAACTATAATAGTATTCTTGCTGTCATCTGTAGGTTGTCGCCTACCACAACTACGACAGAAGATGGCATCATCGGGGTTGTTTGCACCACAGTAAATGCAAAACACGGTGGGTCTACCTCCATATCCTGTTGAGCCACACTATTGACATCGGACAGCCCATGCATACACAATAGTCACGATGACTATAGTCCATGAGCGAAAATATCAAAAGTATCGCTACAAAAAACTGGACTATTTACCTACTCAACTATATCGTAAAAATATAGATAAGTAAAGAGTGTGGAAGTTGTTTTTTGTTACACAAGAATGATAGGAGGATTAAGAAGATTGCCTGGGTCTATAGGGCCCATTTATCGCCCCTGTGACATCATGTGTAGCTGGCCTGTTCCTTCCCCTCCCAGTCAGGCTCGTACTACGCACATTGCCAGTTGGGTTCCTACAGATTTTGCCAACGGTATTGGGATAATTCAGGTTACTCCGACTCTACCAAAGGTGGAGAGGCCGTTGCCAGAGGAGGTATCAACAGGTAGCTCATCAGCAGGCCGATAATCCCTGCCAGCACAATCGAACCCATCCAGAGATGGATCGACCAGCTAATGCCTTTCGTGAGCGAGAGCACCACGAAGTACAGTCCATAGAACACGAATGGTATCAGAAAAGCTGTGACGCGGAAAGCGACAGGGCGTGTCCTCGTCGGCTTGAGCCACCAGATCAGCAAGTCAGCCAGCAGACCTGCTCCGAGCGCAGACAGCACAAAGGGATATTGGTCAGTCAGGACACTGATTAAGGCACTATTTATCGTAAACATCAGGGTTAACGTCCCAAAGGGAAGCAGCCAGTGTCGCAGCAGCAACAAAACGATGCCCATCAAAATGGTAGTTTGCAGCAGAATACTGGCGAGACCTAAATCCTGGCTGAGGAAAGGATTCACCGCAGCGTGAGGCTGCACTGTATAGAGAATTTTGTTGGCTGTTGACCATGCAATACCGCTGCTCCCATCTTCTGCGCCTGGATCATTGCTCAGGTTGACCTGATGACTGCCATCCGCATTCATCACATAGACTTCATCATTGTGATCGCGATCCGAGGTGAAAGCAATTTTCTTCCCATCGGGCGACCAGACTGCATTGCCAGACCAACTATCTTGATTGGTCAAGCGCATCTGTCCGGCACCATCGGCGTTCATCACGAAGATTTCGCTGTTGCTGCCATCACGAGATGAGCTAAAAGCGATCTTACTTCCATCGGGTGACCAGACTGGCCATCGCTCATCACTATTGGTGTGTGTTAGGCGTATTTGATTGCTGCCATCCGCGTTCATCACATAAATCTGGGTGACGCCATCACGGCCCGAAACGAACACAATTTTGCTTCTATCCGGTGACCAGGAAGGTTTCCAGGCCGCATTGTCCGTTAAAAGCTGCTGGTTGCTGCCATCGGCATTCATGACGTAAATTGCACTCTTGTTATTACGACCGGACGAAAAGGCGATCTTGCTCCCATCCGGTGACCAGGTAGGAGCCCATTCATCAGTGGTTGTGTGTGTCAGGCGCCTCAGATTGCTGCCATCGGCATTCATGCTATAGATTTGTAGATTGCCGGTGGTATCGGAGGCAAAAACAATTTTGTGACCATCGTGAGACCATGATGGCACAGAAACACTACCCGAATTGCTGAGTAGTCGCGTCTGAAGGCTACCATCGCCATTCATCACGTACAGATCGACCGGTAGATCGGCAGCCGCATGGATATCTCCAGCGGCCCAGGTGGTGACCTGCGGATGGGCATATTGGGTGAAAGCTCCAAATGTAGCCAGTATAAAGATGAGCGCAAAAACAGCAGGCAAGAGTCGGAGCAGACTATGCTTTTGTTGCTCAGGAAGGCGTAGCCAGGCAGCTCGCAAAGGGCCGCTCACGATTAAGATCAGGCCAAATGCCAGCATCAGGTGCGTAGGACTGAGCAGAGCCTCGACGCTGACTTCAACGCCAAAGAGGATGTGCCAGATCATGTCCAGCACGCCACCAATGGCAAAAATCAGCACACCGAGAAAAGATGCGCCATATCCGGTCGGCAATGCTTCTTGCCAGGCATAGCCTTTACTATGGTTACGTATTAAGGTTAAAACGAGGAAGATGGCGACAACGACAAAGGCACTATAAAGGACAGCGTGCCAGGGAGTGAAAAACGTGTTATCTACTTTGCCATGATTATGCGCCCAGTTATCGAGCCAGACACCACCAATCAGAGCAGCACATAAAAAAGTGACTATCCAATCAAAACGCAATCCACCAGGAGCAGATTTTTTTCAAGAGGCGATACCTCTGCAAGTCTGTTTTCTACTGTTGCCATGGTAGAGTCCTTTCACTTCCGTCTATACGGTACAGCTTCTTGTGAAAGTGTACCACAATCTCTATCTCTTATAGAGACCTTGCAAGCGCAGATTTTACGTGAAACATTTCAGCAGGCAGAGTAATACCCAGCCTCTCCAACTTTGGCAGAAACGTTGGAGAGAAGCCACTCGGCTCAAAAGTTCTTTTTAGCTCACCTGTTCTTGCATCAAAATCATCATCCTTACAATGAAATATGCTTTGCAGCTTGACCACATCGTTTTCCACACCTAGCACCTCAGCAATATTCACTATCTTATGAGAGCCATCAGGAAAGCGAGTAATATGTACAATAATATCCACACTAGAAGCTATGTGAGTGCGGACTATCTTTAAGGGTATAACCGTATCAGCTGCCTGATAGAGCGTTTCTAAACGACTAAGGCCATGGCGGAGATCGTTCGCATAGAGAGTCATAAGAACACCAGAAAAGCCGTTAGACATAGCTTGCAACAGTTCTACAACCTCGTTGCCACGGCACTCACCGAGTAAGATGCGTCCCGAGCCTGTACGTAAGGCATGCGCTACCAACTCGCGCATAGTGATTGCATTCCTACTATTAGGGTTGCTTAGTTGTGAGACGAGTCCTATAGCATGTTTTTGCGGCAAGCGTAGCTCGGCTATCTCTTCGATAGTGGTGATGCGCTCATATGCGGGTATACAGGCTCCAAGAGCGTTGAGGAGCGTGGTGCGACCAGAGTCGAGAGCTCCACAAATGACAATGTTGAGACGCGCTTGTATACAAGCTTGCAGGAAGTCGGCCATAGAAGACGTTAACGTGCCAGCCTCCACAAGATCAGCCATAGTCAAAAGTTTCCTTGAGCTTTTACGAATGGTGAGAGTTGGACCATTAATAGCATACGGTGGCATAACGACATTGACGAGTGAGCCATCTATCAGACGTACATCTAGAAGAGGTTGGCGCGGTTGTAGACGCCGTCCTGCTTGACGCAACATGTTTTCAATAATACGCTCTATATGGTGATCATCTACAAAAGGGCTGGCAACATCCTCTATTTTGCCAGCGCGTTGAACATAAGCACAACGCGGCCCTCTTACCATGATTTCAGTGATACCTTCGTCCTTCATCAATAGCTCAAGTGGACCATAGCCAAGTACTTCATTCACGATACTCTTCAATACCGATTGAGCTTCAACTATATTGTGTATCTGTTGGGCAATGGCAGGTTCGGCACGGAGCAATTCGATAGCTCGTTTCTGCACAACCTTGACAGATGCAGAGGTAAATATTCCTTCCGGCTTTCGATATAACTCTTGCCAGATACGTGTGCTGATACGCAGGACGAGCGGCCAGAGAGCATGACCGTTACCGATGTATTCAGGTCTCAGAGGCACCGTCTCCTGTTCATAAACGGTCGGCACCTGTGCAACTGGCGAAGGCAATATCGCAGATTTATCTTGTTGAGCAATAGGATGAGGTAAAGGTCCCACATCATTCAGCCATGCATCTTCCGGCGATATAACTTTTTCCTGTTCCTTTGATGGAGCAAAAGGTGCCACCTGATGTTTCGATACCATAATAAGGGTCTCCGTCATAGAGTTGTTGTATGTATTATCTTTATATTCAGTATAGCAAGGAGGTAATAAGTTAATGAGACCTCCTTCCTTTGTCCCAGATAAGAAATGCCTCTTTCCTCCCTTAGCTTTTCAAGCAAGAGAGGAAAGAGGCGAAGGTTCTATAAGACTATCAAAAACATCTAACAAAGCTAGCCATCTGATAATTGCTCTTTCAAATAGCGGCGGGCCGCGTAAACAATGTAGCGAACTACCCAGCGTTCAACTCCTAACTCAAGCGCAATCTCCGAGTAATCACGGTCGTCAATTAACGCCCAGTTCAGGATTTTCTCATCACGTACCACATCCCTACGCTCTGCCAGAAAGTCTCGCAGCTTCGTCATCGCTTCCTCTACCCGCTCATAGGTGAGGACATCGTCCTCGACAGTCCTGAGAGCGGCCACCTCTTGCCAAGTCGCTTCATCATCCATCTCTTCCAACTCCTCAAGAGAGGTGCTGCGGGTCCGATTACGTATATCGTACCTCTGCCTATCTATCACCTTGCGCACGGCAATTTGAGCCAGCCACGTCGTGAAGCGACACTCTTCGCGGAAGTTGGGAAGACCGGTAAGCACAGCTAGCATCACCTGCTGAACGAGGTCTTCTTCGAGGGAAAGAGGTAAATTCCTATGCATCATCTCCCTACGTACCAGCATAGGAACTACTTCATAGCACATATCCCAGTACTTTGAGGCAGGATCACTTTGCATTTCCTGTACAACACCCGGCTTACTCAAGAGCAACCATGTCGACGCCTTAACCTCAGTCATTTCAGGCTCCTTCTTTATAGGTGAGAACTCATCCCTTGAACTCTTGCTATAAGAGTACCCAAGGCGTATTAATGAGAACCTAAAAAGAAAGAGCCGATGTCTCAACAAAATTCTAAAGAAAAGGCCAAATAATCTAAAAATTTTCTAAAGAAAAGGCCAAGAACCATCAATAAAAGCTAAGGAAAGCAACCGATTAGGCACAAGGAAGCAGCCTACTTTATTGCTCTTCCAGTGTGAAACGATAGCCGAAGCTTCGTTCAGTACGAATGAAGCGAGGATGGCGCGGGTCTGGCTCGATTTTCCTGCGTAGGTGGTTTATGTAAACATGAAGATACTCGCTTGCTGCCCTATCGCTGTCTCCCCATACTTTGGAAAGTAGCATCTTCTTCGTAACAACTCTCCCCCTGTTTTTCACCAGTACTTCCAGCAACGCATACTCTATCGGGCTCAGTTTTACATCCTCTCCATGAAGTTGTACGAGTTCTTGGGTGAAGTTAATGCGTAGTTGTCCTGTCACGATCTCCTCCTGTGCCGCCTCAGAAAGCAGATCAGTACGACGCAACACTACTCTAATCCGCCGGAGCAGGACATCCATATTGAAGGGCTTAATAACATAGTCATCAGCACCCAGATCGAAGGCTTTCACGATGTCCTGGTCCTGGACATACACGGCTGAAATAACGATAATGGGGGGCTGAAATGAGTGAGCGCGTATCTTTTCACAGACCTCTAAACCGCTCATACCTGGTATTAATAACAGATCAAGTAACATCAAGTCAATTTGGTGAGAAGCCAGGAACGCCAGTGCTCCTTCACCAGTATTTACAATGTGGCACTTATAGTTGTTGAGCATCAGATGGTAGCGCAGAAGTCCTGCTACCTCAACATCATCTTCAACTATAAGAATGTGTGAGTCCTTCCTGGGCATATACTTCTACCTCCAATAAAGGTAATGGCAACGTAAAGGAGAAGATAGCACCGCCACCCTCTCGATTGGCTGCCCAAATCCGTCCACTATGAGCCTCAATAATACCTTTACAGATCGCCAGACCCAAACCTGAGCTTGCCGGAAGCATACGGTTGGACTGTGATTTTCTGACACGGTAGAACTTATCGAAGATGAGATCCAGATCCGCCAGAGCAATGCCGGGTCCACGATCAGCAATGCTGACAAGCAAATCCTTGCCATCAACCTGTACCTTAATTTCAATTGGTGACCTCGGTGGTGTGTAACGTAGAGCATTTTCCAGAATATTTGTCAAAACTTGCTCAATACGCGTAGGCTCTATCTTTATCAGCGGTAGCTCGCTGGGTAGAGATATCTCCAGACGATTTTCTAAGAACGTTTGCATATTTTCTTGTACATTATAAATCATTTCATCAATAGATAATAGTACCTTTTCAAGGCGTAACGTCTTTCCTTCGATATTTGACATATCAAGTAAGTTTGTTATGAAACGATCAAGGCGATCCCCCTCTCTCTGAATACCCGCAGCATGCTTCTGTAAGAGAGCATCATTTTGACGCATCCCTATCTCGCGCATGTTATCTGCCGCAATTTTTATCTTTAAGAGCGGAGTTCGCAGATCATGGGAAACCGAATCGATGAGAGATTTTCGCAGTTCATCCGTATGCTGCCACGTCTCTGCCCGCGACTTCTCATCGCGTAAATGGATGCGTTCAATAACGGCCATAGCCTGATCAAGGAAAGTACGGAAAAATACAGTCTGCGGGTTACTATCTTCAAATTGTTGTGGATCACCCTCTATGACAAGGCGCAAGCCTCCCACTACGTGTTGCTTTCTTTTAAGAGGAGAGATATAGATAAAGCGCGAGGCTGTACGTCCCTTCTTTGTCTTCGCAACGATAAAATGGATACGAGCATTGCCGAGGCTGGAAGAGATAGGTGAGGTATCATGGAGTATGAGCGGGTCTCCATGACTCATAGCCTGTAAAATTGCTGATTCTTCATCAGGAAGGAGATGCTTTAAGCATGGGCACTCAGGTGCCTTCGCTCTCAAAAGTAATTCCCCATTGGCATCTTTTTCCAGGAAGCTACATTCTCTTACTCCCCAGAGGTGGAAGACATCCACTATGGCCTTTGCGATAATTTGCAGTTGTACGGCCAGATTTTCCTCGATATCGATATCCCTCATCAGCTTATATAAGGTACTCATTTCGAGAGCCTGCCGTTTCGCCTGTTGTTCACGTCTGCGTAGTGTTGAATATAATGTACCCAGAAGACCTACGACCAGCAAGCCAAAAAGGAATATCACGCGCTTCTCAAGGTTGAAGCCGGAAATATTGGAAGTAAAAGGTATAACAAAGAGACCAAATGCCATGAAAGCAACCACTGAGGAGATGAAAGCCGCCCAGAATCCACGAAAACTCGCAAGTACAAGTACCACAGGCGTATATACCAGCAAAACTATAAGCAAGCTTGTAGAGAGAGAGAATGGAAGCTTATAAATCATGAAAGTGGCTAAAAGAGGTACTGGCAGTGCCATAAGCGCATCATAAAGATAGTGTTTCCAATTCCGCCGCTTGATAGGGGCAATGGCAAAGTACTGTTCAACTTGATTCATCATTTGTCCTCCATTGTGTAGGAACTAACTAACAGCTACCCATGTTAATTTGACGATGTCGTGAGCATTTTATTAAAAGTTAGCTGCTTGTTATGCAATGCTGCCTGTAGCCAACTTCCGAAGAACCATATAAGATAAAATATGAATAGGAACACAACATCTTGTGTTGTGGGAACCTACGCCTCCAATTTATAGCCATGAACGATTACAAACAACGATCATTAACGTCTCACTAAACAGGTAACTGACAATGAAGGATCAACATAGAGTAGATAGTAACACAAGAAATCAATTATCACAAGAGGAGAGTTACAATGTATCAGCCCATTTTTTATCACAGGATCGAGCATGTTTTGCGGATCTGCTTGGAAGAAACATTTCATGGAACCGAGTTTCAGAATAAACTGACGATGTACATCGAGATACTTGAAACACAAGGAACAGAACAAGCTCACCAACAGTTTCCTGAGATAGTTTGTCACCTGGAAGCATGTGAAGTCTGCCGAACCGTTGTTGCAGATACCCAATCTCTGCTCCATGAGATGGAAGAAATAGAAAACGTCATGCCAAGGGACGTTGAAAAAACACCGCCGGTTCAAGAGGATAGAAAGCTTCAAGCACCACCACTATCTGACCAATTTCTGAATACGCTGGTGACTGAACTGGATAACGACGATATTGTCGGTATCATCCTGGGTGGAAGTTATGTACGTGATGAGGCCACACCCTATAGCGACGTGGATCTTGCCTGTTTTGTAGCGGACTCATCCAAGCTACAACCCAAACGCTTTCTCTATCGAGAAGGACGATTGGTGAGTATTGCCTCGAAAAGTATTGAGGGTATACGTAGCGATCTGACAAAGCCAGAGTCGGCTATCCTCTTTACTGCAGGTCGCCGACGCATCCTTCTTGATAAAGATGGCTCAGTGACGAAGTTAATGCAAGATATTGACGAGTTCCAGTGGAAGCCATTACAAACAGCCGCCGACAAGTACGCCAGCTTTCACATGATGCTCCTTGCCGAAGATGTACACAAAGTATTGAGTGCCTTGTTGACAAGCAATCAGCTAGCTCTAGCCTATATCGTTGGAAAACTGCTTTTTGGGCTGACCGGCATAGTGGCTGTACAGCGGGGCATACTGGTAAAAAGTGATAGTACTTACTACCAGCAGGTCTATGAAATGGTTGGACAAGCTTCGGCATGGACATACTATCATAGAATCGCTAGTGGTATAGATATGGCAGCAACAGTCAGAGAGAGGGGTATGGCCTGTTTGCGGCTGTATCAAGAGACAGCGCAACTGCTGAGGCCTGTCCTACAAGCAGAGCATCGTGAAGTAGTAGAGGAAGCGGTAAGTGTAATTGATCATGCGAGAATTGGGGAGTAGCAAGCATATAAGTTCGAATACAGAGTCATAAAGCAGTGAGCCGTACAGCTTAGAGTTGTACGGCTCACTGCTTTATGACTCTGCAGGTCGTTTACGATGAAGTGACATCTTAATCCAGGTAGTCTTTGAGTTTGCGGCTACGGCTGGGATGGCGCAGTTTACGCAGGGCCTTGGCTTCGATCTGGCGAATGCGCTCACGGGTAACGTGAAACTCTTTGCCGACCTCTTCCAGGGTGCGACTACGACCATCGTCGAGACCGAAACGCAGTTGCAGAACCTTGCGCTCCCGCTCGGTCAAGCTATCGAGAACATCTTCCACCTGCTCTTTAAGGAGCTGATGGCTGGCGGCCTCGGCGGGTGCCAACGCTGTATGATCCTCGATAAAATCGCCCAGGTGGCTGTCCTCTTCCTCACCAATAGGTGTCTCAAGGCTCACCGGTTCCTGGCTGACTTTGATAATCTCGCGGACTTTCTCCGGACTAATCTCCATTTGTGTGGCAATCTCTTCTGACGTAGGTTCGCGTCCCAGTTCTTGCAACAAGCGGCGACTGATACGGATGAGACGGTTGATCGTCTCCACCATATGCACAGGAATACGAATCGTGCGAGCTTGATCAGCGATAGCCCGAGTAATAGCTTGACGAATCCACCATGTAGCATACGTACTGAACTTATAACCCTTCGTGTAGTCAAATTTTTCGACCGCACGAATCAGACCAATGTTGCCTTCCTGAATCAGATCGAGCAGGCTCATGCCGCGGCCAATGTACTTCTTGGCAACACTAACGACCAAACGCAAGTTCGCTTCGGTCAAACGACGCTGAGCCTCCTCACCATCCTCAATGTAGCGACGATTGGGGTTGGCTTTGAGTTGTTCAGTCTTGCCACGCTCCATACGCTGAGCCAGCCGTACCTCTTCCTCGGCAGTCAACAGTAGCACCCGGCCAATCTCGCGCAGGTACATCCGTACAGGGTCGTCCAGGCTACTTTCCAGGTCTGCTACGACAATACCCAGATCATCCCAGCGGGCGTTCGTCAGGGCATCATCTACATCTTCAGGTCCAGGCTCCCAGTCGGCGGGTGGCTCTTTTGTCGGATCCAGGGCATCCATAGGTTCGTCGTCCTGTAACTTAGAAAACAGATCAAATGACTCATGCTCATCGACCGGAGTCACCAAGCTTCCACTGGTGGCAGCATGGGCCTGACCTATAGGGTCAATATCAAAAACATCTTCCGTACCACTCAATTTAAAAGTTCCAATATCAAACAATTCACTCAATGGCTCTGCATCCATTACCCGCTCATCGCGTACCCGATCAAGCACTTCTTGTTCCCTATTCACCATTATGGCATCCCCCTTCAGAAAACAGGTCTGATGAAAAGTATAAAATTATAAGCTGGACATCCCGTTTTCTGATCCAAGTTGAAAGATGATTCCAATAGTCACCGCCATCATCACTGACGATCTCTCTCAACACACATTTTCAAAGCTCACTATCCCTGTAAATGCGTTGCTGAGTCAATTGTTCGCAACTGCTGATGTATTGCCAACAGCTGATTGCGTAGTTGTTGCATTGCTGCAACATCGTCGGTATCTTTTGCTTCACGCAAAACATACTGTAACTCGGTATTCAGTTGTAGTAATCGTGTGCGTTTAAGCCGGGTGGCACATTGGACAGCAGCCTTGACCTGTCCTGCTCCATCTAACGGAGACCCAAGCTCAACACTTTGCCGTGCTCTCAACACTGCTGCCAGCAGAGCCGGGGACACGAACTCTTCTACGGATTGATGTAAAGGGGAAGAACCACGAACATACACAGAGTTGAGAATGCGGTACAACTCTCGCGTGTCCGTCCCAGCAAAGTCACCATCATGTATTATACCACAAACATCATGACATAACGCTGGATTTTGCAAGAGTAGCCCGATTAGGTAGTCCTCCCATTGTAGCTTATTCGCTTTCCTTTTGTCAAGCCCGCTGGCTTGGCCTTGCTGCTGACGATGGACTGCCTTCTCTCCCGCCTCTTCCTCCATAATACTGGCAGATGACATCCCTACTGCTTGCTTGGCTCCCTGCTGTTGCCCCGATGATGCCGAAAACGTTGCTACTACGCTGTTCGCCTTCTGGCCCCTTACCACCTGCTGCAATTCATCATAAAGAAGACGTTCATCAATACTGATCATAGTGGCAAGCTTACGCAGATAGGCATCGCGCTTGATACGATCTGAAATCATACCTATTATGGGAAGTAAACGCTTCGCAGCCTCCGTTTTACCAGTCGGCTCTCGCAAATTTAGACCAGCCGTTTTCACACTAAAGTAGTAATCTACCAGTGGCAACGGATGTGCTACCGCATAGGCCCATACTGCCGGATTATGCAGAATAACCTCATCAGGGTCTTCGCCAGATGGCAGTTGGAGTACATTAATCTCAGCATCTACCTGCTCTTCCAGGCGAATCATACCACGCGGTTCATGATGTTTACGCCCATTAGTACTTTTGCCGCCGCTTATTTCGGCTAATGGCACCGGTACCACCGTGCGGTCGAAGGTTTTTAAGGCTTCCTCGATCCCATGTTCTGTGGCTGCGGCGCCGGCAGCATCAGGGTCTAAGGCAAGTGTCACCTGCTTGGTTAGCTTTTTCAGTTGTACAATGTGCTTCTCGGTGATCGCACTACCAATACAAGCTACGGTCTGTTTTGTACCGTACTGATGGGCGATCAGCGCATCCACATACCCTTCCACAATAATAACCTGCTTCGCCTGCTTAATGGCGTCTTTCGCCATATCCAGGGCATACAGCACGCTGTTCTTCTCAAATAACAGCGTTTGTGGCGAGTTGAGATACTTTGGCGAATTGTCGCCTAAAGCACGCCCCCCAAACCCAATCACTTGACCACGTATATCGCGAATAGGAAAGAGCAGGCGGTGTCGGAAGTAGTCATACACACCACTACCACCATCACCACCCATACCATCATCACGCGCTCGCGCCAAGCCCCCCATAACTAACTCTCGTTCGCTATAGCCCTGGTTCAGCAGATAGCCACATAAGCTATCCCAGCGATCAGGCGCATAGCCAAGCCCAAAGGCCACCACAGAGTCAGACGAGATCCCACGCTCCTGAAGGTAGGCACGTGCTTCAGCAGCTTCCTTCGAACGCAACAGCATCTGGTGAAACCAGAGCAATGCGTCTTCATTCACCTTACGAAGCCGCTCCTTAGCTGCATGCATCTCACGACGCTCTTGCTCTGCCTCCGGGCTACGTTGCCCTTCATCTTCCACCGTAACCCCAGCTTTCTCAGCCAGATAACCCAGAGCCTCGCGAAAATCCAGGTTCTGTTGCTTCTGTACAAAGGTGAAGATGTCCCCACCTTCGTTACAGCCAAAACAACGCCACGTTTGCGACTCGGCAAACACGTAGAACGAGGGTGTACGCTCGTTGTGAAATGGGCAGAGTCCCTTAAACGACTTTCCCGATTTCTGTAACGAAACAACCAGCCCAATTTCTTCGACGACATCAACTTTTGCCTTTATCGTATCAATGATAGATGCCATGTAGAAATCCTTCGATGTGCCTTTGAGTTCATAAAGCAAAGTTCAAATAAAAGTAATCTTGCTTAGAGGCTGTGTGTAAAGTGGTCTGAGAGCGCTTGACAAGGGCGCTGAGCAAAAAGAGTACATATCCTGTCAAGCCCCTCTCTGAGCGGATCGAGACGACCTTTACACACAGCCTCTTAGCACTGTTTGCCGCATGTGAGCAGAAAAGTGTCAAGTTCATTTGAACCTTGCCTAAGGTTGTTTTGTTCGCCTACAACACATATAACGAGCAATATAACAGAAAGTCGCGCCTCTTATACAAAAGTATGAAAATAGCAGTATGAGTATACCATTGGTACTATTGAGTTGGCTCCACAATAACCCAGATAGATACTCATTCCTCTTAGGAGAGCGACAAAATTGGTACTCGAAGTAGAGTACGAAAAAAGGGCTTCCTGGTTGTTTGCCACTTATTAAAACAAGTTTTCTATACGCTATCATCCATATTGCCTCTTGCACATTTCCCTATGCCTATGAGAAATGTCCATAGAGATGTCTGACTCTCGTTAGAAAGGTTCAGATTAATTACAAGAAAGTTATCCACATATCCACACCGCCTAATTACTACTAGATTCTATATTTTTTAAATAAATATATATTACCGTAGTAGTAGGTGATGTGGATATGTGGATAAGTATATCAAACCCTCTTCTATTTCCTCTTTAGCATGAGCATCCATCAGCCTCTTAAGCCATTTCATGTAATGTATATAAGGTATCCACAGCTTATTAGATTAGTGGATAAGCTGTGGATAAACAGGCAAATTATGGGGATAAGTGATAGGAGCAGTTTTGCTGTTATCCACAGAAAAATTAGGAATGGGGATAACTTATCCACAGGCTTTGGAGATAACTTTTTTGCTTATCCACTACCTCCTAAAATTGTGGATAACTTATCCACAGAAAATGGGGATAAGTTATCCGTGCCTCTATCTATGTGGATAATGTGGATAACTTAGATGGATGAAATACATCAAAAGCGGTATGAGAACTTATCCACATTTTTTTGGAGTTGTCCACATTTTTGTCGGAGTTATCCACTTTTGATAGCTATATCTGGTGATAGTAATATAACCACCTACTTATTTTACCCCCTTTAATCATGATTTTTGATGTGGAAATGTGGATAAGTTATCCACATTTTGTGTGGATAAGTTGGGAACGCCGTTTGCTCTGTGGATAATGTGGATAACTTATCCACAGCCTTTGTGGATAACTCGCATGTCTCATCTCTTTTGTGGATAATGTGGATAAGTTATCCACACAAAATGTGGATAAGTTTGGGAACGCTGTTGCTTTGTGGATAATGTGGATAAGTTATCCACATTTTGTGTGGATAAGTTGGGAACGCCGTTTGCTCTGTGGATAATGTGGATAAGTTATCCACAGCCTTTGTGGATAACTCGCATAACTTTTAACTTATGTGGATAAGTTATCCACAAAAATTGTGGATAACTTGGAAATACTGCTTGCTTTGTGGATAACTTGGAAATACTGCTTGCTTTGTAAGTAAATGACTGAAAAGTGGTACTCGTAAAAACTGTTCCGAGTTATCCACAGCCTTTGTGGATAACTCGGTGTCAAATTGTGCAAATGTGGCTTTTTTTGGTTGAGATAGATCATGCATCTCTGGACGCATTTATCGCTTTTGGAGTAGGTACCTGCTCTGATTTGTCTCCATCTTGTCTCCATCTTGTAGGATCGGCTGTCGGATTTCCCTTTGTACCAGGAGCTGGTATATGCGTAGGAGTTCACCAGTAGTGAGGACAGAAGCAAGCAGGTATGGGAGAGGCTGTGGTGTTTCTCCATCCCCTGGATACACGCTGCCAGGCATAGCCAGAATACCCTGGCCTGCGCTAAAGCGTGTGCGCCACGCAGCCAATAGCGTATAGGCCGCTTGTCGCCAAGCTATGGCAACAGGTAGGGCTGGCGACTTATCTGCTGTTGGTGTTGCGTGTAATAGAACTGGTTTGGCTTCTTGCAGATGACGTAAAGCATCAATGTATGCTCCTGACAGCCACGGCCAGATGCTTCCTTGATGTAAGGCGTGTAATAGCTCTTCCTCACTTGGAGATGGTTGACCGCGATATGCCGGGTCTTGTGGTGCTAAAGTACGTAACCCACAGGGGGTTACTAGGTGTTGTGTAACCTTATCTAAAACAGGCTGCCAGTATTCTTTATTCAGTACGGGATAACGTAGGGACACAGCCAGCAACTGATTAGGGCGCATAGAAGCATCGTTTCCGTTGGGGCCATCAACTACGTCGTAAAGGTAGCCGCCATCGGCATTCCAGAAACGTCGCTGAAAGCTCTCCTGAGAGCGTTGCCTCAGTTCTTTATAGTAGTCAGGCTCTGGTTCGCTATGACCGTATTGTTGTTGTCGCTCGGACCACTCGTGCAAAAGCGAGAGAGCCAGATACCACAGGGCATTCACTTCAACAGGTTTTCCCTGGCGCGGCGTAACGGGAATGCTATTAAGAGAAGCATCCATCCATGTAAGGGCTTTCTTTGCCTGGGACGTTCGTAATAGCCCATCATCTGGGTCTACCTGGATGCCATATGTAGTGCCCTGGATATAGCAGTCGATAGCCTTAACAAGCCGGGGATAAAGTTCGCTCACCAACTCATAATCATGAGTGAGGCGTGCATAGGCATCCAGAGCATACAGATACCAGAGAGTGGTATCGACACTACCATAATCCTCTTCTGTCAGTGCTGCGCCAGGCTGTGGCAAGCGATCTGGTAACAAGCCCTGATGAAAATGACGTGCAAGGCGATATAGAATACGCCGCGCTTCACTGGCATGTCTGGTGCCAGCTATTAGTCCCGGCAGCGCAATCAACGTATGGCGTGTGCAGTCATTGGCACCATAGTAGTTCGAGAGTACAACAGGCGTGCGTTCCGCTCGAGCGAAGTCAAAAAACTCCTCTTTCGCCGGACCTGTAGAGCTTCCTGCAGCAAGAGTTCCACTGGAAGTAGTTACCTTACGCTCTATCAAAAAACGCTCTGCCGCCTGAAGCAGCAACCGTAAAAATTCTTCGTTACTTATATCGCTCCTTATAGAGGAAGCATTGGGTATTGCTGGTGAAGGAAGTGCTAACACCTCTAAAGAGACAGACGTTTCTCCTCCTTCACCAAAATAACGTTCTGGTTGGAGCACATCGCGCTGATGAGCAACGCTGCGTTGGTAAGAGAGGTCGAATTGTGTCGGGCGCAAGAGCTGTGAGGTTACTTCTTCCGTGGTTACCACGATAGTTAATGTGGTATCTTCACCTGGCCAGAGTTTAGCGCGGATCACACCTGGTAGATAGAGATCATCCACTGCTGCCCGTCCGGCTGCCCGTTCGTGGCGACGCAAGAAATGCCAGTACCAGACATTGGTAGGAATAAAGGTGGTTGAGCTATCTGGCTGGCCGACAACCACAATAGCATAGGGAAGGGCACCATCATAAGCTGTAATATGACAGCCAGCAATGCCAGTGGGCAGCGCAGACCCTGTGATACCTCCGGCTGCTAACGACTCGAAGGTTAATGGCTCTACCTGGAAAGACCAGTCATTATTACCGTACTGTGGTTGGGTATGCGGGCGATAGGCCGAGAATGGGAGCAAGGTCAAGGTGAGCTCCCGCTGCGCAGCTTCAGAATAACCGGAGTAATAGCTAGATGTTTTATACATCGTTCTATCTACGCCAGTAGAGTAAGCGGACCCTTGCGAACTGGAGAACTGCCTGGGTAGTACACGATATTGAATACAAGTGGTCTCGTAACCAGCAGGCATCCAGATACGTTTTTCAAGGATAATACCGTCGATACCTCCTATGTAGTAGGTAAAGACCGGAAAGCCCTCTTCGAGGCGAAAAGCCTCCAGATGGCCGAAACCCGCTGGATTGAGCGTGCCATCCTGATACTCATTTGTGCCAAGATAATAGGTACGCTGATCAAAAACGATTTCTTCGTCGATCTTTGCTAGTAAAAGGTAAGGTGTCATATGATCTGGCACAGGTGCCACCAAGAGACCGTGTGACATGCGCGTCAACACGCCTGCCATGGTCCCAGCTGCATAAGCTCCCTGGCCATTAGTGATCAGCCATTCACGTGCAATCGTCTGATCAAGATCACGACACACGCTGCGCTCATAGGCAATAGCCATCTATCGTCCCTCCAACATGTCATCTCCCCCTTTGGAGAATGCTTTTACAATGTCGACAACTACAACTACATTGATGTGGACGTCTTTTTGCATCAGGTATGGGCATAAGGCACTACCTATCTCTAGTGTAGCATAAGATCAGCAGAAAATGATATATTTCGCAGAAATATTTTCACAAAGTGATCTAATTGTGATTTTTTCCTACTTTTTTAATCCTGGTGAGACTTCTCATCCTTGATGACATAGTTAATGTGAGCAGTAGTTCCTAAAAGACATTTTGGGATAACTGGATGACTCACTTTCTTCTAACTTGTGCATACTTTGTACTATTACTGATCTCTGCATGAGCAGCTAAATTTACCTCAGCCAGATCATCCATAGAGGCAGAAGGCGATGTCAGAGAATTTACTTGTTGACCACCCTGTGGGGGCTATATTCAGAGTTAGATTGAAAATCGCCTTGATCCCAGAGTGACTTTCCTTCAATGTTTCATGTGAAACATCTCTCTCTAACTCACCAGAAAAAAGCTGGCTGGTTTGTTTTTCTGTGGTAGGGGACAGACGTGCTGGGGTAAGGTAAAATTGGGGTAGGTGTCCAGCAGGTGCAGGAAGGCCTCTACAATGGTGGGGTCAAAGCTGGTGGCCGAGCCAAGCATGAGCCGCTCACGAGCAACTTCTTCGGAAAGAGGCTCTTTGTAAGGACGTTGCGAGGTTAAGACATCGTAAACGTCAGCCACAGCGAGAATACGTGCGCTTAACGGAATAGCTTCTCCACGCAGACCCGCAGGATAGCCATGCCCATCCCAGGCTTCGTGGTGATACATCACTGTATCCACGAAAAACTGCTGAACATCGCAACCCACGAGAATACTCGCTCCGATCACCGGATGCCGTTCCATCGTGCGTCGCTCATCGGCAGACAAGGCACCCGATTTATTCAGGATATCGTTCGCGATCCACGTCTTTCCCAGATCATGTACCAGGGCTGCCAGGGCCAAATTGCGGGCCTCACGTCGACTCCAACCTAGATGACGTGCTAAACGGAGGGCATACGTCGCTACCCTGCGTGAGTGTTCGTAGGTGATGATATCACGTTCCTGAATGCTTTTCGCAAATTCCAGGATGACCTCTTTGGTCTCTTGCTCTTTATTAACCAAAACCACTCTGACCACGTTACTTCCCCCAGATTGAGTTTCTGCAAATTCTTCCATACATATTGACTTTGTATTCTTCCTTTGCCCTATTATAAAAGACGTTTGCAGCGGCCAGAATTTACTAACGTCTTTCTATTGAGCTGGTTTTATTATCTTAATATGCGTTTCTTTATGCTGTCCATGCTTCTTCCTGAATCGGTACTTTTGTATGATACCGACCCGATCATTCCCCAAATAGTCCTTTTTATGAAGGAAGAAGTTTATGATCGGCGGAGTTTGTGATAGACTCCTCTTGATACCAAATTTTTATGGAAAGTTGGCAGGAAAGGAGGAGCGGTAGCCGTGCACGATAGGTCAATAAGTGCCGGCAACTATAAAAACGTATATTTATGGCAGAAGATCAGCTCGAACAGAATTCTTCTCTCGAACAACCCTCATACATGGTACAGGATGATGTGGTGACGGTCGTTTTGACTGCTGACAACCATCTTGGTTACACGCGCCTAGGTCAACAGCCACGTAAACACGAAGAACTCCAACAACGCCTGCGACGAGCTTTTCAACAGGTAACGGATTTTGCTGTTGGGCAGCGCGTTGATCTCTTTGTCCAGGTTGGCGATCTCTTTCATACTCCAGTGCCAGACGAACGCGACCGCAGTTTTGTCGCAGCACGTCTGGCTCAATTGCGCCAAGCGGGCATTCGTACCTTTGTTGTTGGTGGTGTTCACGATACCCCGGCTGAGGCCTCCGCGTACCTCAGTGAAGCAGCCCTTGCTCCCCAAATGAGCTATGCTCGTTTAGGAGCTCTTCATTACTTTGCACCGTCTTCAACTGAGCTTGAACCCGTCGTTCTCAAGGTACGCAATGAACTGATAGGGATCTGTGGGTTGGGTGTAGTAGCTGGGCAGGTGGGCAATCCCCTAACTCAGGTACGCGTGCAGAGCGATCTCGAACGCGCTACTATTTCTCTCCTGCTTTTACATGCCCCCATCGAAGGTGTGACCAGTGGCTCATCGCTACTGGATAGTCGAGCGAAGGTAAGTCGCGCCAGTATTGAGCAGCAGTCCTCATTCCGCTATATTCTGGCTGGCTATGATCACTGCTACCAGCATGTACGCATCGGCCACAGCGAAGTCATCGTAGCAGGCGCGACACAGTATATTGATTTTCGCTCCCCTGAGCAAAAGCCGGGTTTTGTCTTTCTCGGCCTTGCCGCCGACGGTATCCGCTGGTCTACACATATTCCTGTTGAGACCTTGACCATGCAACGCTTGCTCATCTCTATGCAGGACCTCTGGTTAGATGAGACCCCCATTGAGCAAACTAACCCCACCGAGGCTATCCTTACACAGTTGCGTCCCTTATGCAATGAACAGACTATGGTACAACTGCGGCTGGTGGGCAAGCTGACACGTAGCCAGTATCATCAGCTTGATCTCAATCGTATACGTCGCTATGGTGAACAACACTGTTTTGCTCTGGCTATCGATGATAGTGACCTGGAAATCGTTTCCTCTGGAAGCAAAGCGGGCCTGACCCCCACGAGGGGGGTCACTACAGATGCCACAGGCCAGGTGAGATCAGATGTAGTAACCCCCCTTGTGGGGGCCAGGCTCTCTCATCAGATCGAACGGCTATCCCCTCGTGAAGAACTCGTCGCCCTCGCCGACCAATGGGTAGCCGAAAGCCTCGACGAACAAGAAAAACAAGCTTTGCATGCAACCAAAGAAGACCTCTTAGTTGCGTTTGATCAGATTGTAGGGGTGCAATGAATTGGTGGGCACTGCGTGCGGCCCCTACAATCACCCTAAAGGACTGTAGGGGTGCAATTCATTGCACACACTGTAAGGGGAGAGCTAGCCTTTCCCCTCCTTGTCAGGCTGTAGGGACTCAATGTCTTGCGTCCTGTCACTGGTGTACGGGCAAACGGAGTGTGATTTTATGATAATACTGAAACATCTCACAGTAGAACGTTTTCGGCTGTTGCGCGAGATTAACTTGCACTTTCCGCAACGCGGCAGTATTCTGATCCAAGGCCCCAATGAGGCCGGTAAATCTGCCCTCTTGGAAAGTATCTATTTTGCTCTCTATGGCGAACCTCTCGCCTCATATGGAGGTAGCACGCTAGATGATCTTATCCTCTATGGTACTACTCAGGCAACTATCACACTCACCTTGGCCATTGGTACCACCGAATTGAGCATTACCCGTATCATTGAACGCGGCAAGGGCCAACAGGTCACACTGCATATCCACAAACCGGGTACCCCGGCAGAGCCACAGATCACCTCGCTTGAGGTTGCTAACGAACGTATTCTGACTGAACTGGGCTGCCTGGATCGTGAAACGTTGCGCAACTCCTCTTTGATCGAACAAAAGGAACTGGCTCGCCTGGAACACCTTGCCGGATGGCAGAGAGAAACCAGCTTACGTCATCTCCTCGGTCTCGACGTCTTGCTCAGCCTGACCAAACGTTTTACTCTTACTACCGACGATGAGGAGCAGCTAGCCCAGTGCGCTAATCGTCTCAAACTGGCCGAGATACAGGCGCAGCTTCCATCGTTAAAACAGCACCTCCATCAGCTTGAAGAGGCTCTTGATGCTGTCGCTATTACCGAAGATTTGGCAGAGATTAACCAGCAAGAGGTTGAGATCGCCGAACAAGAGCACTCTTTGCAACAAATACGGAGCAAACGTACTAAGCTCAAAGGCAGCCTGGGTCGTATTCAACAACTCAAAAAGGCTGATGCTACCCTCAGTGAAATCATAGCCGCCTACGATGCTATGGCCGATGCTCGTGACAAACTGCCTGAGATTGAGCGACAGATGCTCGCGCTGGAACGCGAGGAACGCGAGGAACTGCCAGCTTTAGAGAAGCGTGTCAATGAATTGGCTGACCTCATCCGCTCATTTGGAACCTTGGAGCGCATGTCCAACGATCTACTCAAATCTGTCAATGCCGTCAAAGAACTGGAGCAGGAGTTGCAGCAACAACAGGTGCTGCATAACGAGAGCCAGGAACTTGATGAGCAGGTCATTGAGGCACGTTTGGAGGTGGATCAGGCACGACAGGCCCTTAATGAGCTAGAAGAGCGTCGTCGTGCCGGGCGTCCTACGCTGGTGGCTCGTTTACAGCGTCTACGGGGCTTGCAGAAACGCCTGGTTACTTTGCATGAGGCTGAGGAAGCATATGCACATCGCTTTATGAATCAAGAATTAGCCGAGAAGAACAGTATCGAGCTGCGTGCTATCAAAAACGACATCCTGCAAACCCAACAACGCTTGGTGCAGGCAGAGAATGAGGTCGAGCAGGCACAGCAGCAGGCCACTTCGCTGGAAAGACGCTTACATCAGTTGAACATCCGTCATCAGCTCGAGGAATGGCAACGTCTGAAAGGTCTATCTCAGCAACAGGCCGAAACAGAACAGCAGGTTCTGCTTGCCCATCAAAATCTGGCACGTCAGACTCAACTGGCGGTAGACGCTCGTGAGGCCTCACAAAGATGGCTGCTGTTCACCATTGGTAGTGCTGTGTTAGCCTTACTTGTTGGCATTACCTTTCTGTTGTTCGTCAGTCATAATAGCTTGGCTACCATCGTTTTGGGTATAGTGGCTCTGCTTTTGCTAGGAGGTGCAGCCTATAGCTATTATAGCTATAATAAAGTTCACAAGGATCAATTACTCGCTACCCAACAAATGCAAGAGGCCACCAATCAGGTCAGTACACTGGTAACAGCACGCGAAAATGCTGGGCGCATGAACACGAATCATGAAGCTCTGGCCCATGTTGAGCAGGAGCTTCGTTCTCTGGGTAGCAGCGTCCCGCGTTCCCGTGAAGAGGCCGAGCATCTTATCCAGCAGATTCATGATAACGATGAGAAACCAGATGAGTTGCAACTGCGTATGAATGAGCAACACTTGCTGGTTGAGAAGCTTCGTACAGAGGGCGATAGTGTCAGAGAAGCACTGGCAAAGGCACGCCAGGAGAAGACACAGCTAGAGGCACTACGCACCCAGGAAGATTGGGATGACATCGAGAACAAACTGCGTTCTGAACGTATCGCTATCGAAGATCGGCAGCATGAAATCGCCACCCTGGCTGGCCAGGAGGGCCTGCCCATTCCCAATTTTGATCACTCAGCATCTGGTCCACTGACCACCACCACCAACGCTGACCTGGAACTGGCTCTCGCCGACAGCATCAGAACCACCGAACGTGAGATCGCCTCTATTGATGGCAGGCTTGATCTTGCCACAGAACTGACCAATCAAGTCAGGCTGCGCCAGGAGAAACTTGATCGTCTGCTAGCGCAGCAGCGTGTGCTGATGGAGCGGCGTACACGTTTCCAAACCCATGATCCGGTAGAGCAGATCGAGCTCGCACGCGAACAGCAGTCTGCCCTGAGAACGGCCCTGCAAACCTTACAAGACTCGCTACGTCAGCGTATCAAGCCTCTTGGTGTGGTCTTTGGACAGACTGCGATTAGCAATGCGGAGGCTCTCGCTCGTGGCGAGCTTGAGGCTCTACATTTTGCCCTGGGACAGCGCGTCGAACTACAGAGCCAGCGTGCCAAGCATCTTGCCACGCTCAAAGAAGGTCATGATGCTCTGGCTGACTATTACAATCAACTAGCTCGCCTGAGTGGCTCGCTGGGGAGCTGGATTATGCCGCCCAATCCTTTCACCGAATCCCTGAACGCCCTCCGCAACCGCTGTCAGCGAGAGATACAAGAGGCCAATGAGAACGCGGTACAGCAAGAGCTGGAGCAGTTGCAGCTACAGGAAGGGGCCTCCAATGCAAAAATAGAGCTCTGTCACCAGGATATTGCTGAGGCTCAAGAACGCATCGCGACCATGCTGGCACAACACAATCGTCCTGACCCCCGCCCCAGGGACGTGATAAATCGTGTCCCTACATGGCGTGGCAGCGATGTAGTCACTGCGTGGTCACTCGTCGGTGAATATACTCAAGAGGACCGCACTCATCTGGAAGAGGAACGTGCCACCATTGTACAAGAGATACAGCAACAGCAAGAGCAGGCTCTGGCCCTCAGTACTGAACTGCACACCGGAGACAGTATTCTGGATGTGGAGCAGTCTCGTACACTTATGGAAGAGCAGGAGCGCAACTATCAAAGCAAGAAGTACGGTAGCCAGTTGTTACAAGCCGTTCATGAGCGCATTCTACACAAAATGCTGCCGCGTACCGAATACTACATGCAACAAATTTTGCCTCTCTTAACCAGTGGCCGCTATCGCGATGTACAACTCTCTACAGAGGAAGAAGAGGGTAGTGTAAGTGGTGGACCCTTCCAGTTACGTGTATGGGATACGGCGGCAGGCGAATATGTGCGTAAATCCGCTCTTTCCGACGGTGCTTCCAATCAGCTCTCGCTGGCCTTACGTCTCGCCTTCGCTATCGCCGCTCTTCCTCGTGAGGGACATTGCGCTCCTGGCTTCATCTTGCTCGATGAGCCGCTCAGTGCCTTTGACCCCCGTCGCACTCGGGCTCTTGTTGATGTTGTCACCGGCGAAGCCCTCAGCCAGCACTTTGAACAAATTGTGCTTGTCTCGCACAGCCAGGCCTTTGACGCGGCGATGTTCCCCTATCATGTCTATCTCGATGGTGGTACGGTTGTGGAAAGCAATTTGCCAGTTGTACCCGTAGCCCAGGTGGCGGGAGCAAATGGGAATGGGAACAGCACAGACCAAATGGAAGAGGTAACCGCGAAGGTACCAGTACCTGCTTCAGGCGATTATTGAAAGGCAGCCGATATTTCTTATGCCGGTTCTTCGTTGAACTGCCGATTATACAGCCGTGCATACAGTCCATCTTGTGCGAGTAGTTCCTGATGTGTTCCCTCTTCAACGATGCTGCCACGATTCAGAACGAGGATGTGATCGGCGTTTTCAACGGTAGTCAGGCGATGAGCAATGACCAGTGTGGTGCGATTACGCATCAGACGATTGAGGGCATCCTGAACCATCGCTTCGGACTCGTTATCGAGCGAGGCCGTAGCTTCATCGAGAATGAGGATGCGCGGGTCGCGCAGGATGGCACGGGCGATGGCGATACGCTGGCGCTGTCCCGCCGAGAGTTGCACGCCACGCTCGCCGACGGTACTCTCATAGCCTTGTGGTAGGCGAGCAATAAACTCTGCTGCATTCGCTGCCTCGGCTGCTGCCTCAATTTCCTGCAACGTGGCATCCAGGCGACCGTAGGCAATGTTCTCACGAATAGTGCCACCGAAGAGTGCTGGCTCCTGGGGAACAACGGCGATTTGCTCACGCAAGGATCGGATTTGTACGTCGCGTAAGTCATAGCCATCCACAAAAATATGTCCAGCGGTCGCTTCGTAGAGGCGAGGAATGAGGCCAGTAATGGTCGTCTTACCAGCACCGCTAGGGCCGACGAGAGCCACCATCTGTCCGGCTGGCAGGGTCATGGACAGGTCACTCAGCACAGGAGTATCTGCATTGTAGCTGAAGCTGACACGCTCGAAGACGATCTGGCCTGCCAGAGACGGCAATTTCACCCCATCCGGCGCATCTGGACGCTCAGGCTCAGTATCGAGCAACTCAAAGATACGTTCAGACGCGCCGAGAGCTTCCTGAGTCTGCGTATAGAGACTGCTTAACCCTGCCACAGGACCAGCAATGAGCACCATATAGATCACGAACGAGACCAGTTGACCAGGGCTGAGATGACCGGCCAGCACTTCACTGCCGCCGTACCAGATCACCAGAGCTACGGCTGCGAAGGAGATAAAACCTACCAGCGCACCAAAAAACGCTCGCCCTCCCGTACGTTGTATAGCTATCCGAAAAGCCTTCTCGACACCTTCATGAAAGCGTTGTATTTCATATGGCTCACGCGCAAAGGATTTGACCACGCGCATAGCCGAGAGCGTTTCCTCTAGAATAGTGTTTACCTCTCCCAACTCTTCCTGGACATCTCTCGTCAGTCCGCGAAAACGTCGTCCAAAGAACATCGCCGACAGGATGACTAGAGGAACAAGTGTCATAATTAAAAGGGTTAATCGCCAGTCAATCAATACAATGATCACGAAGGAGCCAATCAGCGTAACCACTTGTTGGAGCAGTGTCAGCACATTGGTCGTCAGACCATTCTGTACCACTACGACATCGGTCGTGACTCGCGACATGATCTCACCCGTGCGCCGTCTATGAAAGAACATCAAGGAGAGTGTTTGAAGATGCGCGTATACCTGCTTGCGAATGTTGGCTACTAGGCGTTCGCTGATAGAAGAGACCAGATAATTTTGACCGAAAGTGAAGAGACTTTGCACAAAGAAAACAGCGATTAGCAGCAAGGCAATCTGGTTGAGCAGGTTCTGATCGTGATGTACAAACACACTATCCAACAAATGCTGAATCACCCATGGTAGGATGAGAGCTGCCCCACTTGATAGAGTGAGACAGAGAGTAGCCAGGAACATCTCTTTCCAGAAAGGCCGCAAGTATCTGAAGAGTCTGCGACTGGTAGCAACGGGTTGTTTTGCTCTGACTTTGGCATGTGTGTACTCGGGCTCTGCTTCTGATGAGGACATATCTTCGGCTTCGGATATACTGGAACTGCTCATGGTGATCAGCTTTCCGTAGCTATATATCTACATAGTCGGTCTGAATGCGCAAGAATACCCAACAATATGTTATACGTATGAGAGGAGTACGGAGTTGCCTTGAGGTCCTCTACTGTTCTCGAGGCACGCAGGAACGGTTCATGACACACGTAAGAGATTAATCAGCCAGAGCACGACCACGAGAAAAATGTTCAAACTAATCACAGCAATCATAGGATCGAGCAGAGGAGCGCTGACGAGACCACCGCGCAGGCGCAGACGCTGAAACAATGTGGGTAACACCAGACCGCAAATAGCGGCAACCAGCAAGGTCAGGCCAAAGCCCAGGCCAATGGCTACGGCCAGTGGGACGGAATGGAAGAGCAGCCATGTCAATAGACCGACGACGATGCTTGCCAGCACGCCACCTACCGTACCCAGGCGCAGTTCACGAAAAACGCTCCGCCAGAAATCACTACCACCTGTCGAGCGCAACTGCCAGCCAGCTACACCAAGTGCCTGTGAACCCACACTGGCACTGGTGAGCAAGAGCATCGGTAGCAGGCAAACGATGCCGTCAAGAGCCACATGTGAGCGCAACCCGGCTACCAAGCTCGACGCTTGTATGTGGGCTGCATTTACCGTCAGAACTGAACCGATCAGTTGATTGAGCACCAGCGCGAGAATGAGACCGGCTACGACGTTGACAGAGAGCCATGTCACACGGCTGAGAGCCGCTTGCCAGGAGAAGTGTTCTTCCTCTTCAAACTCCTCCACGCTGGCACCGGCGATTTCCGAGAAGTCTTCGGCCTGCTCTTCGTGCAGCACGTCGATCACGTCATCGACGGTAACGATCCCAACCAGACGGTTGTCACCATCAACGACAGGGACGCCGAGCAGGTCATATTTGGAGATGATGCGTGCCACCTCTTCCTGGTCGGTATCGGTTGTCACTTTGAGTACATCCGTGTCCATCAGGTCGTGCAGGCGCGTAGACGGTTCAGCTACCACCAGTTGGCGCAAGGAGACGACTCCGACCAGATGTTGCTCAGCGTCGACGATATAGAGGTAGTAGATCATCTCCAGGTGTTCTGAGTGCTGGCGCAGGTAGACCAGAGCTTCTTCGACGGTCAGGTCTTGCGCCAATGAGAGTACCTCGGTGGTCATGATACCGCCAGCTGTCTCGCCACCATAGCGCAGCAGTTCACGGATAGGCTGGGCATCGGTAACAGGCATGAGGCTGAGCAGTCGCTCGGCCTCTTCCTGGGGTATATCCGCAAGAATATCGGCGGCATCGTCGGGTGCAAGAGCCTCAAGCAAATCAGAGGCCCGTTCGGGATCGAGTTCGCTCAAAATTTCAGATTGCAATGGTGCCTCGATCTCGTTAAGGGCATCGGCAGCCGTCTCCGTATCCAATGCACCCAGCACAGCACCCGCCTCTTCGGCATCGAGTTGTTCCAGAATGTCGGCGATATCGGCGGGGCGCAGGTCGGTGAGCTTGGTGTGGCTGACGTTCAGTTGCACCTGTGGCACCACGCCCGCTGCTCCTACACCAGCCCCTGCTCCGGCGAGAGCTAACTGACCTGTCACTCCAGCCCTGACCATCTGAATTGGCTCAACATAGTTCCAGGTAATTGTGCGCTCAGACAGCTGCATCGGCAACACACGTGTCAGCCTCTCGATAGGGGTAAGGATACCCAGGCGGCGCAATAATCCGCTCGCGCTAATATCCACGCCCACAAGACGTACTGTTTTCTTGATCTGAGCAAGCTTGAGATCATTGACTTTGACAACACGAAAGCCCTGTGTATCCACAATTTGCTTATCCAGAATATCGCGCCTCAAGAGCAACTCGTCAGGTTGCGGCGTATATTCTTCGATTTGTGATTGCTTGACGACAAGATGTATCTGTGGCTCCTCCAGACTATACACCTGGAACCACGGGATAATCAGATCAGAATGGCTATTACCCAGAGGCGTATGGACGATAAGGGCAGTTACTACCGGAAATGTTTCTTGTAAAGTAACACATATATCACGAATACCCCCCAACCGACGTCCCTCAAGATCGTAAACGCTCTGGCGAAGTAGTGTGCTTAAAAAAATCATAATATCACCACCTTCTTGTCAAGAGTAATAAAGTCCATAGACTTATCCACAATTATGTAGATAAGTGGATAACTCGTTCACCTGTGTAACTTTCGTTACCGAAAATCACTACATAGTAAGGCTGCCGTTTCTCAAACAAAGAGAAACGCCTGTTGCATCTACCATGCAAAAAATGATGCAGGGAACAAAGCGTGGGTATCCCTGGATAGCTAAGGGAGCTTAGGGCAATACCCAACTAGGACTTACTGGCAAGTGGGAAAGTGACCTACTCGACATCGCTCTCATCGGCAGAGGAGAAAATGATGTGCAGCCTATCGAGTAAGGTGGTGATATATCACCGGAGGAAGCTATAGCAAACGAACAGTCGTAATTTTCTAGCTTGTTACCATACTCGAAGGCGAGCAGGACAATCCCAGCAGCAGGCACATAGAAAGTTTGGGCCTACTATGACTAGGGCCAGCGTCCATGCGTTCCTCACCTCCTTTGCCCATCAATTGCAGCCCTCACCAATGGTGACGCCGTCAACAGCGTCTACAACCAATACTGGTGCGCCCTCTCAATTATGGGGTAAGACAAAAATCGTTACTGTAGAAAGTATAGCACGCTAACCCACCCTACGGCAAGGGAATTAGTGTACATAGTACCATTTGGGTAGGTGGATAGTGCTCGCAGATACCAGTTTTCTTTCGGCTGTTCTTGAATACAGCCGAGTTTACCATACCACTAGCGTTTTTGCAACACAACCCCCATGAGAGGTGCGTTTCATTTTTTGGCATGGCTGGGGTAGCTGCGCTCAATGCAAAAAAATGAAACACAACCCCCATGAGACCCATGAGACTTCCAGGGAGAGGGAGCGTGAAATGCTCTCCCCCCATAGCTTTTCTATAGAAAATATATTTTTGGTTCACACAAATAATAGATGAGATAATATAAATACTTGACAAAAATACTAGAGGCGAGGTATACTTTGTACGGTGAAGAAAAGAAGACCCCATTGGAACACACGGGCAGTCTTCTTTCAATACGACCAGCACACGGCCTCTCCCTGTGGTGATGAGGCTGTCAGGCATGGAGCCTGACAGAGAGCAGGCGTCAAAACACCGAAAGAATGGAAAGGAGACACGCAACATGGCGGTTAGCACTCGTACGGATGAAGATATTCAGACAGATATCCTAGAAGAATTGAAGTGGAATACACGCGTCCGGCCCAACGAAATCGGGGTCGCGGTCAAGGACGGGGTCGCCACGCTGACGGGCTGGGTCGATTCGTATGTGAAAAAGATGGCAGCCGAGGAGGCCGCTCACCGCGTTCCTGGCGTCAAGGCGGTGGCCAACGACATTGAGGTGCGCTTGCCCGGCTCTACCGAACGCACCGACGCCGACCTTGCCAAAGCCGCACTCAACGCCCTGATGTGGGAAGCAGCTATTTCGGCTGACAAGCTGGACGTGACAGTGAGCAAAGGCTGGGTGACGCTCAAGGGCGAGGTCGAATACGGCTTCCAGAAGCGATCTGCCGAACGAGCGGTCGAGCATCTCTCAGGCGTCAAAGGCGTCATCAATCTCATCACGATCAAGCCGCGTGTGTCGCCCAGCGACCTGAAGCACAACATCGAGAAGGCCCTGCTGCGCAATGCGGAGACGGATGCCAAACATATCACAGTTGAAGTGCAAGGCAGCAAAATCATTCTGCGTGGGACGGTGCGCTCGTATGCGGAGAAAAAGGCGGCGGAGGACGCGGCTTGGTCCGCACCAGGTGTCAGCGAGGTGGAGAACCGGATTGTGATCTCGCTCCCACTGTAATCCTTAGTCTAGCATTGAGCATGGGAAGACAAGCTCAAGCCTTCCCATGCTCTAAGTGCGTCAGATACATCTCCACGGTTGTCTGCGTCAACTGTAGTAGCTGAAACTGTCCCGCATTGCCTGGAATCTAAGCAACCCATCCGATCAGGTGATCCACCGTTCGCAGATAAGCAGCCGTCGTTCCCTGGGTTTTCCCTGAGAGAAACAGCTCGTACTCGCTTAAAAAGGCACGAACTTCGTCGATGGTATCCTCTGAATGCTCTTGCTGCACACAACGACATTACGATTGATGCACACGCAGCAGAGCGAGCGCGGTCCTGGGCAACGCCAGGGTGCTGCTGATCACGAGATACCGACTCTCCCAGCGGGGATGAAACTTCTGTTTAAAGTGAAACAGTGAGCGATGCGTCTTGAGCAGTTGCATCTGTTCAGACACCAGGCTGGCGAACTGCCGTTGCCTCGTGGGCATCTCCTGCTTCGTATCGGCCATGGCCACCAGTCCCAGACTGACGACGTTCGCTCCACACTCTCGGAAGCGCTCCACTGCTCGTACCAGCAACAGATCCATCACTCCCCGAGGGGCATCCGGCACCCGTCGCATCAGGTCTAATGCCCACCCCCAGGTATGCGCCGACCCATAAATCGGGGTAAAGGTGACAAAGGCACAGGGGCGTCCCGTCTGCTCGGCAGCCACCCCGGTCACCAGACGCGGCACCGCCTCTTGCGGAAGATCTTCTCCAGGAACTTGCGTTTCGGCAAGAGCGTCAGCACGAGCGGCAGCCTCCGCCAACCCGTCGAGCCGCCCCACGCTGAAGCCCATCTCTGCCCCGTGTTTGCCTACCTTGCGCTCCAACCAGGCGCTTGAAAGGGGTTCTAACTGCTCCAACACCTCTTTGGGAAGCGCCCCGTCGTACCACTGGATGGTCACGCCCTCCCGTTCGGCACGTCGGCAAGTGGTGCGCACATTGGCCATGGCCGAACCGGAGAGGGTAAACGCCTGCGGAGAGAGCAAGGCCTCCTCTCCGATTTTGAAGACGTGCAGACCGAGGGCCCGGTAGATGGGGAGGTGTTCGGGATGCACCTGGTAGAACGCCACCCGCCAGTCATTGGATGAGCACAGATCAAGGAACTCCCGCGTCACTCGCTCGCTCGCCTCTGGCGGGCAAATCGGGTCGCCCAGGACGACCGCGACATTCCCGGTGAGTCGGTAGCTCACCAGCCCCTCGCCGTTGGAGGCCAGGTAGCGCAAGTTCTCGGGAGCCAGCGCAAAGAAAGACAGGGTCTGCTTCCCATAGCGGCGCACCAGTTCTCGCGCCTGGTGGCGCATCTGCGCGGCACGTTCTTGTTGGTAGGCCGCCCACCAGCGGGCACTGACCGGCCGCAGCAGCAACACCATGCCTGTCAGCAGCACGGCGGCTCCCAGCCAGGCAAGGGAGTCCAGGAACCAGGCCGCATGCCTACTCAGTGGGATGATCTCACTGACAGGGCTATGGACCAGGCGGAGCAGCAAGGAGCGCACGAAACCACCGACGGTACTCGGCAGCAGGAACTGTGCCTGGAGGAGGGAGAGCCCACTCCCCGTGTAGATCGCTAGGAGCAGCGTGCCGAGGACCAGCAGGACCACGCCCTGCCGCAGACGCCACGGATCACTGGCAACACGGAAGAAAGAAGCGCTTCTCAGCAGTCCAAGCCACAGCAGGAGCGAGAGCAGGGCTTCTTCCACCGCCAGCCCTTTGGCCAGGTGAGCCAGGGCGGACAGCGGCAGCAGGAAGAGAGCGAACTGCCACGCACGCCGTTTCCCACGGGCCAGCCCGAAGGCGACCACGAGCAAAAAGAAGCCCAGGATGAGCGCCAGCGTCCGCCCCGTGTCAAGAACGGGCCAGATCGAGGGAGCAAACGGTGCCAGCTCGTTCAGCAGGCTCCCCAGCAGCGCGAGCCGCCCCGGTCGTGTTGGCAGCAGGACCGTCAGGACGTTGATGACGCCCATGACGGCGACTGCCAGAGCGAAAACAACTCGGAGCTTGCCGCTAGCTTGCGCTCGCCGTAACCCACGCACTTGTCGCATGATCCTGCTTTGCATCGTCTTCCTCCTGCTCTTGCTAAGGAAGGCGATCCATCCTGGCGGGAATGTTAGTTCTCACCGCTTTCGCACCGGGTTCTACTTTATTACTCATAGCTTTCATAGCTCCGAGGCTCCTTTGCAACTCTCCATAAGGATTACGGGGTGAGCGAGATCACAATCCGGTTCTCCACCTCGCTGACACTTGGCGCGGACCAGACCGCGTCCTCCGCCGCCTTTTTCTCCGCATACGAGCGCACCATCCCATGTAGGAGCCAAAAAGGAAGAGGATCAGGTACCAAACACCGCATGTCCATTTCGATCGGCCAGCAGGTAAATCACGATAATAATGGGGATGAGAATGTTGCTGATCAGAGAGGCTATGCTGAATCGACACACTTTTGCAATTCAAGCTCGACCGTGCTAAGCACCTTCTGGAGACTCTTGATGATATTGACCGTCTCAATTGGATTGACTGTGCCCTCGCGTTCCTCTTCTTCCACGCTTTCTTTCAATAACCTCAGTTCATTGGTAAGACGATCGTGTAGTTGACGTAATTGGTGGCACTTGTCAGTACTGCTGCTCATGATATTCATCTCCTTCCTACAGCTACGATAGGATCATTGGGAAAGGGCTGTTAAAACAAGCAGACTGCCCAATGTTCCAACGGGGTCTTATTGTCTTCACCGCACAAAGTATACGTCGTCTCTAGTATTTTGTCAAGTATTTATATTATCTCATCTACTACTCTATGAAATAAAAAATATATTTTCTATAGAAAAGCTGCGGGGCAAGCATTTCAGGGTGTGAACCTTTTGGGCAACCAATGCGATTAGATCGAGATAAGCCGGATGAGACGGCCAAACAGAAGGAGTCGCTCTCTCAGAGGGGAAGTGCGCTCTCTTCAATCGCACCCAATGCTCGCAGCGTGGCTTTCTGTGCCTCGCTGAGGCCTTTCGCCCCGGTAATATTGAGCCGTTCGTAGGGCCGGTCGCGTCGCAGTGTCCGCAGCAGCTCGCCACGCTCGAGATCCCACACCTTGACAGCTCTGTCATCGCCGCAACTGGCCAGTCGACGACCATCGGGGCTGATCCTCAGTGACTGGACCGCCCCCTGATGCGCTTCTCGCATGCTCACACACTCCCCACTCTGTACGTCCCACCATCGGAGCATCCCGTCGCTGCCTCCACTGACCAGCAGCTCTCCGCGTGGGCTCCAATCCAGGGCCAACACGCTGCCGGGATATTGGGCAAAGGTGCGCAGGCGCTCCCCCCTGTGCACATCCCACAGGAACATCTCCCCACTGCCTCTGCTCCCGCCACCACTGGCGAGCCTGCTGCCATCGGGACTCCACACCACGCTCGCAACCATGCCACGATGTCCTTGCAGCCGCTGGAGCAGCGTGCCGTCGGAGGCATCCCATAGGGACACGCTGCTATCATCGCCGCCGCTGGCCAGGCACGTGCCGTCCGGACTCCAGGCCACGCGACGGATCAGGGTCGGGTGCGCACCACTTACCCACCGTTGGGTGCGCGCCATCACGTTCCACACCTGCACCCCATACAAATAGCTCCCACTGGCAAGCCAGCGCCCATCTGGACTCCAAGCCACGGCATGGAAGGTGTTGTCGGGGTGGTCGGCGTCCTGGAGGATTTGGAGACAGGTCCCGGTGGCTGGGTTCCACAGCCGAATGGCATGGTCCCACCCGCTACTGGCAAGATACTGCCCATCTGGACTCCATCCCACTCCCTCCACGGTCAAGCGATGTCCGTGCGATATCCTGGGCGGCGTGCCGTCGGTCACCTCCCAGACGGTCACCAGCCTATCAGAGCCTGCACTGGCGAGCCTTTTGCCATCCGGACTCCAGGCCACGTCGTAGAGGCGGACCGCATGATGCGCACGCACTGCTCCCTCGCCACGTCCCACACCCGCAGAGTGCCATCTTCACTGCCACTGAGCAGGCGCTGGCTGTCGGGCGTGAAGGCAATGCTATACACAGGGGCGGTATGCCCCCGCAGCCCCGCTCGATAGGTGCCTCGCTGGGCGTCCCATAGCCAAATCGTGGCATCAAGGTCAGCGGTGGCCACTATGCGCCCATCCGGGCTCCAGGCCAGCGTATGTACCCGCTCTGTATGCCCCTCAAGCGTGTGGAGACAGCGCCCGCTGGCCACGTCCCACAGTTTGACGGTCCGATCCCAACTCGCGCTGGCGAGCTTGGTGCCATCAGGGGCAAAAGCCAGTCCCCTGACCCACTTAGTATGTCCCGAAAAGCGCGCGATGTAGGTGGCCGGCTTTGCCGCCCGCATCCCCCACACCCGAATGCGCCCATCGAAGCAGCCACTAGCAAGCAGGCGCCCATCTGGACTCCAGGCCAACGAGAAGACCGGACAGGGGTGCGGTAAGATCTGCAAGCGCTTGCCACTTTGGGGATCCCAGAGCCGGACGAACGCATCGTTCCCACTGCTGGCAAGCATGCTTCCATCGGGGGCAAAGGCCAGACTTACGCAGATGGGTTGCCAAACGGTCCAGAGCGGGGCCCCTTGCTCCAATTCCCACAGCGTAATCGTACCATCCCAGCTCCCGCTGGCGAGTCGGCGTTCGTCCGGGCTGAAGGCGAGGGCCGACACCGTGTCGGTATGGGCCTGCCAGACCAAGTGCAGGGTCTGACCTCCCTCTCGCCACACCCGCACTTCCCCGCGCCGGCTTCCGGCTGCCCAGTACTGCCCGCTCTTGCTTGTGGTGACCACCCAGGTGCCATCAAGGGCCTCAGTAAAGACGCTGTCACGCAAGGTGGCCCCGGCAATCGTCGTATCCTGCATCTCGACCCCTGCAAGTATGCCCCCCGAAGGGAAAGATGCGACAAATCGAGGCCGCGTAGGTGCCCGCGCTGCTGCACCAGCAGCGCCACTAGGTTCGCCGCCCCATAGCCCTGAGCATAGTCCGCCCGTTCACGCAGCTGGGCAAGCAGCGTGAGCAGGTGCTCCTCCACTTCGGCTCGCCCCGGGTAGACTCTGCGCAGGCGCGAGAGAAGCGGAGCCACGATGAGCCGCTCTTGCGTCTGCCGCACGTCTTCGCGGGCTGTGGCCTGGCAGAGCCAATACTCGATGAGGCGCGAGAGCCTCCCTTGCGCGATCTCGCTGGTCGCCTCCTCAATGAACAGCCCCGTCACGTACTCCAGCACCACCGCTTGCAGCGTCAAGCTGCCCGGTCGCTGGCCCCGCTCGATGAGCGAGCGGCGGCGCAGACTGTCGACCGCTGCCAACACCTGCCCCTGCGGCAGCGGCTCGACGAGCAGCGCTAGCAGCTCCTCGAGGCCGAGAGGCTCGCGCCCAAGCGCCAGCCAGCACAGCACGGTCTGCTCGACAGCGGAGAGCCGGTTGACTTGCTCGGCCAGTAGCTCCTGGATACTGGCGAAAATCACCGTGCCCTGCTCCAGGAACGGGCTGATCGTGCCTCCGAAGAGGTCGACGATCGTCTCTGCCACAACCTTCAAGGCCAGCGGGTTGCCCGCGTACGCCTCGACGAGGTGTGCCTGCTCTTGAGGAGTGCCAACCACGCCCTTCTCTGCAAGCAGTTGCTCGCAGGCGACGGCATCCAGCCCAGCGAGGCGCAACGTGCGCACACGGAAGCGCGTGCCCTCCAGCGGCACAAGGCCGATCGGTTTCTCCCGGCTAGTCACCAGCAGGCAACTCTGGTGCGCCGTTTCGCCCACCCAGCTCAGCAATCGCTCGTACTCCTCGTAGCCGGGGCGATAGTGTCCCCCGATATCCCCTTCCTGCAGCAGGGCTTCCAGGTTGTCTAGCACCAGGAGGGCCCGCCGTTCATGCAAGCACTCCAAGAGAAGGCTGAGGCGTCCTGGGAGGCTGGCAGGCACTTCGGCAAGTGGTTGCGGGGAGAGTACCTGCAGGCAGTCCACCAGCAGCGCTTCACAGGAGGGGGTATCGCGCAGGGAGCGAAAGAGCATCACCTCGAAGGACCCGGCCACCTGGTGCATGAGGGTGACCGCCAGCGCCGACTTGCCGATGCCGCCCATGCCCAGCACGCTCACCACACGGCAGTGCTCCTGCATCACCCACTGCTCAAGGGTGGCCAGTTCCGTCTCGCGCCCATAGAAACTCGGGACATCCACCGCCTCCCACTCCACCCGTCGACCGGGAGCAGGCTGAGCCACGGATAGTGTACTTGCACCGGTTCCCTCGGTTGGCTCAGGAGGCCGTTGGCCCAGCAGGGCGGAGAGCCACAGCTCAGCCAGCACCACCTTCTGGTGCGCCGCTTGCCATAGCGCACGGATCTCCTCTCCTCGCGCCCGGCAGGAAACGCTCGCTGCTTTACACCGAACGCAATGAAGCACTTGAGGTGCTTGGCCTTGGGATAACTGCGACCTGCCTCCCAGCCCAGCACGGTTCCCCGTGAGACCCCGAGGACCTGGGCCAGTCCGGCTTGCGTCAGGCCGATCTCTGTGCGCAACGTAAGCATGGCCTGACCGAAGGCATAGTCGTGCTTACCGTAGGTATGGGTTGTCATCGGCATGTACTCCTTGGGTGACCCACAGGAGAACAGGAATGTACAGTAAGGTGAAGTGACATGTCGTATAATGTCTAGTGACTTCCTCAAGAGATACCTGTACACTAGAACTTGGATGGTGTACTCTGCGCGGGTCAACGCCTGTGTGAGGTGGTATGGGGGTGACAAGAACCCCCATACCACCTCTTCAAATACCTGCTTCTATAATAGCAGATGTCCTGGTAGAAGATCAATGAAGAGGCTAGAACCATGAGCCGAAGCGTTCTGATCACGGGTCTGGCGCCACGCTCACGTCTACGCAGCTCAAAGGGCAAGACAAGCTCAAGCCTTCTCTTTCTACATGAGCATGGTGCTTGACTTCCGCAAGACCCGGGATGTGCTCTTCAGCATGCTCCAGTTGGCAGAAAATGAGACCGCAAAACCCGTCACCACATTAATTTGAGAGAGAATGAGCCATGACATCTCCAGAAGAGGATGCAGTCGACGAGACTCGTGCCCTTGTAGGCGAGTACGAGCTGTTTCTCTCCGGGAAAGCCAGGGGAACGATAGATGCCTATCTGCGCACAGTGCGTCACTTGATAGGATGGGTTGCTCAGCGTCCCGGCAATGAGGGACAGTTTCAGCCGTCGCAGTTGACGAAGACGGCAGTAGAGCTGTATCTGACGCACTTAGAGCAGGAAGGGTTGAGTCTCAACCACCGGGCGCGGGTGAAATCGAGCATCAGCAATTTTGCCCAGTTTCTGATTGAGGAGATGGGGCTGCTCCAACGCAACCCGACCCGTGGCATCGATCTTTCCCCCGTGCTGCTCGTTCCTCAACCGCTCTCGCACGAGCAGCGCTCGATCCTGCACTCGTTGGTCGAGCACGAAGGCGATCACCGTGGGGCGGCCCTCTTCGCCTTGGGCTACTGGGCGGGCTGCCGGGTGAGCGAGGTCTCCTGGCTGCAGATGGCTCATACTCATGTGGGTTCCACGGAGGGATGGCTCCATATGGGCCATGATGGAAAGAAGTGGCGTGATATAGACCTGATGCACGAAGCCCGCAAGCCGCTCTATGCCTACTTGCAAGCTAATCCGTGCACAGAACGGACCTATGTATTTACCTCGCAGCGCAGCGAGCGTTTGACGGAAGAAGGGATCTACTATTGGTTTCGCACGCTCAAGGCTCAGGCCACCAAGGAGCAATGGGAAGTGATCGATGAGCTCAGCTTCAATCACTTGCGCCACGACTTCGCCGAGCGAGCACGAGAGGGCGGGTGGTCACCGGAAGAAGTGGCGTACTATCTTGGGTATGTCACCAAGCAAGGGGTACCTGCCATTCAAAGCACGGTCCGCTCGACGCCGGTCAGCCGGGAGCAAGTCAAACTGAAGCTCAAAGACATCAAAGGATAGAAAGGCTCACTTCGTGAAATGTTTGCAAAGTATCTCCTCTATAGAAAATATATTTTCGTTTCACAAAATAGTAGATGAGATAATGCCACAGTAATAGTAGATGAGGTAATATAAATACTTGACAAAGCAACGAATACACTGTATACTCTGTATGGTCAAGAAAAGAAGGCCTGCTTGTAACAAGCGAGCAGTCTTCTTGTAGGAAACAACAGATGAGATAGCATACAAGGAGGTACAGATCTATGGTTAATCGTTACGATCCCTTCCGCGAGGCACTCAGTCTTCGCCGGGCGATGGATCAATTATTTGAACAGAGCTTTGTGCATCCCAGCTTGATGCCTGGCTCACCAACGCAGATGGCACCGATGGATGTCTGTGAAACGAAAAACGGTTATGAGGTGGATGTTGCGCTTCCAGGAGTGCGACCAGAAGATATTGAACTGACCGTTGATCAAAACACCTTGACGATTCGAGGTCGTTACAGCCATCAGAACGAGCATCAGAACCAGCCCGAAGGTCAGGCGCAAGGCCAGCAACAGACGCAGGGTGAGCCGTCGCAACAGCAAAGCCAGTCCCAGCAAGGCAGGACGGAACGCCACCGGCAGGGACACAACTGGCTCTCGCGGGAAATCACCTCTGGCACATTTGAACGGACGATCACCTTCCCCAGGCCTATCGATACCAACAATATCCAAACAAGCTTCCAGAATGGGATCCTCACGATTCTGCTTCCCATCAGTGAAGCGAGCCGCCCGAAGCGGATCAGCCTCTCAGGCAGCAAGAATCAACCGGAGCAGGTGCCTGTCGGGGCAGGGCAAAAACAAGGGTAATAGTGGGCGATAATCTCGGCTTCTGGATTGTCACAGCCCACTACGGGCAATGCCATTTAAATACCTAAGTTTGGCCCAAATTAACGACCACGTGAGCGCAAAGCAGGAGCTTGCGCAAAGGATGCACTAAAGCCGATGCCAAGGGAGCGGCCTGATTGAGCACAATCTGAGTCACCTGCCCGCAAGCATCGATCAGCAGAAAGCCACTGATATGAAAGACATCGCGCACCATGCGCCGCATCCCGTAGTGGCGCAACGCCGGGCTGACCAGCCAGTGGCGGGCCCAGACGATGACATTGTGCGCCAACGTGCCCAGCAGCATGACCATCTGTTGAGCGGCAAAGCGTTTTTTGCCGCGTTTGCCGATGCCCAGTCCTTGTTTGTCGCCCTTGAAGGAGATTTCGACGCCGCCTCCGCGTTGATCGTAGAAGGTGACGTACGCCAAGAGCACCGCCGCTGGATCATCGAGCAACGTGCGTGGCTGGCCGGTCAACACGAGCACCTGGGGAGCCGACAAGGTCGAGAGCAAGACACCGACCGCCCATGCGCCATCCTGTTGGCGGCACCGCACTGCGATACGCTTGACCGGACGCACATAGGCGTTGCTCACTTCAGTCACCCAGCCGAACGGCCGTTCGGGCTGCTCTTGATCGGTGAACCAGTGCTCCACCGTGCTGGCCAGGCGTTTGGCCTGTTGGCCCGAGTAGTCTTTCCCATGGACCTGATAGGCGCGCGAGAGCAGCCCATTGACGTCATGCAGACTGCCTCCGCCCGCATCCACGCGCACAATGGTGCGGCTGCGCTTGTGTGCATCCAAGTGCAAGGTCCGTTCTGCTGCTCGCATCAGCGGCTGCAAGGCACGGGTCAACTGCGTCTTGCCATCAAAGAGGCGATCGACCACGATTTCCCCGTAGTGACTTGCCAGCACGCGGCCCAATTGGCGACCACGCCGGTTGCGTGGTTTGGCGAAGTAGCCTTTGGTCGCAAAAGCCGCTTTGGGCCCACAGGGCAGACCGCTCATATCCACATCGAGAATCTGGAAGTCAGCCTCATAGTCATGCCGGTAGCCTTGACTGTGCTGGCGATAGATCGCGTCCAGCGCGTGTTCCATCTGCTCCACATTCTCAGGCGTACAGGCATTCAAGGTGTCCTGCACCACCGATTGCTCGGCACAGCGACTGCGCCCGAAGGCGCGTTGCAAGGCGCCATCAGCCCGCAAACGCGTCTTGATCTCCACCAGGCCATGGGCTCCTGCCAGCAGGCTGATCAAGGCATCGTAGAGTTTGTCGATCGGGCTCTCCTTGATCGTCTTTTGTGCAATCTGCACGCTTTGCTTAATCGGTTGAAACACTTTCAGTTCTCTCAACTTGATGCCAATGGCGGCCAACGTGGCGCAGCCAGGAAACTGTTTGATCAAAGGTGTGGTAGATTCGTTCATGATGATGCTCCTCCTATCGCTCAGTTTTCACTCTACGAGAGGTATAGCTCATCATTCTTCTTTTGGCAAGGTCCTTTCTTGGGGTTCTCTGCCACTAATTGGGGCCAAATTTAGGTAACTAAGAAGAAGCTCGCGAAAGGAAGAGCCTTTGAAGTCAAAAGACAGATGCCAGCAGCGTTTGCGGTGAAAGGAGGAAAAGGCACGTTTGACGACGCGAGGACAGAAGCGCAAGCGACGAGGGGCCAACAGGCTGCTCGGCTCGCGCAAGTCGGCCAGCAGGCGTTGCACGAAGCGGGGACGGTCGCAAGCTTGCACCAGGGCAAACTCATAGCAGGCGGTGTCCAGCACATGGAGCGCATGGGTGAAGCTGAGGCGATCGGGATCAAGGTCGGCTTGGAGGGCGGACTGATGCATCCAGGCCCGCACGGCGTAGTGCGCCAGGAGCAGTCCATAGAGTTCCTGATAGAGCAGTTCAGGCGACTTACTGCGCAAGGGCTCTTGACTGAGCCGCTGATGGGTTTTGATCTCATCAATGACCAGTTCAATTTAAGAGCGTTCGTGATAGAGGCAGATGAGCTCGAGGGCGGGAGCCTGCACCGGGTCGAGTAAGGTGGTGACCAAGCGATGCACGGCCTGCGGCTTGGCCGGATCACACGTGCGTGAAGTGGGCAGGCTGGCCAGATCCTGGGCCACGAGGGGATGGAGGTAATACTCAAGGACCCGCAAGGTCAGAGATGGTTGTCCTTTGGCCACACGCACACTGATCAGGTAGCTGCCATCAGGCAGGGTGGCCTTGCGCTGGGTGAACCGACCAGCGGCCAAGCGCGAGAGAGCATGGGCGCCGCGTTGGCCCACGCTGGCCAACCAGGTGAGCGAAGCAAAATTGCGGTCGGTCATCACGAGCATGCCCGCTTGGATGGAACGCACGATGATGTTGGCCAGAGTTTGTTCACTGGCTTTACAGCGAGCCAGCACGGCATCGATGATGGCATGCGTTCCCACCTCGGGAAGACGAGAGACAGCGCACTTGGGGAAAAGGACTCTGGCTCTGGCCCTGGGTGAGGCGGCCAAAGTGCAAGGCATTAGCCGGGGTATCGGGCACCTCGTCCAAGGTGCTATCCACTGCCATCAGGCGCAAGCCCAAGGCAAAGGCTCCTTTGGTCTCTTGAGTGGCCAGGGGATGACAGCAGCGACGGAACAACTGACGCAGGACGGCGATGCCCAGACTCTGCCGACGAGCCGTCAAGGCTCCCCGTGGGCAAGCGCATGCGATCATCGGGCCAGAGCCAGCGCAAGCCGCGACTGAGGTGGGCAAAGACGGCCGTGACATTGAGATGACGAAAGAGAGAAAGAGCGATGACGTAGTAGACGATGAGCAGTTGGCTCAGCTTGCGTTCGCGCTTCTCCCAGGCGCCGCAGGCCGTCAGCAGTTCACTGACCATCTCTCGCGGATAGCAGTGCTCGAGCACCTGCACATCGAGGTGATGAGAGAACTTGCTTTCCTCGGGAATCTGCTGTAGTTTGAACGACATGAGAGTGTCTCCTTGCTGTACTGACGGTTTCGATTTAGACTTTCAGTATCGCACATCGAGACCTTCTCCTTATTTAAATGGCATTGCCACTACGGGACGTTCACAGTGGACTCACCGCGAGGCCAAGGAGTGCAGGTTACTCTCGCTTTACCCATAGAAGATGAGGACTTATTTATGAGACGAGAAATGCCTGACCTGTTGGGTAATCTCTCTTGAGTAACAGGCCACTGGCAGCAGTGGCCGTGACGGAAGAGGAAAGGAAGGAGCCATGCAACAGAACCGACAGGAAGGCGAGCCGAATTCCGCTACCGTCTCTGCTCAGGTAGAGCAACGGCTTACTGCAGAGCAGCAGAAGGCGGAAGAGTGCCTGGACCTGCTGCGGCGAACACAGGCGGACTTCGTGAATTATCGGCGTCGCATGAGCCAGGAGCAGGCTGAGGGTCGCATCGCAGCCCAGAGTGCGCTGCTCTCCCACCTGTTACCGGTACTCGATGATCTTGGACGGGCACTGGGAGCAGCACCACCGGAGCTGGCCACGCACCCCTGGGTGCAGGGCCTGTTCCTGGTTGAGCGAAGACTCACGACGCTGCTTGACCAGCTGGGAGTGCGACGGATCGGCGCACCCGGAGAGCCGTTCGATCCGCGCTGGCATGAGGCAATCACGACGGAGGTGCGAGCAGATGTGCCTGAAGGAACGATCCTGCGCGTTACCCAGCCGGGGTACGTCCTGGGAGAACGTGTCATTCGTCCTGCACAGGTCGTGGTCGCACGCGCTCCCTCTCCGGTGAGCGAGGTGTAGGGGCAGCCAGCATAGGCGTGAACTTCAGCACGGCTGTCATCCTGAGCGAAGCGAAGGATCTCTGGCTGGGCCCAGCGCCGATCCTTCGCTTCGCTCAGGATGACAGGCTGAAGTTCACGCCTATGGGGGCAGCCAGGAGACCCGAGTCTTTCAAATCCCTTCCAGTAGCGGAAGGGGAGCGTAGGCGAGATGAGCCGATAAGGAGGTTAAGAGTATGGAACAACCGATTATTGTGGCGGGAACCTTCGCCGACCTGGAACGTGCAGTACGTGAGACCTGCGAGCAGATCGATCTGCTTGCCCAGCAGGTTCCCGAGGAGGAGGACCGTGCTTACGCTGAACTGGCGAAGGAGTATCTCTGGCGCATGTACCGGAGTGCTCATCAGCGTGCGCTTGCCCGTGAAGGGCTTGGACGATGAACTGAAGGAAGGAAGCGAGAAGCCATGGCAAAAGTAATTGGCATTGACCTGGGAACCACCAACTCGGTGGCGGCGGTTATGGAGGCTGGTGAGCCAACCGTCCTGGAGAATAGCGAGGGGTCGCGGCTCACTCCCTCCGTCGTGGCTCTCACCAAGAGCGGTGAGCGCCTGGTCAGCCAGGTAGCGAAACGACAGGCGGTGACCAATCCCGAAAATACAGTTTTTTCCATTAAGCGGCTCATGGGGCGCAAGTACGATGACCCGGAAGTGCAGCGCACCATAAAAAGTGTGCCTTATAAGATTACGCGTGCCTCCAATGGGGATGTCCGAGTTGTGCTGGGTGGACGCGAATACAGTCCACCGGAAATCTCGGCCATGATTCTGCAAAAGCTGCGAGTCGATGCGGAAGCCAAATTGGGCGAGAAGATTACCCAGGCCGTGATTACGGTGCCAGCCTACTTCAACGATGCACAGCGTCAAGCAACCAAGGACGCAGGCACGATTGCAGGGCTAGAGGTACTGCGCATCATCAACGAACCGACGGCTGCCTCGCTGGCCTATGGGCTGGACAAGAAGAAAGACGAGACTATTGCCGTTTATGACCTCGGTGGTGGTACCTTCGACATTTCCATCTTGCAGTTGGGTGAGGGCGTCTTTGAGGTCAAGGCCACCAATGGCGATACGCACCTGGGCGGTGATGACTTTGACCAGCGCATCATTGACTGGTTGGCTGACGAATTCCGCAAAGACCAGGGGATTGATCTGCGTAAGGATCGTATGGCACTCCAACGCCTCAAGGAAGCGGCAGAGCGAGCTAAGACCGAACTCTCTTCGTCGATACAGACGGAGATCAACCTGCCTTTCATCAGTGCTGACGCCAGTGGACCCAAGCACTTGGTGATGACCTTGACACGGGCTAAACTGGAGCAATTGGTCGCCGATCTCATCGAGCGCACCCGTGGCCCAGTTATGAAGGCACTGGAGGATGCAGGTATCCGAGCGAGCGATGTCAATGAAGTGGTCCTGGTCGGTGGACAGACCCGCATGCCAGCGGTGATTGAGTTGGTGCGGAAGATTTTCGGCAAGGAACCGCACAAGGGAGTGAATCCTGACGAGGTAGTGGCCGTCGGTGCGGCCATCCAGGCGGGCGTGCTCAAGGGTGAGGTGAAGGATGTGCTCCTGCTCGATGTCACACCGCTCTCGCTGGGAGTGGAGACGCTAGGTGGCGTCATGACCATATTGATCGAGCGCAACACGACTATTCCGACACGCAAGAGCGAGACCTTCAGCACGGCCGAAGATAACCAGCCGGCAGTCGAGATCCATGTGTTGCAAGGTGAGCGTGAACTGGCCCGCGACAACAAGAGCCTGGGCCGCTTCCGCCTGGAAGGCATTGCACCGGCTCCGCGTGGGGTACCGCAGATTGAGGTGACCTTCGACATCGACGCCAATGGCATTCTCCATGTCACGGCACGCGATAAGGCCACTGGACGCGAGCAGAAGATCACGATTACCGCCTCGAGCGGCCTCTCCAAGGAGGAGGTCGAGCGCATGGTACGCGAGGCCGAACTGCATGCTCAGGAGGATCGCCAGCGCAAGGAGGAGATTGAGACGCGCAACCGCGCCGATGGCCTAGCCTACCAAGCAGAGCGGACGCTGCAAGACCTCGGAGAGAAGCTCTCGGTTGGCTTGCGCAGTGAGGTTGAGGACAAGGTCAAGGCCGTGCGCGACGCGCTTAGAGCCAGCGATCTCACGCGTATCCGAACTGCCGCCGATGACCTGGGGCGCACGATGCAGCGCATCGGTCAGGAGGCCTACAGTCAATCTGGAACAACCTCGGGCGATGGAACATCCCCTGGTGAATCTGGTACTGTCGAGGGAGAGTACCGCGAAGTCTAAGAGCTTCTTCGCAAACCTCTCAGAGAGTGAGGAGGAAAAGGAAGGAGCAGCCATGGATGAGGAGTATGTGACACACATCGTGCTCCAGCAGTACCGCTCTTCCTCATCGTATAGCGAGCGGGAGACGGCTGCGACGAGCCATGTGGGTATTGGCGCGCTTCGCCATCTACGTACATTGGGCCTGATCGAGGGGGAAGAGACTGGCGGAGAACTGCGCTATAGCGAGGAAGAGGTCACACAACTGCGACGGATCCGCCGCTTGCAACACGACCTGGGCGTCAACCTGGCGGGGGTCGAAGTGATTCTGCGTTTGCTCAAGCGCCTGGGGGCTCTCCAACAGGAGTTAGAGCAACAAAGGAGTACTGACGATGAAACTTGACATAGCGCCTCCTCCTACACCTCCGACCGAAAAGCAAGCCACGACAACCGTCGCAGCAGATCAGAGTAAATGTAGTGACCCCCCTTGTGGGGGTCTGGAAAGGCTTAATCACAAAGGAAGCTGCTTTTATGGATAAAACGACGAGAGAATCTGATGGACCACGTTTCCTGCGTGGATGGTTCTCGGCCAACGATTCCCAACCACACAGAGACAAGCCGTCCGGTGAGTCCTCAGGTAGAGGAAACTCTCCCAGGAGATTAGGCTTCTGGGTGCGGTGGCTGCTGCTCGTGTTCCTGATCAACCTGTTCTTTTACGGTCCACTCTTCTTCAGCCTCTTGAGTGCTCAGTCGACAACGATTGACCTGTCGTACAGTCGCTTCCTGCAGCAGGTGGAGCAAGGCAATGTGACCAGTGTGACGATCAACAGCGATAATTCCGTCACAGGCACCTTCAAAACTCCTGTCCGAGAGCCTCCAACTGGGGCAGCAAACGGCTCGGTGGCAGCGACCCACTTCACCACATTTGTCCCGACAACGGGTGATCCCAGTCTGCTGCCCTTACTCGAGAAAAAGGGGGTCGAGGTGCGTGCGCAGCCCGTGCAGCCTCCCTGGTGGCAGACAGCACTGGCCCTGCTCCTGAACGCCCTGCCCGTGCTCCTGCTGCTCTACTTCGGCGTGATGAGCTGGCGGGGTATGCGCCAGATGCAAGAAGGAGGTGGGCTCTTTAGCATTGGGCGTAGCCGCGCCAAGCTGTACAGCGAAGAACGCCCAACAACCACTTTCGCCGATGTGGCAGGCGTTGATGAGGCCAAGGTGGAATTGCGCGAGGTGATCGACTTCTTGCGTGACCCACAACGCTTCCTCAAGATCGGAGCGCATATCCCCAAGGGTGTCTTGTTGGTTGGCCCACCGGGTACCGGCAAGACCTTGCTGGCGCGTGCGGTCGCCGGAGAGGCCAGGGTGCCCTTCTTCAGTGCGAGCGCGACCGACTTTGTCGAACTCTTCGTCGGTGTGGGAGCCAGCCGTGTGCGTGATCTGTTTGCCCAGGCACGCAAGAACGCCCCGTGCATTATTTTCATTGATGAGATCGATGCTATTGGGCGAACACGCAGTGGAGCAGGCGCGATTGCCAGCAATGATGAGCGTGAACATACCCTTGAGCAATTACTCGTCGAGTTGGATGGTTTCGAGCCGCACGAGGCCATCATAATCCTGGCCGCCACCAACCGTCCCGATGTCCTCGACCCGGCCCTCCTGCGGCCAGGTCGCTTTGATCGCCAGGTGGTGGTCGATCGACCCGAGCGGCGCGGCAGGGAGGCGATTCTCCGTATCCATACACGCAATGTGCCCCTGGCTCCTGATGTGAACCTGGAGGAACTGGCTCGTGGAACACCGGGCTTTTCGGGAGCTGATCTAGCCAACTTGGTGAACGAGGCGGCCCTGGTGGCTGCCCGTCGGGGCAAGACCCAGGTCGATCACCGCGATTTCCAGGAGGCGCTCGACAAACTGATCCTGGGCGGCAAGCGGGAAGCTCTCATGGATGAACGCGAACGGCGCATTGTGGCCTATCACGAAGGGGGACATGCGCTGGTCGCGGCGATTCTGCCCGATGTCGATCCACTCTATAAGGTCACGATTGTGCCACGCGGGCGGTCGCTTGGCGTCACTCAGTTCCTGCCGGAGGATGATCGGCGCAACTATCCACGTTCCTACCTTCTGCAGCGCCTGGCGGTTGCCCTAGGAGGTCGTACGGGAGAAGAGGTAGCCCTTGGTGAGATCACATCGGGGGCGGAAAATGATCTCAAAGAAGCAACGAAGTTGGCGCGTCGCATGGTGACCGAATGGGGCATGGGTGAGAAGACGGGTGTGGTTGCCTATGATCTGGAAGCCGAGAATCCTTTCCTCGGTCAACAGGCGGTGGGAGAAGTCGGCCGGGTGTACTCTGAGGTGACCGCAGAGCGCGTGGATGCAGAGGTGGAGCAACTTCTTGAACAGGCACACCAGCAAGCTCGTAGCGTGCTTTCCGAGCATCGAGCATCACTGGAGCGCTTGGCGCAAGCGCTGCTCCAGGAGGAGGTATTGGAACGCGATCAGATCCTTGCCCTCATCGCTGATGCCCCCACCGCCCAAACGAAGGAAGAATTAAGGCTGTGACAACTCCCCATGGCTCAAAGCCAGGGGCCCTCAGGCCGCGATTGGTAGGGACCGTCGCGCCTTCACGTGACGCTTATGGGACGCGATCAATCGCGTCCCGACACTGACGATATCGCGAGTACGTACACAAACAGGAGAGAGAAAGAGTCATGAACGTTGAGCACTTTACTGAGAAAGCTCGTGAGGCGATCAGTGATGCAGCCCAGGTAGCCAAACAGTACAATCATAATCAGGTCGAGGTGGAGCATCTGCTTGCTGCCCTGCTTGCCCAGGAAGGCGGTGTGGTGCAGCAGGTGATTGCGAAGGTCGGTGGCAATCTCGCACCAGCACAGCGCATCGTCAACGACGAACTTGAGCGCATGCCGCATGTCTATGGTGGCAGTGAGCCGGGCGTTTCGCCTCGTCTGCGCAAGGTGTTGGAAGATGCTTGGCGCGAGATGAGCACTTTCCATGATGAGTACCTGAGCGTGGAGCACATGTTGCTGGCCATGTTCGATGTCAGCGATGGAGCCGTGCCGCGTGCATTGAGAGCGGCAGGGCTCACGCGTGACAACGTGTTGCGGGCCCTCACCTCCATTCGCGGTGCGCAGCGGGTGACCGACGCGAATCCGGAGGGCAAATACCAGGCACTCGAAAAATATGGCCGCAACCTCACACAACTGGCAGCGCAAGGCAAGCTCGACCCGGTGATTGGGCGCGACGAGGAGATCCGGCGCGTCATCCAGGTACTGAGTCGTCGCACGAAAAATAACCCGGTGCTGATTGGTGATCCCGGTGTGGGGAAAACGGCGATTGTTGAGGGATTGGCACAGCGCATTGTGCGTGGCGATGTACCAAAAACCCTGGTCGGCAAGCAGGTGGTCACGCTTGATCTGAGTGCGCTGGTCGCAGGAGCCAAGTATCGCGGCGAATTCGAGGAACGCCTGAAGGCCGTCCTGAAGGAAGTCACGAGTTCCGAAGGGAATATTATCCTGTTCATTGACGAACTGCATACGCTGGTCGGCGCAGGTGCAGCGGAAGGTGCGATGGATGCCTCCAATATGCTCAAACCCATGCTGGCCCGCGGCGAATTGCACTGCATTGGTGCCACCACCCTCGATGAGTACCGCAAGCACATTGAGAAGGATGCAGCCTTGGAGCGACGTTTCCAGCCGATCCTGGTTGATCAGCCCTCGGTTGAGGACACGATCAGCATTTTGCGTGGCCTCAAGCCGCGCTACGAGGTGCATCACGGTGTGCGCATCCAGGATAGCGCACTCGTTGCCGCCGCCGTTCTGTCCAACCGCTACATCACTGATCGTTTCCTGCCTGACAAGGCAATTGACCTGATAGACGAGGCAGCCAGCCACCTGCGGGTGGAATTAGAGAGTACGCCCTCCGAGATTGATGCGCTGGATCGCCGCATCCGGCAGCTGCAGATCGAGCAAGAAGCGTTACGCAAGGAAACAGATCCCGCCAGCCGTGAGCGGTTGGCCAAAGTCGAGCAAGAGATTGCAAACCTGAATGAGCAACTGCACGCGCTCAGGCTCTCGCTTGAGAGCGAACGCGAGCCGGTCGAGACCATTCGCCGCCTGAAGAAAGAGCTAGAACAGGCACAAGTTGACCTGGAAAAGGCCGAGCGCGAATACAACTTTGGCAAAGCGGCGGAACTGCGGCATGGGACGATTCCACGGCTGGAGCAACAACTGCGTGAGATGGAAGCGAAGCTCTCTGGCATCCAGGGTCACGGTGCGCGTATGCTCAAGGAAGAGGTCGATGCCGAGGATATTGCAGAGATCGTCTCGAAGTGGACGCATATCCCCGTCTCCAAGTTGATGCAGGGCGAAGTGCAGAAGCTGATCACGATGGAGGATCGCCTGCGTGAGCGCGTTGTAGGACAGGAGATGGCGTTGCAAGCAGTCTCCGACGCGATTCGTCGTGCGCGTGCTGGCCTACAAGACCCCAATCGCCCCCTGGCCAGCTTCCTCTTCCTGGGACCGACAGGTGTTGGGAAAACGGAATTGGCACGCGCCCTGGCCGAATTCCTGTTCGACGATGAGCATGCCATCGTGCGTATTGACATGTCGGAGTACATGGAGAGGCATGGCGTCTCACGCTTGATCGGGGCTCCTCCCGGCTATGTCGGCTACGAAGAGGGAGGCCAGTTGACGGAGGCCGTGCGCCGTCGCCCCTACAGCGTTGTGCTCTTCGATGAAATCGAAAAAGCGGCACCAGAAGTGTTCAACGTCTTGTTGCAACTGCTCGATGACGGTCGCCTGACGGACGGACAGGGCCGCACCGTCGATTTCAAGAATACGGTCATCATTATGACCAGTAACGTCGGAACGCGCTGGCAGCACGAGTTCGATGGCATGGATGAGGACGAGATTCAGCGCCAGGTACGGCAGCGCTTGCGCGAAGAGGGCTTCCGCCCGGAGTTCATCAACCGCATCGATGAGATCATCGTCTTCCATCAAATCACCCGTGCGCAGATGAAGGACATCGTGGACATCCAGATCAATCGCCTGCGCCCGCGTCTAGCCGAGCGGCACATCACGCTGCAGCTCACTGACGCCGCCCGAGAGCTGCTAGCTGAGATGGGCTACGACCCGCAGTTTGGGGCCCGTCCCCTCAAGCGCGTCATCCAGCGCGAGGTCGAGAACCGTATCGCCCGCGGCATTCTCGATGGCACCATTCTCGATGGCGATACGGTCGAGATCGATGCGAAGAACGGCAAGCTCGTCATGGAGCCCGTAAGATCGCAGGAAGAAGCCCATGCCCACTGATAGCTTCGCCACACCTACCCTAAAAAGTGCAACAGGGCAAACTCATATGGAACCCTGGCGTACTGAACCCGAAATTGGGCAGGTACGCCAGGAACAACTGACCCACTGTCTTGCGACGACCCCTGATATTACACGAGGTATCTACCCCTTCAAAGGGATGAAACTGAGCCGTGCTGATGTCGAGTGGCTCCTGGCAAGAGACGAAAACGGACATGTTCCCTCGGCACCTATCCGTCCGCTGCCTTCATCGTCCCCCAGACGCGGCGACGACGCTAGCGCGTCTAGCTTCGCTCAGGCGGGACGAGCGGAGAGCGAGCAGCAGCAGAATCGCCCGGGGTTGGATCTGCGGGGTGCGGACATGCGTTATGCAGACCTGCATGCCCTTCCGCTGACGCGTGTGCTCGGTAGCCTCACCCGCCAAGAGTGGGATGAGGCCACGGGAGAACAACGAGCTAGGGCAGCGGTTTTGCTCACGGGAGCCGATCTGAGCGAGGCGCACCTGGAAGAGGCTGAACTCATCGGGGCACACCTGGAAAAAGTGTCTCTGCACGAAGCGCATCTCGAGAAAGCCAACCTCGCCAGGGCCCGCCTGGAGCGAGCATTCCTCGCCAGAGCGCATCTAAGGGAAGCTGACCTCAGCGAAGCCCACCTGGAGAAAGCTGACCTCAGCGAGGTGCATCTGCAAGGTGCTACCCTCAGATGGACCCACCTGGAGCAAGCCTATCTCAATGGGGCGCACTTAGAGAAGGCCGACCTGAGTAGGGCCCGTCTGGAGAAAGTCTACCTGAGCGAGGCGCATCTGGAGCAAGCGGTCCTCAGCGAAGCCCACCTGGAGGACACCTTTCTGTACAAGGCCCACCTGGAGCGAACGTTCCTCTACAAAGCCCACCTGGAGGGGGCCAGACTCAGCAAAACGCATATTAAGGAAGCGCAGCTGAAAAAAGCCGTGGAAAGTGGTGAGCAGCACATCGGTCCGTCACTGGCAGATGCACAATGGGGCAACGTCAATCTCGCGGTCGTGCCGTGGTCGCAGGTGGACATGCTTGGTGATGAGTACGAGGCACGACACGCTACACGCGCTGGGAAAAGGAAAACCAGGGTGACCCGCTTGGAGGAGTATGAGGCATCTGTGCGGGCCAATCGCCAGCTCGCCGTGGCACTGCGGGCACAGGGACTCGATGAGGAGGCAGCCCGCTTTGCCTACCGTGCGCAGCTCCTGCAGCGCATCGTCTTGCGTCGGCAAGGCAAGTTCGGCCAGTATCTCTTCTCACTGTTACTCGATCTGCTGGCAGGATACGGATATCGGCCAGGCAGGAGTGTGATGGCCTATCTCGTCGTCATCTTCACTTTCATGGGTCTCTATCTGCTCAACGCCCATGGTGCCGCAGCCCATCTCAGCTGGGATGAAGCACTGGTCCTGAGTGTGAGCAGCTTTCACGGACGTGGGTTCTTTCTCCAGAACGTGGCACTAGGAGATGCCTTTGCTCGACTGGCTGCCGCCGAGGCGGTGCTGGGCCTGCTGATCGAGATCAGCTTTATTGCGACCTTCACCCAGCGCTTCTTCGGAAGGTGAGGAAGGATAGTGAAAGGAAATATATGTAATGAATGCAACAGATCTTGCGCAAGCCGCGATAAGGGCCTGGGAGTCAAAAGACGCGAACAGCCTGAATATCTACCTGTCGGATGATTTTATCTGCCGGGGTCTGCTTCCTCAACCTGCCGAGAAAGCGCAGTATATCGACTTTATGCAGGCGATCATGACGGCCATGCCTGATTGGTCATTTCATGCACACTGCTTACACGAACAGCCCTTGACGGGGCAAGGCCATAGTGTGCTCTTCGTCACACAGATTACGGCTACGCACACCGGCGATCTCATCCTGCCTGATCTTCCCATTATCCCTCCCACAGGCACAAAGATTTCACTACCGTACAGACACCTGGACTATCGTGTCACAGGCGAGACCATCACCGCACTCACAGCAGATTTCTCCCCCAATGCTCTAGAGGAGATACTTGCGCAGATGGGAATGGTGCTGCCGTGGTAACATGCTCCGAGCACTGTATCAGCCATCAGCGGGTGCGTGGCAGCGTCTACGCCGTCGATGGCAGTGGGCTGGGAAATGTCTGCTTCGAAATGGCGCCATTTGAACGGGTTTGGATGGCTCATGCAGGGAACTCCTCGGCTGTTCTTGAATACAGCCGAGTTTACCATACTACCAGCATTTTTCAACACACCCTTTACAGCTTCCTAGGCATGCGTTTCAAGCGTGCGATTGATGCTTGTCAGCTCTTGCTCCATCATGGCTTTTCGTTGCTCCAGAATGATAAGTTGTTGTTCGAGTAACACTTTGCGTTCCTGGAACAGCGCAAGCTTGTGGGCTATTTCCGCAAGCTGCAGCTCCATTGTTTCACGCATCTGGATCATCTCTTTTTGTTGGTGCTCACGTAATTTCATGTTCTTTTCCTCCTAATTATTGAGCACACAAGGCTGTCTCCATCTACAGCCCCTCCTGATGTCACACGGAAAAGATACAAGGAAAGTAACAGTTTGTCAAATACAGTCAGAGGCCCCGGCGTAGCGCACAAGTTGCAGATGGGTGACAGGGGCTTTAGTCAGTTTAGGAATCTCATCACCAACCTGTACATCTTCATAGTAGAGCTTCGTTGAGGTTTGAGCGTTGGTGGTCATATCTATTCTCCCTGGTGCTTATTGGCGCACCACGATCACTTCACGGCTGTTGAGGACAGGCTGGTTGTGCTGGTTAGTGTAGCGTATCTCAAGAGTCAAAATATCCATCGATGAGCCGTCACGGCCCTGGCGGCTCTTGCCATCGATAACAGTCGTGACGCCTGTGAGCGTATCACCCGCGTTGATAGGAGCAAGATATTCATACTCCTCCTCACCATGCAGGATACGCATGACGTTGATGCCGATGCTAGTCAGTTGCTCCTCCATCTTGCTATTACCCCAGAAGTTGAATATGGTGGGGGCGGTAGGATAAAGCGGCACATCAGGATAGCCAGCCGCCTGTGCCGCTTCACGGCTCTGATAAATAGGGTTATCATCACCAATAGCGAGGGCCAACTCACGAATCTTGACCCGTTCAACCTCAATGGTGAAAGGAGGGAAGCTGTGGCCTATCTTGCTTTTGTCGAACATATGCATACCTCTTGCTGCCTACGTTTTTCTATAATACTTGTATAGTATCTGACCTGGACACTAAGATTGTCAAGCAAACCTATCTTCAACGCATCTTCACATCCTTGCGTTTGAGGAAGTAGGCCGTGGCCCAACCGAAAACGACGCTCATCAGAATCAACATGAACCAGGCCAGCAAAAGGTGCTGCGTGGCTTCGGCCTGTGAGTAGGCATTGTCGAGGGTACCGTGGAAGGAGAAATCGTCGGCACCGAGTTGGGCTCCATGCAGGCCAATTGAGGAACCCATACCGATCATGGCCCACCGTGCGGCAAAGAGCCCACCTAATACCTGAGCAAAACCATCGAGTTTGAACAGAATACCGGAGAAGATAACCTGGGGAATGAGCAGCAAAGGAATAAACATGAGTCATCCCAGAAACAGAGAGGAAGAGGTTATCGCCGATAACCTCTTCCTCTCTGTTTCTGGGATGACTCATGTTTTCTCTCTATTCACAAGTCCTCTCACTCGTAGTATACTACGCATGACGTTTATGGAAGCTTGATAAAAGGAGAGATAATATATATGCTGAAGTTTCGGAAAAATAATGTAGGAAAGTCACTTATTACACTGCTATGTTGTCTTCTATTTCTTCTCAGTGCCTGTTCTCTCATGCCTGGCAATTCAAGTGGCGGAGCCTATCTTGCTCCGATTCCTTCTGCCACCACTGCTCGTCCCATCAGCCTGTCGCCTATTCCTTCGTCAACGCCATTGAGTGATAGCGATCTGGCGGCCCAGATGGTACAGAATATGACACTCGATCAGAAGCTGGGGCAGATGGTCATCGTCGAATTTTACGGTTCCACGGTGACCGCGGATACGAGCGCGATGCTTCAGCAGTACGGGGTCAGTGGTGTGTTGATCGAGAACCAGAACGGCAATGCCCAGACACGCAGCCAGTTGATCGCCCTCAATGCCGCCATGCAAAAAATGGCACACATCCCCCTCTTCATCACCACTGACTTTGAGGGTGGCTATGTCAACGAATTGCGCCAGATCACCAGTGAACGCGCTTCGGAGCAGGATATCGGTGTAAGCAACGATCCCCAGGTAGCCTACAATGCCGGGCATAGTGCCGCTGCCGACCTGACCGCTCTAGGACTGAACGTTAACTTCATGCCCATCGTTGATGTCTTGACCAATCCCAATAACCCTGGCCTGCCCATGCGCACCTTTGGCTCCGATCCCACCCTGGTCACCAACATGGGCCGCGCCTATCTCAAGGGTCTGACCGCCGGTGGCATTATTGGCTGCCTCAAGCACTTTCCCGGCCTCGGCAGTGCCTCCATTGACCCACATAAATCGCTGCCCTATATGGATCGCAGCCTGGCAACCATGAATGCCGTCGATCTCGTACCCTATCGCACACTGATCGATGAAGGCATCGTGCCGATGGTCATGGTAACGCACATCCTCAACCCCCAGCTTGACCCCAACCTACCCACCTCGCTCTCTCCCAACGTCGTGACCGGCCTACTGCGCAAACAGCTCAACTTCAAAGGTGTCATCATCAGTGACACACTCTGGATGGGCGGCATCAGCAACACCTACAATCTGGCCCAGGCCGCCGTACTCGCCGTCAAGGCAGGCACCGATCTCCTTCTCGGCCCACGCGGCCTATCAGACACAGCCGAAATGATCAACGGCTTAAAACAAGCGGTCACTAATGGGCAAATTTCCCAGGACGTGATCAACGCCTCCGTCGCACGCATCCTGGAGATGAAGTTACATTACAAAATTTTGTCACACGATAAGGCCATGCAATTGCTAGGAACAGCTACCACAAGCAATGCAAGTGTAACCATACAATGGAGCCAAGGCCCGACTGATGCAGAGGAGAGGAGAGCCCCTCTGTAGGGACTCGATTGATCGCATCCCAGAGGCGGTGGGGCCACGTGTGCTGATCTCTCCGACCGTGCCACAACCCCGCACCACCCCGTGGACGCGATAAATCACATCCCTACAACCTTAATTTGACACCTATTGGTCGTGCTCATTTGAGCTATCACTTTCCCTTTATGTTCATATTAACACCATCTACATCTCGTAAGGAGGAAACTATGATCACTTTACAGCATGAGCTCTATATCGGCAGTTATGCCGCCGCCGATCAAGCGGGCATTCATGCATGCACCTTCGACGACGCAACCGGCGAGCTGACCGCACGCGGCTCGTTTGTCGGCGTCGCCAACCCATCCTTTGTGGTCGTCCACCCGCATGGGTACTGGCTGTACGCCGTGAGCGAGACGAGCCAGCAAAAGGATGGCATGTCCGGTGCGGTCTGGGCGTTTCGCTACACGCACGAACCGTGGAGCATGGAGCCGATCAACCACCAGCCGAGCGGCGGGGACTGGCCTTGCCATCTCGTGATCGACTCGAGCGGGCGGTGGCTGCTGGTCTCCAACTATGGCTCTGGCACCGTAGGCGTGCTGCCGATCCTGGCAGATGGCACGCTGGGGGAGATGACCGACCTGATCCAGCACCACGGCCGCGGACCGCACCCAGAGCGTCAGGAGGGTCCTCACGCGCACTCGGCGACCTTTGCGCCAGACCAGCGCTTCGTGATCGTGGCCGACCTGGGTATAGATGCGCTGCTGGTGTACGCGTTCGACCCATCGGCGGGTCGGCTACATGCGCACACGCACACCGCCACACGTCCGGGTGCCGGTCCGCGGCACATGGCCTTCCATCCAAGTGGCCAGCACGTGTACGTCGCCAACGAGCTCGACAACACCGTGACAGTGTACAACTACGATGCGGCGAACGGTACACTACGTGAGCAGCAGATCGTCGATACGCTGCCGCCAACCACACTGGAGAATACGGTTGCCGACATTCATGTCTCACCATCGGGTGATCGTGTCTATGTCTCCAATCGGGGACATGACAGCGTCGCCATCTTCGAGGTTGAAGCGGACGGGCGACTGGCCCCCGTCGCCATCCGGTCGTGCGGCGGCCAGTGTCCGCGCAATTTCGCGATCGCGCCGGGCAACCATTTCCTGCTGGTGGCCAATCAGCAGAGCGACGAGGTCGGGGTGTTGCCCGTGCGGGGTGGTTCGGAAGCACTTGGAGCACCTATCGCACGCGCCGCCGTCACGAGGCCGTCATGCGTATGTTTCGTAACAACTCCCCACATCTAAAGACAAGCTCTTTTACACGAGGATGTCAAGGCGTGTACTTGACCTCCTCGCCCAGTATTTCATCGATGTGATGAAGTACATCTCGTCAAACTCTCTAAGGAAAAATCTCCCTAGCTTCGCAACGATGGCTTCCCAGGCGTGCAGAGAGCTTGCTTTTAGCGCTGCACGCGCCCGGAGGTATTACCGCCCAGCAGGCTCTGCACCTCAGAGAGGGTCACCAGATTCAGGTCACCGGGAATCGTGTGCTTGAGGGCAGAAGCCGCCACTGCAAAGTTCAGGGTCGCTTCATCCCCCATGCCCGTCGCCAGACCATAGATCAACCCGGCAGCAAAGGCATCACCAGCACCGACCCGGTCCACGATGTGGGTCAGATCATATTTGGTGCTGCCAAAGAACTCCCGGCCGTTGAAGAGGCAGGCCGACCAGCCATTATGACTGGCACTGTGACTTTCCCGCAAGGTAATGGCCTGGCACTTCAGATTCGGGAAGGTTTCACACACCTTCCTGCACAGTGCTTCGTAATGGGCAAGCTCTCCCTCTCCATGCGTGACCTCCTGCTCCCCACTCTCGGCTTCGACGGTGGTACCCAGGGAGAGCTGGCAATCTTCCTCGTTGGCGATGCCCACATCAACGTAACGAACCAGTGTACGCATGACGTCCGGGGCCTGCTTGCCGTACTTCCACAGCTTCCCCCGGTAGTTGTAGTCGCACGAGACAGTCACGCCTCGCTCCTTGGCCGCCTGCACTGCCTGGAGGGAGAGAGCGGTTGCGCTCTGGCTCAGAGCTGGCGTGATGCCGCTGATATGAAACCAGCTTGCGCCATCAAAGATCCTATCCCAATCGAAAGTCCTAGGGTCGGCCTCGGTCATGCTGGAGTGGCTGCGGTCATAGATGACGACCGAGGGACGCTGGTTGGCCCCGGTTTCCAGAAAGTAGATCCCCAGTCGCTCCCCGCCACGCATGATCCGCGAAGTATCCACGCCGTGTCTCCGCAACTCCGCGATGGCCGCGTCGCCCAGTGGGTTCTTGGGCAGCACAGTTACAAATGCCGCATCCAACCCAAAGCGGGCCAGTGAGACGGCTACGTTGGCTTCTCCACCTCCGAAGGTAGCTTCCAGGAGTGGAGATTGAAAGAAGCGCTCAAATTGCGGCGACTTCAAGCGCAACATCACTTCGCCCAGAGTGACAACTCTCATCATCGGTTGACCTCACTTTCTCCGCGTGCCTGACGGACAATCGCCCGCGCTTCCCTGGCCAGGTGTGCGATCTCGTCGAACTGGCCCTCGGAGATCATGCGGCTGGTAGCCATCCAACTCCCTCCGCATGCAACAACATTGGGCAACGCCAGGTACTCAGCAAGATTGGCGGCATCAACGCCGCCGGTGGGGATGAACCGCACCTCTTGGTAGGGCGCGTAGAGGGCCTTAAGCATGCGCACTCCACCCAGTTCCTCGGCGGGAAAGAACTTGAGCAGCTTCACCCCCCTGGCCAGTGCCATGTTGATCTCGGTCGGGGTGGCTACCCCTGGAAGCACCGGCGTATTCTGCTCCTGGCACCAGTCTACTACAGCGGCGTCAAAGCCGGGTGAGACGATGTACTGTGCGCCAGCTTGAACGGCCTGCTCTGCCTGCAGTACAGTAAGCACGGTACCTGCGCCGACCAGGATATCGCGCACTTCGCCGGTCATGCGCCGTATGGCCTCGGCTGCGGCTGTAGTACGGAAGGTGATTTCGGCGCAGCCCACACCCCCAGCTAGGAGCGCACGGGCAAGCGGCACGGCATCCTCTGCCCGATCGATCGTAATGACGGGTACCAGGCCAATCTGACCCAGTGCCTCAAATATCTTCGTCATGATATCAACCTGTCACAAGCGAAGAAGCACCATCAATCCAGACTTCTGTCCCGGTGATGTGGCTAGCTGCGTCCGAGGCCAGGAACAAGACAAGCTGGGCTACCTGCTCGGCGGTAGCGGGCTTTCCCCCATCTAGAGGGATCGGCCCCTTTGGGTACTGAACTGGAAACTTGATCCGCTCCAGGTGCTTCCTCTGCGTGTTCTCTCTAAGCTCAGTTTGCGTCGAGCCGGGACACACGACATTCACTCTGATGTTATGAGGTCCCAACTCAACGGCAAGCATTTTTGCCATGGCAACCTGGCCCGCCTTCGTTGCTGAGTACGCTGTTGCTCCCGTGTTACTAAAGACCCGTGTGCCGTTTACTGATGAGGTGATGATAAGACTTCCTCCCTGTTTCTTCAGATGTGGCACCGTATATTTGATTGTCAGGAAAGTTCCTGTGAGATTGATCGTGATGGTTTGCGACCACTCGGCAAGCGAGAGTTCTTCAATCGGAGCCCACATGCCATTGATGCCAGCATTGGCAAATACAATGTCGATCCTCCCCCAGCGGTCAAGCATCTGTTGTACTGCCCGTTGCATTTGATCTTCCTGAGCGATATCCGCCACGAGAGCTATCGCCTCTTTGCCGTCACGCTCGATCTCGACTGCTGTCCGCTCGACTTCATGAGCGGTACGGCTCAGTGCCGCAACTCGGGCACCCTGCCGTGCTAGCAGAACAGCTGCGGCCTTCCCGATCCCAGACCCGGCTCCAGTGACAAGGGCTACTTTGCCTGTCAGTTCCATTGTACGTCCTTTCTCTTTCATATTCCTACGTGGAGGAGATCCTCATCTGCCTGTTTGCCCGGCTTCCATCAGTCCCCTCATGTATCCAATAGCGTACAATCGACCACGTGTGGTGTAGCCTGGGGTAATGTTGTCGTCGCCTTCCAACGTCGGCACGTGATCAGGCCGTATGGGCCCATCAAAGCCGATTTCCTGGTAGCACCGCATGGCCTCTAGCATATCTGTTGGCCCGTCATCGTGGAAGGTTTCCACGAAACGGCTTGCTGTTCCTCGAATGTCACGGAAATGCACGAAATAGATCTTCTGCCGCTCTCCAAAGTAACGAATGGCTGCAGGAATGTCCGCACCCATGGTGGCAATGGTTCCCTGACAGAAGGTCAGGCCATTCCATTCACTGGGAACCAGTTCGATTGCACGCTTGAGAGCATCAACGCTGGTGATGATCCTGGCGATGCCGCGAATGGGCGAGATGGGTGGATCATCCGGGTGAAGTGCCAGCTTGACTCGCGCACGCTCAGCCACCGGGACAACCCGCTCGAGGAAGTAGGCAAAGTTATCCCAAAGCTGCTCTTCAGACACGGTGCCAAACTCGGTTAAGGGCGCAGTTTCCATCAGGGCGTGATCGTAGCTGGTTACCAGAGCGCCGCCTCGTGTCAGCGTGGAGGTCGAGGTGCGCAACCAGCCGAACACCGCCATGAAGTTGTAGCACCACACCCCGATCCCAGCCGCGCCCATATTCGTGAGCATCTCACAAATCTGCTCGATCTCCTCATCGCGACCTGGCAGGCCAAGCTTGATGAGGTTCATCGGTGGACTACTTTCGATCACCGAGAGGGTCAGGCCCGCGTCGGCGAAGCGCTGCTTCAGATGCAGTAGGGACGAGAAGTCCCACACAAACGGCCCTCCCAATACTGGCCGGGGTAACCCCGACACGGCATCGGTTACCCCAAGCTGGACGGCCAGCCGCCACATCTCGTTCGGTTGCGGCGGCAGAAACATGGCAAGTCTCATGTAACCACTCCTTTCTCGTACCTGATAAGCTGAATATCTCTTTCAGGCCAGCAGTCCTAAGATACTCGCTGGCGACCACCAGCAAAGGTCGCCGAGGAACCCTAGTGCATACTCACTTGACCTTTTCGGATTTCAAGTGTATCCTTGTGCTCAAGGGGAGCGGCAGCTGACCACGTATTTTCCTGCCCCGCTTGAGGGGACTGAAACTAGAGCACGCCAAAGACTCGGTAAACCTCATCAATGGACATGCCTGCCGCGATCTGCTTACGCTCGGCGTTCTCTTTCTCAAAGGTCGCCTCGACCCGCAATAAGACCTCATCAACCATCTCTTTGGGAATGAGCTGCACCCCATCGTTGTCACCGAAGATGAAGTCGCCCGGCATCACCCTGACATAATGGGTCAGATGCCCCGGCAGATAAATGGGTTGATTGACCTCGGTGATGATCCAGCCGCCGAAGGCGTTGGGACGCGTCCCAACGCTGAAGATAGGGAAGTCCGGCATTTTGAGGACGTACTGGGTATCACGACAATTACCGGCGAGCAACATGCCGCGACAGCCATGGGAGTAGGCGAGCTGGCAACTCATCTCCCCGAAGTGCGCTGGCTGCATGTCACCGCCACAATCAAAGCAGAGCACCGTTCCATCCTCGAGTACATCGATGGCCGCCATCATGCGTTTCTGCGGATGGCCTCCCTCCGCTTCCCATTTCGCATTGAGAGCCCGCTGCTCCTCAGGCGTGCGAGCGACCTCGACCTGAGAGTGCAGTTTGATGGGCAGGGCGCGACCGACGAGTTGCATCCCTTGACGGAGCGCCTTGAATTCGCTGGAGAAGATTGTGTCACGCACGCCAAGGTTATTGAGGGCATCGGAGACGCTGCCTCCATAGCCCGCGGCGCGGAAGCGAGCGATGCGCTCAAGGTCAGTAATTGGTAGTTGACGAAACTGTGAATCTGGCATAAGAACCTCTTTCTTTATCCTTATTTGATTTGTTAAAATTCATCATTAAAGCTCCTGCCCCAACGAGCCCCGTATTTGCACCGAGTTCTGCGAAGATGATCCCTCGCTCTGCTTCGCTTCCCACAACTGCCTGGCTTCGTCGTTGGGTGCTGGCACATAGGAGAGCAACAGTACACCTATCCCCTGAATACGATATTTTCCAAGTGCAGCAGGGAGTACCATTGTCTGGCCGCCGGAAAGCGATTCACTGTATTCCAGTGCTGTGCCATAGCGCACCTGTACCTCGGCTCCTAAGGAAGAGAGGATAATACAGCTTCTCCCCGTCTCGCCGTCCATAGAAGAGCCTTTGCCTGCTCCTGCTGCGTCCCCCCCTTCTGATGAGTTAAAGTGCAGTTCGCGTACTACAAAATAGCGGCAAGCGATCAAACAGCGATCTTCATACCCCGGTCCACCTGCCAGTGCCACGGGCTTCATTTTGATGCTCAGTGATTTGTGATAGGATACCACATCCAAGGCGCGTTCAATGTGGAGTTCACGGGGGGCTCCGGCGGCCGTAAGGCGGCCGTAGTCATACATGCGATAGGTAACGTCGGAATATTCTTGCAGTTCGTAGAGGAAGATGCCGCTGCCGATAGCATGGACGGTTCCCGCAGGCACAAAAATGACGTCTCCTGCCTGCACCTGCTCTTCATGCAGGAGGTCTTCTAATCGCACTTCCTCAATTGCCCGCTGAACGGCTGCGCGTGAGGTGGGAGCTTTGAATCCATGCACAATGGAGGCTCCTGGTGCCACTTCCAGGATATACCAGCATTCCGTCTTGCCCAGTTTGCCATGCTCATGCTCGGCTGCATAGCGATCATCAGGATGGACCTGCACCGAGAGCTTGGTGTTGGCGTCAATAAACTTGGCCAGCAGCGGAAAGCGACGGCCAAAAATCGCCATAACCTGTTTGCCAAGCAGTGCCGGTCCCAGTTCCTCGACCAGTCTTCCCAGGGTCTTGCCTGCGTAGGGCTCGTTCTGGGCCACCGCCCGCATATCGGTTTCCCACGATTCACCAAGAGCCGCTTCCTCAAGCGGCAGGAATTTCCATCCCTTGCTTTGCAATCTGCTTCCGCCCCAAATCGTCTCGTGCAAGGAAGCTTCTAACCGAATAGGATGCAAACCATCCATGAATTCCTCCTGAGTATGTCTTTTTCTATTGGTCATCGGCGATATAGCGTACCCCACCAAAGATATGGATGACCTGTCCACTCTTCATCATTACAGCACCTGCCCTATTTGAGATGACTTCGATCTGTACACCTTCATCGAGCATGATGCGTTGAGAACACCCGAGCTCGGATACTACCAGTACAAGGACACCCTCTTTGAGGGGTTGTCTGACGACAAGCAAAGGGCTGTTTACGCAGTTTCTCTCTCTACCCAGATTGAGTACCCGCCGATAGACATGATGAGTCGCCTGGGAATTACTCGATAATTCGAGTGGCAGCCCGCTCCACACGATAGTCCCTGCTCCATGACGGTAGGTCTTGAGCTGATTGTGCGCCTTCCTGACGTAGCCTATCTTTTCTCCCTCGAATACCAGGAGCTGTGTTTCGCCCGGCGCTATTTCTAATTTCTCGTAGCGACTTACCGTTAGAGGCTGCAACTCCTCTTGCTGTACAGTGGTCAGCATGGGATCAAAAGGGAGATTGTGAGGCGAACGTGAGATGACGCCACTCACGAGCAGGGTCCCTCCTTTCTGCACAAAACGTTGGAATAGGAGGAAGGTATTTAGGCCTTGTGAAAAATAACTGAGTCTCGCTTGATAAGCTCAACCTCCAGGAGGATTGTAACGCTAGCTGCATCTAAGTCAGTAGAACGTGAGAGCAGTTGTTTGACAGCAGTGTAGCCCATTGCCTCCTTGTTGATACGCACCGTTGTCAAGGCAGGCGTCAGGTGCTCGACCATCGCAATATCGTCGAAACCAACCACTGAAACATCTTCGGGAATGCGATATCCCTTTTCGTGCAAGGCCTTCATGGCACCAATCGCCGTTGCATCGTTGGCACAAAAGAGAGCGCTAAACTGGACTTTGCGCTCGATGAGATCTTTGCAGGTTGCATATCCTCCATCGATACTAAGCTCGCCCGCCCCGTATAGATCGTAATTCACCGGCAGGCCTGCATCCAGCAATGCTGTGCGATAACCTGCTGCTCTCCGCTCAATAGTGTAAATTTTATTGATTGGACGCGGGCCATCCAAGGTAGGACCGCCAATAAAAGCGATTTGATGGTGTCCTTCGCTGATAAGGTAGTCAACAGCTGTTCGGGCACCCTCGAAATTGTCGGCAAGTACAGCATCAACAGAGAGGCCCGGGACGTAGTTATCTACAAGCACTAATGGGAGTTTTGTGCTTTGAACCAGGCGGATCGCATCTGGTTTCGTCGGCCCGACCAGCAGAATTCCACCGAGTTTCATCTCGTAAATCGTAGTCAGCAACCTCTCTGGAGTTTGACACAATTCACGAATAGCCCGATAGCTCACTTTCATGTTGAATTTGCGTGCTTCACTTTCAACGCCATGTAAGATGTGTGACCAGAAAGGATTCATTGCTAAAGTAGTAATATCGCTATTGAAGTAGGCAAGAAAGCCAATTTCTTTCAGTTCTCGATTACTATTACGATTGCTGGCAGCAGAATCCATCTCTTTTCCAATTGGGCCAAAATATCCCATGGATGAAGCTACCTTGAGTACACGCAGCCGTACTTCTTGGGTAACATTCCTATGATTGTTAAATACACGCGATACGGTGCCAACCGAAACGTTGGCCTCGCGGGCCACATCTTTCACAGTGACTGAGTTCGCCAAATCTTTTTCCTTACCATGCTCGAAAGCAATAACATTTTGCTGTGGTATTGTTATCTCTTCATTAAGAAAAACTAACACATCCCATTTGCATTGTCAATAGTTTTTCCTCTCCATCCCCTCAGAAAGGGGGTGCAGAAGACTTCGCCCTCCTTTCTGAGAGGATGTCAGTTTTCATCCCTTGACAATGCTATTGTATATTTCATTGAAAAATGTGATGCGATTTCAACGAAATATTTTTGTACATCGGAGCAATGTGCCGCGTCATCTCAAGCATTGTACCCGCACTCTTGTCCCACCAAGCCCATCTACCTTAATGGTTTGAGCATCACCAGGAAGGAGGTCGAGCATGTTATCGCTCCATTTCACTCCATCGCCTGCCCAAAGCCAGACACCTTTGGCAGGTCGCATCGCTTGTACTTGCAGAGTGTTTGCGTCTAAGTACTCTACCTTGATCTCAGGATGAGGCAATGTCAGGTACTTGAATGGTTCCGGCCACAATGTCGTGCGAGCAACCACTGCTCCGTGTTGAAAGAGTCTTGCGCCGAATACCTGGAGGTCATCACGGCGAAATCCAAGCTGACCCAATTCTGTGCATTGGTTAGGTGCAAGAACTAGCTGGTGTCGCTCCCGAGCTGCTAATTCACCTGTGAGTGTCCATAACTGGACCTCCAATTCAGCCTCAATGAGAGATGGTGTTCCATTGACTGCCCATGCTGTGGTATTGCCCTGTGGTAGTTGGGCCAGTCCTACGACGAGTGGGGCAAATTCACGACGCACGACGTAGTAGGCGGGTTTGGGACGGAGCATATAGTCTACCACTGCCCAGCTTGTGACGGGCCAGCAGTCATTGAGTTGCCAGATCAGGGCTCCTGCCACGGCTTCGTGTTCGGGCCTACCCCAACGACGGCGCCAGCCGCGTATTGCCTCAGCCAGGGCTTCAGCCTGTACGAACTGGGTGGCATAGATGTAGCTTTCCAGGTCGGCAGGGATGCGTACAGTATCGTTCAGATAGACGACGAGATGCCTCGGGCCATCGTGAGCCTTGTTATGGTGATCCAACGTGCGGCTCTGCGGATAACGCTCGGTAGGGGACGTGAACGCCTCAATGGTTGCCATTGAGGGAAAGGCCTGCATACCAAATTCGCTCACGAAGCGTCCGCCGAATTTAGGATAATCATGGTAGTCGGCCATCTTGCCATGCCAAACATCCCAGACGTGCCGATCACCGACGGTTGGACCGTTGACATTGGAGCCTCCATAGGGACTCCCTGGCCAGTAGGGGCGTGTGGGATCAAGGGCTGTACAGACCTGGGGTAGGAGATGTTCATAGATAGCACGGGCTGGGAACGCTGTTGCTGTAAAATCTCCCTCGAACGCTGAATCGTACACATCCAGTGCATTAGCTACCATATAATCCTCGTTGTTGCCGCACCATAGAGCAATACAAGGATGATGACGTAGACGGCGCACAGCAGCCTCCGCCTCCCTACCCACGCTCTCCTGGAACCAGTCGAGAGCCGGATAGATACCGCAGGCAAACATGAAATCCTGCCAGACAAGCAGGCCCAACTCGTCACAGAGATCGTAAAATACGTCCTCCTCATAGATGCCCCCGCCCCATACGCGCAGCATGATCATATTAGCGTCAGCAGCCAGTTGCAGCCACTCACGATAGTGCTCTGGGGTAATACGTGGGGTGAAAGAGTCGGCGGGAATCCAATTCGCACCAGTGCAGAATAGAGGCGTATTGTTGATCTCGAAAAGAAAGGTGGTGCCTGGCTCATCGGCAAGCGGCTTTTGAATGAGCCGTAATCGACGCAACCCCAGTCGGAACTCACTCCGATCAAACTCCTCAGTATCCTTCTGAAGACTCGCAACAAGACGATACAAGGGTTGCCCACCATAGCCGTTCGGCCACCACAGTTGAGGTGAGGCTACCTGAAAGGTATGCTCCACCTTACTGCCTGTTACCGGAAGAACCACCTCATCAAGGATCTCTCCTGTTGGGGCATGCACAGCTAACTGTAAAAGCATGTCGGTCGGAGGTGAGTTGCTGCTCGTTTCGAGCGTGACGGTTACAGACAGTGCCACACTTTCGAGATCGTCGGCAACTACGGCTGGACAAGAAAGGTCAGAGATGCGTATATCGTAAGCTTCCAGGCGGATTGATTGCCAGGGACCTACGGTGAGTAGAGTTGGCCCCCAGTCCCATCCGTAGTGGGACTGTGCTTTGCGAACATAGACCCGGCTCGCATCTCCTTCACCCCACACGGTACGTGCGCCATATTGGGCCTCGCGCTCTTTACCACGCCGCAGTGCTGACTCAAACAAGATGTGCAGTTCATTTTGTCCAGGTTGCAAAAGTGATTTGACCTGCACACGCTGCGGGATAAACATGTTATCGCTCGCCAGCACTTGTCTACCGTTGAGCCAAATCGTCGCGAAGGTGTCCAGCCCATCACAGCAGAGAGTGACCGCTTCTGCATCCTTAAAGCCTGCTGGTAAATCGAAGGTACACTTATACAACCAATCACACTCGCCAACCCATTGCACCTCGTTCTCGTTCAGGCCAACGAAAGGGTCTGGAATGCGCCCAGCAGTAAGCAAGTCCTGCTGAACGGTTCCAGGGACACTGGCTGGCAACCAGTCCCCGGATGCAGCAAAATCATCGGCCAGGGAACGAGTAGAGTCACGTGGTTTGAGCTGCCAGTTACTATTGAGAAGGATTTGTTTCACTCGCATATTTTCCCATCGCTTCCTTCAGTTTTTTTGATAACGGAAAAGCTATTGACAACGTAAATAAAATGTATTATTTTCAATGAAAAGATAACAGTAATATAGCAAATTTGTTTATTGCTTTCAAGCCCAGTGGAAAAGACGTTGTCCATGAGGCTAATGTTTCGATAAGCGACTCGTGTATATTGTTCAGATTATGGTCTCCGTTGTAGTGTTGTCTATCGTCGGTTGACACCCTGGTTGCTCCACATCAGGTAGAACTGGTGCCAGAGAAGGACTGGGGTGAAGATGTAGACACGAAACCGCTGTATGAGGAGAGAGTAGGCTGTGATTATTGACAAACCGTTGGCTGAGCTTGAGCAGTACAAACCCTCACTGACTCGTCAACATGACTTTGACGCGTTTTGGGAGCAGACACTGAACGAAAGTGCCAATCAGCCCCTCAATGCTACCTTAGAGGAGGTAGCCTACCCCGTTGAACGTGTTACTGTCTACCATGTGCTTTATGACGGTTTTGGACCGGCAACACGCATTGCAGGTTGGTATCTGGTGCCTAAAGATCATTATCGTCTTGAAAGCGAGGGACGAACGCCCACCATTGTCCAGTATCATGGCTACAGCGGTGGCAAGGGCGTACCAGGAAGTTATCTCCACTGGGCTTTGCAAGGCTACTGCGTCTTCACCGTTGATACACGTGGCCAGACAGGAGATACGCCGGATAATGCTCACTACTCTAGCGGCAGCTTTACCGGCTATATGACGAAGGGAATTGATCATCCTAGCAGCTACTACTACCGCTACGTGTACATGGACTGCGTGCGAGCCCTGGACTTCCTAAGAACCCGTCCCGAAGTTGGTTCGATTGCGCTCACAGGTGGGAGCCAGGGCGGTGGCTTGACGCTGGCAACAGCGGCTCTAGCCCGTGACAAGGGAGTAGTGGGGGCGATGCCGGACGTACCCTTTCTGTGCCACTTTGAGCGTGCCGTCGAGATATTTTTGGATGGCCCCTACCAAGAGTTAGTAAACCTGTGGAAGATGCGACCAATCGCCGTTCAAGACCACTACCGCACGCTGAGTTACTTTGATGGTATGAACCTGGCTCCGCATATTACCTGTCCCATCCTGATGTCAGTTGCACTCCTTGACACTGTGTGCCCGCCCTCGACTGGCTTTGCTGTGTACAATCATCTAACATCGACCGAGAAGGAGATGCGCGTGTATCCCTACAATGGACACGAAGGAGGTGGGGCGATTCACGAAGAGGAGAAGTATTGCTTTGTACGCAACTATTTTCGGTAATATTAATATTGTCAGCGCACTGCTTTCCAAAGGAAACCATCTGATGAGGCTGTCATGCAGATACATGTCTAGAAGGAATTGAGATGAAAATCACAGATATCCGTACCGCAGTAATTGCGGCGAACTTTCCCTGGAATCTCATCCGGGTGTACACTGACAGTGGGCTGGTCGGGCTAGGCGAAGCCTATTGGGGGCCAGGCGTCATGGATGTAGTGGAAAAACTGAAACCCAGGCTGGTAGGTGAGGACCCCATGGAGGTAGATAGGCTTTGGACACGTATGATGCGGCTGATGTCGGGTGCTGGCTCAATAGCAGGTACGACAGTTGCTGCTATCAGTGGCATCGAGATCGCTTTGCTTGATCTCGTGGGCAAACACCTGAAGACGCCCGTCTACCAATTACTCGGCGGCAAGTTTCGGAATCGCATTCGCATTTATGCTGACTCTCATGCAGAGGCGCTGCGCGACCTCGACGACTGGCGACGTCGTGCCTTACAAGTGCGGGAGCGGGGTTTCGACGCGATCAAGTTCGATCTCGATACGCTTGCCCCTGAACTCCAGCTCGACAGTTATAATCGTACGCTGACCAACAAAGCGATCAGGCGAATGGTAGAAGTCGTTGAGGCCGTCACTGAAGTATTAGGCCCCGATGTAGAGCTGGCGTTGGACTGCCACTGGTCCTACAATGTCACCGATGCCATCCGCCTGGCCACGGCCCTCGAACCATTCCACCTGCTCTGGCTGGAAGACCCCATCCCTCCAGAGAATGCCGAGGCCATGGCACAGGTGTGCGCAGCGACACGCACACCCATCTGCACAGGCGAAAACCTCTATACCCGACATGGCTTTCTACCCCTCATCCAGCAGGGAGCCTGCCGCATCATCCAGCCAGATATTCCGCGCTGTGGGGGGCTAATGGAGAGTAAGAGGATCGCTGACCTGGCGGACCTGTACTACATTCCTTTTGCCGCTCATAACGTCTGCAGCCCCGTCGGTACCATAGCCTCAGCCCATGCCTGTGCAGCCATCCGTACCTTTACGGTGCTGGAATTCCACTCACAAGATGTTCCCTGGTGGGATGATGTGGTGATACGCGAACATGACCCACTCATCAAAAACGGCTATCTGACCCTCAGCGATAAGCCAGGTCTAGGAGTTGAATTGAATGACGAGGTATGTAGTCAACACGTCCAGGCTGGAACGCTTTATTTTGGACAGACAGTATAGGTTTTAGTTAGTGTTTCATCTTTAATAGTGAAGGATATCCTAATAGTGGTGTATAGTTCAGAAAGGAGCACAACCCATGATCACAGGTATTGGACACGTCGCGTTTCGCGTAACGAACTTGCAGCGAGCACTGGACTTCTACTGCAACACGCTTGGTTTCTCTGAGGCATTCCACCTTGAGCAGGAGGGGCGGCCCTCACCCTGGATTGTGTATATCCAGATTGCTCCCGGCTCTTTTATCGAGTTGTTCCCTGATTCACAAGATGCCCCAGGAACAATTCCTGCGCGGGATCCGCAAGCGAGCTATAAACATGTATGCTTACTGGTTGATGACATGTCGGCTACTCTCAGCGAGTTGGCAGCACGAGGTCTTGAGATTGCTAAAGCCCCTACCCAAGGGTTGGATCATAACCTACAATTCTGGATTGACGATCCTGATGGCAATCCTATTGAATTGATGCAGATCATGCCCAATTCTCCACAAGCCGCTGCCGATGCACGGCTGCAAATCAGGAGCAAATTAAGGTAAACACAACAAAGAACAAAAATTCTAGACGACAAATATCTGGAAGCGTGTCGTAGGCCCTCTTAATGAACGGAGAAGGAGACCAAAGTAGCGGCTCTCCAGACATTTGGAGAGAAGACTTCCCGTGAGCGGACTTGAATGCTGTCCTGCCTGTCATCCTGAGCGAAGCGAAGGATCTCTGTGTCCGTCGAGCCAGATCCTTCGCTTCGCTCAGGATGACAGGCATTCTCTCCAAATGTCTAGCGGCTCTCTAGTAGATTTTGATACAATAACACTCAGACTTTCTTGTAATATGTCACTCATTATTTTATAATATAATTAACCACTATAACGAACAACAAGGAGGAGTCGCCTATGAAGATTGAGCGATTTACCGATAAAGCTCGTGAAGCTATCAGTGAGGCAGCAGAGATAGCCAAACAATATAATAACTCGCAGATCGAAGTTGAGCATCTGCTTGACGCCCTCTTGAAGCAGGAGGGTGGCGTAGTCCAACAGGTCATTCAGAAGGCGGGAGGTGACGTAGTGGCGGCACAGCGCATCGTTACCGACGCGCTAGAGCGCATGCCACGTGTGTACGGTGGCAGCGAACCTGGCATATCTCCGCGCTTACGCAAAGTACTGGAAGATGCATGGCGTGAGATGAGCAACTTCAAGGATGAGTACCTGAGCGTCGAACATCTGCTGCTGGCCATGTTCGATAGCAACTCAGATACGGTACAGCGTGCCTTGCGAACGGCTGGCCTTACCCGTGATAACGTACTCAAGGCCTTGACCGCCATTCGTGGCTCACAGCGCGTCACCGACCAGAACCCAGAAGGCAAATATCAAGCTCTGGAAAAGTACGGGCGTAACCTGACCGAACTGGCCGAGCAGGGCAAGCTTGACCCTGTGATTGGGCGCGACGAAGAGATTCGACGCGTGATTCAGGTGCTGAGCCGCCGTACAAAAAATAATCCTGTCTTGATCGGTGAGCCAGGCGTAGGAAAAACGGCCATTGTCGAAGGCTTGGCCCAGCGCATTGTGCGCGGCGACGTGCCGAAAACCCTGGCTGATAAGCAGGTTGTCACCCTTGACCTCGGCGCATTAGTGGCCGGTGCCAAGTTTCGCGGCGAATTTGAGGAACGCTTGAAAGCCGTGCTCAAAGAGGTGACAAGTGCTGAAGGGGGGATCATCCTCTTTATCGACGAGCTGCATACCCTCGTTGGTGCCGGTGCTGCCGAAGGGGCCATGGACGCCTCGAACATGTTGAAACCCATGCTGGCACGCGGAGAACTGCACTGCATCGGTGCAACAACCCTCGACGAGTATCGCAAGCACATTGAGAAAGATGCGGCTCTAGAGCGGCGTTTCCAGCCGGTGCTGGTCGATCAGCCCTCGGTTGAGGATACCATCAGCATTTTGCGTGGCCTGAAACAACGCTACGAGGTGCATCATGGTGTGCGTATTCAAGATAGCGCACTGGTCGCGGCTGCTATTCTCTCCAACCGCTACATCACCGATCGCTTCCTACCCGACAAAGCCATTGACCTGATCGACGAGGCAGCCAGCCGACGGCGTGTCGAACTGGATAGCACACCGAGCGAGATTGACGCTCTTGATCGGCGCATTCGCCAGTTGCAGGTTGAGCAAGAGGCTCTGAAAAAGGAGACCGATGCCGCCAGCCGTGATCGGCGTACACGTGTTGAGCAAGAGATCGCTAACCTGAGCGAGCAGTTGCATAGCTTGAAACTCTCGCTGGAGAGTGAGCGCGAACCGGTGGAAGCGATCCGCAAGCTCAAAAAAGAACTGGAACAGAGGCAGGTCGAGCTTGAGAAAGCCGAGCGCGAATATAACCTCGAAGAGATGGCCCGTTTACGCTACGGCACCATTCCCGAACTTGAACGGCGCTTGGCCGAGATGGAGTCGAAGCTGACCAACCTGAAAAGTGCGCGTATGCTGAAAGAGGAAGTAGACTCTGAGGACGTAGCCGAGATCGTCTCCAAGTGGACGCACATTCCGGTCTCAAAGCTGATGGAGGCCGAGGTGCAGAAACTGCTCAAGATGGAGGATCGCCTGCGTGAACGCGTCATCGGACAGGATTTAGCTTTGCAGGCCGTCTCTGATGCTATTCGTCGTTCGCGTGCCGGACTGCAAGACCCCAATCGTCCACTGAGCAGCTTCCTCTTTCTGGGCCCAACCGGCGTAGGTAAGACCGAACTGGCCCGTGCCCTGGCCGAGTTCCTCTTCGACAATGAACAGGCCATTGTGCGTGTCGACATGTCAGAGTACATGGAGAAGCACAGCGTCTCGCGCCTGATCGGTGCCCCTCCCGGCTATGTGGGCTATGAAGAAGGTGGTCAATTGACCGAAGCAGTGCGGCGTCATCCATACAGCGTCGTGCTGCTCGACGAGATCGAGAAGGCTGCACCCGAAGTCTTCAATGTCCTCCTGCAAATCCTGGACGATGGTCGCCTGACTGATGGCCAGGGCCGCACGGTTGACTTCAAAAATACGGTCATCATCATGACCAGCAACGTCGGCGCACGCTGGCTACACGAGTTCGACGGTATGGACGAGGATGATATCGAGCGCATGGTACGCCAACGCTTGCGGGAAGAGGGCTTCCGTCCCGAGTTCATCAACCGTATCGATGAAGTGATCGTCTTCCATCAGATCACTCGCGAGCAGATGAAGAGGATTGTGGACATTCAGCTCAATCGCCTGCGCCCACGCCTACAAGAGCGGCACATCACACTACACCTGAGTGAGAACGCCAAAGAGTTGCTTGCCAACCTGGGTTACGATCCCCAATTTGGTGCGCGTCCCCTCAAGCGCGTCATCCAGAAAGAGGTCGAGAACCGCCTGGCTCGCGCCATCCTCGAAGGTACCATCCTCGACGGCGATACCGTCGAAATCGATGCCCAGAATGGCAAGCTGGTAATCGAGACTGTGAAGTAGCAGTCTGCGATAGCTCATGCATACATGGTAGTAGAGGGCTTTGCAGCCGCAAGCTGCAAAGCCCTCTACTACCCCAAAACCTTTGCGAACTGCCATAGGCACTGAGGAATCAAGGTGAGAAAGCTGCCTTCAGTTAAAGATGTGGCAGCACTGGCTCACACCACATGATACAATGCTACCATTGTACGCTTGAATTTTATAGATGAAATAAAGAGATACATATATGCCACTTGAAAATCAATTTCCACAGAAGACTACAGCTTGTTGAAAAAGTAACTTGATGAGTTTCCAGGAAAGTGGACTAAGGATTGGCAGTTGAAATTTTATCAGAGATAGCGTATAGTACTTGTGGTTACCCTTGGCAAATACTTTCCCTTTATCTCCTGAAGCTTCACAGTACTTGTGTGGCTTTTCACCTGAGGTCGTGTTGTTGATAACATGAACACAGCTCTCCTATGGAGGTGTGAGAATGACCGATCGTGTAGGACAACAGCTGGGCAATTATCGCCTCAGCCGCTTGCTCGGACGAGGCGGCTTCGCGGAAGTCTATTTGGGCGAGCACGTGTATCTCAAGACGCCCGCCGCGATCAAACTCTTACAGGGTAAACTAGCCAACGAGCAGGACCTGCAAGCCTTTCTCAAAGAGGCGCAAACCATCGCACAGTTAGTTCACCCCCATATCGTGCGCGTCCTGGACTTTGGCGTCGATGGAGAAACCCCTTTCCTGGTGATGGACTACGCTCTGGGAGGAACCTTGCGCCAACGTCATCCTCGCGGGACGCAATTGCCCTTGACCACGATCGTCCCCTATATCAAGCAAATCGCCGAGGCGCTCCAGTACGCACATGAGGAAAAGTTCATCCATCGTGATATCAAACCTGAAAACATGTTAGTGGGACGACGTGATGTGGTGCTGCTCTCCGATTTCGGCATAGCACTCATTGCCCAAAGTTCTCGCTACCAGAGCACGCAGGACGTCATTGGCACCATTGCCTATATGTCGCCAGAGCAGATCCAGGGCAAGCCGCGCCCGGCGAGCGATCAATATTCACTGGGCATTGTCGTCTACGAATGGCTGTGCGGAGAGCGTCCCTTTCATGGATCGTTTAGCGAGTTGTGCGTGCAGCATATCTTTGCCACACCAACGCCGTTACGCGAGAAGGTCCCAACGATTCTACCTGAGGTGGAACACGTCGTCCTGACTGCGCTGGCAAAGGACCCCAGGCAACGCTTTGCCAGCATGCAGGCCTTCGCCACTGCCCTGGAGCAGGCAAGTCAAGCAGAACCGGGCCAGATCGCTGCTCTGCCGCATCCGCCTTCTCAGCCTCTGCCACCATCTCCCCCGGTACTTCCTCAACAGCATCTTCAGCCGCCCGTGATAGAACCAGCCATCGTTAGCCTAGCTCCTACGCTTCCCACATCGCAAGATCTCCCCAGGACGCAGTCCTCCTGGGCAGAGCGTACTCAGGTAGGCCGTCCAGGACTTCAAGCGCCTTCGCCAGCGTCGGACAGAGTACCACCTCCAACGCTCCCCGCACAGCAAGCTGCAACTCTATTCCCGTTCAAACGTCTTTTGCTCCGCAAAGGTTTCTCATGGTACAGGGTAGCACTCCTGGTTGTGCTGGCACTCCTCATTATCGGGAACGGAGGCTTTCTCTACCATGCTGTGAACACCTCCAATGCTCATGTGCAGGCTACTGCCACTGTAACTGGGCAGGCCACAGCTACTGCTCTTGCTGCCTCCCAGGCATACGATGCGTCTGTTGCCGCCAATGGGATGATGTTCGGCTTCGATGCCGCTCACACGCACTTCAATCCCTACGAGCGGGCCCTTACTCCTGCAAACGTCTCCAGGCTGACACTAGCCTGGACGTATCCCAGAGTGGGCAGCATCAGCACCTCTCCAGTTGTAGCCAACGGTGTCCTCTACTTCGGTGCGGACATCTCTCTCTATGCCCTGGACAGCGGGTCTCATGCCATCCGCTGGAACTTCCAGACCGGAGGTGGGGTTTTCTCCACCCCAACAGTGGTCAACGGCGTGGTCTACGCCGGCTCGGCTGACCACTCGCTCTATGCTCTGGATGCGCGCTCGGGCAGCAAACTGTGGAGCTTTGCCACGGGAGCTTTCATCTCCTCTTCGCCCGCGGTGGTCAATGGCGTGGTCTACGTCGGCTCAGAAGATTACTCACTCTATGCTCTGGATGCGCGCTCGGGCAGCAAGCTGTGGAGCTTTGCCACGGGAAGGGTCATCGAGTCCTCGCCAGCGGTGGTCAACGGCGTGGTCTACTTTAGCTCGGACTCGCTCTACGCGCTGGATGCGCGCTTGGGCAGCAAGCTGTGAAGCTTCGCCACGGGGGATGTCATCGACTCCTCGCCAACAGTGGTCAACGGGGTGGTCTATGTTGGCTCAGATGATGGAAGGTTGTACGCTTTTCAGTTAAGGTAGCGTGGTCCCCCGATAGCAGGCGCATCGCCTCTGGGGCGCTGATAAGACGGTGCAGGTGTGGGAAGCGGTATAAAATATATAATTTATTGAAATAGAAGATTGCTTCGGAACATTTTTTCTGCTTATGAGAGGTACCTATAATATCACAGCCTGTTGGACAACGGGAGAAAAGACGGTAGATAATAAGTGATATACAGTCGTGTGAGGGGGAAAGGCTACTGCTGGTGAGCAGGAGGAGAGACCAGTTCCGGTGCCACTGCCGATCTCGCTTTCACAGCAAGCGTGTGAGGAACTGAGCCAGCGGAATGCAGTGCGCCACGATTGGATCGAGCAACTGGGAGCACAAGACCGGAAGACTACCAGTCGCGGGTATCAGCGCGTGGCTGATCTGCAAGTGAGCACCACCGACCCCAATGCGACGCTCATGCTGACGAAGAATGGAGCGGATATGGGCTATCATACGCATTTTGTGGTAGATGGAGGCAAGGCTCGTGTGATTATAGCGGTATTAGTGACCCCCTCTGAAGTCATGGACGATCAACCCATGCTCGATCTGCTGTGGCGCACCCGCTTCCGGTGGAAACTGCGACCTCGGCAGGTCACCGGTGACACCAAGTATGGCACCGAAGACAATCTTGTCGCCATCGAAGACCAGGGTATTCGTGCCTACATTCCCCTGCCCGATCTGGACCACCGTACCGAGTTCTTTAGTTCTCATGCCGAATATCAAAAGAAAACAACCCGCGAAATTCCTGTCGTGATCCTACAACCTGATGAAGCCTGATTGCCTCTCTTCTCCCAGCTAATCCGCTATCCTACGCAAAGATTGCAAACCATCGATATAGATACAACACAGCCCTTGCAGGATGCGCTCTGGCGAGAAGCCGCGCTCTTGTCGCTGGAAGCGATAGAACGGAGGGTAAATATTCATCAGAATGGTGTCGGCGATATATGGCACATCGAGTGGTGCCAGTTCCCCTTGTTCTACCGCATCAGTCAGCAGCTTTGTAAACACTTCGTGCAGCCATTCAAAGAAGGAAGGCTGAGCAGACAGGTTCCGGGAAAAATCGTCTCCTTCGCACTGCCACCTGTGTTCTGTCAAGGCAATCGGACCCAGCAAAGCCCCCTGCTCTTCGAGAAATGTGATGGTGCGCATCAGCACGCCCTTCAGCCGTTCGAGCGCAGGCGACGTTTCCGTTGCTGAGAAAAAGGTCGCAATCTCTTCTACAAATTGCCGGTGATGCTCCTGCAACAGATCCATGCACAGTTCGCCCTTATGGCCATAACGGCGATAGAGCGTACCCTGCCCAATGCCAGCCGCGACAGCTATTTGATGCATGCTGACAGCATCCACGCCATGTTCAGCGAAAAGATGCTGTGCAACATCCAGAATCTGTTGGCGGTGCTCCCTGGCATCACGTCGTTCAACCCGCTTGGGTGATATGTATGGATGCGGTAGGCCCGCAAACCATGGACAATCATGCATCTCTTTTTTCATGCCCATTTTTCCTTGACAAGTGGACACATGTCCGGTACAATGTTCTATGTGGACAATAGTCCGTAAACAAAGCATAGCATACCGTGGCAGAACGGTCAATACCTCGAGAAAGAAGTGCCCTATGTCGAATAAACCGGCTATTCTAGCCGAAGGACTGCACAAATATTACGGCAAGACCCACGCCCTGGCAGGGCTTGATCTGGTGGCTGAGGAGGGAAGCGTCCTTGGCGTTCTCGGCCCCAATGGTGCTGGCAAGACCACAGCCGTGCGTATCCTGACGACGCTCCTCAAACCTGATGGCGGGCGTGCGGAGGTTGCCGGGCTTGATGTCGTCAAACACGCCGATACACTGCGGGCACGCATTGGCCTGACGGGTCAATACGCCGCCCTCGATGAAAATCTTACCGGCTACGAAAACCTGAAAATGTTCGGACAGCTTTATCACCTGTCAGGAGCCGTGGCAAAGCGGCGGGCCCATGAACTGCTCGCACGCTTTGATCTCGTGGATGCTGCCAGGCGCACGGTCAAGACCTACTCTGGAGGCATGCGCCGACGCCTCGACCTAGCTGCCAGCCTGATCATGTCTCCGCCGATTCTTTTCCTGGATGAGCCAACCACCGGCCTCGATCCACGCGGACGCCTTGCCATGTGGGAGGTCATCAGTGGCTTGGTAGCCGATGGAACGACAGTATTGCTGACCACCCAGTATCTGGAGGAAGCCGATCAACTTGCCCATCAGATCGCTGTCGTCGATCGTGGTCGTGTGATCGCCAAAGGCACCGCCGACGAACTGAAAACGCAGGTCGGGGGAGAGCGGCTTGAACTCACCGTGGCCCCCGGTGGTAATCTGAACGCCGCCCTCCAAGCGGTCCTCCCCTATAGTTCGGGTGAGATTCAGCTCAATTCCGAGCATCGACACCTCGCCGTGCCGGTGACACACGGGGCGCAGCAACTTGCCGCCGTCGTGCGCGATCTCGATGCCGCCCACATTCCCCTGGATGACCTGGCATTACGACGACCCACCCTCGATGATGTCTTTCTCACATTGACCGGTCATGCCGCGATCGAGGCAGAGCCGCCTGTCGAAGAGATACTGGTCAAGCAGCCTTTAGCAAGGAGCGCACGATGAGCAGTAGCAATTTCCACACAACTGAAAGATTGGCACCGCAAGCGCGTCCCGCACTCTACTGGACGCTGGCCGATGCACTTGTTCTGGCCAAACGCCACCTTGTCCAGATCCCGCGCATCCCCGAAGAACTGGTTTTCGCCACGATCCAGCCGGTCATGTTCGTCCTGCTCTTCCGCTACGTCTTTGGCGGCGCGATTGCCGTCAGTGGTACAAGCTATGTCAACTACCTGATGGCGGGCATTTTTGTGCAGACGGTGATTTTTGGCTCAACCTCAACCGGTATCGGCCTGGCAACCGATCTGCAACGCGGCCTCGTTGATCGCTTCCGCTCCTTGCCGATGGCCAAGTCTGCCGTCCTCACCGGGCGCACCATCTCTGATATTGTGCGCAACACGTTTGTGGTCATTGTCATGTGGGTAGTCGGCGTGCTGGTCGGTTTCCGACCAGAGGGCAATGCCCTTTTGTGGCTTGCGGCAGTAGGATTGCTCCTACTCGCCAGCTTCGCCTTCTCGTGGATCTCGGCAACAATCGGCTTGGTGGTACGTACCGTCGAGGCCGCCCAATCGGCTGGCTTCATCTGGCTCTTTCCACTGACCTTCGCCAGTAGCGCATTTGTGCCGACCCGCAGTATGCCCAACTGGCTACGTGCCTTTGCCGAACACCAGCCAGTTTCGTTGATGGTCAACGCTGTACGCGGACTGTTGTTGAACCAGCCCGATCCCTCGACCATCTGGCAAGCATTTGCCTGGTGCGTGGGCATCCTCGTCGTCTTCATCCCGCTAGCCGTCTGGGCCTATGGACGCCGGACGGTGCGCTAGGGTGGGTGCCCCTCCACCGCATGATGACCGCAAGGGTCATCACTACTATATACGACTCCTCGGCCTGTGAAGCCATCGTATATAGTAGTGATGACCCTTGCGGTCATCATGGGGAGGGCGGTCATCATGGGGAGGGCGGTCATCATGGGGAGGGCGGTCATCATGGGACACCCCATCATGCTCACCAATTTGCTCTAATGTCTGCTATAATGTACAGAGTCAAACTTAAAAGAGAGCTCATATGCAAACCTATGGTGAGCCACAACTGAATATAAGTACACATGAGCAACTACTGGAAGAGTTGAGCACCATGCTGCTACAAATCAACGGCTTGCAGACGCTGGTACGCGACAACGCTTCCAGAGTTGACCTTGAGACCCTCCGCGATGGGCTGACAGAATTAGAGCAACTGGCACGCGAGGCTATTTATGAGATACGTGCAGCCCATGATGAACTACCCCTGGCGGAACTGTTGGATGTACCACTGAGCGAAGCACTTTCGCGTATCGTCGAAGGGACCGCCGAGTCGCTTGGTCTCTCCAGTCGCGTCTCCTTCTCAGGCGAAGAGCGTTCCTTGCCTGCTTATATCGAACGCTTGCTATACCGCATCGCCCAGGAAGCTCTCTATCAAGTGCAGCAGCATCGTACTGCACACCGTTTGCGCTTCACTTTCAGTTATGGACGCGATGAAGTGCAGATGAGCATAGAGGACGACGGCACACTCACAATGAGCAGGGAAGAAACACCTGTACCGCATTTCGATACCAACGATGCTGGCTATCTGGAAATTGGCCGCTCTGATAATGGAACTTTGGAAGAGAGTGAGCGTCCTCTTCCAGGACGCAATGAATTGCATCCCTACATTGATCTCCGTCATCGTCTTGAACACCTGGGTGGTACCTTAGAGGTAAGCACGGACGTTGAAAAAGGCACACGGGTACAAGCACGTGTTCCGTATAAGCTACCCGATGCAACTGGCAATCAAACCAGTACAACGACACCCTCTGTAGGGGCCGCACGCAGTACACACCAACCCGTTGCTCCCTCTTCCGTACCTGGTACTCCTGCTATCCCGCCACTTACTGCAACTTCAACACCACAGATTCGTGTCCTGGTTGTGGATCACCAATCTGTCTCACGTGCCGGGCTGCGCCGCCTGTTAGAGAGCTACCCTGATTTGCAGGTGGTCGGTGAGGCCGCCGACGGTGTACAAGCCGTCAGTGAAACTCTAGAATTGGGGCCACAGGTCGTGCTGATGGATGCCCATTTGCCTAATGGGCAGAGCATGGAAGCTTTGAAGCAGATCAAGCAACTCAATCTGGATGCACGCGTTTTGTTACTTTCAGCCCAGGAGCGTGAGGAATACCTGTATGAGACGCTGCGAGCGGGAGCCGATGGGTACGTACTCAAGGACATCGCCCCGGATGAACTGGCTCAAGCGGTACGTACCGTGGCGCGTGGAGAGGTGCTGGTGCAACCACAACTGGCCGGTCGCTTACTTTCACGCGTTGGCAAGCAAAACCGTGGCGGCTATCTCTATGAGGCATTGACGCCACGCGAGCAGGAGGTATTGCAACTGCTGGCACGAGGGCTCCGCAATAAAGAAATAGCCGCCCGCCTGCATGTCAGCGAGCGCACAGTCAATTTCCACCTTGCCAATATCTATCAGAAATTGAACGTTTCTGGCCGCACCGAGGCCCTAAGGAGGGCAATTGAACAGGGATTGATTACAGCGTGAAATGTAGCATACTTGCTCAAAATACCCAGAAATGAGACACGACAAGTTATCTCCGTCAGGACGCTTTTACGTTCGATCCGTTGCCAAGCGCTTTAAGGCAACTTTTGCGACAATAATCATGGCAGAAAAACGATAAGCTATCTGACAAACGACAATCACAAACAGGACAACGGCGGCTGCCACTCCCGGAGCAAAGTCGAAGGTGGTACGAGTAAACATGTAGTTATACGAGTAGGATGCCACGCTTTGCACCTGGTTGCCGCCCAGGATGTAGAAGAGATCGAACACACCGAAGGAAGCGAGTGTGCGGAAGAGTAACGCGATGGTCAGCGGCCCGTTGATCATGGGCAAGGTAATCGTCCAAAATTGTTGGAAGCGCGTGGCCCCATCTACGTCGGCCGCTTCATACATTTCAGGGGGGATGACCTGAAGACCGGCCAGGAGCAAGAGGGCCATAAAAGGCGTGGTTTTCCAGACATCGGCGATGATGGCCGCAGCAATGATGCCACTATTCGTCTGCAATAAGGTAGACCCGGGGGCCAGGATGTGCATCTGCTGGAGGAGGTAGCTGATGATGCCCGTACGGTCATTGTACATCAGGGACCACATCTGCGCGGAGACAAGCGTGGGGAAGGCCCACGGGACCAGAATAGAGGCCCGCACCAGGCTACGACCTGGAAACGTGTCATTAATGAGGAGGGCAATTCCCAGACCAAAGATCGCCTCCAAGGTGACGGCGATGAGAGTGAAGATCAACGTCGTGCTAACTGAACTGCGGAAATCACTACTAGCCAATATCTGAATATAGTTGCTCCATCCAACAAGCTTTGCACTGGGGCTGGGAGGTCTATCGAGGGAGCTGAGCCAAAAGGAATTCAGGATAGGATAGACCGCTACCGCCAGAATCACCAGGACGGTAGGCAGGACCAGGAAGTACGGTGTGAAGCCATTTCCCAAATCCAAGCGGTCCCGCAGAGTCGGCTTTTTGGTGGGTACTTCTACTGCTTGTGTTACCATGCGTGTTCATCCCTTTATACGGCTATCCAAAGCGAGAGGGCCTGCGAGCACGTCTGCACTGTGCAGCTTCATTGCAGGCGACCTCCCGATGGGTACAGATACAGACACAGCCGACTTCTCTACGAAGGTCATGTTATACAGTAGGGTATCTGTACAGATACCCTACCTCTAGCTACGCACTACATTATACTCTTTGCTCACGATGCCCTGCAAATCCAACTGTAGAGCACTCAACCAGGGTGTCAGGCAAAGAGCAGCCTGAGCTCTGAATAAGTATGAAATGTAGTGCCCCATTGTGGCACTCAGCACGACCTTGGTTGCTCGTTTTTATAAGGCTATGAGCTATTTTCGTAAGGCTTCTCGTTCTACCTCCTTCTTGGATGAAGCCTCTTCGATGCGTTCGAGCGCTGATCCCAAAACCTCTGCTTCCTCTGGAGTCAACCATTGAGCAAAATACTGAGAAATCCCTCTTGCATAGACAGGCCACGCCTGTTGCAGCGCTGCAATCCCTTTTTCTGTGATCACTGCATAGGCTCCACGACGATCCGTTCCACAACGATCCCGTGTCAAGAAGCCTTCGGCTTCTAGCCGATCAACGAAGCGCGTTAACCCGCTCCGGCTCAAAACCACCCGTTTTGCCAGTTCATGCATACGTAATCTATGCTCAGGGGCCTCATATAATTCAATGAGCACATCATAGGATGAAAGCGGCAAGCACTCAGCTGCCACCAGATCATGATCAATTCGATCAACGACGGTGGCATGGGCTTTGAGAAAAGCACGCCAAGCCGCCAGATGTTGTTCTGAAAGATGTTGCGTTGTCATACTTCTTAGTATAGCAGAGAGAAGTTGTTTATGCAACCATTGACAAAACAACTTCTCTCTGCTATACTCTGAATAGTTGCATATGCAATGATACGCAAAACAACGATATTCACGAGAAAGCTGGTGTTCGCATGATCCTTCCATGTGCGATGGGAGAAGAGATAGTGTGGCATCGCTTTTTGAGGCTTCTTCACAAGTGATTTGGGCTTGATGTAATTCTGGACAAGGCCATTCACGCTCACACAACAAAAGGAGACATTTGATGAACTGGCAATTTGATTCTGGGCATACACACATCGGCTTTACTGGCCGACATCTAATGGTAGCCACGGTCAGGGGAGAATTCGAGAAGTTTGGGGGCACAGTGGAATTCGACGAGCATGACCTGACTTGCTCAACGGTTGACGGCTCTTCCAAACTTTTGCTGGATCAAATTGATGAGTTTATTTTCTTGCTCTCAGGAGTGTGGAGGGGGTCTACTGAAAGTCCCAGAGAAAGGAATCCCCCTGAGAGAAAGAGTCTGCCATGGCCGGCAAAAGTCACCC
>WNGH01000065.1_pt1 | contig 108173 bp, 115 predicted proteins | sample 5400631 | NCBI WGS metagenome assembly WNGH01 (sample SAMN13153373, study PRJNA577476) | soil metagenome | isolation source: 115 cm soil or saprolite under Garry oak tree replicate 1 | place: USA:California | collected 2016-06-15
CGCCGAACACGAGGAAGAACGGCGTGCCGAGGATCAGCGACAGGCCGATGAGGGTGTACGTCGGGATGAAATCGAGCTTGAGGTAGATCAGGATGAAGAACAGCGCGTAGAACTGGCCCGTGTACCAGACGACCCCCTGACCGGCGGTGGCGCCCAGGAGCGCCAGGGCCACGTACTTGTTGTTCGGGTACCTCAAGAAGCTGTCCTTCAGTGGCGTCTTGGAGCCCTTGCCCTGCGCCTTCATCCGCCGGAACAGCGGCGACTCGTTCAGTTTGAGCCGGATGTAGATCGACATCAGCAGCAACGGGATCGAGAACCAGAACGGGATGCGCCAGCCCCAGTTCGCGAAGGCCTTCGCGTCCATCCCGTACCGGCACACGCCGATGATGACGAGCGCCATCAGCATGCCGAGGGTCGCGGTGGTCTGGATCCAGCTCGTCGCGTAGCCGCGCTTGTTGTCGGCGGCGTGCTCGGCGACGTAGGTCGCCGCGCCCCCGTACTCGCCACCGAGGGCGAGACCCTGGGCCAGCCGCAGGGCGACGAGGACGAGCGGCGCCGCGAAGCCGAGCGAGGCATACGTCGGCATGAAGCCCACGAGCACCGTCGACACGCCCATGACGACGATCGTCACGAGGAACGTGTACTTCCGCCCGACGATGTCACCGATCCGACCGAAGATCAGCGCTCCGAACGGACGGATCAGGAAGCCGGCCGCGTAAGCGCCGAATGCGCCCAGCAGCGCGGCCGTCTGGTTGCCCGGAGGGAAGAACAGTCCCGCGAAGAACGGTGCGAGAATTGCGTACAGGTAGAAGTCGTACCACTCGAACACCGTACCGACCGACGACGCGACAATGACGCGCCGCTCTTCGGCCGCGCTCACGACGCGCTCGCGGGTCATCACTCCCGTGGCTATGCTCATCCTCTCCCCCTTGTTGACGACCGCGCCCGCGCTGGACGCACACGGATTGACCGCAAAAGTAGATTACCCAAGCCCGGGGTGTGAAGTGCTGGATTTTGTGGGCGAGACTCGGGAAGGCGCGCTCTGCCGCGGGGCGTCGAGCCGGGGCGGACGAGGACCGCCCGCCCCGGACCATTGGCCGAGACCAGCTACGCGCGGCTGCGCGCCGCTTCGATCGCGCCTTCCTCCCAGATGCTGTGCTTGCGCGTCTCCGGCATCACGAAGATGGCGATCAGGAACATGACGGCCGGCACCACGATGGGATAGATCAGCGCATAGCCGACACTGCCCGTTGAGAGGTACATAGAGGTCGTGACGATCGGGACCAGCCCGCCGCCCCAGCCGTTGCCGATGTGATAGGGCACCGATACCGAGGTGTAGCGGATGCGGCTGGGGAAGAACTCGGCCAGGAACGCCCCGATCGGCCCGTAGGTCATGCCGACGTAATTGACCAGGATCACGACGATGAGGATCGACATCGCGTAGTTGACGTTCTTTGGATCGGCGTAGACGCCCAGGGCGGAGTAGAGCGGGTAGTACGTGAGCGAGGCCAGGGCCATGCCGCCCAGGATGATCGGCTTGCGGCCGACCTTATCTGAGAGCCAGCCCCAGAAGATCAGCGTGGGCGTGGCGATCAGCAGCGCGATGCCGACGATCCAGCTCGACGTCAGCACGTCGAGCTTCTTGACCGTCTGCAAGAAGTAGAGCGCCCAGAACTGCCCGCTGTACCAGACGCAGCCCTGTCCCAGCACGACCACGCTGGCGATCGCCACGTATTTGAAGTTGTTGCTGAGAAACGCCTCGCGCCACGGGTTGGTGGTGGTGCGACCCCGCGCCTTCATGTCCTGGAAGATCGGCGTCTCCCCGAGCGAGAGCCGGATCCAGATCGCGATCGCGACCAGGAGGAGTGAGATGATGAAGGGCAGCCGCCAGCCCCAGTCGTTGAACGCCTCGACGCCCAGATAGGTCCGGATCCCGATGATCGTCGCCAGCGACACGACGATGCCGAGGGTGGGCGAGGTCTGCAGCCAGCCGGTGTAGTACCCGCGATGCTCGTCCTCGATGTGCTCCGCGACGTACGTGATGGCGCCGCCGTACTCCCCGCCCAGGCAGAGACCCTGGATCAAGCGCAGCGCGAAGAGAATGAAGGCGGCGGCGAGACCGATCGACTGGTAGGTCGGTACGAAGCCGATGAGGGCCGTCGCCAGGCCCATGCCGGTCAGCGTGACGATGAAGGTGTACTTCCGGCCGACCTTGTCACCGAGCCAGCCGAAGACGAACGCCCCCAACGGCCGGATCAGGAATCCGACCGAGAAGATCGCCACCGTGCTGAGGAAGGCCGCCACCGGGTGACCCTTCTCGAAGAACTTCACCGCCAGGATCGAGGCCAGGCTCCCGAAGATGTAGAAGTCGTACCACTCGATGATATTGCCCACGGATGCGGCGACGACGACGCGACGGAGCTCCTTGGGCGGGACTTTCGCTGCGCGCATGGGCCTCCCCCTGGTCGCGGCTGACGTACGGTCTCAGCCTGCTTCGAGCGTCACGTGATAAAAAGACCGGTGAGCGTGAAAGGCATCGGATTGGCGACGGATTATAGGTGCACGCCCTGTGAGCAGCAAGACCAGAAAACAGACCAGAAAACGGTCCCTAGCGGGACCTCCCTCCCGCCGTCCGCGGCTTCCGCCGGGCGACACCCGTCCGGACAGCGGCTTCGGACACCGCCTCGGCCACCGCCGGCACCACCCGGCGGTCGAACATCGAGGGCGTGATGTACTCGGGATCGAGCTCGTCGCGGCCGACCAGCTCGGCCAGCGCGGTGGCCGCCGCCAGCTTCATCTGATCGTTCACGCGCCGCGCCCGGACGTCGAGCATCCCTCGGAAGAATCCGGGGAAGCAGCACGAGTTGTTGATCTGGTTGGGATAGTCCGACCGACCGGTCGCCATAACCTTGACGTGCGGTCCCGCTTCCTCGGGCTGGATCTCCGGGATCGGGTTGGCCATCGCGAAGACGATCGGGTCCCGGCGCATGGCCTTGATGTCCTTCAACCCCACCACACCGGGGCCGCTCAGTCCGATGAAGACGTCGGCGTCCACCAGCGCATCGCCCGCGGTGCCGCGGAGGCGTTTGGGATTCGTGTGCTGGGCGAACCACTCCTTCATCGAGTTCATGTTCTCGGTGCGGCCGCGATAGATCGCGCCCGCCCGGTCGCAGCCGACGATGTGCTTCGCCCCGGCCTTCATGAGGAGCTTCGTGGTAGCGATGCCCGAGGCTCCCACGCCGGTGAACACGATCCGCACGTCACTCAGGCGCTTGCGGACGACCTTCAGCGCGTTGAGGAGCGAGGCCAGGACGACGACGGCGGTGCCGTGCTGGTCGTCGTGGAAGACGGGGATCTCGAGGTCGCGTTGCAAGCGTTCCTCGATCTCGAAGCACCGCGGCGCCGAGATGTCCTCCAGGTTGATGCCACCGAACACCGGTGAGATGGCCTTCACGATGGTGACGATCTCGTCCACGTCCTTGGTCGCGAGACAGAGCGGGAAGGCGTCGACCCCGGCGAACTCCTTGAAGATGAGCGCCTTGCCCTCCATGACGGGCTGGGCGCCGTTGGGCCCGATGTCGCCGAGGCCGAGCACGGCGGTGCCGTCCGTCACGACGGCGACGCAGTTTTGCTTGATGGTCAGCGCGTACGCCTTCTCCGGATCCTGATGGATGGCCATGCACACGCGCGCGACGCCCGGCGTGTAGGCCATCGAGAGATCGTCGCGGGTCTTGACCGCGATCTTTCCCTTCACCTCGATCTTGCCGCCGAGGTGCATGAGGAACGTGCGATCCGAGACGTTGACGACGCGAACACCACTGACGGCCCGGACCTTTTCCACGACCTGCTGGGCATGACGCTCGTCACTCGCCTTGACGCTGAGATCGCGGGTGATCGTCGTCTTGCCGACCTCGACGAGGTCGATGGCGCCGATGTCACCGCCCGCCTTGCCGATGGCCGACGTCACCTTGCCGAGCATGCCTGGCTTGTTGTCGATCTCGAGGCGTACCGTGACGCTGTAACTCGCGCTCGGAGCGTTGATCATTTCTCCTCCAGATCCGCCCGGACGACGGCGATGGCGACAATTCTAGCGCGCTCCGAGGCAGGGCTTATCGGACGAAATCGCGGCCTCGCGGCCCGGGGGGCCCCGGCTCACGAGGACGCTCGAGCGTCGGCGCGAGTCAGTCCGAGGGGCGACGAAGCGACAGGAGACGGCGGTCGGCGTCGAGCGTAACGCGGTAACGACCGAGGAAGGTGTTGCCGAGGATCCCGTCGAGGCCGGGCCCGGGATCGTGCACCACGACGATGACGTCGTGGACCTCGGCCTCACCGATGCGGATGGACGTGGCCGTCGTGACCGGCCCCGCCGTCACTCCGCCGAGCGTCTGCAGCTCCATCGTGGCCCTGGTGGCCTTGGTGGGCATTCCGATGGTCCTGGCCATGGCGGGGGAGATGAGGGTCACGCTCGAGCCCGTATCGACGAGGAAGCGCGCCGGATAGGCGCCGTTGATCAGCGCTGACGCCACCCACACGCCACGCGTCGACTCGACCGGCACGGTGGTCTCGACGTCGGTGGCGGTGGTGCTGGCCGCGTCGAGACTCGCCAGCTCTTGCCGCGCCGCCGCGGCGACCGATTGAGGAGGATCGAGCATCAGCGCCAGCCGAAAGCCGTCGGCCGCGGCGTGGCGCTGGCCGAGTCGCGCCAGCGCCGAGGCCCGCCAGAAATGAAGGACCGCGTCGCCGGGCTGGAGCGCGGTGCCGTGGCTCCACACCCGGAGCGCTTCAGGGTAGTCGCGCCGCTCCCAGGCGGCGAGGCCGACACTGTACAGGTCGGCTGGCGAGGAGCTGGCGCCGAACGTGAGCCACTGGCCGATCAGGACCCCGACCACCAGCGTCAGGCAGCGCCGCATGCTGACGCACGGACGCAAACGCCATACCGTTTCAACGTGGCCAGACGATGCCGCAGACTCTGCAATGCGTTGCGACCTCTCGCGCACGCGTAGTAGGCTGAGCCGGCTGAGCACACGCTCGAGGAGGCCGCATGATCGACGTCAAGACCGCCGACCGGGAACTGCAGACCTACATCCGTCCGCAGACCTTTCCCGTGGCGATCAGAATGCTGAAGCCTGGCGAGGCGATTCCGGACAGGGCCAAGCGTCCGGCTCGGGATTTCAAGAAGCTCTCGATGAACTGCCAGGTCATCGACATGGCGCGTCGCTACGGCTGGATGATCGCCCTCACCCGCGAGGACCACATCTGCTCGCTCGGCATCGCGGCGCTCGGCTTCGAGAAGCCCACGCATCTGCACAATTCCGGGACCCTGTGTGAAGGGATGTACACGGAGACGAAAGAGGCCGGCCGGCGGTCGGAAGCCGCGGTGGACCAGTTCGCGCCCGGCGAGTACTACGCGCTCCTCGTCGCGCCCCTCGATCGGACCACCTTCGAGCCGCACCTCGTGTGCATCTACGCGAACCCCGCCCAGGTCATGCGGCTCACCCAGGCCGCGCTCTGGAAGCGCGGCGGCAAGCTCGCCTCGGCGTTCGGCGGCCGCGTCGACTGCTCGGAGATCATCGTCACAACGATGCGCACCGACCGGCCACAGGTGATCCTCCCCTGCTCCGGCGACCGGATCTTCGGACAGACCCAGGACCACGAGATGGCCTTCACGATCCCGTGGGCGCAGATGGAGGAAATCGTCGAGGGGCTCCGCGGAACGCACGCCGGCGGCATCCGGTATCCGATCACGCAGTTCATGGAGTACGAGGCGAAGCTGCCGCCGCGCTACATGGAAGCCAACCGGCTGTGGGACGCCGAGAAGGGCCGTAGCGAGTTCACTCCGCGCGATCGGGTCGTCGCGGCCTACAAGCGCAGCTTCGCCGATCGCGTTCCCGTCTATCCGATCGTCGCCTCGTTCGCGGGCACGCTCGACGGGTTGTCGATCGAGGAGTACTGCACGAACACCACCCGGGCCATCACGGCGATGATGAACTACTACGAGCGCTACCAGCCCGACGTGGTGCTCGCGTACAACGATCTGGCCAAGGAGGCCGAGGCCTTCGGCTGCCGGGTGAAGTACTCGGACTACGTCGTCCCCTCGATCGACGCTCACGTGCTCGCCGAGGACAAGAGCGCGCTGGCCAGGATCCCGATGCCCGATCCCTACAAGACGGCGCGCCTGCCCGGCTTCCTCGAGCAGTGCGAGGCGCTCGTGAAGGCCAAGCCGCCGACGGCGATCGGGGCCGTCGCGGTGGGGCCGTGGACGATCGCCATGCTCATGCGCAATCCCGAGGTGATGCTGCTCGACACCTTCGAGGATCCGCAGTTCATCCACGATCTCATGCGGGTGACGACGGACTTCTGCAAGACGTGGGGCGACGCCATCGCCAAGACGGGTATCGGGCTGTCGTTCTCGGAGCCGACGGCGTCGATCAGCCTGATCTCACCCGACAACTACCGCGACTTCGTGGCGCCGTACCACAAGGAGCTGGTGGAGTACTTCAAGGCCAAGAAGGTCGGCGTGACCACGCACATCTGCGGCACGACGTATCCGATCTACGAGGATCTGATCCAGTGCGGCTTCACGACGGTGTCGTTCGACCTCGACCAGCAGGCCGATCCCACGCTCTACGTCGACCAGCTCGAGCGCTTCGTGGAGGTCGCGCGCGGCCGCGCCGTGGCCATCGGCAACGTGGACGCCACCAAGTTCGAGAAGACGACGAAGGACGCGATGGTGGCCGACGTGCGTCGCTGCCTGGACGCGGCGGCCCGCCAGTCCGCGTTCATCCTGTCGACGTCCTGCGAGATCCCGCCCAAGTCCGATCCCGAGGTCGTGCGGTGGTTCATGGACGCCGCTCACGAATACGGCCGCTACGATCGGATCTTCGAGACCGCGCCGCCGGCCGTGACCCCCGCGCCGGCTCCCGGCGACTCGGGAGACGCGAAACCAAGGCACAAGAGGTAGAAACGGAACGGGGCCGGCCGAGCGGCCGGCCCCGCGTTCGTACCATCCTCTGATGTTCGGTTAGTTCACCGCTCTCGCGTTACCAGCGGACTGGCTTCGATGGCCGATGAGCGTAGCCGCTCTCTCGACCACCACCACCGCCCGGCCCGCGCCCACCGCCGCCGGGTCGTCCTCCGCCACCGGGGCGCCCACCACCCGTGCGTGGCCCCTGGGGATTCGACACCTCAACGGTGATGCGGCGACCGTCCAGTTCCCGACCATTGAGCTGGGAGATCGCGTTCTGCGCATCCTCGGCGGACGCCATCTCGACGAACCCGAAGCCACGGGACTGACCTGAAAACCGGTCTGTGATCACTGTTGCGGAGAGTACGTTGCCCGATTGCGCGAAGAATTCCCGCAGGCCTTCGCTGGTTGTGGAGTACGAGAGACCGCCGACGTAAAGCTTGGACGCCATAGACTCCTCCTCGACCTCTCTCCCGGTACGGTCATACGTCACACGCCCCGCGAACGGAAGAGAGCAGCCTCGGCGGAGGCGAGGTCCGGCCGGCTTGTGGCAGACAGAGCAAGTGTACACGGGCCGAGCCTCGGCGCAAGCAAGACGCGACTAGCCTACTGTAATCTTGAGCACGTCCTCGACGTCGACGGGACGAGGAACCACGGTGAACCCGACCAACTCCCAGCCCACACGGGCTTCGAGGGTGGCCGACGGGGGCGCCGCGATCACGACGGGCACGCCCGGGGCGACCCGATCGAACAACACGGCCTGATCACGCGCGCTCAGATGCATGAGCGAGGGCTCGACCACGATGAGCGAGACGCTCTCGTTCAGGAGCAGGCGAACACCTTCGCACACGGTGTCGACCAGCGCCGTCCCGATGTCCCGCTTCAGGCAGGCGAGCGCGAACTGATGCGCGGTGGCGCGATCTTGATCGATGATGAGAATTGTTCTCATCCATTCCTCCTCGGCTCCGCGGGGAGCGGACCCCGAGGGAGCAAGGTCAATGCCACACCGCGCCATCCCGTAACTACGCGGATCGAAGAGGCGAGCAACATTCACACTCGAAACACTCCAGGGAGGAACGCCGTGGAGCGGGATCTTTTCCCAGGTGCGGCCCGTTCATCGGGCGTGACACTCGGGCGACGGATATTCGTCTTGGTGGTCGCCGTTATGGCCGCGGGCTGCGCGGGCGCCGTCGGCAACCTTCCGAGTCGCTCAGCCCAAGACGACTGCGAGCGCGGCGGTGGAGTCTGGCGGCCGGCGCTCTCCTACTGCGAGGTCCAGGCGGGGAGCAGTCCGATCTAGGGCAATCTCAAGATGCGACCCGGCAGGCTGCCGGTGTGCTCGCCGTCGCGGATCACGAATCGCCCGTTGACGACGACGTGCTCGATCGCCTCCGGGTATTGATGCGGCGCCTCGTAGGTCGCCCGGTCTCGCACGCGGCGCGGCTCGAACACGACCAGGTCGGCCTTCGCCCCCGGACGGATCACGCCGCGATCGGACAGGCCGAGTCGGCGCGCGGGAAGTCCCGTCATCTTGTGGATCGCGTGGGCGAGCGGGAGCACGCGCTGCTCTCGCACGTACTCGCTCAGCACTCTCGGGAAGGTGCCGTAGCTCCGCGGATGGGGCCGGCCCTCTCCCAGCTCGCCGTACGGCGCCAGCGATGACCCGTCGGAGCCGATCATCACGCGCGGGTGCGTCAGCGCCTGCCGCACGTCGCGCTCGTCGAGCTGGAACAGGATCATCGCGGTCCGGGGCTCCGCAGCCAGGACGTCGAGCGCTCCGGCCAGGCCACCGATCTCGCTGAGCCGCCGGCCTTCGGCGTCCTTCCGTCCGGGCGAGAACGAGATCATGATGTTCTCCCAGCCGACGCGATCGAGCAGGCTCTGCCCCGTGACCGGCTGCTCGAGCTCCTTGGCGATGCGCTCGCGCACGGCGGGATCGCCCAGGCGCTCGACCATCGCGGGAATCCCGCCTTCGAGAGCCCAGTCGGGGAGCAGCGACCGCAGTGACGTGCTGGAGGCCGTGTACGGGTAGACGTCGGCCATGACGTCGATGCCCTCGGCGACCGCCGCGTCGACGAGGGCGAGCGCGCGCGCGACCTTGCCCCAGTTCGGCCGACCCGCCGCCTTGATGTGGCTCACCTGCACCGCGAGCTCCGCCTCGCGGCCGACGGTGATCGCCTCGGCGACCGCATCGAGCAGCGTCGCGCCCTCGCCACGGATGTGGCTCGCATAGAGCGTGCGCTGCCGGCGCGCGCAGATGCGCGCGAGCTCGACGATCTCGGCCGTGGTCGCGTAGGAGCCGGGCGCGTAGATCAGTCCGGTGGACATTCCCCAGGCGCCGGCCTCGACGGCGTCGGCGAGGGCGCGCTGCATCGTCACCAGCTCGCCGGCCGTCGGCTCGCGCCGCGCGAAACCCATCGCGGCAACGCGCAGCGTGCCGTGGCCGACGAGCTGGACGACGTTGACCGACGCCCCGCCGGCATCGAAGGCGTCGAGATACTGACCGACCGAGCGCCAGCGAAGGTCCAGGCCGCGCGGCAGGTACAGGGCGAAGCCCTTGAGATCGTCGAGGTGCTCGTCGCTGACGGGCGCCGGCGAGAAGCCACAGTTGCCGACCACTTCGGTCGTCACGCCCTGGCGGATCTTGGACTCGGCGCGGCGATTGGCCCACAGGCGCCAGTCCGAGTGGGAGTGCATGTCGATGAAACCCGGAGCCACCACGCGGCCGGCGGCGTGAACGGTCCGGCCAGCCGATTCGCGGGAGAGATCGCCGACGGCCACGATCGTGTCGTCGCGCACACCGACGTCGCCACGGCCGCCGGGTGTCCCCGTGCCGTCGACGACGGTGGCGCCCTCGATCTTGAGATCGAGCACTAGAGCGTGGGCGCCGCGGAGAAGCGAAGCACGCCTTCGCACCAGGCGGCCACGCGCAGCAGCGACGGCTCGTGGCCCGCGCCGCTGGTGAGCTGGATCGCAAACGGGAGGCCGGAGGCAGCGAGGCCGCTCGGCAGCGAGATCGACGGCATCCCTGAGTAGCTCCAGGGCGCACACAGTGAGCCGTCGCCCGTCGAGCCGAGTCCGGCCGGCGCCGGCGTCGGCACGGTGGGGCTCAGCAGCGCGTCGTGCGCGGCCAGCATCGGCGCCACGTCGGCGCGGAAGCGGAGCCGCGCGCGGTTGGCGTCGATGTAGGCGACGGCGGTCGTGGCGAGCCCTGCCTGCACGCCGGCGCCGATCTCCTTGCCGAATTCGGGGCCGTGCTTCCGGAAGTCCTGCTCGTGGTACGTCGCGGCCTCGGCCTCCAGCACGGTGAGCCCGGCGGCGTGCAGCACGCCGAAGGACGGAGGAAGCGTCACTTCCACCAGCGTCGCTCCCGCCGCGCGCAATGCGTCGGCGACGAGGCGCAGATGGGTGACGACCTCGGGCTCGGCGCGGGCGACGAGCTCGGGCGACACGGCGATCCGAGGGGGCCGGCCTGCGGCGGCGTCGTACTCAGCGCCGGCGAGGACGCCGAGCGCGAGGGCGGCGTCCTCAACTGAGCGCGCGAGCACGCCGACGTGATCGAGCGACCAGGCGAGCGGGATGACGCCGTCGACCGGGATCAGGCCGTGCGTGGGCTTGAGGCCGACGACGCCGTTATAGGCCGCGGGTCTCAGCACGGAGCCGACCGTCTGTGACCCGCTCGCGAGCGGAATCATCCGCGCAGCGACGGCCGCACCCGAGCCGGCCGACGATCCTCCCGGAGTGTGGCCGAGATTCCACGGGTTCCGGGTGGGCGCCGGATCGCGATAGGCGAATTCAGTCGTGGCCGTCTTGCCGACGATCACGGCGCCGGCCTCGCGCAGGCGAGCGACCGCCGTCGCGTCTTTGGTCGCCCGGCGGTGCCTCCACGGCCGCGCTCCGCCCGTCGTCGGCATGCCGGCGACGTCGAAGATGTCCTTGATGCCGACGGGCACGCCGTGAAGCGTGCCACGAATCCGGCCGGCTCGAGTCTCGGCATCGCGCTCGCGGGCGGCGGCGCGCGCGCTGGCCTCATCCACGTGCGTCCAGGCCAGGAGCTGTCCGTCGAGCGCACGGATGCGGTCGAGGCAGGCCTCGAGCAGCGACGCCGCGGTGATCTTGCCGTCTCGAATACGCCGCTGGGCTTCGCGAGCGCTGAGACGGGTCAGTAGCCGTGCGTCATCTGAGGACATCGAGCACCTCCGCGACGACCTCGAAGCGCCCGAAGGACGGCATCAGGTAGGCGCCCGCGTAGCGTGACCGTATCTCGCCGACGAGCTGCTGGGCCATGTCGATGCCAGCGCGAAGCGCGCCGTCCCCGGCGGCGCGGAGTCGGGCGCGCACACCATCGGGAATCGTGATCCCCGGCACCTCGTTGTGGAGGAACTCGGCGTGGCGGAAGCTGTGGAGCGGCAGCACGCCGACCAGCACGGGCACCGGCGAGCCGACGACGCGAGCCAGGAAGCGATCGAGGACTTCGAGGTCGTACACGGGCTGCGTCTGGAACCAGCGCGCCCCGGCCTCGAGCTTGCGGTGAAAGCGCTCGACTTCGCGTCCGGGGTCCGGCGCTCCGGGGTCGAGCGCGGCGCCCACGCAGAAGGACGTGGGCTCGCCGATGCCGTTGCCGGTCGCGTCCATGCCCTCGTTCATCCGGCGCAGCACTTCGAGCAGGCCGATGCCGTCGACGTCGAAGACGGCCGTGGCGTTCACGTAGTCGCCCGTGCGCGGCGGGTCACCGGTCATGGCCAGGATGTTGCGAATGCCGAGCGCGTGCGCGCCCAGCAGGTCGGCCTGGATGCCCATGAGATTCCGGTCCCGGCAGGTGAAGTGCATGTTGATGTCGAGACCGGTTGCCTCGCGCACGAGGATGGCGGTCGGCAGCACGGCCATGCGGACGCGGCCGAGCGAGCCGTCGTTGATGTCGACGATCTCCACGCCACGCTCCTTGAGGAGCTTGGCGCCCTGCACGAGCTTTTCCACGGTGTGGCCGCGCGGCGGATCGAGCTCCACGCTCACGACGAAGCCGCGCTGCTCGAGCTTGCGTCCCAGCAGCGTCGGAGCGAGGGTCGTGCGGAGTCCGGGGGTCTCGAGCGCCTCGATCACGCGTGCGGCGCTCGTCGGCCGGGGCTCGGCCTTCGATGCCGGCGCCCGGGCGTCGAGCACGCGGCGCATCGCCGCGATGTGCTGGGGCGTCGTCCCGCAGCAGCCGCCGACGATGCGCGCGCCGGCGTCGATCATCCGGCCGGCGTAGTCGGCCATGTAGCCGGGTGAAGACAGATACATGAGCCGCTCGCCGATGCGATGAGGCAAGCCGGCGTTCGGCTGGATGGCGAGTGGCACGTCGCGGGCTTCCGGTCCCATCGCCTCCAGGACCTCGTAGAGCGTGCTCGATCCGACCGAGCAGTTGGCGCCGAGGGCCCGCACGCCCAGCTCGCGCAGCGTTCGCGCGACCTCGGCCGGCGAGCGTCCCGCGAACGTCACCCCTTCGTCCGTGAACGCCATCTGCGCCACGATCGGCAGATCGGTCAGCGTGCGAATCGTCTCGATGGCCAGCGCGATCTCGGTGAGATCCGAGAACGTCTCGACGACGAACGCATCGATGCCGCCCTCCAGCAGCGCCTCGGCCTGCTCGCGAAAGGCCGCGCGCGCCTCGTCAGCCGTCACGGTACCGAGGGGAGCCAGATACTTACCGAGCGGCCCGACGGAGCCGAGCACCAGGACGTCGCGCCCCATGCTCTCGCGCACGTCTCGCGCCAGCTTGACGCCCCGCAGGTTGATCTGGTGGACGTCGCTCGCCAGGCCGTGCACGGCCAGCTTGAACCGGTTCGCGCCGAACGTGTTGGTCTCGATGCAATCGGCGCCCGCCGCGATGTACTCGCTGTGGACCGACTGCACGACCTTGGCCTGGCTGACGTTCAGGACGTCGAAGCAGGCATCGATGCTGACCCCGCGCGCGTAGAGCAGCGTGCCCATGGCGCCGTCGCAGAGGAGCGGGCCGGCCGCCAGCCGGCGATCAAACGCGTGCGGCATCGTGCTCGCGCAGCGCGGCCATCACGCGCGCCACCACCTCGTCGGGGCCGAGCCCGGTCGTGTCCACGCTCAGGTGAGCCTGACGGTAATACGCCTCGCGGCGGCGATAGAGCTCCTCGATCTCGGTGGTGGAGCGGCCCGCCAGCATCGGCCGGTCGCCGCTCCGCGTGGCGCGGGCGTGGAGCTCGGGCAGCTCGCCCCGCAGCCAGACCACCGTGCCGAGCGCGCGCAGCGCCTCCATGCGGCCGTCGCGGCAGGGAAAGCCACCACCCGTCGCGATGACGTCACCGGACTTGAGCCGCAGCAGCTCGAGCGCCTCGCCCTCGAGCTGACGGAAGCGCTCCTCGCCTTCACGGCGAAAGATCTCGGGGATCGAGCGGCCCTCGGCGGCGACGATCATGTCATCGGTCTCGACGAAGCAACGACCCAGACGCCGCGCGAGCAACCGCCCGCACACGGACTTGCCGGCTCCCATGAATCCGACCAGCACGATGGTGCCGCGACGCATCGACAAGCATCGTAACACTGCTCTTTGCACGTGAGCGAAACGCGAGCCTCAGTCAATCATCGGCCAGGTAGAGGCGGCGGACGATTTCCCAGCCGCCCGCGAGCCACGCCAGTGGCGCATGTCGTCCCCGCGACCGGGCCGTTCGACTTTGATGACGTCGGCGCCGAGGTCGCCCAGCAGGAGCGCGCAGTAGGGTCCCGCCACGACGCGCGAGAGATCGAGGACTCGGAGCCCGGCCAGGATCACTCGCGCTCGAGGAACCCTTCCGTCATCGCGTTGACCTCCGGAATCCCGGTCCGGGCGATCGCGTTGATCCGGGCCTTGACCTCGGCCAGCGCGCGGAACGGCTTGGTGGCCATGCGCTCGGCGAACGCCCGCACTTCCTTGGCCAGCGCGTCGCCCGCGACCACGCGGTGAACGAGCCCGAGCACCCGCGCCTCTTCCGCCGAGTAGCGCCGGCACTCCATGATGATCTCCTTCGCGCGGGCCGGGCCCACGAGGCGCACGAAGCGCGTGGTCGACGCGACGCCCAGTGGAACCCCGAGGTCGACCTCGGGAATCCAGAGCTCGGCCTGGGCCGCCGCCCACCGGAAGTCGCACGCCAGCGTGAGCCCCCAGCCGCCGCCGACGGCGTGGCCGTTGATCATCGCGATCGTGGCCTGCTCGAGATTCTCGAGCAGCGTGTTAGCCCGCTCGAACAGGCGCCTGAACTGCGTCTTCTTCGCGAGGAACGCCTGGCGCCGGTCGTCCTCCGACATCTGACGACGGATCGGCGCGTCGGCGCCGGCCGAGAACACCGGGGGCGCGCCGGTGACGATCACCACACGAGTCCCGGCATCGTCGCGCAGCTCGGCGAAGGCGGCGGCGAGATCGCGCAGCATCGGATCGCTCAGCGAGTTACGCCGGTCAGGGCGAGCGAGCGTGACGGTGGCGATCGCACCATCGCGGACGAGCGTGACGTTGTCGGCCATGGGTGGGCGGACCGTAGCACACGGGCCGCGAGGGCGCAAACCGGACGAGCGACGTCAGCGGCGCACGGGACGCCGGGCCGGCACGCGCCGGTACGCGCACCCGGCCATCCAGCAGCGCGCGCACTGGCTGAAGTAATGATCGACCCGAGCCTCGGGCCCAGCGCCGACGAGGAGCGAGATGGACTTGGCCGGACGCATGAAGCACGCGTCGTTGAGCGACACGCCCGCCGCGGCGGCGGGGCAGAGGCGGAAGAGCTGCGCCTGCTCGGCCACGTCCCACGTCCCGTAGCCCGGGCTGATCCGATTCGTCACCTTCACGTCGCGGCGGATGCCCTCCTGGCAGAGCGCGTCGTTGACGTACTCGGCGAGGCTCTCCACCGCGCCTGATCCCACGCTGTCGAGCATCACGGCCAGCGGCAGCTCACGCTCGTCCCACAGCTCGGACACGCGGCGCTCCAGGGCGTCGCCGATCGTGCACACGCCCGCGGCCACGCGCTCCACGCGCCCCCACAACCGCTCGATGTCGGGGATCGTCAGGGTGACGCCGCCAGCGACGACCGTGCCGGCCGAGCGGTCGGTGACGTCGAGCCAACGGACGGCTGCACTCGGCGCGATGAGCGTGCGGCCCAGCGCCAGGGCCTCGTCGAAGAGCGCGAGCACGTCGGGGGTGGGCACGTCGATCCCGCGCTTGTAGCCCTGGAAGCGAAGAACCTCATCGGGATCGATCGCCAGCGGAACGTCGGCGAAGACGGTGACTTCTTCCGTGTGCGCACGACCCGCGATCATGTCACCGCTCGTCTCGGGCGATCGGCGGCTGGCGCCGCCTTTCCGCCCTACGGCTGCGCACGACTCCGATCATGTCACCGCTCGCCTCGGCCGGAGCGGCGCCTACCGCCGCCTTTCCGCCCTGCGGCTGCGCACGACCTCCGATCATGTCACCGCTCGCCTCGGGCGACCGGCGGCTCGCGCCGCCTCTCCGCCCTGCGGCTGCGCACGACCTCCGCTATGAGCTTGATGTGGTCGGGATTGGAGCCGCAGCACGCGCCGACGACGTTACAGCCGGCGTCGAGCAGGGCCGGGTACTCGCGCGCCATGGCCTCCGGCCCCAGCTCGTAGGTCACGGTGTCGCCCGTGGTCACCGGCAGCCCAGCGTTCGGATACGCGATCAGCGGCGCGTCGGTGACCTTGCGCATGTCGCGGATGATGACGATGGCGCGGTCGGGCCCACGCCCACAGTTCATGCCGACGATGTCGGCGCCGGCGCTCAGGAGATTCTTGGCCACCTCGCCCGCGCTCTCGCCCCACATGGTGCGGTCGCGGTCGTGCATCTCTTCGTACTGGAAAAACATCGTCGCCATCACCGGCAGGTCAGCCACCGCCTTGCAGGCGCGAATCGCCGCGGTCGCCTCCTGGGGAAACATCATCGTCTCGACGGCGAAGACGTCCACGCCGCCCTCGGCCAGCGCCTCGGCCTGCTCGCGGAACGTCGCCTCATACTCCTCGTCGGTCACGCCCTCGTCGAGGGCATAGTCCTGGGGCAGCCGGCTGGTCGGCCCGATGGAGCCGGCCACGTAGCGTCCCGTCGGCGCCGCGGCTCGGGCCAGCCGCGCGCCCTTCTCGTTCAGCTCGCGCGTGCGATCACCGATCTGATACTCGTTGAGCTTGAGCCGGGTGCCTCCGAACGTGTTGGTCTCGACGATGTCGCTGCCGGCGTCGAAGTAGCCCTGATGGATCCCGCGGACGACGTCGGCGTGGGTGTCGTTCCACAGCTCGGGGCAGGCGCCGTTCAGGAGCCCGGCGGCGAAGAGCATGGTGCCGTACCCGCCGTCGAAGACGAGCGTCTGGCCGCCGCGAATGCGCTCGACGACTTCCCAGCCGCGTGCCTTCACCGGGCGACCCCGACGCCGAGCAGCTGCTTGGCCTTGACGACCGCCTGCGTGGAGTCCCTCGCGTAGCCGTCCGCGCCGATCTCGTCGGCGAAGGCCTGGCTCACCGGGGCGCCGCCCACCATCACCTTCACGCGCTCGCGCAGGCCGGCCTTGATGAGGGCATCGATGGTGCGCTTCATGGCCGGCATGGTGGTCGTCATGAGGGCGGAGATGCCGACGATGTTGGCGCTGTGCTCCTGGACGGCGGCGACGAACTTCTCGGGCGCCACGTCCCGGCCGAGGTTCACGACCTTGAAGCCGGCGCCCTCCTTCATCATCGCGACGAGGTTCTTCCCGATGTCGTGGAGATCGCCCTGGGCGGTCCCGATGACGACGATGCCGAGATTGTCGTCGGGTCGCGCCGCCGCGGTGATGAGCGGCTTGAGCAGGTCGAGGCCAGCGTACATCGCGCGGGCCGAGAGGAGCACCTGGGGCACGTAGTACTCGTTGCGCCGGAATTTTTCGCCGACGACGTCCATGCCCGGAATGAGTCCCTTGAAGATGAGCTCCTTCGGCTCCATCGCGAGATCGAGGCCCTCGCGCGTCTTCTTGGCCACCGTATCCTTGTCACCGAGGATCAGCGCCCGCGCCATCGTCGGAAAATCGAAATCGCTCGCGCTCATGTCGCTTTCGGTTCTAACACACGGGTCGCGGAGCGGCAAACCTTACCGCGGTTTGTGCCCACTCACGTACTCGACGATGACAGGCTCCCCGTCGGGCTCGACGGTGGTGAAGGCGATGCCGGCGGCGTCACCGCGTCGCCAGATGATCGTGCCCTGGGCGGCGAGCGTCTTGGGCAGCGTCGCACCGTCGCAGCGGATCTCGAGCGCCAGGCCGGCCGGCCAGTCGTCGGGCAGACCGGTCACCGACACGCCCCCCTGGCCCACGTCGCACGTGCGGACGACGCACGTCCGTCCCCCGTCCACCGCCACCAGCGTCGCGGCCGTCGTCAGCGTCGCGCGCGGATACTTGCGGATGTCGGAGGGAAGGACGGCGAAGATCTTCACAGGGAGCGCCTTGCCCTTGACCGGGACCGCGCCCAGCTCCCGTGTGAAGAACCGCCCTCGCACCGCCTCCGCGGTCGCCTCGCTGACGATGATGCCGGTGCCGTAGTCCTTGGTCAGGCTCTCCAGACGCGCCGCCAGGTTGACCGTGTCGCCGATGGCCGTGTACTCGAGACGCTGGCGCGAGCCCATCGTGCCCACGACGGCTTCGCCGGTATTGATGCCGACGCCGTTCCGGATCTGCACGCCCAGCTTCGCTTCCCAGCGCGCGGACACCGCCAGCGTGCGCTCCTGGAACTCCAGGCCGGTCAGGATGGCCTTGGCTGCGTGATCGGCGTCCTCGAAGGGCGCGTTGTAGAGGGCCATGATGCAGTCACCGATGTACTTGTCGACCGTGCCGCCGTGGCGGAAGACGACCTCGGTCATCTCCGTCAGGTACTCGCGCAGCATCTCGGCCACCTGCTCGGGCTCGACCTTCTCGGAGATCGACGTGAATCCGCGGATGTCCGAGAAGAGCACGGTGACCATGCGGCGCCGCGACCCCAGCGAAACGTCGGCGCGATGACGGACGATCTCGTTCAGCACGTCCGGGGAGAAGAACTGGGAGAGGCGCCGCCGCTCGCGTTGCTCGCGCACGTAGTTGTCGACGACCGTGGCGCCGTAGCCAAGGACGAGCGCGAGCGTGATGCCGATCGCCTGGAACCACACGTGCACGACGATGAAGGCCGCCACGGTCCCGGCCGCCAGCGCCACCCAGACCAGCGCGACCGCCACGAAGGCCCGCGCGACTCGCAATCGGGCCGCGAGCCCAGCGGCGCCCAACGCCGCGATCGCCATCCCGACCAGACTCACCGCGCGCGGAACGGGCCGGATGCGATCGCCGCGGACGAGGGTGTCGATGACGTTGGCGTGGATCTCGACCCCCGACATGTTGCCGCTCGGGGCGAACGGCGTCGGGAACAGGTCGTGGAGCACCACGCTGGTCGGGCCGATGAGCACGATGGCGTCGCGGAAGGTCTCCGGCCGTACCTCACCCCCCACGACGCGGTGATACGGCACCCACGGGAACGTCCGCGGCCCCCCGCGAAAGTTGATGATGATCTCGTCGACCGACGGTCGCGGCGCCACGGTGAGCCCGTGAGCTGCCGCCAACCGATGCAGCACCCAGTCGAACGCCATCTCCCTGGTCTCGCCGAGGACGACATGGGACGGCGCGCGGCGCAAGTGGGCATCGATGTCCGGGTACATGTTGATCGGCGCCACCGCGGCCGCGCCGCGACGGATGATCGCCAGCGGCATGTCGCTCCCGGTCTTCTTCGAGGCGAGGTTGCCGATGTATTCGACCGTCTCGGCGCGGGCCGCCGCCAGGACGACATTCTTGGCTCGAGCCACGGCCGCTCCCAGGGCAGCATCGTCGTTCGGGCCGCGCGCCGACGGCTCGGGAAAGAGGAGGTCCACGCCGATGGCGAGGGGGCGCCCGCCGCTGATGACGTCGAGCAGCTTGCCGTGCAGGGCCCGCGGGAACGGCCAGGGGAGCTGCAGCTCGTCGAAGGAGTCCTCGTCGATCGTCACGATGATGATCGGCGCCGTCGGGGACCGCTGGCCGCGGAGCTCGAAGAGGCGGTTCAGCGTCCCCAGCTCAGCCGTATCGAGCGCGCCGGCCAGCGTCAGGCCGATCATCAGGAGGGCGGCGGCCCCGCCGGTGACGAAGGTGCGCGGGCTCGGCAGCTCAGCGAACGGCATCCTGCTGACTATACGGCCAAGCGTGACGAGGGGGGGGATGGCTAGGAGCGTCCGGTCTCTCGGCGCGGCACCCCGAGGACAAGTTTTTCCCTGGGCGAGCGCACCACATAGGCAAAAGGGGGCTCTTTCAGGCTAAACCCGAGCACGCACCGCGGCCCACCGTCCGGCCGGTCGTTGACGGCAACGAGGATCGCACCCGGATGCGGCGCGTCGTCGATCGGACGCGTCACTCCCCAGGAATGCGGCACCGACAGGACCTGGATGGAGATCAATCGAGACTCGTCGGCGTCATAGAAATAGCTCAGGTCGAAGACGCCTCCCTTGCCGCCATCGAGCACGATCTTGAACACGTGAAGGCCGCTCTTGAGCACCTGATGAACGCGGTGTTCCCGGGTCCGATGTAAGGCAAAAGCGCCTTCGAGCATCGCTTCGCACTTCAACTCCTCAGCCCTGGGCGAGGCTCTTTCCGCACGGATGGCGTCGAGCTCGTGCGTGAGCGTTTTCAGGTGATCCTCGGCCTGAAATGCCCGTGCCTTCCACAGATGGGACGCCCCCACCTGGGCCTCGACGTGCCCAGTGCCGGCAATCGCCAGGAGGTTGAGAAATACCGCGGCGGCCGCGCCAATCAGTGGTCGCATGATCTATCGCTTCATGGCTGTGGCACACGATGCCAGGACTCTTCCCTGGCTTCTGCAAGCGGTACGCCACGCTGGCGGCGAGCATCGTCTCCTCATTCTCCCAAGCTAGCCCGCGGCACGCCGAAGGCCATCAAGATTTCACCTGGGGGGGACCACCCGGAAGGACCGGCGGGGCCCGGGACGCATGACGAACGCCGGTAGCGTCAGCGGCGCTCTCACGGTCCCCGAGCAACTCGAGGTCGAGCACGCCCTGATCACCCACACGCACCTCGATCACGTCGCCGGACTCGCGTTCCTGGCGGAAACGCTCGCGTGCTGCAGCGCTGGACGCCCGGTCACGGTGGCCAGCACGGCGCCCATCGTGGATGCCCTGAAGACGTCGGTGTTCAACAACGTGGTGTGGCCCGATTTCGCGCGGATCCCCGACGCCACCACCCCGGTCGTCAAATACCGCACGCTGGTCGAGGAGGCCGAGCAGCGCGTGGGCGATCTGTGGGTGACTCCGGTCGCAGTGACGCACACGGTTCCCACGGTTGGCTTCGTGATCCACGATGGAACACGAGGGTTCGTGTACTCCGGTGACACCGGTCCGACGCGGGCCCTGTGGAGCGCGGCCCGCGGTCTCACCAGTATCCGGGCGGTCATTCTCGAGTGCGCGTTCCCGAGCCGGCTGGCCGCCCTGGCCGAAGCCGCTCGTCACATGACCCCCGCGCTCATCCAGCGCGAGCTCGACAAGCTGCCGCCCGAGGTCCCGATCTGGATCTATCACGTGAAACCGCAGTTCTTCGACGAGACGGCTGACGAGCTGGCGCGAATCGGGGGCGGCCGCGTCGTGATGATGGAGCAGGACAAGACCTACCCGCTGTAGTTCATTTGCTTCCTTTCTCACGTCAGGTGTCGGCGGGCGGCAGGACAACAGTGTCGGAAGAGACTTCGACCCGGACGCGGTCACCGACCCGGAAGATGGCCGTATCGGTCGCCGGCAACTCCACGCGGACCGGCGTGCCGGTGCGGATGTCGATCTCGTAGAGATAGCGCGCGCCCTCGAAGACGCGAAGACTGACGGTTCCTGGAATGCTCGGGCCGCGGGCCATGGCGGCGTCGACGATCGACAACGTCTCCGGCCGCAGGACGAGGACGCCCGGGCTGCCCTGGCGAAAGGCGCCGATTCCAGCCACCGGTACCCGGTCTCCCGCCTCCGTCGCGACGACGACGCCGATCTCGCGAACCTCCACCACCTTCACGGGCAGATAGTTTGCCGGCCCGAGCGCCTGGGCGACGGCGTGGCTGGCTGGACGACGGTAGAGCTGCTCGGGATCACCAACCTGCAGGAGCCGGCCGTTCTCGACGACGCCGATACGGTCCGAGAGCGCGAGGGCGTCGGCGGCGTCCCGCGTCGCACAGATCGTCGTCACCGCGAGGTCCCGATGCAGCCGGGCCACCTCGAGCCGCAGGGTCTTGCGCGCGCCCGGATCGAGGTGGGCCAATGGTTCGTCCAGCAGCAGGACTCGGGGCTCGACGGCGAGCGCACGGGCCAGCGCGAGGCGCCGGCGCTGCTCGAGCGTCAGATCGTCGGGCTTGCGGCCGGCGACATCGGTCAGACCGAGCCGCCTCAACACGGTCTCGATGCGCTCGGCCATGTCGTCGCGACCGACACCGGCCAGGTCGAGAGCGAAGGCCACGTGGGCGCGAGCATCCAGATGCGGCCACAGCGCGCCCTGATGGAACACGTACCCGATCCCGCGTCGAGCGGCGGGCAGATGCGCGATGTCCTCGGCGTCGACGATCACGCGGCCACCGCTGAGTGGCAGAAATCCGGCGATGGCCCGGAGGATCGCCGTCTTGCCTGAGTGCGGCGGCCCCACGACGGTGAAGAACTCGCCGTAGCGGACGTGGAGCGAGATGCTCTCGAGGAACGGCGGAGTCCCCGTGGCCGTCTGCATCTCCTCGAGGCGGATGTCGACCAGTGGCCGGCTCGTGAACCCCTGGGCCATCAGAACGCGCTCGCCCGATGCGTGCCGCGAGCCAGCGCCAGCGGCACGCAGCCCAGGCCCAGGGCCGCCAGGATCACGTACACCACCGACGCCGGTCCCCAGGCGAGCATCGTCGTCGCCATCACCGGCCCGAGGAATCCGGCGGCAATGCGAGCGGAGTTGATCGCGCCGATGACCTGACCGCTGCCGTGCTGCGCGATACGGGCCACCACCAGTGGAAAGACCGGCGTGATGAAGAGAACCTGGAAGAACCGCAGCGCCCCATAGCCCCACACCGATCGTGGCACCGCCAGCGCTGCGAGGCAAAGCGACGAGGCCGTGAGGAGACTCGCGATGACGACCCGATCGGTGCCGAGGTCGCCGAGCCGTGGGGTGAGGACGGCGCCGAGCGCGGCGGCGACGCCGGACGCGAAGATGACCAGGCCGCCGACCTCGAGCGTCGCGGCCGGCGCGACGCCGAGTGACACGAGGATTCGCGGCAGGATGGCCGGCAGGAAGAACACGTGGATGTTGGCGCCCAGCACGATGAGCCCCACGGTGACCAGATCCCCGAGGCGTACGCCTGCCGGTGCATCGCGCCGAGGGCGGGCATCGACCGGCTCGGGCGCGAGCCAGCCAACCAGGGCCGCACAACCCAGCAAAATGAGGGCGCCCACGACGAACGAGGGACGAAACCCGATGCGCGCGGCGATGAGCGCGCCCGCGAGCGGACCGATGACCTGCCCGATCGTCATGCCGGACTGAATCGCCGCGACCTGACGGCGCACGGTGAAGGCATCTCCAGACCGGCCGGCCATCATGAATGCGAACGTCGACGCCGCCCCCATGACGCCGAGGACGAGGCGCGCGAGGAAGAGGCCGGGCAGCGTCGTGGCCACCACCATCCCGAAGAAAGCGACGCCCTGAAACGCCTGGACGGCCACGTACAGGCGTCGGGGCCGACGGCGTTCGGCGTAGCGCCCCCACAACGGCGCCGTCAGCACCGTGACCAGCGGCGAGATGCCGAGAATCCAGCCGGTCCAACGCAGCGTCGATGCCGCGTCCCCATGAGCGATGGTCTCGATGTAGAACGGCAGGCTCACGAAGACGAACGACCACGCGAAGGTGCCCAGGAACATCGCGAGCGGAATGACGTGGTACTTCAGGCGGTCACGACCGGGGTGCCCAGGAACCGGAACGGCGCGGCTTCATTCGTGGTGATCCTGTCGAAGCCTGAAAAACAGGACGCCGTTCGCCGACGTGCTCGGGAACGTCGACGAACGGCGCTGTTCGCTGCTGACTCCGGAATCAGCGGGCGACGGGGAACTCAATTGCAAAGACCTAGCCGGGGCAAGAAATCCCGCAATTGAGGCCGTTCCTGGGGGCGAGGCCCCGCGTCCTGCGCAAACCGTCAATCCTCGCGACGTGAACTTTCGGGCCATTGTAGCGGTCGGAGACAGGTCCGCAAGTTGATCCAACTCCCTCGCGTGTGCTATCAAGCAGGTCTTGCGCACTCGAGGACGGCGGCATGCTGAGTGAAGACGAGCGGCGCGTCCTCGCGATGTTCTGCTTCAACCACCAGGTGGCGGCGTGCCGGGATTGCCAGCGCGGCTTCAAGCTCGCTGAAACCCGCGTCGAGGTCGGGGGCCGACGACGATATCACCACTGCCCTTCCTGCCGTGCCGACCTGACCGACTCGCTCGGCCTGCACATCCTTACGTGCAAGGCGATCAGCCTGGCTCTGGGTGAGCGAGTGGAGCGGAGCCGACGCACGATCAAGGAGAGTGCGCTGTTGAGGGCGGCATCCGAGGTGCTGGCGGCGGAAAGTGAAGAGCGCGCCCAGCGGGCGTGGCGTCGGACGATGCCGGACAGCCGCTAGGCGGGGTGCTTTCCCAAGACACAGAAGCCCTGGGCCTCGATCCCCAGGGCGACGTTGAACTTGCTGCGGAAGTTCTCGAGGGCCACGGCCGCCGTGAGCTCGACGATCTCCGTCTGGGAGAAGTGACCGCGGATCCGTCCGAAGAGGTCCTCGGTCACTTTCTCGCCCGTGATCGTCATCGCCTCCGCGTAGCGGAGCGCCACGCGCTCGCGGTCGGTGAAGAGCGGGCTCTCGGCCGCCCGCTCGACCTGACGCACCTTGTCCTCCGACGCTCCCGCTTGCATCCCACGGGATGCATTGATGTCGATTCAGAATGGACAGCCGTTGATGAGCGCCACGCGCAGGTACACGAGGGCCAGGAGCTGGGGCGGCAGCAGGCCAGATTTCTCGACGGCCATCGAGAGCGCCTTGGCCGCCTTCATGATGCCGGGCCGGTGAGCCTGGATCTTGGTGGTGTTCAGCACGAAGCCGAATACCTCGCGCTCTTTGGCGTAGACGTCGGTCAGGATCGGATCGTTGCCGGGCTCCTCGATCTCTTGAATTCGTGGCATGACGGGATTCTATCGCGCCACCGCCCGTCCCGGAACGCTTCAGTCTTCGGCCGGCAGCTTCTGGCCGACCGCGCCGTAGTAATTCATCGTCATGACGAACCCGCCGGCCGCGACCAGCGCGGTGAAGCCGTCGAGCCAGCGCTGGGCGACGGCGGCCTCGACGATGCCCCAGGTCACCGCCCGCTCGGCCCGCCGCTCGAGGAACGTCTTCGTGTACGGCGTCAGCGTCGTGTCCTGGTAGACGTCGGTGAGGAGACGGACGCGCTCGAGGCCGACGGCGCGCAGCAGACCGGGAAGGCGCCGCCCGCTGTAAGGTTCCTCGTACATCCTCGCGGCGACACCTCCCATGATCTGGTCGGTGAGCGTCCGGTCGGGATGGGCGACCGCCACGGTGCCGAAGTCCTGATCCTGCACCGCGACGTGGCCGCCCGGTCGCGTGACGCGGGCCATCTCCTTCACGACACGCAAGGGATCCTGGACGTGGAGGATGACCGTGACCGCCAGGGCCACGTCGAACTGCGGGCGCCGGAACGGCAACTGTTCGCCGGCGGCCCATCGAACGGCGAGCCGACCGCGATGAGCATCGCGCGAGGTCAGCCGGCGCGCAGCCGCGACGAGAGACCGGCTCTGGTCCACCCCGAGGGCGCGACCGCGCGATCCGACCAGCGCTGCGATGTCGCGCAGCACCACGCCGGTGCCGCAGCCGACCTCGAGAACGTGCTGACCGGACCGGATCGGGATGAAGCGCAGGAAGCGCTGGCGCAGGCGTCGCTGACTGGGCGTACGGCCGCGGGCCTCCAGCGAGGCGATGAACTGGTCGGTGTCGGCCTGGGCATCGATGTCCCGATACGGATCGGGATGCGAGCTCGGGCGCGTGTCGGCCGGCACTACGTCAGCGCGGCGTAGCGACGGAGACACTCGGCGCTGCAGAAATAGACCGGCTCGCCGGCCCGCCAGCGGCTGATCGCCCGGGACCGGACGACGTACGTCTGGCACACGGGATCTTTCACCAGCTCGTCGGTGACCGGCCGACGCGGCCACACCCGGCGGCGCAGCGACGGCAGCAGGAGCGCAACGACGACCACGGCCCAGAAGAGGAACGGGGCGAACCGCATCCGCGGCTCAGCGTTCCGGCCGTATGGACACCGCCCGGAGGAATTCCTTGTCCTGCGCGGTCAGCTCGAAGGAGGGATTGCCACGGCCCTTGGCGCCACTGAAGAAGATGCCGGTGTCGGCGCCCTGGCGCAGGATTTCCTGGACCGCGTCACGAGCGGCGTCCGTCGCCGACAGGGACACCTCGATGGCGCGCAACAGCTTCTTCATGAGCGCGTCGACGTGGGGCTCGCGGGGCATTTCGCGACCTACGATAGGGCCGGGCCCGGGGTGTGTCAACGGCGCTATACTTCGCCGCGATGCCCGGCGGGTGGACGCCGCTCTCGTCGTCGTCGCGCTATGCGCGCGGCCGCCTGACCTTGCGCGAGGATGCGTGGCGGCTGCCCGACGGCCGCGAAGTGACCTATCCGGTGCTCGCGGTCGGCGTCACCGTCGGCGTCCTGCCCTTCGTGGCGCCGGACCGCGTGCTGCTCGTCGGCCAGTACCGGCACCTGCTCCGCGAGGTCTCGTGGGAGCTTCCCGGAGGCGGCGCGGGGCCCGGTGAGGATCCGCGCGCCGCCGCTCAGCGCGAGCTGCGCGAAGAGGGCGGGTATCGGGCCGGACGGTTCGAGCTCCTCACCCGCTTCTTCCCGTCGAACGCGTATCTCGACGAGGTGGCCTACTGCTTCGCGGCCTGGGATCTGACGCCGGACGCCCTGCCCGCCGACGACGATGAATTCATCGAGCGTCGCGTGGTGCCGCTGGCCGACGCCGTGCGCATGGCGGTCGAGGGCGAGATCACCGAGTCCGTCTCGAAGGTGACGCTGCTCCAGTACCTGGCGGGGAGGAACCATCGTGGATAAGTGGAACGTCGGAATCTTGATCTTCGACAACGTTGAGGTGCTCGACTTCGCCGGCCCGTTCGAAGTCTTCTCGCGGACGCGACTCCAGCCCGGCCCCGAGGCGCGGCGCAGCGACGACAGTGCGCCCTTCCGTGTCTTTACCGTGGCCAGGTCGGCGGCGCCGGTGGTGACGACCGGTGGGCTTCGCGTGCTGCCTCATTTCGCGTTTGCCGACGCTCCGTCCATCGATCTGCTGGTCGTGCCCGGAGGCTTCGGCACCCGGGCCCTGATCCACGACGAGGACACCCTCGCCTGGATTCGCCGCGTCGCGGCCAGCGCGCGCAAGGTGACGTCGGTGTGCACGGGCTCGTTGCTCTTCGCCCGCGCCGGCCTGCTCGAGGGCCGCCGCGCGACAACGCACTGGGGCGCCCACGATCTTCTCCAGTCGTTGAGCGATCGCATCAAGGTCGAGCGTGACCTGCGTGTCGTGGACGACGGCATCATCACCTCGGCCGGCGTGGCGGCGGGGATCGACATGGCGTTCTACGTCGTCGAGACGCTCTTCGGGCGAGACGTCGCCGACGAGACCGCCCACTACATCGAGTTTCGGCGGGCGGCGGCGTGAGGACGAGGGCCGACGTGAGCGCAGCCGGGGCGTGAGGACAGAGCTAGTAGGTCGCGCGACCGCCTGACAGGTCGTAGACGGCGCCCGTCGAGAACGAGCACTCGTCGGACGCCAGCCACGCCACCAGGGCCGCGACTTCCTCGGGCCGGCCGACCCGCCCCATCGGGATCTTCGAGATCAGGAGGTCCACCGTCTCCTTCGTCATCTGCTCGAGCAACTGCGTGCCGATGACGGCCGGCGCCACGGCGTTCACGGCGATGCCGCGGGTCGCGACTTCCTTGGCGAGGGCCTTCGTGAGGCCGATGACGCCCGCCTTGGCGGTGGAGTACGGCACGAGGGTCGGATTGCCCTCCTTGCCCGCAATGGACGCGATATTAATGATGCGTCCGCTCCCGGCGGCGAGCATTACGCGGATGGCGGCCCGGCAGACCAGGAACACGCTGGTGAGGTCGCAGGCGATCACCTGGTGCCAGTCCTCGTCAGTCAGCTCCCAGATCGGGTACGAGCGACCCGTGATCCCGGCGTTGTTGACCACGACGTCGAGACGGCCCCACGTGGCGACCACGCGCTGCACCGAGCGCTCCACGTCCTCGGTGCGCGTCACGTCGGCGACGAGGGCGAGGGTGCCGGCGCCGAAGCGCTGGGTCACGGCCTCGACCTCGGCGTCGCGATCGAGCAGCGCGACGCGACAGCCGTCGCGCAGCAATCGCTCGGTGATGGCAAGCCCGATGCCGCGGGCCGCACCGGTCACGAGCGCGGTGCGACCGTCGAGCGTCACCGTGCGCCCAGGACGACGCAGTCGGCGGGGCTGAAGCCGACCGTCACCGGCTGCTTGCGGGCGAGCGCCGCGGCGGCCGCATGGGAGACATCGAGCCACATCGCCCGCCCGCGGACACCCACCTCGACGCGCACGAACGGGCCGAGGAACGTGACGACCTCGACGACTCCTGCGAGTCGATTGCCGTTGCCGCTGGCGTCGCCAGCCACGAGCGTCAGCTTCTCGGGACGCACCGAGACGGTGACGGGCTCGCCGTCACGGCGGCCGCTCAGCGGAACGCGGAAGCGCTCCCCCTCCCATTCCACGATCCCCTGCCCGGCCGAGACGATGCGGCACGCGAAGAGATTCGAGATCCCGATGAAGTCGGCGACGAAGTCGGTGGCCGGTGTGGCGTAGATCTCCTCGGGCCGGCCGATCTGCTCGATGTGGCCGTCGCGCATCACCGCGATGCGATCCGCGATGGAGAGCGCCTCCTCCTGGTCGTGGGTCACGTAGACGGTCGTGATGCCGACGTCCTGCTGGATCTTGCGGATCTCACTGCGCAAGCGCAGCCGGATCTTGGCGTCGAGCGCCGAGAGGGGCTCGTCGAGCAGCAGGGCAGCCGGCTGGCGGGCCAGCGCTCGGGCCAACGCCACGCGCTGCTGCTGGCCGCCCGAGAGCTGGTTGGCGTAGCGAGCTTCGAGGCCGCGCAGGCCGGTCAGCTCGAGCATCTCGGCGACCCGCGCGCGGATCTTCGCGTCGGGCCAGCGCGCGATGCGCAAGCCAAACGCGATGTTCTCCCCCACCGTCATCGTGGGGAACAGCGCGTACGACTGGAAGACGATGCCGAGGCCCCGCTTGCGCGGCGACACGCCGTTGACCACCCGGCCATCGAAGAGGATGTCGCCGCTGTCCGGCGTCTCGAAGCCGGCGATCATCCGGAGCGTCGTCGTTTTGCCGCAGCCCGAGCCGCCGACGAGCGAGACGAGCTCGCCGGGGCGGATGTCCAACGACAGCCCGTCCACCGCGGTGGCCCCGGCGAAGCGCTTGCGGACGTCGCGGAGCACGATGTTCATCGAAGCTTCAGCGCGAGAACTTCTCCAGCCACTTCTTGACGAGCCGGTCCTTCTGCTCGGCCGCCCACACGAAGTCGAGCGGGATGAGCTTCAGGTCGGTGACCTTGGCGCCCGTCACCGAAATGTCGGGGCGCGTGATTCCGCTGCCCCGCCACTTCACGTAGGCGTCCATGGCCGAGCGCGACATCGCCCAGTCGAGGAACCGCCGCCCGTTCTGCGGGTTCTTGGTGCCCTTCACCAGCGCGTTGCCCTCGAAGGTCCAGGCTACGCCGTCGGTCGGATAGATGACGTCGATGGGCGCCCCTTGCTTGCGGGCCACGTCCACCTCGTACGCGAGCGCGATGCCGATCGGTGTCTCGCCGGAGGCGGCCATGCGTCCGGGCGCGCCGCCCGACTTCGTCACCTGGGCCAGGTTCTTGTCGAGCTTTTCGTAGTACTCGAACGCCCTGTCCTCACCCAGCCGCTTGACGTGGCTGGCCAGGAGCAGGTACGCCGTGCCCGACGTCGAGGGATTCGACATCACGATGTGGCCCTTGTATTTCGGATCGAGGAGGTCCTCCCACGACCGCGGCGGCGTGAGCTTCAGGTCCTGCATCTTCTTCTGGTTCACGGCGAAGGCGACCGTGACGAGCGTGACGCCTTGCCAGAGATTCTGCGGATGGCGGAACATCGTCGCGACGCCGCCCGACTCCTTGGCTTGATACCCGTCCAGCAGGCCCTTGTTGGCGGCGCCCGTGAGGTAGTCGTTGAAGACGCCCCAGATCACGTCGGCCTGGGGATTCGCCTTCTCCGCCTCGACGCGCGCCATGATGGGCCCCGTCGACGCCCGGATGTACGAGGCCTTGGCCGCGAGGTCGGGCAGGTCCTTCTTGAACTGGTCCCAGAAATCCTTCAGCTCGTTCTCCTCGTACGCCGTGTAGACGACGAGGCGCTCTTCGGCCGCCGGCGCCGGTGACGGCGTGAGCGCGACGAGTGCCAGCAGGAACACCAGAATGCGCGGCATGCTGTCTCCTTTCCCTGCTCTCAGGACTTGAGGATCGCCACCCGCTCGCCACCCACGACGGCGCGGAGGAGAAGGATCGCGCCGATCACGATGGCGAGGATGATCGTGCCGAGCGCGCACGCCACGCCGGGATAGCCGTTCTCGACCTGGGACAGGATCGCCACCGAGCCGAGGTTGAAGCCGGGATAGATGAGGAAGACCACGGCACTGACCGTGACCATTCCGTTGATGAAGAAGTACACGAAGATCGAGAAGGCCGTGCCGGTGAGGAGCGGCAGCACCACGCGAGTAAAGGTCCGCACGTGGCCGGCGCCCAGGCTGACCGCCGCCTCCTCGATGGCGGGATCGATCTGCTTGAGCGCGTTGACGGCCGCGAGCACCGCCACGGGAAACTTCCAGAACACGACGCTGGCCACGAGGATCGCCAGTGTGCCCGTGAGCACGAGCGGGGGCACGTTGAAGGCCAGGATGTAGCCGACGCCGACGAGCGTGCCGGGCAGCGCCGCCGGCAGCAGGCTCAGCGACTCGATGACACGTGCCCCCGGCGGGCGCTTTCGCTCGGAGACGTAGGCGGTCACGAGCGCGAGGAGGGTACCGATCACGCCGGCGGCCAGCGCCAGCTGCACGCTGTTCCAGATCGGGCGAGCACCCTCGGCCGTCGACTCGAACCCGTAATGGCGCCACGACAGCGACCAGTCCGTGCCCCAGAGGCGCACGAAGGAGCCGAGCGGGATCAGCGCGTAGATGACCGCGATACCGAGGGCCAGGCCGCCGGCCACGACGAGCAGGACCCCGCGCGCGAGCGGCGGCGTCGGGCGGAGCGTCGTGCGCGCTCCCGCCGAGACGGTGACGTACGAGCGCGTGCCGATGACGAACGCGTTGACCACGTAGGCCAGGAGGCACGGCACGAGGAGCACGACGCTCATCGTCGCGGCCGCGGGAAAGTCGTTCATCCCGATGACCTGGGCATAGATCTCGGTGGCCAGGACGTTGTAGCGGCCGCCGATGAGGATCGGGTTGCCGAAATCGGTCATGCACAAGATGAAGACGATCAGCGCCGCCGAGGCCAGGCCGGGGCGGGCCAGCGCCAGCGTGACGCGCGAGAGCGTCCGCAGCGTGCCGGCGCCCAGGTTCTCCGCCGCCTCCTCGAGCGAGCTGTCGATGTTGCCCAGCACGTTCGCGAGCAGGATGTAGGCCTGGGGCAGGAACGTGAAGACCTGCGACACCACGATCCCGGTGAAGCCGTAGATCGACCACGACAGCCCGAGCCCGTGCGTGAGGACCCCGTTGCGCCCGAGCAGGAGGATGAAGGCGAGCGAGACGAGGAACGGCGGCGAGATCAGAGGCAAGAGGCTCATGAGCGAGATGAAGCGCTTGCCCGGGATGGTCGTGCGCGTCACCGCGTAGGCCAGCACGAGGGCCAGCCCCACCGTGATCACGGTCGAGACGATCGACACGACCAGGCTGTTCACGAGAATCCGGAAGAGCCGCCACGACCCGAAGAACTCGGCGTAGTGGGCCAGCGTGAGACCGGCGGGTGAGGTCAGGCTCATGCCGAGGACGCGCAGCACGGGCCAGACCACGAAGACGGCGAGCAGGAGCGCGACGGCCGCGGCCGAGGCCGCGATCGTCACATCGGCGCCACGGCCGGCGCGCGGCGCGACACCCGCAGTGGCGACCGGAGGGGCGGCGCCCACGCGTCGTTCCTCTTCGTCAGCCGGCGGTGAAGCCGCCGTCGACGGTGAGCTCGGCGCCGGTCATGTACGACGAGTCGTCGCTGGCCAGGAACAGCGCCACGCTGGCGATCTCGCGCGGCGTCGCGATGCGGCCGAGCGGAATGCCCGTCTCGAACTCTTTGCGGAGCGCATCCGTGAGGTACGGCGCCTGGAGCGGCGTGTCGACGATGCCCGGGTGGATGATGTTGCAGCGCACACGGTCGCGAGCGAACTGGATGGCCAGCGACTTCGTCAGCGAGATCAGCCCGCCCTTGGCCGCCGTGTAGGCGTCCTGGGCGCGGGTGAAACCGACGAGCGCCGACACCGAACCCATGACGATGACCGAGCCGCCGCCCGCGCGCCGCAGGTGCGGGATCCCATGCTTGGTCACCCAGAACACGGACTTGAGATTGATCGCCATGACGCGATCCCACCACCGCTCGTCGGTCTCGAGGACCGAGCGGTCCCGGTCCTTCCACAGCACGCCGGCGTTGTTGTAGAGCACGTGCAGGCCGCCGAACCGGCGCACGCCTTCCTCGATCATGCGGGCCACATCGGCCTCGACGGCGACGTCGCCGGTGGCGGCGACGGCCTGGCCACCGTTCGCCCCCGCCAGCCTCACCGTCTCCTTGGCCGCCGCCTCGTCGACGTCGGCGACGATGACGCGCGCTCCTTCGCTGGCGAAGAGCAGGCTGGCCTCGCGCCCGATGCCGTTGCCGGCCCCCGTGATCAACGCGACCTTGTCCGTGAGACGGTTCATATCCGCTCGAAGTTGCGCATGAGCTCCCAATCGGTGACGGCCTGATCGAAGGCCTGTTGTTCCAGTTGTGCCGTGTGGAGGTAGTGATCGACCACGCGGTCTCCGAACGCCGCGCGCGCCACCTTCGAACGCTCGAGCTCGGCGATGGCCTCGCGCAGCGTCTTGGGGACCTGGGGCAGCGTGCCGTCCTCGTAGGCGTTGCCCTCGTAGAGCTTCGGCGGCTTGAGGCGGCTCTGGATGCCGTGCAAGCCGGCCGCGATGGTGGCCGCGAAGGCGAGATACGGATTCGCGTCGGCGCCGGGAACGCGGTTCTCCACGCGGAAGGCGCTCCCCTCTCCGCAGAGGCGGAATCCGCACGTGCGATTGTCCCAGCCGGCGACGATCCGGGTGGGCGCGAACGAGCCCGCCTGGTATCGCTTGTAGGAGTTGACGGTCGGCGCGTAGAAGACGGCCAGCTCGCGGGCCATCGTGAGCTGACCGGCCAGCCACTGACCGAAGAGCGTCGGCAGCGTCTTGGGCGCGCCGTGATCGCCGCCGGCGAAGAGCGCCTTCTTCCCACCGCGATCCCACAGCGACGAATGCAGGTGGAACGACGAGCCGGCCGCGCCCATGTCGTACTTGGCCATGAACGTCAGCGAGCAGCCCTGCTGGTGGGCGATCTCCTTCGCCCCGTGCTTGTAGAGCGCGGTGCGATCGGCCATCTCGAGCGCCTCGGCGTACTCGAGGTTGATCTCCTCCTGGCCCTTGCCCCACTCGCCCTTCGACGTCTCCACGGGAACGTCGGCCGCCTCCATCCCGTTCCGGATGGCGCGCACCAGCGGCTCCTCTCGGCTCGTCTGGAGGATGTGGTAGTCCTCGAGGTAGCCGGCGACCGGCGTCAGGCCCTGGTAGCGACGCGCGCGCGCCGCCTCGAACGATTCACGGAAGCAGTAGAGCTCGAGCTCGGCCGCCGTCTTCACCGTGTAGCCCGCCTGCGCCGCCCGCGCGATCTGGCGCTTGAGGACCGTGCGCGGCGCCTCCTCGATGAGTTCGCCGTCCTCGCTCTGCACGTCACAGAACACGAGCGCGGTGCCGGGCAGCCACGGAATGCGCCGCAGCGTCGGCAGATCGGGGACCAGCTTCATGTCGCCGTATCCGCGCTCCCACGACGTGAGCTTGAAGCCGGGCAGCGGCTCCATCTCCATGTCCACGGTGAACAGATAGATGCACGCGTTGACGCCGTCGCGCGCGACGTGCTCGAGGAAGTGGCGGGCGACCACACGCTTGCCGAGGAGACGGCCATACCCGTCGGGGATCACCGTGAGCACGGTGTCGATCTCGCCCCCGCGGACCAGCGCCTCGAGGCTGCGGAGATCGAGACGCCCGGGCATGGCGCGGATAGTAGCGTATCTCTGCGGGGTGTGCCATCCTCCCGCCGTGACGGCGGCGTCTCGACGCACGGTCGTGGCGTGGACGCTGTACGATTTCGCCAACTCCGCCTTCGTCGCCGTCATCCCGGCGACGGTCTACTCGCAGTACTACGCGCTCGCCGTCGTCGGGAACGAGCACGGCGAGGGAGATTTCTGGTGGGGCCTCGCGGTCACCACCTCGATGGTCATCGTCGCGCTGTCCTCACCGCCGCTCGGCGCCATCGCCGACCACGGCGGACTGCGCAAGCGCTTCCTCTTCGCGCTCACCTATCTCTCGGTCGCCGCGACCGCGGTCATGGCCACGGTGCGGCCGGGTGATGTGGTGTGGGGTTGGTTCCTCGCCGTCGTCGGCACGGTCGGCTTCGAGGGCGCCATCGTCTACTACAACGCGTATCTCTCCGACCTGGCGCCGCCGGAACGTCAGGGCCGGCTGAGCGGCTACGGCTTCGCCGTCGGCTACGTGGGCTCGGCGGTGGCCCTGGCCGCCGCGCTCCCCCTGGCCCAGCGTGGCGATTTCTCCGGCACCTTCCTCGTCACCGCGGCGCTCTTCGGCGTCTTCGCCGTGCCGGCGTTCCTCTTCCTTCCACCGGACCGCCCGGCGCGGCTCGCGCTCCGGCAGACGATCGGCACGGCCTTCGCGGGAACGTGGGCGTCGCTGCGTCGAATCCTCGCGATGCCGGCCCTGCGCCGCTTCCTGCTCGCCTATCTGTTCTTCGAGGACGGCATCAACACGGTGGTCTATTTCTCCTCCGTGTTCGCCGGGCACACGCTCGCCTTCACGACGCCCGAGGTCATCCAGCTCTACTTCGTCGTCCAGCTCGCCGCGGTGGTCGGCGCCTGGGCGTGGGCGCGCCCGACCGACGTGCGCGGGCCGAAGTTCGTCGTCATGGTGACGCTCGTGCAATGGTGCGTGGTCGTGGCCGCGGCGTATCTCGTGCAGACCAAGGCACAGTTCTTCGCGGTCGCCGTCGTGGCCGGCACGGCGCTGGGGGCCGTGCAGGCAGCGGGGCGGGCGTTCATGGCCGGGCTGATCCCGCCGGGCCGCGAGGCCGAGCTCTTCGGCTTCTATGCGCTGTGCGGGAAGACCGCGGCGATCCTTGGCCCCCTCGTCTTCGGCCTCGCCTCCCGCCTGACCGGTGGCAACCAGCGCATCGCGATCGTGTCGGTCGGCCTCTTCTTCGTGATCGGCCTCGTCCTCGTCCGCGGCGTCGACGCCGGCGGCCCGATTCGCGAGCGCACGCACGCGCACAACGAACCCGCGCGACGCTGAGTGGTTCGGCTGACCTTCTGGCTGCTTACGAAAACGCGATCGGAACGGGCGGGATCAACAGCACGAGCAGGATCAGGCACACCCAGCCGAGGACGCGCCGGCCGGTCGTGAGCGGTGTGACGTCGTCGAGCGGCGGCGTGTGATGGAAGCCCACGACGAAGAAGAGCAGGGCGGCCCACACGAACCAGTTCAGCGACTGCGTCGCGATCCCGAGCAGGATGAGCCCGCCGAACGTCAGGAAGCCGACCAGCCGGTGGTGACGCCCAAACAGCGCATAGGCGATCCGGCCACCGTCGAGCTGGCCGAGCGGAAAGAGGTTCAGCGCCGTGACGAAGAATCCCGCCCAACCGGCCACGGCCACCGGATGGAGGAAGACGTCCATGCCAGCGGGGATGGCACCGAACTTCAGATGGACGAGCAGCTTGAGGAGCAGCGGGTCGCCGAACTGCATCACGTCACCCGAGGGAATCTTCCCCAGGACCGACCACTGCAGGCCCACGTAGAGCGCGGGAATGGCGATGGCCAGGCCGGCCAGCGGCCCGGCCGCGGCGATGTCGAAGAGCGAGTTGCGATCGCGCGCCGGTGATCGCAGGCGAATGATCGCGCCGAGCGTGCCGAAGAGCACGATGGGCGGGGCCGGAATGAAGTAGGGCAGGCTGACGACCGCCTTGTAGTAGCGCGCGGTGAAGTAGTGACCGAACTCGTGGACGCCGAGGATCGACAGCAGCGTGAAGGCGAAGGGCGCGCCGGTGAGGAGCGCGGCGATCAGCCCGCTGTTACCCAACGGCGTGAAGGTCGGCGACGCGAACAGGAACGCGCCGGACACCAGCGTCGTGAAGCAGGTCATCACGAACAGGGCGATGTTGAGCCCGATGCGCGGCCGCACGACGGGCTCGGTCAGCGGGAGCGCCTGCAGGATGACGTCGCCCTCCTCGGCGCGCAGGAACGGCGTGAACCCGAACGGACGGAAGCGAGCGACCAGCCGGTCCACGGCATCGGCCGGCGCCACCAGGAGGTGGCCGCGATAGGCGATCACGCCGCCGAAGACTCGGCGATCCCGCACGGCGAACACGTCGGCCACGGCAGAGTGGAGCAGCTCCTCGGTCACGAGCACGTCGTCGGGCGACGTCCTCAACGCAGGTCGCGCTCGCCGGAACGGCCAGAAACGCATGCTCAGAGCCTACCACGAGGCCAATCGCGCGACGGCAACGCGCACGGGATCGAGACCGGCCTCCACGTAGATCGCGCCCAGCACGGCCTCGAGCGTCGTGGCCAGGATCGACTCGCGCGTCGCGCCGCCGGTCGCCGCCTCGCCCCGTCCCAAGCGCACGAGGCCGCCAAGATCGAGCGTCACCGCCCACCGGGCGAGCGCAGCGCCCGAGACCAGCTCGGCTCGTCGCGGCGTGAGGACGCCGACGGGCGCCGTCGGATCGTCCGCGCGCAGGCGCTCGGCCACCACGAGGCTGAGCGCCGCGTCGCCGACGAAGGCCAGCGCTTCGTTCTGGTCGAGCGGCGGGTGCTCGTTGGCGTACGAGGCGTGCGTCAGCGCGCGGGTGAGGAGCTCGGGATCACGGAACCGGTACGCCAGCCGCTGCTCGAGTTCGGCCCGGCGTGCCCGGTCCACCTCCCGGGCTACGCGCGATACTTTTTGAAGGCGAGCGTGGCGTTGGTGCCGCCGAACCCGAACGCGTTCGACAGCGCGAAGTCGACGTCCTGCTTCCGGGCCTGGTTGGGAATGTAGTCGAGATCGCACTCGGGATCGGGCTTCTCGTAGTTGATGGTGGGCGGCAGGATGCCGTGATGGAGCGCGAGCGCCGTCGCGATGGCCTCCACGCCCCCGGCCGCGCCGAGGAGATGCCCCGTCATCGACTTCGTGGACGACACGGCCAGGCGTCCGGCGTGCTCGCCGAACAGCCGCTTGATCGCGATGGTCTCGAACTTGTCGTTGTACGGCGTCGACGTGCCGTGCGCGTTGATGTAGCCGATGGCCGTCGGCTCGAGCCCGGCGTCGCGCATGGCGCCCGCCATAGCGCGCAAGGCGCCGTCGCCGTCGGGATCGGGCGCCGTCATGTGGTGGGCGTCGGCCGACGCCCCATACCCGACGATCTCGGCGTAGATACGAGCGTCGCGACGCCGGGCGTGCTCGAGCGCCTCGAGGACGACGATGCCGGCGCCCTCGCTGGGCACGAAGCCGTCGCGGTCGGCCTCGAACGGCCGTGACGCGCGCGGGGGATCGTCGTTGCGGTTGGTCATCGCCTTCATCGCGCAGAAGCCGGCCATGGTCAGCGGCACGATGATGGCCTCGGCGCCGCCGGCGATCATCAGATCGGCGTCGCCCCGCTCGATGACCTTGAACGCGTCGCCGATGGCGTGATTGCCCGTCGCGCACGCCGTCACCACCGAGGTGTTCGGGCCCTTGGCGCCGAAGCGCATGGAGATGAGGCCCGACGCCATGTTGACGATCAGCATCGGGATCAGGAACGGAGACACGCGCTCGGGCCCCTTTTCCTGAAGGATGTGCTCGCCATCCAGCAGCGTCGTGATGCCGCCGATCCCGGAGCCGACGATCACGCCGAAGCGGGCGCCGTCGATCTTGGCCAGATCGAATCCGGCGTCCTGCACGGCCATCACCGACGAGGCCACCGCGTACTGCAGGTAGGGGTCGAGGCGCCGCGCTTCCTTCTTGTCGACGAAATTCAGGGGATCGAAGTTGCGGATCTCGCCCGCGATCCGGGTGGGATACCGGTAGGCCCCGTGAGCGTCCTTGGCGTGGGCGTCGAACTTGGTGATGGGCCCGATGCCCGAGCGTCCCTGGACGAGCCCCGCCCAGAACTCCTCCGCGGTGTTGCCGAGCGGCGTGAGCGCCCCGAGCCCGGTGACGACGACGCGACGGCGCTCCACGATCAGGAGTTGTCCTTGATGTACTGGATGGCGTCGCCCACGGTGACGATCTTCTCGGCGTCCTCGTCCGGGATCTGGATGTCGAAGTGCTCCTCGAGCGCCATGACGAGCTCTACCGTGTCGAGCGAGTCGGCGCCGAGATCCTCGATGAACTTGGCGTTCACCGTCACGTCGTCCTCTTCCACGCCGAGCTGCTCGACGATGATCTCCTTCACCTTGTCTTCCACTGACTTCGCCATCAGCGCGTTCCTCCCGGCAGGAATACCGTCCTTGGTCCGTCCCGTCGCTATATGTACAGGCCGCCGTTGACGTGCAGGACCTGGCCCGTGATGTAGGCGGCGCCGTCTCCGGCCAGGAATCGTACCACCTCGGCCACCTCCCGTGCGGTGCCGATGCGGCCCAAGGGCACCTGGGCCAGCAGCGCTTCGCGCGCGGCCTCCGGGATCGCCGCGCTCATGTCGGTCTCGATGAGCCCGGGCGCCACCGCGTTCACCAGAATCGACCAGTGGGCGAGCTCGCGCGCCGTCGACTTGGTCAACCCGATGAGTCCGGCCTTGGCCGCCGAGTAGTTGGCCTGGCCCGGGTTGCCCATGGCGCCCGCCACCGACGCGATGTTGATGATGCGGCCGGCCTTCTGGCGCATCATCACCTTGGCGGCGGCGCGCGTCATGAGAAATGCGCCCCGCAGGTTGGTCTCCATCACGCGGTCCCAGTCGTCGTCCTTCATCCGCACGAGAAGACCGTCGCGCGTGATGCCGGCGTTGTTCACGAGGACGTCGAGGCGTCCGAAGCGTTGCTTCGCCGTGTCGACGAGTCGGTCGCAGTCCTCGCGGCTCGCCGCATCGGCGACGACGGCGGCGATCGGGACGCCCGTCGCTTCGAGGTCCTTGGCGGTGCGCTCGAGGCGGTCGGCGTCGCGGCCGGAAACGACCACGGCCGCGCCGGCCTCGGCCAGCAACCGGGCGATGGCGGCGCCGATGCCTCGACTGCCACCGGTGACGACGGCCACGCGGCCGGCCAGCGGCGCGTCGCTCACGCCGTCGTTCCCGCCGCGCTCAACGCCTTGTCGAGCCCGGTCGGATCCTCGATGGCGACGCCGCGGGCCCCCTCGACGATCCGCTTGACGAGCGCGCTCAGCACGCGGCCGGGGCCGACCTCGACGAACGTCGTGGCGCCGGCCGCGGCCAGGCGCTGGACGCACGCCGTCCAGCGGACGGGGCTGGCCACCTGGCGCAGGAGCGCATCCTTCACCTCGGCGCCCGTCCGACTGATGCCACCGTCCACGTTCCGCACGACGGGAATCTTCGGCTCGAGAATGGTGACGTCGGCGAGCATCGTGGCCAGTCGCTCGGCCGCTGGGCGCATGAGCGCGCAGTGGAAGGGTGCGCTCACCGGCAGCATCACGCTCTTCTTGCCGCCGCGGTCGGCGGCGAGCGCGACCGCGCGCTCGACGGCGGCACGGTGGCCGGCGATCACGATCTGCTGAGGCGAGTTCACGTTGGCGACTTCCACCACCTCGCCCCGGGCCGTCTCCGCGCAGAGCACCTCCACCTGCGCCAGCTCGAGGCCCATGATGGCGGCCATGGCGCCGGTGCCCACCGGCACGGCGTCCTGCATGAACTCGCCGCGGGAACGCACGATCCTGACGGCGTCGGGGAAGGCGAGCGCGCCAGCCACGACCAGCGCCGAGTACTCGCCGAGGCTGTGACCACTGGCCAGGGCCGGCGCCATGCCACGCTCGGCCGCGACCGCCGCAGCCGCCACGCTCACCGTCAGCACGGCCGGCTGAGTATTGGCGGTCAGCGCCAGCTCGGCCTCGGGCCCGTCGAAAGCCAGACGGGCCAGGTCGAACCCGAGCGCGTCGTTGGCCTCGTCGAAGATCGCGCGAGCCGCCGGTGACGCGTCGTAAAAGCCGCGGCCCATGCCGACAGCCTGCGACCCCTGTCCGGGAAAGAGGAAGGCGATCATACCCGTGCGAGTCGGGCGGCCCGCGTCACCAGCGCACGAGAGCGGCGCCCCAGGCGAAGCCACCGCCGAACGCCGCGATCAACATCAGGTCGCCCCGCTTGACGCGGCCGGTAGCGACGGCTTCCTCGAGCGCCACGTACACCGACGCGGCGCCCGTGTTCCCGTAGCGGTCCACATTGACGAAGACCTTCTCCATCGGCAGGCCGACGCGCTTGGCTGCCGCCTCGATGATGCGAAGGTTCGCCTGGTGGGGAATGAAGATGTCGACATCCTGCGCCTTCACGCCGTGTCGGTCGAGAAGAGCCGAAGTGGACTCGACGAACATGCGCACGGCGACCTTGAACACCTCGCTGCCCTTCATCTTCGCGTAGTGCTGGCGCTGGGCCACGGTCTCCGCCGTCGCGGGCATGCGCGAGCCGCCCGCCGGCATGTAGAGCAAGTCCCAGTACTGGCCGTCGGAGTAGAGATCGCCGTCGAGGAATCCCGACCCGTCCTCGGTCGCCTCCAGCACGGCCGCGCCGGCCGCGTCGGCCAGCAGCACGCAGGTGCCGCGATCGGTGAAGTCGGTGATGCGCGACAGCGTCTCGGCGCCGATGCAGAGCACCCGCCGGTACTTCCCCGCCTCGATGAAGCGCGCGCCGATGATCAGGCTGTAGATGGACGCGGCGCACGCGGCCAGCACGTCGACCGAGCCCACCCGCCGGCAGCCGAGCCGGTGTTGGACGATGTTGCCGGTGCTGGGGAAGAACATGTCCGGGGTGGTGGTCCCCACGACGATGAAGTCGATGTCCTCGGGCACGAGGTTGGCGCGCTCGAGCGCCTGGTGGGCGGCCCGGACGGCGAGATCGGACGTGGCCTCGCTCTCGTCGACGATCCGCCGCTCGCGGATGCCGCTGCGCTGAACGATCCACTCGTCGCTGGTCTCGACCATCCTCTCGAGATCGGCGTTGCTCAGCACGCGCTTCGGAGCGTACGCGCCCATCCCGATGATCCTGGCCCGGGTCATTCGCGATCTCCCTCTTTCCCGCCCCGCGCGACCTCCGCCTCCAGCGCGGCCTTGATGTGCTCGTTCACCCCCGCCTTCGCCCAGTCGCGGGCCACCCGCACCGCGTTCTTGATGGCCTTCACCGGCGAAGCGCCGTGACAGATGATGGCCGCGCCGTCGATGCCGAGCAGCGGCGCGCCGCCCATCTCCGTGTAATCGATGCGCCGCTTGAAGCGCTGGAAGGCGGGCACCGCCAGGGCCGCCCCGACCTTCGAGCGTGTGTCGCGGGTGAGCTCCTCGCGGATCATCGCACCGAACATCTCGGCCAGGCTCTCGGAGATCTTGAGCGCGACGTTGCCGGTGAAGCCGTCGGTCACGACCACGTCGCAGCGGCCGTTGTAGATATCACGGCCCTCGACGTTCCCCAGGAAATTGAGGGACGACTCCTTCAACTGCTCGTAGGTCTCCTTGGTCAGCTCGTTGCCCTTCCCTTCTTCCTCGCCCACCGAGAGCAGGCCCACCCGCGGGTTGTCGAAGCCGAGGATATCGCGCGCGTACACGTGGCCCATCACCGCGAACTGCATGAGGTGGGCGGGCTTGGGATCGACGTTGGCGCCGACGTCGAGAAGAACGGTGAAGCGCTTGAGATTCGGGACCACGGCGGCGATGGCAGGACGGTCCACGCCGGGCAGAACGCCGATGACGAACATCCCGATGGCCATGGCGGCGCCGGTGTTACCGGCGGACACGAACGCGGCAGCCTCGCCGTCCTTGACGAGCTGAGCGGCGATGCGCAGGGACGAGTCACGCTTGCGCCGCAGTGCCTGCGAGGGGCTTTCGCCCATGCTGACGACCTGGGAGGCGTGACGGATCTCGAGGCCGAGCGTGCCGGCACCGACGCGAGCGACCTCGCGCTCGATGGCGGCTTTGTCACCGACGAGGGTGACGACGGCGCCGAACTCACGCGCCGCCGCGGCGGCACCTTCCACCACCACGGCTGGCCCGAAGTCGCCGCCCATGGCGTCCACGGCGATCTTCATATGGGCGGGTCCTCGGGGAGCAGGCGCCCCGGCGTGGCGCTAGGCTCCTTCCACCGAGACGATTTCGCGGCCCTTGTAGTAGCCGCAGTGCGGGCAGATCCGGTGGGGCAGCTTCGGCTCCCGACATTGCGGGCACAGCGACCGGGTCGGCACGACCAGCTTGTAATGCGTGCGGCGCTTGCGGCCCCGCGTCTTGCTGTGTCGTCGTTTCGGCAGCGGCATCGAGCGTCCTTCCTCTCTTCAGTGATTGAGCCGGCTCGCGATGTCGCGCAGCGCGGCCAACCGGGGGTCGGGCGCCCGGGTCTCGCACGAGCAGGCCGTGGTGTTGCGGTTGACCCCGCAGACGGGGCACAACCCCCGACACTCCGGCCGGCACAGCGGCTTCATCGGAAGCGCCAGCGTCGTTTCGGTCTCGATGAGCGAGTTCAGGTTCAGCTCGTCGTTGTCGTAGAAGTCGAGGTCCAGGTCGTCGGCGCCGAGCTCGGCGTCGTCGGCCACGGCCGGGCGCGGCAGGTAGCGTGCGTCGACCGGCACCGTGATGGCCACCGGGAACTCCTCCACGCAGCGGCCACAGGTGAGCGGCACCGTCGCCGCGAGCTCACCAGTCACCACGACGTCGTCGCCGTCACGGGCGACGTCGAGCCGGACACCATCGAGGCGCCACGCGCGGTCGGTATAAGGCGCGATGAACTCGCCGACGTTGGCGAACGTGAAGCCGTCGTCCGGGATGTCGGAAACCCGAATGATCATCGACATCGCTCCGGGGTGAATCTCGTGTAAGTCTTTGTTGTTAGTGAATTTTTGACGAAACCGGTTCAGTGTATCGGCGGGGTCCGGGCAAGTCAAGGAATTTGACCCCCCTGGAGTCGTTTGCTACGCTCTCAGCGGAACTTGGGCCTCCTTTTATAAGGGACAGGAGTCAGTCATGTCCAACATGTTCAAGACCGCCATCCTTCTCGCGGTGCTCACGGCGATGCTCATCCTGATCGGGGGTGCCATCGGCGGCCGGCAAGGCATGATGATGGCGTTCATCTTCGCCATCGCCATGAACTTCTTCAGCTACTGGTTCTCGGACAAGATCGTGCTCTCGATGTACGGAGCCCAACCGATCGACGAAGCCCAGGCTCCCCGCCTGTACGCCATCTTGCGCCGGCTGACCACGCGCGCTCAGATCCCGATGCCACGCGTGTACCTGATCCCGACCGACACCCCGAACGCCTTCGCCACTGGCCGCAACCCCGAGCATGCGGCCGTCGCCGTCACGGAAGGCATCATGCGGATCCTGGACGAGGAGGAGCTGGAAGGCGTCCTCGCCCACGAACTCTCCCACGTGAAGAACCGCGACGTTCTCATCTCGACGATCGCCGCGACGCTGGCCGGGGCCATCACCTATCTGGCCCACATGGCCCAGTGGGCGGCCATGTTCGGCGGCCGGCGCGAGGACGACGAGGGCGGGAGCCCGTTCGGGGCCATCTTGATGGCGATCCTGGCTCCGATTGCGGCGCTGCTGGTCCAGATGGCCGTGTCCCGATCCCGCGAGTATCAGGCCGACGCCACCGGCGCCCGCGTCGCCGGCAAGCCGTGGGGCCTGGCCAAGGCTCTCGAGAAGCTCCAGATGGCCCAGCAGGTCACGCCGATGGAAGCGAACCCGGCCACCGCGCATCTCTTCATCGTCAACCCGCTGAGCGGGCGGGCGTTCATGAACCTGTTCTCGACGCACCCGCCGATCGAGGACCGGATCGCGCGTCTTCGAGCCATGCGCGTCTAGCGGCGTCGTTCCTTTGTCCACTGCGCCCGGCGTGGCATGATGGCCGGGATGTCCGTGGCCGACGTTCCGGTCGTCACTCGTAACGACGACCTCCTCGACGGTAACCTCATCCGCCGCTGGCTCGCCTGGGGGTTCGTCTGGCTCCTCGTCTTTCCCACTGTCGGTGCCGTCGTCGCGGCCAAGTTCAATCATCCCGACTTCCTCGGCGGCGTGGCCTGGCTCTCGTTCGGACGCCTGCGACCGATCCACGTCAACGGCGTGATCTGGGGCGCGTTCTCCACGCTCTTCATCGGGCTGGCCCATTACGTGGTCCCGCGTCTTTGTGGCGTCCGGGTGGCGGGGGAGCGTGTCGGTCCGTGGCTGCTCTGGATCTGGAACGTGAACCTCGCCGTCGGCGTGGTGATGCTCGGCCTCGGCGCCAACCGCGGATGGGAGGCCGGTGAGTTCCCGCTCGCCACCGTGATGGTGACGCTCGGCGTGCTCCTGGCACTCACCGTCCAATTCTTGGTCACGATCGCCCGGCGCACGGAGCCTCCGCTCTACGTCTCGCTCTGGTATCTGATCGCGGCGTTCGTGTGGACGGACGTGAACCTCGTCCTGTTGCTGCTGGGCCCGAGTCACATCGCCGGGATCAACAACGCGGCCTGGCACGGGCTCTTCATTCACTACGTCGTCGGGTTGTGGATCACGCCGGCCGGCTACGTCATCATCTATTACTTCCTGCCCGCCAGCCTCCGCGCGCCACTGTACAGTCACAAGCTCTCGCTCATCGGCTTCTGGTCGTTGGCCTTCTTCTATCCGTTCGTGGGCATCCACCACTATCTCTACGCGCCGATCGCCGAGTGGGCACAGACGATCGCCATCGTCTCGTCGATGATGCTGATCATCCCGGTCTGGACGGTCATCCAGAACTTCTTCGGCACGGTCGGCCAGCGCTGGCGCGGGCTCGGATCCAATTTGCCGGCCAAGTTCCTCATCACCGGCTCCCTCATGTACCTCGTCGGGTGCTTCCAGGGATCGATCGAAGCCCTGCGCGTGCTGCAGCGACCGACTCACTTCACCGACTTCGTCATCGGCCACTCGCACATCACGATCTTCGGGACCTTCGTGATCTGGGCGCTGGCGGGCGCCGTCTACGTGTGGCCAAGGATCACCGCCTCGGCGCCATGGTCACTCGCCCTCGGGAATGGAGCCTTCTGGCTGATCACGGCTGGCATCACCGCGATGTTCGTCGTGCTCGTCACCCAGGGCATGATCCAGGGGGTCATGCTGATGCGCGGCGCCGAGTGGCTCGACTCGGTGAATGCGATGCGGCCGTGGTGGTGGGTCCGGACGCTCACCGGCCTGGCGATGGACGTGGGGAACTCGCTGCTCGTGCTCACGCTCACGCTGGGATCGCTCGGGGCCCGGCGGCCGGTCACGGCATGAGATCGATCACGACCCTGGCCGCCGGCGCTGGCTTCTTCTTCGTCACGCTGGCGCTTTTCGTTCAGGGCGTGTTGCCCGCGCTCGTCCCCGAGTCCCGTGCCCGCGAGGTCACGCGAGCGGTCCGCACCGATCTCGGTGACGTGAGCTGGGTCCGCTATCCGACGCCCGAGTACACCGCCCTCCAGCACGCCGGCCGCGCGGTCTACATCCGTGAAGGATGCTGGTACTGCCACAGCCAGTACGTGCGTCCGGTGGCCGGCGAGGATCGGCGATGGGGGCCGGTGTCGGAACCGGGGGAGTACGCGTGGGATCTCCCTCACCTGCTCTCGACACGCCGCATCGGCCCCGATCTGTCGCGGGTCGGCCTCAAGTACGGCGACGACTGGCACTACGCGCATCACTGGAATCCACGCCTGACCGTGCCCGACTCGCTGATGCCGCGGTTCCCGTGGCTGTTCGTCGACATCACGGCCCCGGTGCGCCGTGACGGTGAGCGACTGGTGCTCGAGGTCACCGGGGAATTGCGACGGTACTTCAGCCTCCGCGGCGATCGACCGATCACGCTCTTTCCCGACGCCGGTGGCCTCGCCTTCGTGCGACCTCGCCCCGACGGTTCCTTCCCTATCGATGGTGTGCCCGTCATCGACCTCACGGCGTTGCGCGGCCGGCCATTCTCGGAGAGCTCGGTGAGGCTCGTCATTCCGAAGGCGGATCTCGTGGCGCTGGTGAGCTACATCCAGCGGCTCGGCACGAGCCGGGGCGTCTGGCGCGACGTCTTCGCGCCTCAGATGACGACGCAGCCCGACGTCGCCATCGCCGCCGATGCCGCCACGCGCGAGCACGGGCGCGCCGTCTACACGCGGCGCTGCGTCGGCTGTCATGGCCGCGACGGCGACGGCAACGGCGAGGCCGCCACGTTCCTCTCACCGCGGCCTCGCGACTTCACGGCGGCGATCTTCAAGTTCCGCTCGACACCGTCGGGATCGCTTCCCACCGACGCCGATCTCTTTCGGACCGTCACGCGTGGCGTGCGCGGGACGGCCATGCCCACGTGGCATGAGCTGCCCATGGAGGACCGCCGCGCGGTCATCGCCTTCATCAAGACGTTTTCCCCGCGCTGGCGCGACGAGAAGCCTGAGCCGGGCGGACTGCCGGCGTCACCCCCGCCGGCCTCCACCGCCCTGATCGAGCGCGGGCGCGACGTCTACCGATCGGCCAAGTGCTGGGAGTGTCACGGCGAGCACGGCCGCGGCGATGGGCCGTCGGCCGCACAGCTCAGAGACGACTTCGAGTTTCCGATCCGACCGACGGATTTCACGCGTGGTCAGTTCAAGGCGGGCGCCACGGCCGCCGACATCTTCCGCGCGCTGACCGTCGGCCTCGACGGAACACCGATGCCGTCATTCGCCGATTCCCTGCCCGACGAGGAGCGCTGGGCCGTCGCGTATTACGTGCTCTCGCTCTCGGCGTGGACCGATCCGCTCACCGGACAGCGCCTGAACGCGCGTCGACGCGACACGGAGTGACCATGCTCGAATACCTGACGCTCGGAGAGTTCGCAGTGGCCGCGCTGATGGCGCTGGCGGCGCTCAGCGCGTTCGTCTGGGGCGTGGCCGGCGGCGCCTTCGGCAACGTGGAGGGCGTGAAGCAGCGCGTGCTCGAGGCCGAGGACGATGAGCCGCCACGAAGCTGAGCACGAGCGCCTCGAGCGGTACGCCGGTGGCGAGATCGAGGTCCGTCCCGGCGGGGTCAATCGCTGGCTCCTCGTCGTCTATGCCGTCCTCGCCGTGTGGGGAGTCTGGTACCTCTTCGCCTGCTGGAAGGTGTCGTGAAGGCGGAGCGAGTCCTGATCGCCCTTGCCATCCTGAACCTCGCCGTGCTCTTCGTCGAGCTGGTCTTCGTCACGATCTCCGGTATCGGCCGGTGAGCGTTCCCGAGGCGCTGGCGCTCGTGCTCTTCTTGACCGGCACGGTGGCGTTCTTCGTCTGGGTCGCGATCCTGGCCTTGCGGAAATGATGCGCAGCCGACCTGTTGTCGCTTGCGCCCGGCAGTGTCGAGCGCCGGCTTCGCCGGCGCAAGTTCCCCGGGGGAGGTTCGGAAGGGGGGCGGAGCCCCCCTCCGAGCAAATCGTCTGGGTCGCGATCCTGGCCTTCAGAAAATGAACACGGGGCTCGCGCTCGCGGCCCTGGCGCTCCTCTTCGCGGCATATGCCATCGGGTGGTGTCGTCTCGCTCGACGCTCGGCGAGCGCCGTCGCGCCGTGGCGGCCGCTCGCCGCTGCCGGAGGGTTGGCGACGTTCGGGCTGGCCCTGGCCTCACCGTTGGCGGAGGCCGCCCACCAACGGTTCGCCGCCCACATGCTCCAGCACGTCCTGATGATGATGCTGGCGGTGCCGCTCGTGCTGAGTTCCGATCCCTTTGCGGCGCTGGTGTGGGCCCTGCCACGCCAGGGGCGGGCAACGGTCGGCCGTCTTCTCACGCGCGCGGCACCCCTGCGGCGCCTCGCGACCTTTCTCGTGGCGCCTACCGTCGCGTGGGTGCTCAGCGCTTCGGTCGTGTGGCTCTGGCACGTCCCCGCCCTCTACGACCTCGCGCTCGAGAACGAAATCTGGCACGTCGTCGAGCACGGCGCGTTCGTCATGGGCGCCGCCGTTTTCTGGTGGCCGATCGTCACGCCTGCCCCCCGCGTACGGCGTCCCCCGGCCGACGGAGCCCGCCTGGCGTACCTCGTCCTGGCCGCGGTCGTCAACGGCGGCCTCGGCGTGCTCTTTGCCTCGGCTACCCGTCCGTTCTATGCCGCCTACGCCGGGGCTCCTGACGCCGTGGACGACCAGGCACTGGGCGGTGTCGTCATGTGGGCGGTCGGGAGCGCCGTGGAAATGGTCGCGATTCTGGTCGTCGTCTGGCGAATTCTGGCCAGGACGGGCTCGGGCGCGTTGACTGGCACCGGGGCGGTGCGCGAGAATGAGTCGGTTTGACTCTATGATGGCCGATTTCGCTATTCAGATCAGCGCTCTCAAGAAAATCTATGGCGGGCGCCCCATTCTGTCCGACGTAAACCTCGCCATCCGTCCCGGCGAGGCGGTCGCTCTCCTGGGCGCCAACGGTGCCGGAAAGACGACCCTCCTGAGAATCCTGGCGACGCTGTCGCGCCCGTCGCGCGGCACGGCCGTCGTGGCCGGTCACGACTGCGTGAAGCACGCCGAGCGCGTTCGCGAGCGCGTCGGCTTCGTCGCCCACGGCGCGTGGGTGTACGAGGACCTGACCGCGCTCGAGAATCTCAAATTCTGGACGACACTGAGCGGCCGTCCGATGAGCGCCGAGACGCTTCGCGTCGCGCTGACCGCGGTGGATCTCGATCGCTTCGCTCACGCTCGGGTGCGGACGTTCTCGGTCGGCATGAAGCGACGCCTGGCCCTGGCCCGGCTGACGCTCAGCCATCCGCGCGTGATCCTGCTCGACGAGCCGTTCGCCGGGCTCGACCAGCAAGCCGGGAAGTGGGTCGACGAATACCTGGCCGCGTTCAAGGCGGGTGGCGGCACCGTGCTGCTGACCACGCACAGCTTCGGCCGCGGGCTCGGCGTCGCCGACCGCATCGTCATCCTTGCCGGTGGCACGGTCGTCCTCGACACGCCGGCGGCCACGCTCTCGCCCGATGACGTGCGACGCCTGTACGAGGCCCATGCCGAGGACGAAGCGTGAGCTACGCACGCCGCGCGTGGATCGTGCTCTGGAAGGACGCGCTGGCCGAGCGGCGCTCCAAGGAAGCGCTCAACGCGCTCTTTTTCTTCACGCTCCTCCTGCTCTTCATCTTCCAGTTCACGCTGGGCGGTGATCGCGAGCGCCTGACCGACGCCTTGCCTGGGCTCCTCTGGCTCGGCTTCGTCCTGAGCGGGCTCGTGGGCCTGGGACGCGCGTTTCTCACCGAGCGCGACCACGACTGCTGGGAGGGCCTGCTCCTCTCGCCCGGCGACAAGTCGGCCATCTACCTCGGCAAGCTCGCGGGCAACCTGCTGCTGATGCTGCTCGTCGAAGCGATCATGCTCGTGCTGTTCGGCGTCTTTTTCAATCTCGACGTCGGAAGACATCTCCCGGCCCTGGCCGGCGTCGTCGTGCTCGGCACCGTCGGCTTCGCCGCCGTCGGCACGCTCTTCGCGGCCATGACGGCCCAGGTACGGGCGCGCGAGCTGCTGTTTCCCGTGCTGCTGCTCCCTGTCCTCGTGCCGGTGCTCCTCGGATCCGTGAAGGCGACCGAGGCGGTGCTGGCCGGCGAGGGCCTGGGCGGCGTCACACACTGGCTGAAGCTCCTGGCCGCCGCCGACGCCGTATACGTCGCCGTCGGCGTGCTCACGTTCGACGCGATCCTCGAGGGGTGAACCGATGACTCGCACGCTGGGATGGCTGGTGGTGCTCGCCCTCGTGGCCGGGCTCGTCATGGGCTTCCTCGTCGCTCCCCGGGACGCCGCCCAGGGCAACGTGCAGCGCATCATGTACGTGCACGTGCCGAGCGTGCTGGTGGCGTACCTCGCGTTCGCCGTCGTCCTCCTCGCATCGATCGTCTACCTGACGACCCGGCGCGAGTCGGCCGACCGCATCGGCCACGCCTCGGCCGAGGTCGGTGTGCTCTTCACCGGCATCACGATCGCGTCCGGCGCGATCTGGGGGAAGCCCACCTGGGGCACGTGGTGGACGTGGGACGCGCGGCTCACCAGCGTCGCCGTGCTCTTCGTGATGTACCTCGGCTACCTGCTCGTGCGCGGGATGGTCGACGACCGTGAGCGCGCGGCCCGCTACTCGGCCGTGGTGGGGATCGTGGCGGCACTCGACGTCCCGCTCGTCCACTTCTCGGTGTACTGGTGGCGCACGCTCCACCAGCCGCCAACGATGCTCAAGCCCGGGCCGAGCGCGATGCCGGGGGTCTTTGCCGCGACATTGCTCGTCAACCTGGCCGCGCTCGCGCTCGTGTATGTCTTCCTCGTCACGAAGCGCGTGGCGCTGCTGAGGCGCGAAGAGGAGGCGTTGGCGTGATGCCCGACAACTGGAGCTTCGTGATCGCCGCCTACCTCCTGGCCGCCGTCGTGCTTGGCGCATACTGGCGCCACCTGGTGAAGAAGGAACGCGAACTCGAGGTCCACGATCGAATGGATCGGCCGGTGCAAAGCACGCAGAGCATGGGCGGGCCAGTCAATCAAGGTCTGCCAGTGAATCAATCCGTCAAAGGAACGCAACCCCGCGTACCCGGGACAGGCCACCTGCGATCGGAACCGAGCACGCGGCGCCCGTTACCATGAAGCCCAAGTTCATCGGCGGTGGCCTCGTCATCCTGGCCGCCCTTGGCTACATGATCTACGCGGGCGTCACCCAGTCCGCGGTGTACTTCGTCACGCCGTCCGAGCTGCGAGCTTCGCCGGTGACCGGCAAGGCTTATCGCCTCGGCGGCCTGGTGGCGCGCGGCTCGCTCCGATGGGATGCACGGACGCTCGACCTGGCCTTCACGCTCACCGATGGCCAGGCCAGCATCCCCGTCCGTCACAAGGGCACGGCGCCCGACCTCTTCGGTGAAGGCCGCGGCGCCGTCGTGGAGGGGACCTTGACGAGCGACGGCTACGTGAAGGCGACGCAGATCCTCGCCAAGCACTCCGAGGAGTACCAGGCCCCGCACGACAAGAACGAAGCGGGCTACAAGGAGCTGATCAAGACGCTCCAGAAGGCAACCAAATGATCCCCGAGCTTGGCCAGGGCATGCTGCTAGTGGCACTGGGCCTCGCGCTGGCCGGCGCCATCCTTTCCGCCGCGGGTGGTCGAACGGGCCGGCCGGCCCTCGTCGAGTCCGCGCAACACGCCGCGCTGGGCGTCTTCGCGCTGATCACGTGCAGCTTCGCGCTCCTCGTCTACGCGTTCCTCACCTTCGATTTCTCCGTCCGCTACGTCGCGCACAATACCAACCTGGGCACGCCGTTCTGGTATCGCATCACGGGCGTGTGGGGAGCGCTGGAGGGCTCGATCATCCTGTGGGGCTGGATGCTGTCGCTCTACACGCTGATCGTGATCCTCCGCCATCGCGAGCGGGCGCGTGAGCTCTATCCGTGGGCGCTGACCGTGATGCTCGCCATCATGGCCTTCTTCATCACGATCATGACCGTGGCGGCGCCGCCGTTCTCGCGCCTCAATCCGGTCCCCGCCAACGGCCGCGGCCTCAACCCGCTGCTCGAAGACACGGGGATGATCACGCACCCGATCGCGCTCTACCTCGGCTTCACCGGGTTCACCGTGCCGTTCGCCTTCGCCGTGGCCGCGCTCGTCACCGGTCGTCTGACTGACACGTGGATCGCACTCACGCGGCGATGGACGATCACGGCCTGGTACTTCCTCTCGCTCGGCCTGCTCATCGGAGGCTGGTGGAGCTACCACGTCCTCGGCTGGGGCGGGTACTGGGCGTGGGACCCCGTCGAGAACGCCGCGTTCATGCCCTGGCTCACCGGCACGGCCTTCTTGCACTCGGTGATGATCCAGGAGCGGCGGAGAATGCTGAAGCTCTGGAACATCAGCCTGGTGATCCTCACCTTCAGCCTGACCCTCTTCGGCACGTTCCTCACGCGCTCCGGTGTCATCGCGTCCGTGCACGCGTTCACCCAGGGCTCGATCGGCATCATGTTCCTCAGCTTCCTGGCGCTCGTCGTGCTCGTCGCGCTCGGGCTGCTCGCGTGGCGCTGGGACGCGCTCAAGGGCCAGGGCGAGCTCGACTCGGTGGTGTCACGGGAGTCGGCGTTCCTCCTGAACAACGTCATGCTGGTCGCCGCGGCCTTCACCGTCTTCTTCGGCACCGTGTTTCCGCTCCTCTCCGAGGCGGTTCGCGGGGTCAAGGTCAGCGTGGGTGCGCCGTTCTTCAATTCCGTCAACATTCCCCTTTTCCTCGGGCTGATCTTCCTGATGGGCGTGGGGCCGCTCATCGCGTGGCGGCGCGCGTCGCTCGACAACCTGCGCCGCAACTTCGTGGGCCCGATCGTCGTCGGAGTCGTCGGCGCCGCCGTCTTCTATGCGCTCGGCGTGCGCTCGGCGCTCGCCGTCCTCTCGCTCGCGCTCACGGTCTTCGTCGCCGCCACCATCGGACTCGACTTCTGGCGGGCGACGCGGGCCCGCCTGCGTATGGGTGAATCGATCCTCCCCGCGATGACTGGTCTGCTCGCCCGTCACAACCGGCGCTACGGAGGCTTCGTCGTCCACCTCGGTATCCTCGTCATCGCGGTCGGGGTGACGGGCTCCCAGGCATGGTCGGTGCAGACGGAGACGACATTGAAGGTGGGCGAGTCCGCGAGTCTCGGCGGGTACAACGTCCGCTTCGATCGTCTGGACGCCGCAGAGGAATCGAACCACGCCAGGGTCGTCGGCACGTTCACCGTCGCCAACGGCCGGCAACCCGCCGTCATGCAGCCCTCCAAGAAGTACTACCCGCAGGAGAGCAGTCCCATCGCCGGCGTCGACTACTGGATCGGCCTCAAGGAAGATCTCTATCTGGTGCTCGGTGACTTCACGCGCGACGGCCGCCAGGCGACGGTGAAGATCCAGGTCAATCGTCTCGTCACGGTGATCTGGATCGGCGGGTTGATCCTCACTCTGGGCACCGTGCTGTCCGTGATGCCGGAGCGACGGAAGGCGGCGTGAGCCGGGCGCTCCGCTGGCTGATCCCGCTGGCCGCCATCCCCGTGCTGGCGCTGCTCGCCTACGGCTTCCGTCTCAATCCGCGCGAGGTGCCGTCGCCGCTGGTCGGCCGCCCGGCGCCGGCGTTCGCGCTGAAGACGTTCGCCGGGCAGCCGGTCTCGCTCGAAAGCTTGCGCGGCAAGGTGGTCGTCCTCAACTTTTGGGCCTCGTGGTGCTATCCATCCTGCTACGAAGAGGCGCCGGTGCTCGAGCGCGGCTGGCAGGCGTGGCGCGACCGCAGCGTCGTCGTCCTGGGCGTGGACATCCAGGACACCGATGACAAGGCGCTGAAGTTCGTACGGGACTTCCAGCTGAGCTTCCCGAACGCTCCCGATCCGTCCGGAAAAGTCAGCATCGATTACGGCATCTACGGCGTGCCCGAGACCTTCTTCATCGACACGCAGGGCCGCATCCGTGCCAAGCACGTCGGCGCGCTCAGCGAGGAGGTCTTCCGACAGCACGTCGAGCGGCTGTCCTCGGAAAGTCAGGGCGCCGCCCAGCGCTAGGACCGCTCGGCCGTCGCGGGCGATCCGCGATGTCGCAACATCAGCAGCGAAGCGACCAGCGCCACGACCATGACGGTCAGCACCGACAGCTCGACCATGGCGTTCCGAAAACGAGACCTGCACCGTGTAGAGGATCTCGACGATCATCAGGATCAGCAAGATCCGGTCGAGCAATTCGACCACGTGGCCGGGCAAGGCGCCCGCCACCAGGTACGCGACGAAGTCGTAGGCACCCACGGCCAGGAGGACGACCGCGGTGCCGGCCAGGAGGACATCCAGGCCGATATACACGAGATCCTCGACCCGCGTGAAGATTCGCGCGACCCAGTCGCGCGCTGAGTCGCGGGGTGACACGCGCGCCACTATCCCGTCACCGGCAACCACCTTGCATCCTCGACAGCGGGTGGAGCGGCGGGACGTCGGCCGCCCGGGAGGACGATATGGCGCGCTGTGAGGTGTGCAAGAACGAGTACGACAAGGTCATGGAAGTGACGCGGGATGGTCGCCGTCATATCTTCGACAGCTTCGAGTGCGCGATCCACGCGCTGGCGCCGCATTGCCAGCACTGCGGTTGCCGGATCATCGGCCACGGTGTCGAGTCGAACGACCAGATGTTCTGCTGTGCGTCGTGCGCGCGGATGAGCGGCGTCCATGAGGTCAGGGCATAGACGACGTCGGCATTGGGCTGCCTTGCCGGGTATCCAGGATGACGTCGTACCACATGGCCATCGATCTCTTCCGTGTGCACGATGGCTGCCAGCGCGGATCGGTCGAGGTTGATTCCCTGCTCGCAGCGCGTGTGCAGCCGTGTGCCTTACGAAAGGAACGCCCATGATCTTCCAATTGCTCCTCGTGGTCGCCACCGTCTTGTGTCTCCCGATGCCGGCGGCGGCCGTCACGTTCACGGACTGGTGGACGACCGCTCTCACCGGTCTCCCCCCGCTTGCCAGGTCCCACTGATGCAAACGTCCCAGGAGCCGCGCAGAACAGCCCGGAAGGCGCGCAGAAACGACGTCGCGTGATACCTTAGTTTCGATGGTTCGTGGCCTACCTGGAGTCGCCGTCCTCCTCCTGCTCGCATCCGCGACCGCTCTGGCTCAGCAGCCGGCCACCCACGTCGGGGAACAGACCGTGCACGAGATCGCCGCTCAGCTCCGCTGCGTGGTCTGCCAGAACCTCTCGGTCGCTGATTCCCCATCGGAGATGGCTTCCCAGATGCGTGCCGTGATCCGGGAGCGCCTCGCCACCGGTGAGCGCCCGGACCAGGTCGTCCAGTACTTCGTGGACAAGTACGGCGAGTGGATCCTGCTGGCGCCCCGCCGCCAGGGATTCAATCTCCTCGTCTGGCTCATGCCCGGGATCGCGGTCGCGGTGGGGCTGGCCATCGTCGGCATCCTCGTCACGCGCTGGACGCGAAGGCGGCCTTCGGCCGCGGCCGCAGCGCCACCGACGGACGCGATGCGAGAGCGCATTCGCCGTGAGATGGAGCGCGAAGCGTGACGGTCGTCGGCGTCGCCCTCGCCATCGGCCTTCCCGCCCTGCTGTTCACGGTGTGGCCGCTGATGCGCCCGAGCGGCGGGCGCTCGTTCCTGGCCGTTCCCCCTGACCCGCGGGAGCAACTGACCGAGCGTAAGCGTCAGATCCTGACCGTGCTCCGGGAGCTCGAGTTCGAGCACGAGGCCGGCCACATCGGCCACGACGACTACGCCGAGCTCCAGGCCCGTTACGAAGCGGAGGCCTCCGAGATTCTCACCGGGCTCGACCGCCTGGGTGCGCGACCCGAGCGGGAAGCTCGATCGGCGCGCGTGGAGAAACCGTCGCGGAGCCGCGGCTGGCGTCATCCTGCCGTGCTCACGGCCAGCGCCATCGCGCTCCTCGCCTTCGGCATCGCCATTGGCTCCGGGCTCGCGCGCAATACGACTCCCGAGCCGACCGCCTCGGTGCCGGTTCCAGGCTCGCGGCCTCTCGCGACCATGGATCCTGCGCCAGCCGCCGGCCCCGGCGGCTCGGGCGCCACCCCGGGAGCGACGGCGCCCCGTCCAATCACCCCCGAGATGCTCCAGGGCATGCTCCAGGCCGCGCGCACCAGTCTCAACGAAGGGCGCTACAACGAGGCGATCGCCGCCTACCAGGCCATCCTGAAGCGCCAGCCGAAGAACGTCGACGCCATCACGCATCTGGGCGTGATCATCGCCATCGGTGGCCACCCCGACAGCGCGCTGCAGGCGTTCGACCGCGCGCTGTCCATCGACGCCAATTACGGGCCGGCGCTCATGTACCGGGGCCAGGTGCTCTACGCGAAGGAGGACCTGCCCGGCGCGATCAAGGCCTGGGAGACGTTTCTGACGCTCTCCCCCTCCGCCGAGGATCGCGAGAAGGTGGAGAAGGTGCTCGCGCAGGCGAAGGCCGAGGTGAAGGCGAAGAAGAAGTAGCGGTCAGCGACCGAACGCCCGCTCCATCGAAAGCGGGATCTCGACGATGTCCTCGCCCTTGTAGGTCACCACCGGAAACGTCCACCGGAGATTGATGTTGAGCTGGCGCTCGTCCGTCGTGACCACGACGTTGCGGTCCTGGATTCGCACGCCCGACTCAGCCGCGCTCTTGATGATGTAGTCGCGAACGGGGGCCGCGGCCGCCCGGCCGCGCTCCGTCACGGCGTCATCGACGATGCTCGCCATCGCGAAGTAGGACCAGATCGCCATCACACCGCAGTAGAACCCGTAGAAGAACGCGATGAAGAGGAGGGCGAGGACGACTGCCTTCACTCGATATACACCCAGATCTTTGCGGCGGCGGGCAGGCCAAGTGCGATGCGCTGGCCGTTGCTGGCGGCGGTGATGGTGCCGGCCCACGGCGCCACCTCGACGATCGTGAGCCGTCGCCCGGGCCGCACGTCGTTGCGCCAGAGGTGCTCGAGAAGCTTCTTGTCGGCCTCGGCTTCCTCGGTGATGCGCTCCACCACGACGGTGACGCCCTCCTTCGCCTGGGCGAGCGGGAACGGCTCCACCTTGCGCGGCTTGGCCATGCCGGGAATGGGGTTGCCGTGCGGGCACGTGCTGGGCATGCCCAGCATCTCGGCCAGCCGCTCTTCGACTCGCGGGGACAGCGCGTGCTCGAGGCGATGCGCTTCTTCGTGCGCGTCCGTCCAGTTCAGCCCGAGGGAATCCGTGAGCCAGCGCTCGAGCAGTCGGTGGCGTCGGGCCATGACCTCGGCGATCTCGCGCCCCTTCGGCGTGAGGATGAGCGCTTTGCCGGGGCCGACCTTGACGTAGCCACCACGCGACAGGCGCTGGATCGATTCCGTCACCGCCGGCGCCGAGATTCCCATGTGCTTGGCGAGGCGCGCGCCGATCACGGGCTTACCGCTGGAGGCCAGATCGTAGATGGCGGCCAGGTAATCCTGGACCGAGGCCGTCGTCGAGTTGTTGGGGGCGGTGTTCGCTCGCGTGGTCGTCTTCGCCATGTGGAGCGAGTATAGCGTGCCGCTACCCGTCGGTCATCACGAGCCGTTCTCCTGGCCTGACAGGCACTCCCAACTGCTGACCCCGAGCAGCACCAGATTGCCGGCGCCCTGGGCGATCCACGAGCCGAGCGCGATCCAGGCGCACGAGGCCGCCCCGTAGCGCACCAGCCAGGGCGACATGAGATCACCGACGGTACCGACGAACGCCACCGTCAGCACGACCATCTTGAGCGTCTCCGGCGCCGACGTCGACACGAAGAGATGCGCGAGGATCAGAAAGACGATGGCCATCACGAACGCGTGGGCGTGGGTGACCTCGAGGAGTTGCGCGGCCGTCTTCGGAAAGACCATGACGTCGCCGCTCTCGCTCCCGCGATAGAACGTGGCGATCGCCGCCGGCGTCACGCCGATCCGTCCGATCTCGAACCCGAACTGCGTCGCGAATCCGATGGCGGTCAGCACCAGGAAGCCGGCGTAGACGAGGCGCAGGCGCCGTGGCGCACGCTTGAGTGAAAATCCTCCCTTCCCGAACTCTCGCATCGGCCGGTCAGTCGAGCCGATGTAACGGGAACCGCGGCGTCGTGAAGACGCCAGCACGGTCGACCCAGCAGGCGTCGAGGTTCAGACGCGCCGCCAGCGTGGCGACCGAGGAGCGTCCGAGAACGAGGAGCGCCGTGGACGCCGCCTCCGCGACCGCCGCCGAGCGGGCGAGGACGGTGACCTGAGCCATCACGCGCACCGGGCGACCCGTCCGTGGATCGAGGACGTGGCCGACACGGCGCGATCCCGCCTTGAGCGTTTGGCCGAACGTGGCCGACGTCGAGCAGGCCCGGCCCTCGAGCGGGAATTCACCGACGACACCGCGGGCCGGGTGACGAAGCACGACCGTCCACCGGCCGCCCGGAGGACGGCCGATGGCGAGCAGGCTCGACTCCCCGAAGTTCAGCATGGCCGACCCGCACCGCTCGCGTCGCAGTCGAGCCGCGATGCGATCGAGCGCGAGACCTTTTCCGAGCCCCCCGAGGTCGATGGCCATGCCCGCGCGTTCGAGGCTCACGCGCGAACCGGCGATGGTGATCCTCCGGCAGCCGACCAGACCAAGCGTCGCGCGGAGCCGTCGCGCGCTTGGCATTCGTCCCCGCGCCGACGCTCGACGCCACGCCTCGAACACCGGCGTGATCGTCGGATCGAAGGCGCCGTCGGTCGCGATCGAGAGCCTCCGCGCGAGCGCGAGAACCCTGGCCAGCTCGGCAGAGACGATGCCTTCCGGATCGCCGGCCCGCGCGTTCAACCGGCTGACGCCGGCATCGGGTCGATGCCGGCTCATGACGTCTTCACAGACGCCCGCGGTCTCGAAAATCGTCGCGACGTGACGCGCGTGCACGTCGGACTCGCCGACCGACAGGGTGGCGGCGAGCAGCGTCCCCATACGCGGCCGAACGTACGTCCGAGTGGACGCGGCGGTCACGCGAGGGTGCCCGCGACCTTCAGCACGGCGATCGCCTTCCGGGCCGCGCGCCCGGTGGCCTCCACCGACAACGTCGCTCCCGAGATGTTACGAACGTCCCGGTACGGCACGAGCGGATCGGCGAGCGTCTTGCGCGCATACTGCTTCAGAAAGCGGCGCTCCCGGACTTCCCCCCCGTAGGCCTCGCGGTAGGCAAGCACGGCGAGATCGTGCACGGCTCCCGCTGGCGTGATGCCGACGGCAAACGTGATCGGTCGATGTTTGCCGATCTCCTCGACGACCACGACGTAGCCGGTGACCGCTTGATCACACGTGACCGTGAAGATGCGGTACGCCGGCTCCCACAGGCTCGGGGGACGTCCGAGAAGATCGCGAATCTTGTGCTGCATGACCGGTGTGGCGACTTCGGTCCGCTCGGTGACCGACGTCGCCTCGGGAAACAGGTGCCGAGGCGCCTCCTCGGGCTTCAGAAAGACCCCTTCCTGCGCCGCGAGGCCGGCCGGTCCGAGCACCAGCCAGGCACCCGCCGCGCCGCCCAGGAACCGACGCCGAGAGATCATGCTAAAAGCCAAAGGCCACGCCGAACAGGAACGCGTTCGCGGTGTCCTCGGTACGCTGGCCGGGCAGGAAGTTCGTGACGGCAGCCAGGCTCTTGTTCTTGTTGGTCCACGTGCGCTCGAACGCGAGCTGGAAGACGACGAGCGGCACCGGGCGATAGGCCAGGCCGAGCGTGGCGCGGTCCACGAAGCGATTCTCCTGGGTGAGCTTCGTGAGCTCGCCGCCGGTGAAGTCCGCTTGTTGAACGAGCCCGTCCAACCAGACCTGTTCCATCCGGGTCGTGACTATGAGCTGAGGGTTGTCGAACTTCCAGCCAAAGATCGAGTTCCGCAGAAAGTCGGGAAAGAAGCGGTACCGGAGGTCCAGCCAATACCCCTGCTTGGTCGAGGCCAGACCGGCCAGCTCGAAGTCGACCACCGTGTTCAGGGGCGCCGTGCCGGCCTCGAGCTGGCGCTCGAGGACGGCGTTGGCAAATCCTCGGGCGACCCGTGTGATCCCGTTGTACTCCGTCACGATGTACTCGCCCTCGACCTCGAACGGCCCGAAGGTCGCCTTGCCATCGACACCGACGCCCCAGAGCGCCTCCGAAGGCAGGAAGTCCGGCGTGTAGCGGCCGTAGTACACGGAGGTGGCGATCTCGGTCTCGAGGGTGGGGCTCCAGGCCAGCCGGAAGGCTCCAGCCTTGTCACGCTTGAAGTCGAGGTTTGCGGTGCCTCGCCGTGGCTGGATCTCGACCTCCGTCTCCAGCTCCCCGCTCGACCGGGCGACGGTCTCGAGCGTGGAGTCGAGCGTCACGCCGTTCATGACATACACCTGGTAGCTGAACTTGCCGAAGCGCTGGGTAGGGATGTCACCCTGGAAGCCCATCCCGACCTCGGACCAGGCGGACTTGACGGGGAGCACGGGCACGCCGCGGTCGACCAGTGAGCGGCGCGGCAGGTCCCAGCGGTTGTCGTCGTGGTTGATGTTGAAGCGTCCGAGCGGCACCAGCATCATGCCGGCCCGGAAGCGCAGCCAGTCGGCCAGGGCGAACTGCATCCAGGCCTGCTCGAGCGAGACCTCGGACTTGTCGCTGCCCTCGATCGATTGCGAGAAGCCGCGCACGCCCCCCTCGACGGGCTGGCGTCGCTCGACCTCCAGCTCGGTCAAGCGCTCGAACTCGATCTCGACGACACTGCGCAGGCGCTCGGCGATGGTCGCGTCTCCGGTGAGCACGAAGCGGCGGAACGTGAACGTGTCGCTGAACTTGTTGAGGTCGTTCGCCTCGAACCGCGTCGAGCCGTAGCCCCCGAGCTTGAAATCGCTGAGCCAGGACGGGCGCGATACCAGCGGCGGGGCTGCCGGGACGGTGGTCACCTGCGCCACCGGCTGAACCGCAGCCGGGAGCGGCGGGGGGGCCTGAGTCACCGGGGCCTGGGTCTTACTCTGCTCCAGCTGTTTCTTGAGATCGTTCACCTGCTCTTGCAGCGCCTTCAGCTTTTGCTCGATCTCCTCGGCTGATGCCGCCCAGGCCCGACCGGGCCAGGACACCGCCTGCGTCACGACGAGGAACACCACCAGAACGCTCGACCAGCCTCGTGATGCCATGGGCACCTCCGCACCGCTAGTGTCGCAAGCGGGTGTGAGGTGATCTTAATGTTAAAAACATGTCAAGCTTAAATGTAGATGCTCAGGTCACCTATCGGCCGGCGCCCCCCGACGTGCTATCCTCCCGCCATGGATCGGGCGGACGCCGCCGGGCGTCTGGCGGAGCTGCGCGAGGCGATCCGCCACCACGATTACGCCTACTACGTCGAGGCGCGGCCGGAAGTCGCGGACAGCGAGTACGACGCGCTCCGGCGCGAGCTCTCCGACCTCGAGGCGGCGTTCCCCGAGCTCATCACCCCTGACAGCCCCACCCAGCGCGTCGCCGGCCAGCCAGTGGACACGTTCCGGCCCGTCGAGCACAAAGTGGCGATGCTCTCGCTCGACAACGCGACGACGCCCGAGGACCTTCGCGAGTTCGAGGCGCGCCTGAACCGGGCACTGCCCGGGACGGGCTTCCGCTACGTGTGCGAGCCGAAGATCGACGGCCTGGGTGTCGCCCTGCTCTACCAGGACGGCCGCTTCGTGCGGGGCGCCACCCGCGGGGACGGCCGCGTCGGCGAGGAGATCACACAGAACCTCCGGACGATCCGAAGCCTCCCGATGACGTTGCGCGGCCGTCTCGCCACGATCGGTGAGGTCGAAGTCCGCGGCGAGGTCTTCATGCCGCGCGCCGAGTTCGAGAAGCTCAACCGGAGCCTCGAAGACGCCGGCGACACGACGTTCGCCAACCCCCGCAACGCGGCGGCAGGCGCCGTGCGCCAGAAGGACCCGGCCACGACGGCCCGCCGGCCGCTCGACATCTTCCTCTACCACGTGAGCGAAGCCCGCGAGCTCGGCTTCACGACGTACGCAGAGACGCTGGAGGCGCTGCGCGCGGCCGGCTTCAAGGTCAATCCCCGGACGGAGCCGTGCCCCACGCTCGACGCCGTCGTCACGTACTGTGAGCGGCTGGAAGCCGAGCGCGACGGGCTCGGCTACGACGCCGACGGCGCCGTCATCAAGGTCGACTCGCTGGAGCAGCAATGGCGGCTCGGCTCGACCACGCATCATCCCCGCTGGGCCCTGGCCTTCAAGTTCGCCGCGCGTCAGGCGACGACGGTCGTGCAATCGATCGACGTCCACGTGGGCAAAACGGGGACGCTGACGCCGGTGGCCAAGCTGGAGCCGGTGGAGCTGGCCGGCGTCACCATCCGCAACGTCAGCCTCCACAACGAGGACGAGATTCGGCGCAAGGACATCCGGGTCGGCGATACGGTGCTGATCGAGCGCGCCGGGGACGTCATCCCCTACGTTGTCCAGGTCATCGCGGGCAAGCGCCCGCCCGACAGCAAGGCGTTCGAGTTCCCCCGCGAATGCCCGTCGTGCAAGCACGAGGTGATCCGGATCCCCGGCGAGGCGTACTGGCGGTGCCCGAACAGCGCGTGTCCGGCTCAGCTGAAGGAACGGCTCCGGCACTTCGGGTCGCGGCGGGCGATGGACATCGAGCATCTGGGCGAGGCGGTCATCGAGCAGCTCGTCGAGCGCCGGCTGGTGGGAAGCTTCGCCGACCTCTACCGGCTCACCGTCGGCGATCTCGTGGAGCTCGAGCGCCTGGCCGACAAATCGGCGCATAATCTCGTCACGGCGATCGAGGGCTCCAAGACCCGGGGCCTCGCCCCGCTCTTGAATGCGCTCGGCATTCGCATGGTGGGCGAGCGGGTCGCCGGAGTCCTGGCAAGCCACTTCGGGAGCATGTCGAGAGTCCAGGAGGTATCCGTGGCCGAGCTGACCGAGATTCGCGGCATCGGTGAGGAGATCGCCGAGTCCGTGCGGAAGTTCTTCGACGACGAGAGCAACGCCGAGGTGATCCGGCGGCTGGGCGTTGCCGGCGTCGCAATGTCGCAGCCGGGTTTCCAGGCTGACGCGCCACGGCCGCTGGCCGGTCAGACGTTCGTGCTCACCGGCACGCTCCAGTCACTCACCCGAGACGCCGCGCGCGAGCGAATCGAGCGCCTCGGCGGCCGCGTCACGAGCTCGGTGTCGAAGAAGACCAGCTACGTCGTGGTCGGCGAAGCGGCCGGGAGCAAAGCGGACGATGCTCGCCGGCTCGGCGTGACGATCCTCGACGAGGCCACGCTGCTCGAGCTGCTCCAGCGCCGATGAGAACGCTCCGGTTCGCGCTCGTCGCGCTGCTGCTATCAGGCTGCATCGGCTTCAGGACCGACTCGCCCGCCCCGGTGGATCAGAGCACGTCGGGGACGTGGACGGCGCTGGCTCCATTGCCCGCGCCGCGTCAGGAAATCGCGGTGGCGGCGCTCGAGGGCCGTGTGTTCGCGATCGGCGGCTTCAATGACAGCGGTGAGCCGGTGGCCAGCGTCGACGTCTACGATCCGGCGGCGAACGAGTGGCAATCGCGGGCCCCGCTTCCCGTCGCGACCCATCACGCGGCGGCCGCCGTGGCCGCCGGCCGGCTCTACGTCATCGGCGGCTACACCGGCGGTCGCCTGCGCTGGGCGACCAGCTCGACCGTCTACGAGTACGATCCCGCGCGGGACGCCTGGGCCACGCGCGCGCCGATGCCGACGCCGCGCGGTGGCCTGGCCGCGGCCGGGGTCGGCAATCGCATCCACGCGCTGGGCGGCACCAGCGATGGCGTCACGAACGCCCACGAAGTCTACGATGCGGTGGCCAACCGCTGGTCGTCCGCCAACCCGTTGCCGACGGCCCGCGATCATCTCGCCGCGGTGGCGTTCCGGGGCCAGATCTGGGTCCTGGGCGGACGCGAATCGTTCATCGGCACGCAGTTCGCCAATGTGGAGGTCTACGATCCCGCCACCGATAGCTGGCGGGTGGCGCCGCCGCTGCCGTCGGCGCGCGGGGGCCTGGCCGCCGCCGCGCTGCCCGATCGCATCCTGGTCTTCGGGGGCGAGGCGCCCTTGCGCATCTTTAGCGCCACCGAAATGTATGAGGCCGTCACGAATCGCTGGATCTCGAAGACGCCGATGCCGACACCTCGCCACGGCATCGGCGCCGCCGTCGTCGACGGGCGCATCATCATTCCGGGCGGTGGACGTCAGCCCGGCCTGGCCGCCACGCACGTGAACGAGGCGTACGTGCCGTGAAGCCGCGTGGAGGCGTCGCGCTCCTGCTCGTCCTGGTCATCGCAACCTCGGCGTCGGCGCAGATGTCGCGGGATGCTGCGTTGCAGGCCCTCGGTCAGGGGGATCCCGAGGCACGCCGCCAGGCCGTCACCGCGCTGGGCGCGATGGGCACGTTCGACGACGTGCCGAAGTTAGCCGCGGCGCTGCGTGACTCCGACCCTCTCGTGCGGCGACTCACCGAGCGCGCGCTGTGGGAGGTGTGGAGCCGCTCCGGCGACCGTGACATCGATCGACTCTTCGCGGTCGGCGTCGAGCAGATGAACGACCAGCAAGGCGCCGCCGCCGTCCAGACCTTCAGCGAGATCATTCGCCGCAAGCCCGAGTTCGCCGAGGGCTGGAACAAGCGCGCCACCGTCTATTACGTGCTCGGCGAGTACGCCAAGTCGCTGGCCGACTGCGACGAGGTCATGAAGCGCAATCCCTACCACTTCGGCGCGCTGAGCGGCTACGGCATGATCTACATGGAGCTGAACGAGCCGGCGCGCGCCCTGACCTATTTCGAGCGCGCGCTGGCCGTCAACCCCAACCTCGAGTCGGTGGCGGAGGCCGTCCAGATGCTGCGCCGGCTGCTCATCCAGCAGCGCCGTGACGCCGTCTGAGATGAGCCGGGTCGTCCGCGACCCCGGCTCGTCCTCGTCCTGACTCTCGAACCCAACGGGCGTCTCCGGACGCCATCACCAGGAGGTCGACGTGATCGACGCGCTCCGGAAGATCTCGAGTCCGAGCATCGCCAACGCCATCGAGACGTTCAACGTGCGGCCTCGCAACCAGGGCTTCATGTCGTCCGAGATCCGCTGTCTCTTCCCGGAATTGGGGCCTCTGGTCGGCCACGCCGTCACCGCGGTCATCCGGGCCGAGCCGCAGCCGCTCGAGGGCCATCGCTCGAGCACGTTCGGGTGGTGGGACTACGTGCTCTCGATCCCGGCCCCGCGGGTGATCGTCGTCCACGACCTCGACGAGCCGCGCGGCCAGGGCGCCCAGTGGGGCGAGGTCCAGGCCAACATCCACAAGGCGCTCGGCGCCGTCGGCACCATCACCGACGGCTCGGTCCGTGACCTCGACGAAGTGCGGGCCCTCGGATTCCAGTTCGCCGCGGCCCACGTCTCGGTCTCACACGCCTACGTCCACATGGTTGATTTCGGGCTGCCCGTGAAGCTCGGCGGCCTCTGGGTGAAGCCGGGCGACCTGATCCACTGTGATCAGCACGGCGCCGTGACCATCCCGCCCGATCTCGTGCCGAAGGTCGCGGACGCCGTGCGGCGCGTCGAGGCCGACGAGCGGAAGATCATCGAGGTGTGCCAGTCACGCGAATTCTCGGCCGACAAGCTGAAGGAGCTCTACAAGCAGATCCGTCCCGGCACCTACTGAACCGCGGCCGTCACGGTCGGCCGTATCCGGTGTTGATACACTGAGCGCATGGAAATTCGCCACGCACTGTCATCGGATCTCAATGCCGTGATGGACGTGGCGACGACGGTCCTGGGCCCTCAACGGGCGGGCCCGATGATCCGCTCGCACGTCGAGCGCCACCACCTGCTGGTCGCCAACGAGGGCGACGAGGTGGTCGGCGTCGTGGCGTACCGCACCGACTGGTTCCAGTGCACGATGGTGTCACTGGTCTGCGTGACCGAGCGCTACCGCCGGCGCGGCGTCGCGCGGGCGCTCGTCAAGGCGGTGGAGCAGATGTCGCCCAGCCCGCGCCTCTACGCCTCGGTCGAGGAGACGAACGCCGTGGCCATCCGCATGCTCTCCGCCCTCGGCTTTGCCCCGTCGGGCCACATCGACAACCTGCCCCAGGGCTATCGCGAGCTGCTGTTCTACAAGCGCCTGCACCCGTAGTCCGGGTTTCGCGCGACGTCCCGTGGTCGGAGAAGTTTACGCCTCTGGAAGTTTACGCCTCGGGTGGTCGGAAGAACTTACGTCTCTGACGGTCGCGACGCCTTCCGGTGCGCGAACGCCCGTCAAACCGCGGCTCTGCGCATGCGGTAAGCCTTTTGCAATATATCGCCTCGGGGGCACGGCAATGGGGCGATTCAAGACAACACACGAGATTCGACGGCTGATCGTGGCCGTCATGTTCGCTGTCACGGTGACGGCACCGCACGCTGTCCACGCTGGACCGTGGGTGCTGTGGGTGCACACCTTCGATCCGCTCACTTTCCCAACCGGACAATGGCAGGTCGTCGAAGAACACGAGCGGCTGACCGATTGCCGCGAGGGCGTCTCGGCCAACGCGCAAGCCAAGCGCGAGAGCTACCTCAGCGTCCGGGGGAGCGCGGCCTACGACGTCGTCAGAAACGGCACGCCGTGGGATCCCAAGCGCCCCTCGCTGACCGCCGAACAAGCCCGTGACGAAGCGCGTCGGGACACCGACGCACGGATCACGGTGCGCGACGGCTATGTCGAGATGAAGCTGAAGGCAGGGAAACGGCTGGTTTTCGACTATGTCTGTCTCCCCGACACGGTGAAAGCCCAGTAACACAACCCGTCCGCCTCACCACGAGCAGCGCCCCCCGGCCGCCCGCCGCGGATCGTCGCAACCAGTCGTGAGAAAATTGCTTCGAATGACTGGAGCACCTGCTCGCCGGGTGACGACGCCCCGAGCTTCCCGACGAGCGACCGGAGGATCCCGTGACACCGAAAGACGACCTGCTGACTCAAGCCGCCCGGGACTACAAGGCCTTCCATGACACGCTCCGCGGGCTCAACGAAGAGCACATGACGGAGGTCTGGCTGGGCACGTGGAGCGTCAAGGACATCGTCGCCCACATGGCGGGATGGCACCGTGAGATGGCGCCGGCGCTGGAGCGCCTGGCCCGGGGCGAGAAGCCGATCCCCGAGGGTGTCAGTTACGACGACATCGATGAGTGGAACGCGCGGTTCACGGCGGCGGCCAAGGACACCAGCGTGGCGGACGTGCTGCTCGAGTTCGACAAATCGCACGAGGAGTTCATGCTGGCCGCCGACCGCGTGGCGCCCGAGCGCTGGCAACCCGGCAAGACGACATGGAAGATCGTGGACAACAATTCGGCCCACCACTACCGCGAGCACGCCGAGCAGATCCTGGCCTGGCGCACCGAGCGCGGGATCTGAGGCCAGCGCGGATCAGGGCTTCAGCGCGGCGACGGTGGCTTCGACCAGCTCGTTGGGCGTGAAGGGCTTGAAGAGCAGGCCATTGACGCGGACCTCGGTCGCCTCGGCAACAACCTCGGCGGTGCCGTGGCCAGTGATCATCACCACGCGCTGCTCGGGCCGAGCGGCGCGAACCCGTCGGACCACCTCGACGCCGTTGAGGCCGGGCATCTTGTAGTCCACCACGAGGAGATCGGCCGGCGAGGCGAGCAGTCGCGCCACCGCGTCCTCGCCGCGCGTGAAACCCTCCACCGTGTGGCCCTGCAGCTCCAGCACCTTCATGCAAAGCTGCATGATCGGTTTTTCGTCGTCCACGATCACGACGTTCACGCGGAAGGTCAGCGGCTGGCGCCGCGGCGCTCGTCACGCCGCAGCTTGTACTCGACGGAATCCACCAGCGCCTGCCACGAGGCCTCGATGATGTTGTCGGCGACGCCTACGGTGCCCCACGTCTCCTCACCGTCACCCGAGGTGACGAGGACCCGCGTTTTGGCGCCGGTGCCCTTGGATTCATCGAGGATGCGAACCTTGTAGTCCAACAGCTGCATCGTCTTGAGGCTCGGGTAGAACTCCTCGAGCGCCTTGCGAAGCGCGTGGTCGAGCGCGTTGACGGGGCCGTTGCCGGACGCCGCGGTGTGCTCGAGGATCCCCTTGACCCGGACGCGCACGGTCGCCTCCGCCACCGGAGCGTCGGCGTGCTGCTCCTCGACGATGACGCGGTAGGCGTCGAGCTCGAAGTACGGCCGGTGACGGCCGAGCGCGCGCTCCATGAGCAGCTCGAACGACGCCTCGGCGCCCTCGAACTGGAAGCCCTGATCCTCGAGCGACTTCAGCTCGTCCAGGATGCGCCGCGAGTCGGGCGTGGCCTGGTCGAGGTCGATCCCATACTCGCGCGCCTTCCAGACGATGTTGGACTTGCCCGAGAGCTCGGACACGAGCACACGCCGGTGGTTGCCGACGGCTTGAGGATCGATGTGCTCGTAGGTCTCCGGATGCTTCAGCACCGCCGACACGTGCATGCCCCCCTTGTGGGCAAAGGCCGAATCGCCCACGTAGGGCTGGGACGTCCACGGCTTGCGGTTGGCCAGCTCCGAGACGAAGCGTGAGACGTCGCGCAGCTCGCGGAGGTGCGCCTCCGGGATGCAATCGACGCCCATCTTCAGCACGAGGCTCGGAATGATCGAGACCAGGTTGGCGTTGCCGCAGCGCTCGCCGAACCCGTTGATCGTGCCTTGCACCTGCTCCACACCCTCGCTGACGGCGGCCAGCGAGTTGGCCACCGCGCACTCGGCGTCGTTGTGGACGTGGATGCCGAGACGGGCCGGAACCTCGCGCTTCACCACCTGGAGAATCGCGACCAGGTCGTGGGGCAGCGTGCCGCCGTTGGTGTCGCAGAGCACGACCCAATGCGCCCCCGCGCCGGCCGCGGCCTTCAGCGTAGCCAGCGCGTACTCGCGATTGGCCCGGAAGCCGTCGAAGAAGTGCTCGGCGTCGTACATCACCTCGTCCATCTTCGGGCGGAGATAGGCGATGGTGTCGCCGATCATGGCCAGGTTCTCGGGCAGCGTCGTCTCGAGCGCATGCGTCACGTGGAAGTCCCACGACTTGCCGACGATCGTCGCCACCGGTGCGCCGGCCTCGATCAGGGCCTGCATGTTGGCGTCGCCGGCGGCGCTGACACCGGCGCGACGGGTCATGGAAAACGCGCAGAGCTTGGCGTGCTTCAGCGAGACGTCGTGCATGCGGCGGAAGAAGCGGAGGTCCTTCGGATTCGAGCCCGGCCAGCCGCCCTCGATGTAGTGGATGCCGATGGCATCGAAGCGCGCGGAAAGACGGACCTTGTCTTCCATCGAAAACGACACGCCTTCGCCCTGGGTGCCGTCGCGCAGTGTCGTGTCGTAAATCTTGATGGCTCGCCGCATTCCGACATCATGCGGTAGGGGGCCGAACACGTCAAGGCGCGCGCGCGGGGCCTGGTGTAGCCTGGAGGTAGAGCGCCGCATGGGAGGCCCTGTGCGGGGAATCGTGGTCGTCGGTATCGCGTTGATCGTCCTCGGTGTCGTGGCCCTGGCCTGGCAGGGCATCACCTACACGTCCAAGGAGAAGGTCGTCGACGTCGGGCCGCTCAAGGTGGAAGCGGAACGACAGAAGACGATCCCGGTCTCGCCCGTCGTCGGGGGCGTCGCCGTCGCCGCGGGTCTCGTGCTGGTCGTCGTGGGCGCCCGGCGCTCCTGACCACTCCGCCGTCGAAGTCCCGAGGGCTCGCGGGGCGCCTGATCGTCAGACGACGCCGTCGCGGCGCAAGCGGGCGACGGCGGCCGCCTTGAGACCGAGCACGCCACGGAGGACGGCCGCCGTGTGCTGACCGAGCAGCGGTGGCGCCGTCGCGGCCTTTCCCGGTGTCGTGTGGAGCCGGATGGGCACGCCCATGACCGTGACGTGGCCGGCTTTCGGATGACGCAGGCGCACCACCATTCCGCGCGATTTCAGGTGATCGCTCTCGCACACCTCGGCGACCGTCTTGATGCGCCCGGCCGGGACACCGGCCGCTTCCAGGCGCTTGAGCCACTCGTCGGCTCCGCGCGCGCCGAAGATCTCGTTCAGTAACGGGACCAGCGTGGCGCGGTGCTCCACGCGTTTGGCCTCGGTGTCGAACCGCGGATCGGCCGCCAGGTCGGGGCGCTCCAGGGCCGCACAGCACTGCTTCCACAGCGAGTTGTTGGCGACGCCGAGCGTGAGGTAGGCGTCGGACGCCTTGAAGACCTCGTAGGGCACGATCGACGGATGCTGATTGCCCCGGCGGCTCGGCTTGCCGCCGGTGTTGAAGTACGTCCCCGCCTGGTACGTCAGGAGCGAGGCCATGACGTCGAGCATGCCGATCTCGACCTTCTGGCCGCGCCTGGTCCGCACGCGCGCGAGCAACGCCAGCACGATGCCGTGAGCGGCGGACATGCCGGCGACGAGATCGCCGATCGAGTTCCCGACTTTCACCGGCGGGCCATCGGGAAAGCCGGTGATGTCCATGATGCCGCCCTCGCCCTGCACGATGAGGTCGTAGCCGGCGCGATGCGCTTCGGGCCCCGACTCGCCGAAGCCCGAGATCGAGCAGTACACGAGGCGCGGATTGAGGCGGCTCAGTGCCTTGAAGCCCACGCCGAGCCGTTCCATCGTGCCGGGGCGGAAGTTCTCGACGACGACGTCGCTCTTGCGCGCGAGGCTCCGCAGAATGTCCAGGCCCTCGCGGGCCTTGAGGTTGAGCGTGACGCTCCTCTTGCCGCGGTTGACCGACATGAAGTACGTGGCCTCGCCCGCCACGAACGGCGGCCATTTCCGCGTGTCGTCGCCCTTGCCCGGCTCCTCGATCTTGACGACCTCGGCGCCCATGTCGGCCAGCATCATCGTGCAGAACGGTCCAGCGAGGACGCGTGTGAGATCGAGCACCCGGACGCCGTCGAGCGGCTTAGTTCGAGCCACCTTCGCCTCCCTTGAAGAGCCGGCGCACCACGCTGCGGGTCATCGCGTTGACGCGATCGCCGGCGCGGCCGGCGCGGCCCCAGAACAGACGCGCGCGGTCGAGCGTGTTCAGGCTGGAGAAGTAATAGACGTTGTCCACCGCCTCGATGGCGACGAGTGAGCCGATGCGCACCCGCGGCGTCTGCGCGCCGTGGCAGACGAAGCGGGCGCCGCCCTGGAGCTGGACGAGAGCGATGTGGAGCGGCGAGCGGAATCCCTCGGGAGCCGAGTGCAGCGTCGTGTACGACACGATCTCGCCGACCCCGGGCACCGTCGTCGGAGTCATCCGCGCCGGATGGTGCGGACAGTAGGTCGCCGGCGGCGCGACGATCAGTCCGCAGCGCGAGCAACGCGAGGCCGGGATGCGCTCGATCATTGTATCGAAGGGTTGGAGAACGGATCGGGCCGTAGGTGGCGTGGTCGAGGTGCGGGGTGGCGGCGTAACTCTCTCCGATTGATCGAGTGTTGCCAAGCACAGCGGGCGCGCTCGCGATCTGGCGAGTGTGCGGGGTGGCGGCGTACGACTTCCCGATTGATTGAATTTCCCGTGTCGCTTCGCGCAGGTTCCTGAATGATTGAGTGTGCGCAGTGGTGGCGTGTCATCGCGAAGCTTCGAGCAGGGTGACCCAGTTGTTGGTGGCCAGGCCTCCGATGGAGTGGGCGAGGCCGATCCGTGCACTGAGCTGACGGCCTTCGGCGCGACCAGAAAGCTGCCACACGCACTCCACGATCTGCGCGAGTCCGGTGGCGGCGAGCGGATGGCCCCGCGCTTTGAGGCCGCCCGAGGGATTGATCGGCAACCGGCCGTCGAGGGCCGTCTCGCCGTTCAGCGTGATCGCGCCGGACTTGCCCGGCGGCACCAGGCCGATGTCCTCCAGCGCGATCAGCTCGAACGGCGCGAACGCGTCGTGGAGCTCGGCGAAGTCCACGCGGGCCGGGCCGAATCCCGCCATCGTGAAGGCGGCCCGCGCGGCCGTCTGGGTAGCTCGAAACGACGTCAGCTCGTGACGGTGACGTAGCGCCAGCGTGTCGGTGCCCTGCCCGACACCGGCGACACGGACGGGGCCGCGCGTGCTGGTGAGCACGACCGCGGCCGCACCATCGGAGATCGGACAGCAGTGCAGCAACCGGAGCGGGTCGGAGACCATGCGGCTCGCCATCACCTCGTCCATGGTCACCAGCGACGGGAAGTGCGCGAGAGGATTGCGGGCGGCGTGGGCGTGGTTCTTCACGGCGACGGCGGCGATCTCACGCTCGCCGACCCCGTGACGCGCCATGAGCGCGCGCGTGATGAGCGCGGCCAGCGCCGGCATCGTGGCGCCGTACGACCGCTCGTAGGGATCGATGGAGCGCCCGATCAGCTCGGAGACCCGCGGCGTGGCGACGTGGGTCATCTTCTCGCCGCCGACCACGAGCACGGTCGAGCACAGCCCGCTCGCCACCTGGGCGAAGCCCGCGTAGAACGCGGCCGCCCCCGACGACGTGGCCGTCTCGACGCGAAGCGTGGGAACGTCGGCGAATCCCATGTGGCTGGCGACGTTGGAGGCGAAGTTGCCGTCGCCCACGAATTCCTCGGGATTCATCGCCGCGACCACGATGGCCTGCGGGCGCTCGAGGCCGGCCATGGCGAGCGCCGCCAGGGCGGCCTCGGCCATCAGCTCGGCCAACGGCTCGCCGCGTCGGCCGATACGCGTCATACCGGCGCCACAGACCCAGACGTCCTGCATCGACGCTTATTGTAGCGGGCGGCGCGACGGCGCACGGGCGCCGCCCGCGATCAGCGAGGACGAGCGGGCATCAGCGCAGGTTCGACACCGCTCCGGCGTCGCGGTGGTGGCGGCGGCGCCGCGACACCGAGCTCGCGGATGAGGCGGAGCAGATAGGTCCGTTGTAGCCCGAGGACGCGCGCGGTGTGCGTGCGGTTGCCACGCATCTGATGCAGCGTCGCCTCGATGAGCCGCCGTTTGAAGTCGGACACGGCGCCGTGATACCCCGGCGACAACGGCGGCGGAGCCGTAGAAGCGATGGCGGACGACAGTGGCAATCGCATGGCAGCCGGCAGGTACAACGCGCGTGCCACACTCCGTCAGCGCGATTTGCGCACGTTCTCCGAGCCGCTGCGCGCAAAAGTGCCCTGCCGGACGAGCACCCTGCCCTGTCGCATGGGCAAAGCAAAAGGGCCCGCGAACGGGCCCTTCGTGCGCAACGTGGCTGCCGGCCGCGGTCACTTCTTCGCCGGCTGGACTCCCGGATTGTCCTTGAAGAATTGCTTGTTCATGTCCGTGAACTTCTTCCACTGGTCGGGGACTTCGTCTTCCGCGAAGATCGCCTTCACCGGGCAGACGGGCTCGCATGCGCCACAGTCGATGCACTCGTCGGGGTGGATGAACAGCATGTCCGTCCCCTCGTAGATGCAGTCCACGGGGCACACTTCGACGCAGGCCTTGTCCTTGACGTTGATGCAGGGCTCAGCGATCACATACGGCATCGAAATCCCCCCATGTCGGTTGGCGACGTAGTGGTCAGACCAGAGAAACTTTTACCTGAGTTCCCGGGCACCTGTCAAGCAAACGGCGATCGGACCCGTGCACCGAGGCGGCTACTGTGTGCGCAGGCGTGGATCGAGCGCATCGCGCAGCGAATCGCCGAACAGGTTGAAGGCGAACACGGCCAGGCTGATGGCGAGGCCGGGGAAGATCGCCATCCAGGGCGCCTGCTCGGCGAACTGCACGGCGGCGCCGCGGAGCATCAGTCCCCACGCCGGCGTCGGCTCCGCGACGCCAAGGCCGAGGAAGGACAGCGACGCCTCCAGCAGGATGGCTTGGCCCAGGAAGGCCGTGAGCATGATCAGGTAGGGCGCCATCACGTTGGGCAGCATGTGCCGGAGGATGATGCGCCGGTGGCGAAAGCCGGCGGCACGAGCCGCGTCGACATAGGGCATCTCCCTGATGGCGAGCGCGCTCGAGCGCGCCACCAGCGAGGCGCGGGGGATCATCGGCACCGTGATGGCGAGGATCACGTTGGTGACGCCGGTGCCGAGGATCGAGACGACGGCCAGCGCGAGGATGATCAGCGGGAACGACAGGAAGATGTCCATCACGCGCTGGATCAGGAGATCGACCTTGCCGCCGAAGTAGGCGCTCGCCACGCCGATCACCGCACCGACCGTGGCGCCGAAGGACGCGCAGGCGAAGCCCACGATCATCGCCGTGCGCGATCCGAAGATGATGCGTGAGAGGACGTCACGGCCGAAGGCATCCGTGCCCAGCCAGTGCGCCATCGAGGGCCGCGCCAGCATCGCGCCGTAGTCGGTGGCGAGCGGGTCGTAGGCGGCGAAGACGTTGGCGCCGAGAGCCACGATGATGTTGAGGAGAACGATCGCGGCACCGATCGCGCCCAGCGGCCGCTTGCGGACGAAGTCCTTCGTCGCGGCCCACCAGCGCGCCCTGCGTCCAGCGACTTCGGGAATATCGGCGAACGTATCGGCCGGACGGATCGCCATGTCACACCACCGTCATTGAACTGGGCGCGGGCACCCGGGCTCGCGCCACGCCCGCGCCCCGTCGCGATCCCGGTTTGCGACCCTTCGTTCGCGTGATGTGAGCCGCGACGTCACGGAACGCAGTCCTCACCGGAGTCGAATCCGCGGATCGATCCAGGCATAGGCCAGGTCGACCATGAAGTTGACGAAGATGAAGACGAAGGCAACGAGCAGCACCAGCGCCTGCGTCAGCGTGTAGTCGCGATGGGCCACCGATTCCACGAACAACAGCCCGAGCCCGTTGAGGTTGAAGACCTGCTCGGTGACGACGAGCCCGCCCATCAGGAAGGCGAACTCGAGCGCGATGATGGTGAGCACGGGCAGCATCGCATTCTTCAGGGCGTGGCGGGACAGGATGAGTTGCTGCCAGAGGCCCTTGGCCCGCGCGGTACGGATGTAGTCCTCGCGCAGGACTTCCAGCATCGCCGACCGCGTCATCCGCGTGGCGACCGCCGAGTAGCGATAGCCGACGGCGAGGGCCGGCCAGATCAGCTGGGCCAGGTTCTGAATCGGGTTCTGCCAGAATGGCGTGTAGACCATCGGCGGCAGCCAGTGAAAGACGATCAGCAGTCCCAGGATGAACATGATACCGAGCCAGAACGAGGGAGTGGCCAGCCCGGCGATCGAGAAGATGCGCACGACGTAGTCGACCCACGTGTCCTGCTTGAGGGCCGCCAGCACGCCGAGGGGAATGGCGAGCAGCACGGCGATGAACGTGGCCATGATCGCGAGCTGGAGACTCAGCGCGAAGCGCAGGCGGACCTCTTCGAGGATCGACGCCCCCGTCCACATCGAGGTGCCGAAGTCGAAGCGGAGGATGCCCCCCATCCACGATGCGAACTGCTTCCACATCGGCTGGTCGAGGCCGAGTCGGGCCCGTTCCTTGTCGAGGCTCTCCTTCTGAGCGAAGGAGCTCTCCCCGGCGAAGCGCAGCTCGACGATGTCGCCGGGCACCACCCGCATGAGGAAGAACACCAGCACGGCCACGCTGAGGAGCGTGGGGATCATCAGCAGCACGCGCTTGACGATGTAACGGATCATGTGATTGTGAACAGCGCCGGCGTCATCACTCGCTCAGCCAGACGGTGTCGAGCTGCTGGTTCAGGTAGTGGCTCGGCGTGATCGTCCACCCGTGCACCCGGCTCGAGTGCGGCACGATCCGGTGCCACTGCAGCGTGTAGATGTAGTGGACCTCCTCGTCGAGGAGCCGCCGCTCGAACTCGCGGATGTACTTCTTGCGCTCTTCGGCGTCGGTGGCCCGTCCCTGCTTCTCGTAGAGCTCGTCGAGCGTGCGATCGACGTAGCGGCTGTAGTTCGACGGGCTGACGTCTTTGGACTCGAACTTGTAGAGGTCGAGATCGGGATCCACCGTGTAGCCACACTGGAAGTCGGCGGCCGCCTCGAAGTTCCCTCCCCGCAGCTCGGAGTAGTACTTCGCCGCCTCGATCACTTCCTGCCGCACATTGAGGCCGATCTGTCGCCACTGATCGATGAGCCAGACCCCCAGCGGCTCGTAGGGCATGGGGATGCCGCGGTTCTTGTAGACGAACGAGAAGCCGTCGGGGACCCCGGCCTCCTTGAGGAGGCGGCGCGCCTCGGCCCTCGCCTTGTTGATGTCGTGACCGTAGCCCGACAGTTTCTCCAGATCCGCAGCCGGCGTCGCGAACTTCGTCCCCGGCACCTGGACGCCGCCGACTTCCTTGACGATGGCGATCTTCGAGAGCGCCGTCGAGCCCTGATAGCGATCCAGGGCCAGCGTGAGCGCTTTGCGCACGCGCCGGTCGTCGAACGGCTTCTTCTCGTGGTTCAGAGCGACGAGGATCACGCAGTTCCACGCGCTCTCCTGCACCGTGATCTTCGGGCCGAGCGCGTTGACCAGCGTATCGCGCTCGACCGGTGAGAACCCCCGGAACTGGATCATGGCGCGCTCGCCACGGATCGCCGCCACCTGGGCGGCCGAATCGGTCATGAAGATGGCACGATAGCCGTCGAGGTAGGGCTTGCCCTTGTCCCAGTAGTTCGGGTTCTTCTTCCCCACCCAGTGGGAGCCCTTCACGTGCTCGACGAAGAGGAAGGGCCCCGTGCCCATCACGTTCTGCTCGTACCAGCGCATGTCCTTGGCCAGGATGTCGGCCTTGTAGATCCAGTTCCACGGCGAGGCGAGCGAGTTCAGGAACGAGGCCGACGGATACTTCAGCCGGAAGACGACCGTGTAGGGATCGGGCGCCTGGATGGCCTCGACGTCGACGTACTCGCCCTTCCGGTTGCTGGCCACGCCCGCCGGTGGATTGACGATCTTGTCGTAGCTGGCCTTGGCGTCCTTCGACGTGAACTCGCTGCCGTCGTGGAACTTCACGCCGTGCCGGAGCTTCAGGGTGTACGTGCGGCCGTCCTTCGAGATCGTCCACGACTCGGCCAGATCGGGCACGACCTTGGCGCCGGTCTTGTCGGTCGGATCCGTCCGCAGCAGCGTGTTGTAGTGCGGCGCGATCGGGTGGATCGTGCCGAACGTCTCCTCTCGATGGGCATCGTAGGACGGTGGGCTCGACGGCACCACGAACACGAGCTCGCCACCGTACCGGGGCTTCTCCTGGGCCGCCGCGGGCACCGCCGCCCCGATCAGGACCGCCGTTGCGAGGAGCAGGAACCGTCTCAGCATTGAGGTACTCCTGTTCCGTGAGGTTGCCTCATTCTACGCCAACAGGCACGCCGCCCAGTGACCGGGCCTGATCTCGCGCAGGTCGGGAATCACCGAGCGGCAGCGGTCGATCGCGATGGGGCAGCGCGGGTGGAACACGCACCCCGACGGGGGATTGAGAGGGCTCGGCACCTCGCCGCCCAGGACCACGCGCTCGCGGCGAGCCTCCAGCTCGGGGTCCGGGATCGGCACCGCCGCCAGCAGGGCCTTGGTGTACGGATGCAGCGGATCGTCGTAGAGCGCCTTGCGGTCGGCCAGCTCGACGATCTTGCCGAGGTACATCACGGCCACGCGGTCCGAGATGTGACGAACGACAGCAAGATCGTGGGCGATGAAGAGATAGGTCAGCCGATACTCGGCCTGGAGATCCTCGAGCAGGTTGATGATCTGGGCCTGGATCGAGACGTCGAGTGCCGACACCGGCTCGTCGCAGATGATCAGCGACGGTTCCATGGCGAGCGCGCGGGCGATGCCCACGCGCTGGCGCTGGCCGCCGCTCATCTCGTGCGGATAGCGGTGGGCGTGCTGCGGAAGGAGCCCGACGCGGCTCAAGAGCTCGCGCACCCGGGCCGGCCGACGGCCGGCGTCGGGGACGAGACCGTGGACGCCCAGCGGCTCGCCGATGATCTGTCCCACCGTCATGCGCGGGTTCAAGGAGCTGTAAGGATCCTGGAAGATCACCTGGATCTTGCGACGGACGGGCCTCAGCTCGGTCTCGTCCAGCGTCGTCAGATCGCGGCCCTCGAACATCACGCTCCCGCTCGTCGCCCGCTCGAGCTGCAGAATGCAACGGCCCGTCGTCGTCTTGCCGCAGCCCGACTCGCCCACCAGCCCGAGCGTCTCGCCGCGATGGAGCGCGAACGAGACGCCGTCGACCGCGCGCACGATGCCACGAGGACCGCCGAACATCCCGCCGCCAACGGTGAAGTGCTTGACGACGTTCCTGACCTCGAGAAGCGGAGCCGTCTCGGCGTTCATGTGCGGATAATTCGACTCCCGCCCGCGCCGGGCGCCGCCGGTGACTCCGCCGATGCTCGCCGTCCCCGCCCGCCGACGCGGTCGGCCTCCCAGCACGCGGCGACGTGACCTCCGTCACCGATCGAGCTCAGTGGGGGAACCTCGACCAGGCAGCGCTCCACTCGATACCCGCAGCGCGGCGCGAACGCACAACCGGGCGGCAGTCGCGTGAGATCGGGCGGTTGTCCCTCGATGGGCGCCAGGCGCTCGCGCCGCGGCTCGTCGAGGCGCGGGACGGAGGCCAGGAGCCCGAGCGTGTAGGGATGGCGCGGGTTCGTGTAGATGTCGCGCGCGGTCCCACGCTCGATGATCCGCCCGGCGTACATCACGTTCACCCGGTCGGCGTAGCGGGCGACGACTCCGAGGTTGTGCGTGATGATGAGCATCGCCACGCCGAGCCGGCGCGACAGGTCCTTCATCAGCTCGAGGATCTGCGCCTGGATCGTGACGTCGAGCGCGGTCGTCGGCTCGTCGGCCAGGATCAAGCCCGGATCGCAGGCGAGCGCCATCGCGATCATCATGCGCTGCCGCATCCCACCCGAGAACTGGTGGGGGTACTGGGCCAGCCGGCGCGCCGGGTCGGGAATCCCGACCATCGCCAGCAGTTCGGCGGCCCGGGTGCGCGCCGCCGCCGCCGTCATGCCCAGGTGGATCTCGAGGCCTTCGGTCAGCTGGCGGCCGATGGTGAGCACGGGGTTGAGCGAGGTCATCGGCTCCTGGAAGATCATGGCGATCTCGCGACCGCGCACGCGGCGCATCTCCTCCTCGCTCAGCTTCAGGAGATCGCGCCCCTTGAAGAGCATCGTCCCGTCCACGATCCGGCCGGCCGGCCCCTGCACGAGCCGCATGATCGAGAGCGCCGACACGCTCTTGCCGCACCCTGACTCGCCGACGAGCGCCACGGTCTCACCGGCGTTCACGTCCCATGTCACGCCGTCGACGGCCCGGACGACGCCGGCGCTCGTGACGAAGTGGGTGGTCAGGGAGCGAACATCGAGGAGCGTGCCCACGGTGCGCGGGAGTCTACCACACTGGTCAGACCAGACCTAAGGGGCCGGCCTTAAAGGCCGCTTGGCGTTAGTGGCACCTGGCAGCGGCGAGGTGGGGCCGGGCACCGGGAGCCAGGCTGGCGTAGGCCCGGCAGATCGCTTCGGCCACGCACGGCCAGCGGTGCTCGGCAGCCCACCGCACACCCTCTCGCCCCATCCCCGCGCGCAGGTCTCGATCGGAGAGCACGCGGTCGATCCGCTCGGCCAGCGCAACGGGATCGCCCTCCGGCACGAGGTAGCCGGTCAACCCATCGCGGACGGTCGTCGTGAGGCCGCCGACGCGCGAGGCGATCACGGGACTGGCGCACGCCATGGCCTCCAGCGCGACCATGCCGAACGATTCGTAGTGCGAGGGCAGGACCGTCACGTCGGCTGCCCCGTAGTACGCCCTGAGATCTTCCTGGGGCTGGGCGCCGATGAACGCGACGGCGTCCTCCAGGCCCAGTCGTCGCGCGTCGGCGCGCACCTCGGCTTCGTGGCCGTCGCGAGGCTCGTCGGTCTCGCCGCCGACGACGAGCAGACGCACCGGCCGTCCCGCCGAGCGCAAGCGCGCGACGGCGTCGAGGAGCGTGGCCAGGCCCTTGATGGGGGCGATGCGGCCCACGTAGAGGAGCAGCGGCCCGATGTCGAGGTCGAGCAAGGCGCGCGCCTCGGCCTGGAGCATCGGCGTGAAGAGCGTGGTGTCCACGCCACAGGGCACGACCGTGATCCGATCGGCGGACGCGCCGTAGTGCCGGACGAGGTCGGCGCGCTCGACGGTGTTGGCGGCGACGAGCCCGTCGGCCTCGGCGACGATCCGAGCCTCCTCGGCGATGCGCACCTGCGGCTCCCACTCCGCCCGCTCGCGCGCGACGCCGTTCTTGAGCCGGCCGAGCGTGTGGAACATCTGGAACACCGGGAGCGACCATCGCGCGCGCAACGCGAGCCCGACCACGCCCGAGAGCCAGTAGTGCGCGTGGATCAGGTCGTACTCGGCGGCCCGCGCGATGCGCCACCCTTCCACGCCCTCGATGAACTCGTCGAGGTGATCGTAGAGGCGCTCGCGGGCCATCGGCGCCTGCGGGCCCGCCGTCAGGTGAACGACACGCACCCCGTCGGCGAACTCGACGACGCGCGGGATGGACGGGTTCTGCGAGCGCGTGAAGATGTCCACCTCGGCGCCCATGCGACCGAGCTCACGGGCGACCTCGCGGACGTACACGTTCATCCCGCCCGTCTCCTTGCCGCCCAGGGCGGCGAGCGGACAGGTGTGAACGCTCACCATCGCGACCCGCAAGCTCACGCGATCCTCACCGTGAAGACCTCCTCGGGCGAGGGACCGAATTCGTACTTGTACCGTTCCTCGCCGCGCAGGAAGTCGAAGCGCTGCATGCCGCGCTGGATGGCGTCCCGCACCAGGTGGACGAGGAGCACCAGCCCAGGCGCGAGCTGAGCGCGATCGGGATGAAAGCCGGAGTTGTAGAGGCCGACGATGCCGTCCCACTCGAGCGTGATGAAGGCGGCCATCGGCCCGCCGGTCGCATCGAGGAACCACAGCCGCGCCATGCCGCGCTCGGCGAGCCGCGTGACCACGCGGCGGAAGAACGTCTCCATGCGCGCGTCCATGAAGCGCGCCTTGCCGGCACGAGACCTTCGATGCAACACGAGGAACTCATCGAGGCGAGCGGTGATCGCGTCGGGGGTGGCCGCACACGCCGGTGTCGCGTCCGGCGCCTCGCGCTCGAGCCGCCGCACCTTGCGGGTCAGCTCGTGACGGTGCTTGCTGGGGAGGCTCGCGAGGTAGGCCTCCCACGACGGCGGCAGCACGAGCACCGGACATCGCTCCTCGACGGCGACCTTCGTCTCCAGTCCCACCGCGGCGGCGAGCGCGGGAAGCGAGGTCACGGTCGGCGACGCGCCGGGCACGGCATGGAGGTCCCAGACCGTCCCCGCGGCCGCGCGCGCCTCCAGCAGCGCCGCCCATGCCTTCGCCTCACGGCCGGCAACGGCGATCAGGTCGAGATAGTCGGAGATCTCGACGCCGCCGAGGATCCGAAAGACGCCGGAGTCGGCCTCGTAGAGCGGCAGGAGAGCGACGAGCCCGTCGGCATCGCTCACGCGCCAGATCTCGACACGGTGATCGGAGGCGAAGACCTCCGCCCACTGGCGTTGCCAGATCCAGGTGAGGAATGGCGAGCGCAGCTTCGTTCGGGCGTGAAGCGCGCTCCACGCGGCTTCGCCGACCGCGTCGAGGCGGTCGAGGACGTCGACCTTCACAGATCCCCAAGCGAGGAATCGGTGGCGGAGCCCGACGTCGCCTCGTCGCCGTCACCACCGCTCTCCTCGGCCATCGCTTCGTCGACGGCTTCGTTGAAGTCGTCGCCAAGGTCGTCGCCCATCTCCTGACCCATGCGCTTCATGAAGCGACCGACGCTGGCGGGATCGTTCTCATCGAGATCGCCGAGCGACGAGGGATCGGCGAGCGACTCCAGGCGCGCTTCCTCGGACTTCACCGTCGCGAAGCGGGACATGACGCGACTCAGCGCCGAGCCGCCGCAGCGAGGACACGTCGGTGCCGCGGCCACCGATGGGCGAAGGATCAGCATGCTGACGACGCGGCGACAATCGCGGCAGTCGTACTCGTAAATGGGCATCCCGGCGAAGTTTAGCACGCTGGTCACGCGTGTCTCGGTGACGACACTCCTGGCTCGGGGTGCCACGCCGTCGCAAGCGTCAGTGTGCACCGTCATCTCCAAGTGCTTGCCGCAGAAGTGCTTTTCCCCACCGGCACCCTTCTTGAAGACGGCGTCGATCGTGATTCCCGACACGGAAGTGATCGACGAACGGGAGCGGCTTCTGATCGAGGCCGTGCTCTCGCTCGCGCGCACGCTGCGAGACGAGCGCGATCGGCTCGCGGAACGGCTGCGCTCGGTCGAGAACGAGCTCTCGACGCTGGCCTCTCGGCTCGAGATCGTTGGCCTCGAGCCTCCCGATCCTTCTGCGACGTCGGAGGAGATCAACCCGTGAAGATCTTCTCCATCCGCTCAACCGCGCGGTCCCAGTCGAAGGCCGTCGTCACCAGTTTCTGACCCGCCGCGGCGAGCGCGCGCCGGAGCGCGTCGTCCCGGACCATCCGCTCGAGCTTCACGGCCAGATCCCCCACGTCGCGTCGCCGCGCCACCAGCGCCGTCTCGCCGTCCCGCGCGTAGTCGCGACAGCCGCCGTTGTCGTACGTCACGAGCGCGGCGCCGCACGCCATCGCTTCCATCGGCGGCATGCCCAATCCCTCGTCCCACGACGGACACAGGTAGATGTCGGCGCTGGAGTAGAGCGCGGCCAGTCGATCCTGGGCGGGATTCTCGTGGAACTCATCGTAGCGGTCGCGCTCGCGCGGTGGCTTGACGCCGAACCCGACGAGGCACACCGACGGCACCGTATTCTTGACACGCGCGATGGCTTCGAGCCCGTCGGGCACGCCCTTCCAGGCGTAATCGTGGTGCAGCATCAGGACGCGTGGCCGCATCGTGCCGGCCTCGGCGGCGACGGGATGGAAGAGCGCGCGGTCCACCGGCGTCACGAGAATCTCGGCGTCGCGCCCGAAGCGCTCGCGCAGGACGTCACGCAGCCAGGTCGAGATCACGATGGTCTGGAGCGGCAGGCGATACGTCAAGTCGACGGTCGTCGCGTCGCCGTGGTAGAGACTCTCGTAGTGCTGGACGAGGTAGAACTTTCGCCCCGCCGGCGCCGGAGCGGCCGCGACGATCGGCGCCGACTGCCACGCCGTCGCCACGATCACGTCGCCCGGCGGCAGCCACTCCGGTGACCAGCGCGTCACCCACTCGATACGCGCGCGAAAGCTCGGCAGCCAATCCGGCCTCACACCACGCAGCCGCCGGCCGAGAGCGCGGAGACGGCCGTGGGCGGGGACGAGCACGGTCACGCGATGTCCTCGGCCCGCGAGACGGTCCGCGTACGTGAGGATGGCGCGCACGCCTCCCGCGATCCTCACGTGCGGACAGAGAAACGTGATTCGCACTAGCGCGGGGCCATCACGACCGGGCGAGGAATCGGGGGCAACACGGCGTGCCGCACTAGATGGCCATGGATACCTGGCCGGTGCGGCGATAGGCCGCCGGGTCGAGCACGACGTTGATGCACCACACGTCGTCCGAAGCGAGCGCGCGCTCGAGCGCAGGGCCGAGGTCGGCCGGCTTGGTCACGAGCGCGCCGCGGCCGCCGAGCGCCTCGACCATCAGATCGTAGCGGGCGGTCGGCAACGACGTCGCGACCGCGCGCTCGGCGCCGAAGAACTGGAGCTGCGGATTGCGGATCTGGCCCCAGCCGCCGTCGTTGCCGATCACGCAGACGATCGGCGCTCCAAAGCGCCCCGCCGTCTCCATGTCCATGCCGTTGAGCCCGAATGCGCCGTCGCCGGCGATGAGCAACACGCGCCGGCCCGGGTTCAAGAGCTTGGCGGCGAGCGCGAACGGCGGACCGACGCCGAGGCAGCCGAAGGGGCCCGGATCGAGCCACTGCCCGGCCCGGTGCAGCGGCACGTACTTGGCCGCGCAGCCGACGACGTCGCCGCCATCGCCCACCACGATCGTCTCCGGCGTGACGACACGGGCGATCTCCGCGGCGAGCCGATAGTGGGAGATCGGCACGTCGTCGGCCGCCGCGAGCCCGGCGAGCTCGCGCCGCCCCTCGGCCTCGCGCGTGCCGACGGCCTCGCGCCAGGGCCGCCGGCGCTCGGCGATCCCCTTCGGCAACGCGTCGAGGAGCTGGCGCAGCACCACGTCGATGTCGCCCACGGCGCCGAGCGCCAGCGCGCGGTTGCGGCCGAGCTCCGACGGATCGGCGTCGATCATCGCAACCTTCACGTTCTCGGCGAAGGTCGGCGGCCGGCCGTAACCGAGACGGAAGTCGAGCGGCGCGCCGAGCACGAGGACGAAGTCGGCCTGACCGAGCGCGAAGCCGCGCGCTGCCGCCACCGCACACCGATGATCGCTCGGGAGCGTTCCACGCCCCGCGCCGTTCATGAGAACGGGGACGCCCGCGCGCTCGGCGAAGGCGGCGAGCGCCGCCGACGCGCCGTCCCAGTAGACGCCGCTGCCGGCGATGACCAGCGGGCGCTCGGCCTCGCCGATGAGCCGGACCAGTTCGGCCAGCGCGGGCGCCGCCAGTCCGGCGGGCGTGCGATGAACGTAGCTCGTCGGAATCGGCGCCAGGCGGTCCTCGACCTGCGTGAGGAGGAGATCGACGGGGATCTCGACGAAGACCGGCCCCGGCCGGCCGGAGAGCGCAGCGCGAATCGCGGTCGTCAGCGTCTCGGGGATCTGGCGCGTCTCCGCGACGGACCACGAGCCCTTCGTGATCGGCCGCAGCAGCGCCACCTGCTCCATCTCCTGGAGGGCGCCCAGGCCGCGCAAGCCGAGCGGAGCGGCGCCCCCGATGAGGAGCACGGGACTCCGCGCCGAATACGCGTTGGCGACGCCGGTCACCGCATCGGTCACGCCCGGCCCCGCCGTGACGATCGCGACGCCGAGATTGCGGGTGAGACGCGCCCAGGCATCCGCGGCATGCGCAGCCGCCTGCTCGTGGCGCAGATCGATGACGCGGATCCCCTCGCGGAGGCAGCCGTCGTAGATCGGCAGGATGTGGCCGCCACACAGCGTGAACACGTGGCTCACGCCCGCCTGCGCGAGGACACGCGCGACGAGATCGCCGCCGCTCAGCTCGGCCATGGCATCGCCGTCACCAGAATTTCTCCCACTTCACGGCCTTGCGATCGAGGCCCTTCGCCATCAGCGCGTCGCGGACGCGGTTGATCGTCTCGCCTCCGCCGGCGACGTAGGCCACGAGGCCCTCCACGCTCGGCGTCAGCCGGTCGACCGCCGTCGCCGCCGATTCCGCGACGACCGGATGATACGCGAAGCTCGGGTAGCGGCGCGCGAGAGAGCGAAACTCTTCGTCGTAGACGAGCCAGCCGGGGTCACGCGCCCAGTACACGAGCGTCGCCGGTCGGCCAAAGCCCGTCGCGTAGAGCCAGGTCACGATCGAGCGTATCGGCACGATGCCGATCTCCTCGGCGACGAAGAGCGGACGACGCGCATCCCCCCGCGAGTACACGAAGCCACCGAGCGGCCCCTTGAAGCTCACCCGGTCGCTGGGCGCCAGGCCACGGAACCACGCGGAGCCGGGGCCGCCGGGCGCCACGTCGGCGCACAGCGTGAGGTGCCGCGGCTCGAGCGGCGTCGAGGCGATCGTGTACGCGCGGACCGTCTTCGGGCTCAGCGGGACCGAGATCCACTGCCCGGCGGCGAACTCGAATTGCGGCGGGTCTTCCATGGCGAGATCGACTTCGAGGATCTCGGCCGTCAGCGCGCGGCGGGCGGCCACGCGCGCCTGGCACTCGCCCGGCTTCACCGTCGAAGGCGCGGCAGCACCTCGGCGGCGATCAGCTCGAGCTGCTCGCGCTCGTTCGGCGGTTCGCAGATCGCGTTCAGCAGGAAGTAGGTGCACCCGGCGTCGCGGAACTCGGCAAGCTGGGCGGCGCACTGCTCGGGCGTGCCGATGACGCCGTACCGGTCGGCCAGCGGGCCGAAGTCCTGAGCGTAACGCTTGCTGAGTCGCGCCACCCACGCCGAGCGCGCGCGCTCGTAGTCGCGGCCGACGGTGATGAAGGTCAGGTGCGCCGTCGCGAAACCATCGAGCCCACGGCCCACCGACGCCGCCGCGGCGCGAATCTTCTCGAGGCTCTGGCGATAGCGGGCGGGCGTCACCACGTACGAGACCCAGCCGTCGCCCTGCCGGCCCGCGCGCGCCAGCGCGGCGTCCGAGCGGCCACCGACCCAGATCGGTGGCCCGGGCTTCTGCGCGGGTTTCGGATCAATGCTGACGCCGTCGAACTGCGTGAAGCGGCCCTTGAAGCTGGCCGGCGTGTCGCGCCAGAGCGTGCGCACGACGTCGATGGCCTCGGTCACGCGGGCGCCGCGCTCTCTGTGGGGCACGCCGCACGCGTCGAACTCCTTCGGATTCTCGCCGCCGACGCCCACGCCGAAGATGAGCCGGCCGCCGGAGAGCGCGTCGAGCGTGGCGGTGACCTTCGCGGCCACGGCGGGCGGGCGGAGCGCGAGCAGGTACACGGCGCTGCCGAGCCGGATCCTGGTGGTGATCGACGCATACGACGCCAGCAGCGTCAGCGACTCCCACAGCGGCAGATTGAACGAGACGTGGTCACCGCACCACACGGAGTCGAAGCCGAGCGCCTCCACGCGCCGAACGAGATCCCACTGCTCCTGGGGCGAATGGACCGAGAGGAACGCGCCGAACCGGGTCGCCGGGGAAACCGGCGTCACCGGGGGAACGCTTCGCGCACGCCGCCGTCCACGGTGATCGTGCAGCCCGTGGTCTTGGCCGAGCGGTCGGACGCCAGGAAGAGCACGGCCTCGGCGACATCCTCGGGGAGGATGCGAGCCCCGAGCAGGTTGCGCTTGCGATAGAAGTCCTCGAGCTGGTCCACGGTGATCCCCTGCGCCTGCGCGCGCTGCCGCCGGACGTCGTCCGACCACAGCCGCGAGTCCTGGAAGACGGCGTCGGGATTCACGATGTTGGAACGGATGCCGTGGGGCGCGCCTTCGAGCGCGAGTACCTTCGCGAGCTGGGCCTCGGCGGCCTTGGCCGCCGAGTACGCGGCGAAGTCCTTGCCAGGCGCCATCACGTTCTTGGTGGCCACGAAGACCAGCGCGCCGCCGATCCCTTGCGCGATCATCACCCGCATCGCCTCGCGGGCCACGAGGAAGTGGCCCGTGGAGTTGACCGCGAACGAGCGTTCCCAGTCTGCGATGCTCATCTCGGCGACCGGCGCGGAGTGAGCGATGCCGGCGTTGGAGACGAGGATGTCGAGGCCTCCCCAGGTCAACACTGCGGCCTCGAACGCGGCCCGGATGGATGCTTCGTTCGTCACGTCCATGGCGAGGCCGAGCGCGCGTCCGGCTCCGACGGCGGCAATGATCTCCTCGGCCGTCTTCTTGGCACCGGCCTCGTCGACGTCACCGACCAGCACGTGGGCGCCCTCGGTCGCCAGGCGGCGGGCCACCGCCCGGCCGATACCCGAGGCGCCGCCGGTGACGAGAGCGATCCGCCGCGCCAGCTCCTTGTCGGGCGGTGCCAGCGTCAGCTTGTAGAGCTCGAGCGGCCAGTACTCGACGTCGAAGGCGTCCTTCGCCGTGAGCGAGACGTACCCACCGAAGGCCGTCGCGTTGCCGATGACGTCGATCGTGTGGTGATAGATGTCGCTCACGATCCCGGCCGTCCGGCGATCGCGGCCGATCGTGAACATGCCGAGCCCGGGGACAAGCACGACGCGCGGCAGCGCATCGATCAGCTCGACGCCCGGACCGCGATGGGCGTCGACGTACGCCGTGTAATCGCGCTCGAACGCGGCGAGACTGCGCTCGATCGCGGCCACGACGCCGGGCGCATCGTCAGCGCGCTCGAGGCCCACGAAGCACGGCAGGCGCTTGGTGTAGATGGTGTGGTCGGGCGTCGCCGGCCCGATCTGGGAGACCGCGGGCGCCTCGACCGACGAGACGAACTCGGTCACCCGGGCGTCGTCATCGAAGCCGAGGATCTGGCGGCGGGGCCGGCTGAGCCGTCCGCGCAACCGTGGCGCGATGTGCAGCGCGAGCGCACGGCCCTGGGCGGCTGGCAGGATCGCCACGTGCGGCCCGCCGAAGGCGCGGCGGCCCCGCCTGCGCTCGGCAATCGCCTCCTCGGCGCGCGTGATCAGCTCGATCGTCGCCTCGTAGGCCTCGCGCACGGTGGCGCCCCACGTGATCGTGCCGTGCTGGGCGAGCACGAGCGCCCGCGCGTCGGGCCGCCCGGCGATGGCATCCGCCACTTCGCGCGAGATCCGGAAGCCCGGACGCCGGTAGTCGAGCGCGATGACGTCCTTGCCATAGACGCCTTCGAGCGTGTCGGCCGCGCGGTCGTTGTTCGTCAGCGAGACAATCGCGTCGGCGTGCGTGTGCACCACGCACCGGCTCTCGACGAAGCCGTGCAGCAGCGTCTCGATCGACGGCCGCGGCCCCCCGGGCTCCTGGAGCGCGCGCGCCAGGTACGACACCATCGCCTGATCGTCCATCTCCTGACGCTCGAGCAGCGCGCGGATGTCGTCCATGCGCACGCCCGGGAAGTCCCTGCGCTGGATCGATTTCAGATCGGAGCCGCTTCCCTTCACGCGCAGGACGTCGACCGGCCGGTCGCGGTGATCGCGCTCGGTCGTCTTGATCGACGTGTTGCCTCCCCCCCACACGACGAGCGAGGTCTCGGCACCGATCAGGCGGGAGGCGTAGACGAGAGTGTCGAGCTCGGAGAGATCGCGGGTTTCGACGTCGCTCCAGCGGGACCGCATCCGGGCCCCACGATACCACGGAGAATATTGCTCGCGTGTGACGGCCGGGGCGGAGTGACGGGCGCGAGCGGGGTGGTCGTCCCGCCCGCGCCGATGGCGTCAGGGGCGCGAGATCACGACGTGCGTGGCTCTTCAGGGAAGCGACGTGGGGCTGATGCGCGCGCTCCCGTCGCCAAAGATCGTGCCGCACTCGTTCTTCGTCTGATAGGCGCCGTAGCCGGAGCCGAGCACCACACCGGCCAGGCCTCCGATGAGCGCCCCCTGACCTGCCGCCTTACCGCCACCGGCGATGGCAGCGCCAGCGGCGCCCAGTCCGGCGCCGACGAGGCCACCGACCGCGCCAGGCTTCGCGATGCGCAGCGCGCGATCGCCACCAGTGGAGCAGTCGGCGGGCACCGTCGCGACCGTCCTCGTCGGTGAAGCCGCCGGTGCAGGCGCTGAGGTAACGGGCGCGGAGGTGACGGGCTCGGCGGCGACGGGCCGAGCCATCGGCTGCGCGGTGCGGCGGGCGAGGACAGGCGGTGTCGCGGCAACCGCGAGAGGTGCTGGCGCGACGACGGCCGGCCCGTCGATGGGACGCGTGAAGTACGCCGTGGTCACACCCGTGATGAGCGCCGTCGTGAGAACGAGGGCCATGCCGATCGTGGCCAGCTTCCAGTGGTTGTACATTGGTCCCTCCACTCCCCCCTATGACGACGAGCACACGCGCGGTATTCGTCGGGGTCGCGGTGGCCGCGAGCCTGGTGGCGCCGGCGGCCGCGCGCGGTGACGGCATCATGCTGGTGTCAGCCGGCGCGTTCTGGATGGGCCGTGACGACGGCCCCGCCGAGGAGCGGCCGAGGCACCGCGTGTTCGTCACCGACTTCTGGATCGAGCGTCACAAGGTGACCAACGCCGAGTTCGCCGACTTCCTCAACGCTCAGGGCATCGTCTCGCCCGAGCGCGAGCGCCGATACGACGAGGACGACGCCCACGCCCGGATCCACCTGATCCGTCTCGGAACACCCCCGCATCCGAAGGATGGACAGCCGGTTCGCTGGATCGCTGATCGCGGCCACGAGCGGTCGCCCGCCGTCGTCGTCTCCTGGTTCGGCGCGCGCGACTTCTGCCGCTGGCGAGGCGGGCGGCTGCCCACCGAGGCGGAGTGGGAGAAGTCAGCGCGCGGAGACTACGGCGTCGAGGACCTGCTCGTCGGGCCGCGGGAGTGGACGGCCACGATCCTCGCGCCGTACCCTTATCGTCACGACGATGGCCGAGAGCCGTTCCTCGGCCAGGGACGCGTGGTGATCCGTGGCGCCAGCCGCGACGACGCGGGGGCGGCGGCGACGAGCCGGCGCTCCGAAGACCGGCGCGGCGCCACGATGGGCCATCACGACGTCTCGTTCCGGTGTGCGACGTCGGAAGACCTGGGAGGGTATTGATGGCGGGCGTCGACGATCTGATGATGCATTACCCGCTCACCATCCAGCACATCTTCGAGCGCACGCGCCGCCTCTTCCCGAAGAAGACGCTGGCCACGCGTGTTCCCGGCGTCGGCCTCGTGAGATCCACCTACGCCGATTTCGCCGAGCGCACCAGGCGGCTGGCCGGCGCGCTCAAGGCGCTCGGTGTCGGCAAGGGTGACCGCGTGGGGACGTTCGCCTGGAACTCTCACCGGCATCTCGAGGCCTACTTCGCGCCACCGCTCATGGGCGCCGTGCTGCACACGGTGAACATCCGGCTCTCCGCTCAGGACATCACCTACATCGTCAACCACGCGGCCGATCGCGTGCTCATCGTCGATGCCTCGTGCTGGCCGACGCTCGAGCCGATTCGCAAGAAGCTCGACACGGTCGAGCACGTCATCGTGATGAAGGACACGCCCGGCGCCCAGATCCCGCCGGGCGCACTCGATTACGAAGCGCTGCTGGCCGCGGCGCAGCCGATGGAGGCGTGGCCGGCGCTCGAGGAGACCGACGCCGCCGGCATGTGCTACACGTCGGGCACCACCGGCCACCCCAAGGCCGCGGTCTACACGCACCGCGCGATCTTCCTGCACTCGCTGGCCTCGTCGATGACCGACGTGCTCGCCATCGGCGAGCGTGATGTCATCCTCCACATCGTTCCCATGTTCCACGCCAACGCGTGGTGCGTGCCCTTCGCGGGCGTGATGAACGGGGCCACCCAGATCTTCGGCGGGCCCAACCCGCAGCCGCGCGACATCATCGAGATCGTCCACAACGAGCGCGTCACCTTCGTCGGCGCCGTGCCCACGGTGTGGATCGCCATCGACGCGATCCTCGAGCAAGAGCCTCAGTGGGACATCTCCTCGATCCGGTGCATCCCGATCGGCGGCTCGGCGGCGCCGCGCACGCTCATCGAGAAGTTCGACAAGAAGTACGGCGCGTCGATGCTGCACGCCTGGGGCATGACGGAGATGACGCCGCTCGGCACCGTGTGCCGCCTCAAGTCATACCTCGACGCCGGGCCGGACGAGCAGCGATACGCGTATCGCGCCAAGCAAGGATACCCGGTGGCCGGTGTCGATCTCCGGATCGTGGACGACGCGGGCCGCGAGCAACCGTGGGACGGAGAGTCGATGGGCGAGATCCAGGTCCGCGGCCCGTGGGTGATCCGCTCCTACTACGACACGCCGGACTCGGCCGATCGTTTCACCGAGGACGGCTGGTTCAGGACCGGCGACGTCGCCGCGGTCGATCCCGAGGGTTACGTCATCATCACCGACCGCACCAAGGACCTCATCAAGTCGGGCGGCGAGTGGATCTCCTCGATCGACGTCGAGACGATGATCATGGGACATCCGAAAGTGCTGGAGGCGGCCGTCATCGCCGTCCCTCACCCCCGGTGGGTCGAGCGCCCGCTCGCCTGCGTCGTGCCCAAGCCGGGCGTGACGCTCGATCCCGGCGAGATCCTCGACTACCTGCGGCCCAAGCTGGCCAAGTGGGCGTTGCCCGACGAGGTCCTGCTCATCGAGGCCGTGCCCAAGACGAGCGTCGGCAAGTTCGACAAGAAAGTCCTGCGCGAGCGCTTCAAGAGCTGGACGCCGCGACGCTGAGCGCAGGGAGAAGGAGTCCCCTCATGGCCACGCCACGCACCGAGTCCCAGCGCGCCGACCGCGAGCACCGTCGCATCGTGCGCGAATGCCGCGCCGCCAAGATCCAGCTCGTGCGCTTCCTCTACTGCGGCAACGACGGCGTCATTCGCGGCAAGGCCTGCCACACGCGGTTCCTGCCCTCCTACCTCGAGTCCGGTATCGGGCTCACCGTCGCCATGCAATCGTTCAACATGCTGGACCAACTCGTGGCCGAGGGCTCGTTCGGGCCGGTCGGCGAGATCCGGCTCACGCCCGATCCAGGGACGTTCGCGGTCCTGCCCTACGCGCCGCACGCCGCCCGGCTGCTCTGCGACATGACGACGCTCGAGGGGACGCCGTGGGACGCCTGTCCGCGGAGCTTCCTCAAACGGATGATCGGGCGCGCGGCCACGCAGGGCTTCGTGTTCCAGGCGGCCTTCGAGAACGAGTTCACGCTGGCCCGGAAGGAGAACGGGCAGTACGTTCCCCTCGATCACAGCCCGTGCTTCTCGACGATCGGGATGGACGCGGCGGCGCCCGTCATGACGGAGATGATCGAGGCCCTGGTCGCCCAGGGCGTGTTTCCCGAGCAGTATTACGCGGAACTCGGCCCCGGCCAGCAAGAGCTTCCCGTGCGCTTCGCCGACGCGCTCCGCTGCGCCGACAACCAGATCACGCTGCGGGAGACGGCGCGCGGCGTCGCCGCCCGGCACGGCCTGCTCGCCTCGTTCGCCCCCAAGCCGTTCCCCGATCAGGCCGGCAACGGCGCCCACATCCACTTCAGCCTTTGGGCCGCGGACGGCGAGCAGAACGTGTTCCACGACGCGCGCGGACGCTACGGGCTGTCGGATACGGGGTTCGCGTTCATCGGTGGCGTCCTCGCCCACCTGCCCGCGCTGGTCGCGCTGACCGCGCCGACCGTGAACTCCTACCGGCGACTCCAGCCGCGCTTCTGGTCGAGCGCGTACACGGCGTGGGGCCCCGACAACCGCGAGGGCGCGATCCGCGTGCCCTCGCAGCGGCGCGGGATCGAGATGGAATCGACCAACCTCGAGCTCAAGCCCTCGGACCCGTCCAGCAATCCGTATCTCTCGCTCGGTGCACTGCTCGCCGCCGGGCTCGACGGCATCCAGAACAAGCGGGATCCGGGCGAGCCGACGCTCGTGGATCCCGACACGCTGTCGGACGACGAGCGCCGGCGGCGTGGGATCCGGCGCTTGCCGACGTCGTTGGGCGAGGCGCTGGACGCGCTGGAGCGCGACGATGTCCTCCGCGCGGCGCTGGGCGAGACCCTGGCGAAGGAGTACCTGACCGTCAAGCGCTCAGAGGTGCGGGGCTTCGACGGCAAGGACGTGGCGTTCGAGATCGAGCAGCACTTCTACAAGTTCTGAGCGTGGCGCGGCTCGTCGATCTCACGGGGATCCCTGTCGTTGACGGGCATTGTCACCCCCTGCTCCGCGACCCGCTCGGCGTCTCGTCAGGAACGCTGCTCGACCTCTTCACCGAGGCACGGCCGGCGACGATGCGCGCCCACGTGCCTGCTACCGGCTACGCCCAGCGCGCCGTGCGCGCTCTCGCACGAAGGCACGGCGTCGAAGCGACCGTCGACGCCGTGCTCGACGCCCGGCGACGCGCCGGATCAGAGGCCGGACTGAAGCATCTGACCGACGCCCGCGTGGCCGCGTTGCTCGTGGACACTGGCTATCCGCCCGATGCGATGCCGCTCGACGAGATGCGGCAGCACCTCGGCTGCGAGATCCACGAGGTCGTGAGGATCGAGGCGTGCGCCGAACGGCTGCTCGCTCGACGTCTCTCCTATGAGGCGTTTGTCGAGGCCTTTCGTCGGACGCTCCACGAGGCGGCGCCGGGCTGCGTGGGCTTCAAGACCATCATCGCCTACCGCTCGGGACTCCGTCCTACGCGCGGGCGCTCGGCACCGTTCCCGCCGGCGGACGTCCTCGGCTCACCGAGAAGCCGCTGCTCGACCGTCTCTTCGAGATCACGCTGGAGGTCGCGGCGCAGACAGGACGCCCGGTCCAGATCCACACGGGATTCGGCGACCCCGACATCGATCTGCTGCGCGCCAACCCGCTCCTGCTGCGCGCCGTGCTCGAGGACCGGCGGTGGACGACGACGCAGCTCGTGTTGCTCCACATGGCCTATCCGTACACGCGCGAGGCGGCGTTCATGACGGCCGTGTGGCCTCAGGTCCACCTGGACCTCTCGCTGGCCCTGCCCTTCCTCGGACCGGGAGCGCTGTTCCCGCTGCTCGAGATCCTCTCGCTCGCCCCGCTCAGCAAGCTCATGTACGGATCGGACGTCAGCGGCCTGCCCGAGCTGTTCGCGCTGGCCGCCGAGTGGGCGCGGGCGACGCTGGGCGAAGCGCTCGGCTGGCTCGTCGAGCGCGATGGTCTGGACGAGCGCGCGGCGGCGGCCGCCGGACGAGCGATCCTGTCCGACAACGCCCGGGCCCTGTACGGTCTGCGCCAGGAACCCTGAAATGCTGCGGCGTTTCTTGACAGGGGCGCCCCTGGGCCGATAGTCTGTCGCCCCACGGCCCTCATCATCTTCTGCTCCGGCCGCACCGCTCTGACAGGAGGGAGTATGGATTCGCCGACCCGTCGACAGTTCCTCGCGACGACCAGCGCGGGCCTGGCCGGTATTCTGGCCGCCGGCGTCCCGCCGGCTCGAGGCCAGCAGCGCGAGATCTCGTATCTGTGCTGGAACAACTTCGCCCCCGCCTCCGACAAGAAGCTGGCCGAGATCGGCCAGCGCTTCACGAAGGACACGGGCATCAAGATCCGTATCGATCACATCGCCGCGCCCCAGCAGGCGGCGAAGTATGCCTCCGAAGTCCAGACGCAAGCCGGCCACGACATCGTCGAGATGCGGATGCACTTTCCCTGGCTCTACGAGCCGCAGCTCGTCGATCTCGGAGACATCGTGGGCGAGCTCGAGAAGAAGTACGGCAAGGCCCTGTCCGCGGCGACCGAGACCGCCAAGGTCAACGGGGTCTGGCGGGCGGTGCCTCAGTACCGGACGTTCTTCGTCGCCGCGTACCGCGAGGATCTCTTCAAAAAGGCGAGTCTGAAAGTTCCCGACACCTGGGAAGACCTCTACACGGTCGGCAAGGAGCTGAAGAAGATGGGGAACCCGGTGGGGATCCCCATCAGCCAGAACTACGACACGATCTCCACGGCCGGGCCGGTGCTGTGGTCGTTCGGCGGCATGGAGGTGGACAAGGACGGCAAAACGGTCCGCATCAACTCGCCGGCGACCGAGCAGATGATCGAGTGGTACAAGAAGATGTTTCGCGATTGCATGGAGCCCGAAGTCCTGTCGTGGACGGATGCCAGCAACAACGAGTCCCTCCAGCAGGGCAAGGCCGGCTGGATCCACAACCCGGTGAGCGCCTACATCGTCGCCCGCAACAACAAGCTGGTCACCGCGGACGGCATCAACCATCATCGGAGCCTGGCCGGGGCCAACGGCCAGCGCCACGAGACGGACGTGCCCCGTCACATCGGGATCTGGAAGTTCTCGAAGAACGTCGCGCCGGCCAAGGAGTGGATCCGCTACCTGCTCGCGAAGAAGGAAGTGTACGACGAGTACATCATGTCCGGCGACGCCTTCAATCTGCCGGCGTACACGAACCTCGTGGACCATCCCGTCCTCAAGACGGATCCCAAGTTCGCTGCCCTCAAGCAGGAGGGCGTCCAGTTCCACTGCTACGGCTGGCCGGCCCCCCCGAGCGACAAGATCCAGCTCATCACCAACTCCTTCATCCTTCCGAACATGGTGGCCAAGGCCGTGACGGGGACGCCGACCAAAGAGGCCGTCGGCTGGGCCGACAAGGAAATGAAGAAGGTCATGGCGGGGTGAGCTGACATGGCCGTCGGCGGAATTCGTGTCGCGACTGCGTCACCGCGCGCGGGACTGACCGGGCGCGTGCGTGAGCTCTTCGACCGCGAAGGCGTCCTGGGGCCGCTCTTCGTCACGCCGGCCCTCATCATCCTCCTGCTGCTCGTCGCCTATCCGTTCGCGATGGCGCTCTACTTCGCGCTCTCGAACGCCTTCATCGGACGGCCGAGCCACCTGGTCGGGCTGAGAAACTTCATCAACCTGTGGGACAGCGACGCGTTCCGCCAGACCTTCCAGAACGCGTTCGTCTTCACGGGGATCGCCGTGGCCTTCAAGGTGGTCCTCGGGATCTCGCTCGCCCTCCTCCTCAACCAGCAGCTCTGGTTCAAGCGCATGATCCGCGGCGCCGTGCTCCTGCCCTGGGTCATTCCCACCGCGCTGTCCACGCTCGGCTGGTGGTGGATGTTCAACTCGCTCTACAGCGTGGTGAACTGGACGGGCATCGCGCTCGGGATCATGGACCCGCCCGGCCCGAACTGGCTCGGCCAGAAGTACTACGCGATGGCGGCGGTGGTCACGGTCAACGTCTGGCGCGGGCTGCCCTTCTTCGCCATCACCATCCTGGCCGGATTGGTGGCGATCCCCAAGGAGCTCTACGAAGCCGCCGAGGCCGACGGGGCCGGCGCCGTGTCGCGCTTCTGGTACGTGACGCTCCCGCTGTTGAAGGGCGTGCTGGCCATCGTGGTGCTGTTCTCCACGATCTTCACGTTCAGTGACTTCAACATCGTGTACGTGCTGACCCACGGCGGGCCGATCAACTCCACGCACCTCTTCGCCACGCTCGCCCGTCAGATCGGGCTCGAGACCGGCCGCATCGGCGAGGGCGCCGCGATCTCGCTCTATCTCTTCCCGGTGCTGGTGCTGGTCGTGTGGGCGCAGCTTCGCTTCGTCCGCAAGCAGGCCTACTGATGGCGGGATTCGGTCGGCGAAAGTTCTGGTGGCGGATCGCGAGCCACCTGCTGCTGATCCCGTTCCTCGTCTTCGCGCTGTTCCCCTTCTATCACATGGCGCTGACGTCCCTGAAGACGGACCGCGAGCTGTACGATCGCAACGCGGTCCCGCTGCTGATCCGGCAGGGGCCGACGCTCGAGCACTACACCAAGCTCCTGTGGGAGACGGCGTTCCTCACCTGGACGAAGAACAGCCTGCTGGTCACGATCCTGGCCACGGCGCTGTCGGTCGTCGTGGGCACCATCGCCGCCTACGCGCTCGCCCGCTTGCGGTTCTTCGGCGTCAGCTCGTTCGGCACCGGCATCTTCGTCACCTACCTGGTGCCGACGTCGCTCCTGTTCCTGCCGCTGGCCCAGGTCGTCAACTGGCTCGGCCTGGCCGACTCGAAGTGGGCGCTCGTCGTGACCTATCCGACGTTCCTCGTCCCCTTCTGCACCTGGCTGCTCATGGGCTATTTCCGCACGGTGCCCAAGGAGATCGAGGAGTCGGCGATGGTGGACGGGGCCACCCGCGTCCAGGCGCTCATGCGCATCATCCTGCCCATCGCGATCCCCGGCCTCGTGTGCGCCGTTCTGTTCGCGTTCACGCTGTCGTGGAACGAGTTCATCTACGCGCTCACGTTTACGTCCTCCTCGGACGAGATCACGTCGAGCGTGGGGATCACGACGGAGCTCATCCGCGGCGACATCTACTTCTGGGGATCGCTCATGGCCGGCGCCGTCCTCGGCTCCGTGCCGATCGTCATCCTCTACGTTTTCTTCCTCGACTACTACGTCTCGGGACTGACCGCCGGCGCCGTGAAGTAGCTCAGAGCTTGGGCCGCCGGTAGACACCGAGGCCCTCGCCGTAGTCCGCCCGCAGCGTCTCCAGGAACCCGTGCATCAGCGTGAAGATCCGCCGCAGCTCGGCCACGGGATCGGCGTGCTCGTCGACGCGCAGGTTGTGGTGCGGCCGCACCTCGGGTGACCACACGAGCAGCGCGGCCGACTGGCGCCCCCGCTGATCGCCGCCGGCCGCCTGCCCCGCCTCGAGGGCGCGCAGGAGACGTTCGCCGAGCTCGGCGCTCTCGTCCGCGACGAATGCCATCGCCATGGCGGCGAGGACGTCGGGGCCAGTCAGGAAGTTGCCGGCGACCGTGAAGCCCGACTCGACGCGATGACCGCACCAGGGCTTGCAGTGGGGGCCCGTGTGCGCCCACGCTCCCGCGCGATCGACACCGTGGATCTGCCGACGGTTGGAGAACGGATCATCTTGCAAAAGCGCGGCGAGCGCCTCGGCGATGGGAACGCCGTCGGCGAGCCGCCGCAGGCCTTCGCGGCCGAGGCTGGTGTTGGTCGTCGCCTGCGTCGCGATGGCGCCGTCGGGGCCCACCCACGGAACGGCGGCGCCCACGGCCGGCCGCGCCGTGGACACGGCGACGCCGAACGCTCCGGTTCGTGGGCAGCGCCCCACGATCGAAAACGTGTGGAACTCAAGCTTCACGGCCTCGATGCTCACGACTGCCGCGTGCGCGGATCGAGGAGATCGCGGAGCGCGTCGCCGACGAGGTTCAACGCGAGGACGACGACGAAGATAGCGAGGCCGGGCAGCAGCGCCACGTGCGGGCGCAGGACGACGAACTGCCGCGCGGTCGCGAGCATGCTCCCCCAGTCGGCCGTCGGTGGCTGCGTTCCGAGCCCGAGAAAGCTCAGGCCGGCCGTGGCCAGGATCTTCGCGCCGACGTCCAGGCTAAAGGCCACGACCACTGGCGAGATCAGGTGGGGCAGCAAGTGGCGCACGAGGATGCGGCGATCACGCCCGCCCAGCGCGCGCGCCGCCTCGACGAACTCGCGCTCGCGCAGCGACAGCACGAGCCCGCGCACGAGCCGCGCGTAGAGGGGAAAGCCGACGATGGCGATCGCAACCATCGCATTGCGCAGGCCGGGGCCGAGGCCGGCGACGATGGCGATGGCGAGCAGGATGTAGGGGAAGGCCATCATCACGTCGGTGATCCGCATCAGGATCGTCTCGGCCCAGCCGCCGCGGTAGCCGGCCAGCACGCCGAACACGAGGCCGATCAGGAGCGAGCCAGCCGCGGTGGCGACACCGGCCAGCAGCGACACGCGCGCGCCCCACACGAGGCGGGCCAGCATGTCGCGACCGAACTCGTCGGTGCCCAGCGGGTGCCCCGGAGTGAGTGGCGGCTGCAGTCGCCGGGCCGTCGCCACCGTGTCGGGGTCGGCCAGCGGAAGCCACGGCGCCAGCGCCGCCAGCAGCGTCGCCGCCAGCAGCAGTCCCGCGCCCAGCACCGCGAGCCGATTGCGGCCGGCGTACCGTCTGAGCACGCTGCGCGACCGCGCCGCTCCATCGATGGCGACGGGCGCGCGTGGCGCGGCCAGGCCCGAGGCGGCGGGCGCGGCGTCACTCACGGCGGATGCGCGGATCGAGCGTCGCGTAGAGCACGTCGACGGCGAGGTTGACGAGGACGAAGCCGAGCGCGATGACCAGGACGCAGCCCTGCACGAGCGGAAAGTCGCGGGCCAGGATCCCCTGCACCATCAGTGTGCCTACGCCCGGCCACGCGAAAACCGTCTCCGTCAGCACGGCGCCGCCGAGGAGGTAGCCGGCCTGCACGCCGACGACGGTGACGGTCGGGATCAACGCGTTCCGCAGCGCATGGCGGACGACGACGAAGCTCTCGCGCACGCCCTTGGCGCGCGCCGTGCGCACGAAGTCCTGGCCGAGGACGTCGAGCATCGTGCTGCGCGTGAGCCGCGCGATGATCGTCAGCGACGCCGCCGCCAGCGTGACCGTCGGCAGCACGAGGTGACTCAGCAGGTCGCCCACGCCACCGCCGCCATAGGGCGCGAACATGCCGGACGCCGGCAGCCAGCCGAGCCACAAGGCGAAGATGACCATCAGCACGATACCGAGCCAGAAGCTCGGCATGCTGGCGCCGAAGAGCGACGCCAGCGCGCTCAGCCGATCGAGCAGCGAGTTGCGGCGGGCGGCCGACAGCACGCCGAGCGCGATGCCACCCAGCGTCGAGAGCAGCAGGGCGCTGGCCGCCAGAACCACGGTGGCCTGGAAGCGGCGCAGCACCTCGCCGAGCACGGGCCGCTTCATCCAGAGCGAGCGGCCGAGATCGCCCTGCAGCACGCGGCCCATCCAGCGCGCGTACTGCACGGCCAGCGGCTCGTCGAGGCCGAGCTCGGTGCGCAGCCGCGTGATGTCCTCGTGGGTGGCCTGCGGCCCGAGCATGATCTCGGCGGGATCGCCGGGCGAGATGTGGAGGACGGCGAAGACGACGAGCGACACGCCAAGCAGGACCGGGCCGACCAGGAGGAGCCGGCGGAGGAGGAAGAGCGCCACGCCGCTCGGGCTACTTGAGCGAGATCGTCTCCACGCGCAGGTCGAAGCTCGGATGGAGCCGGAAGCCCTGGACCCGCTTCGCGTGGGCGGCCGTCTGCACCTCGTGGTCGATGAAGATCCACGGCGGATCGTCGTGCAGGATGCGCTGCGCCTCGCGGTACATCTCGGCGCGTTTGGCCTGATCGGTGATGGCCCGCGCCTGGCTCAGCAGCTCGTCGAAGCGCGCGTTCCTGTACATGGCGCGGTTTGGCCCGTTCGGCGTCCACTGGCTCGAGTGGAGCAGCGGATACATCACCAGGTCGGGATCCTCGGCGCCGGCCATCCACGAGAGCGCGAACATCTCCTGCTCCTTCGTGCGCAGCTTGGGCAAGAACGCGCCCCACTCCATCGTCTGCAGCGCGACGTTGACGCCGACCGCTTTCAAGTTGGACTGGATCACCGTCGACATCGCGACCGGCGACTGCATCCCCGAGCCCGACTCGGGCACCCACAGCGTCGTCGAGAAGCCGCCTGGATAGCCGGCCTCGGCCAGGAGCTTCTTCGCGCGCTCGGGATCGTACGGGAACGCCTTGAGGCGGGCCTCGTCACCCCACGTGCCCGGCAGCACCGGTCCCTTGGACGGCGCACCGGTGCCCTTGAGCACGTCGCGCACGATCGCGTCCTTGTCGACGGCGTAGTTCAGCGCCTGCCGCACGCGCTTGTCGGTGAACGGCTTCTTCTCGTTGTTGAGGCCCAGGTACCAGACGTGCGCCCCCACCTGCTTGAGCAGCGCGAGCTTGGCGTTGCCCTCGAGCTGGGCGACGAAGTCCGGCGGCACGCCCACGATGAGGTCGAGGCCCCCGGTGAGCAACTCGGTGAGCCGGGCCTGGTCCTCGACGATCGGGCGGTAGACGACGCGATCGACCTTCACCGGGAACTTCCAGTACGCCGGGTTCTTCTCGAGCACGACGCGCTGGCCACGCTCCCAGGAGGCGAAGCGGAACGGCCCGGTGCCGACCGGATTCGTGCCGTAGTCGAGGCCGAACTTCTTCACCGCCGTCGGGCTGACGATGGACGCGGCCGCCGCGGCCATCACGTCGAGGAACGAGGCGCGCGGCTCCTTCAGGATGAAGCGCACGGTCAGCTCGTCGAGCGGCTCGACGGCCTTCACGTTGCCGAAGAAATAGTTGGCGAAGGGATACTTCCCGAGCTTGCTCGCGGGATGGTCCGGGACGATCTGGCGCTCGATGGAGAACTTCACCGCCTCGGCGTCGAGCGGCGTGCCGTCGTGGAACTTGACGCCCTTGCGGAGCTTGAACGTGTACTGCAGGCCATCGCGCGAGATCGTCCACGACTCGGCGAGCCCGGGGACGATCTGCGTGCTGCCCTCGGCGAACGCGACGAGCGTCTCCGCCACGCGGCGACCGACGCGGTTCGAGTTGAGATCGGTGACCTGCGCCGGATCGAGCGCCACCGGCTCGGCCACCAGGCCAACCACGAGCGTGCCGGCGGGCTGCGCGACGACGACGGTGGGCACCAGCAGGACGAACAGCAGCGCGGCGATCAACCTCATCCTCGGTCTCCTCGACGTGCGATCGAGGCGCCAGCGTACACCAGGCACCGTCGAGCCGCCAAATCAGCCGCCGGCGAGAAATCGATACACTTGACGGCGCCGCCGACGGCGCCGCAGAGTACCGGCGTGGATCCGGACCTCATCGCGTACCTCGATCAGCGCTTCGGGGAGATCGATCGCCGCTTCGACGACGTCGATCAACGATTCGCCGATGTCGATCGCCGGTTCGGCGACGCTGATCGCCAGTTCGAGGAGTTACGGCGTCGCTTCGACGTCGTAGCGGAGTCGCTGATGTCGAAGATCGAGCTGGTTGGCGAAGGCGTGCGCACCGTCGATCAGAATCACCGCGCCGGCGGCCTTGAGGGGCCGGCGCGTTACGGGAAGATGCCGAGCTCGAGGTAGCTCGTCGCCACCTTGTTGAGCGCGCTGAGGAAGGCGGCCGTGCGGAGGTCGGTGATGCGCGAATCGCGGCGCGACAGCTCGCGAATCTGCTGGTAGGCGTCGATCATCGTCTCCTCCAGCCCGGAGTTGACCAGATCGATCTCGCTGGGGCCGTGGGCGATGCGGCGACGCTCCTCGTCGGAGAACAACCGACCCGTCGCCTTCTCGATCGCCGACACCATGCGGTTGTGGGAGGCCTCCTCGAATCGCTTGGCCACCCGGCCGAAGCGCACGTGCGAGAGATTCTTGATCCACTCGAAGTACGAGACGGTCACGCCGCCGGCGTTCAGGTAGACGTCGGGAATGACGTACACGCCGCGGTCGAGCAGGATCTTCTCGGCCTCGGCGGTGGTGGGGCCGTTGGCGGCCTCGGCCAGGATCTTCGTGCGGATGCGCGGGGCGTTCTCAGCGGTGAGCTGGTTCTCGAGTGCGGCCGGGATCAGGATGTCGCACTCGAGCTCGAGCGCGCGCTGGGTCGGCGTCAGATTCTTCGCGCCTGGGAAGTTCAGGATCGATCCCGTCGCCTTCTGGTGCTTGACGACCGCCTCGACGTCGAGGCCCTCGGGCCGGTGGATGGCGCCGTCGCGTTCGGCCAGCGCGATGATCACGCAGCCGGCCTCCTGGCAGAAGCACGCCGTGTGATAACCGACGTTGCCAAGGCCCTGCACGACCACGCGCTTGCCCTCGAGCCCGCGCTCGAGGCCGAGCCGCTTCATGTCGTCGACGTCGCCGCACGCTTCGCGCAAGCCGTAGTACACGCCACGCCCGGTGGCCTCCACGCGGCCGCGGATGCCGCCCTGCGTGACGGGCTTCCCGGTCACGCACGCGAGCTGGTCGACGGCCGCCGGATAGAAGGCGCCGTAGGTGTCGGCCATCCACGCCATCTCGCGTGGCCCGGTCCCGTAGTCGGGCGCCGGCACGTCGACGCCGGGGCCCATGAAGTTCTTCTTGATCAGCTCCGCCGTGTAACGGCGGGTGATCTTCTCGAGGTCCTCGGCCGAGTACTGCTTGGTGTCGATCTTCACGCCGCCCTTGGCGCCGCCGAACGGCACGTCGACGATCGCGCACTTGTACGTCATGAGCGCGGCCAGCGCGGTGACCTCGTCCTCGTCCACGGTCGGCGCGTAGCGGACGCCGCCCTTCACCGGCACCCGGTGGTGGCTGTGCTCGATCCGCCACCCCTGGAACACCTCGTAGCCCTTGGCGGTGCGGACGGGGAACTGGACGGAATAGCTGGCGTTCGGCGCCTTGATCAGATCGAGAAGCCCTCGCGGGTACTCGGTGAGCGCCGCCGCCTTCTCGAAGTAGACGTTGACGGTCTCGAAGAAGCTCAACATGGCCCTAGTGTGTCAACCGAACCCGATCTCCGCAAAGAATTCCGCGATGGCCGATTGGACTTCGGCGCGATGGGATCGGTTGGGGAAGTGCGAGCCGCCGGCCACCACGTGTAATCGGGCTCCCGGGATCGTGGCCACGACCCGCCGTGACATCTCGACCGTGGGAAAGTGGTCCTGAGAGCCGGCCACGACGAGGACGGGACAGCGGATGCGCGCGCATTCGGCGAGCCACTCCTCGCGCGCGTACGTCTCGTCCAGCACGGCCAGCAGCGAAGTCACCGTGTGCTGCTCGAGTGGACGGACGGCGGCGGCATAGCGCTCCGGCCGTGCCTTGAGTCGGGCCAGCTCGGCCTCGCCAAGGCGAAGGCGCACGTTGGCGTCGAAGTACTCTTGGAAGCGCCCGGCCACGACCAGAGCACGGTGCGCCTTCCACCAGCGCTGGTCGGCCTCGATGGGGGCGAACGGTGGCCCGCTGATCGAGATCACGGCGCGGACGCGCTCGGGACGATGGGCCGCGACCCAGAGCGAGAGCGCCGCACCCATCGAGGCTCCACCCCACACCGGCGCGACGACGCCCAGCCCATCCAGCCAGAGCAACAGGTCGCCCGCCTTCTTCGGATAGGTCAGGTCCTCGGCGCGCTCGAACTTCTGGCTGAGGCCATGGCCGCGGGTATCGGGGAACAGACCGCGGATCCGCCCGAAGAAGGGCTCGAGATCGCCGACCATGAACGAGGAGTCCTCCACCGATCCGCCGTGGATCCACACGACGGCGGGACGCTGGGGATCGCCGGCCTCGCGCCAGTGCAGGCGCACGCCGGAGGGCAGCACGACCTCAGGCAGTGGTGGGTCTCCGCTCGAGACGGCGCGCCATCCGCGACATCGAGTACGTGCAGATCCAGTACACGACGGCGATGAAGAGGTAGAGCTCGAAGGGGCGGATCTCTCGGTTGTTCACGATCTGGGCCGCTTTGGTGAGGTCCACGTAGCCGATGATCGACGCGAGCGACGTGTCCTTGAAGAGCACGATCATCTGCGTCACCAGCGACGGCACCATGTTGCGCAGGGCCTGGGGCAGGATGACGTAGCGCATGGCCTTCGCGCCGGAGAGCCCCAGCGCGCGCGCCGCCTCCACCTGGCCGCGCGGCACGGACTGAACGCCGGCCCGCACGATCTCGCCGAAGTAGGCGGCCTCGAAGATCACGAACGCGGTGAGCGCGATCCCGTACTCCGGCAGCGGCAGCCCGAGGAGCTGAGGAATGATGAACCAGAACCAGAAGATCACCATGACCAGCGGGACACCTCGGAAGAACTCGACGTACATCACGGCCGGCACGCGAATCCAGGCGGCGTTGGCGAGCCGGGCCAGGCCGACCACGATCCCCAGGGCGAAGCCGAGCACGATCGCCGGGATGGCCAGGCGCAGCGTGCCGCCGGCGAAGCTGCCGAGGCCGAGGAAGCCCTGGACGATCAGGAACTTGAAGTTGTGGACGATGACGCCGAGGTCGAGCATCGCGCGCTCAGCCCGGCCCGCCGACACGCGCGATGAGGCCGGGGATCGCGTAGCGCCGCTCCAGTGAGCTCATGACCCAGGCGATGCTCACGCAGAGCACGAGGTAGATCAGCGTGCCCGCCGTCAGCGCCTCGAAGGCCCGGGCCGTGTAGGTCTCGATCTGCCGCGTCTGGAACGTCAGCTCGGCGACGCTGATCGTCAACGCCACCGACGAGTTCTTGAGCAGGTTCAGCGACTCGTTGGTGATTGGCGGCACGATCAGGCGGAGCGCGATGGGCACGATGACGAGCCGATACGCCTGCCAGACCGAGAGGCCCATCGCGACGGACGCCTCGAACTGGGTGCGCGGGATCGCCAGGATGCCGGAGCGGATCACCTCGGACATGCGCGCGCCGTGGTACACGCCCAGCGCGAGCATCCCCGCCCAGAACTCGGCGCCGTGATCGAAGAGCCAGTCCTGCACACCGCGGGGCAAGAGTGGCGGCACGCCGAAGTACCAGAAGAACATCCACACGAGCAGCGGGACGTTACGGAAGAATTCGACGTAGAAGACCGCGGCCGCCCGCAGCGGCTTGAACGGTACCGTGCGAAGCGCGCCCGACAGGATCCCGAGCGCGACGGCGAGGACCCAGGCCAAGGCCGACAGCTCCAGCGTCGTGATGAGGCCCTGGAGCAGCCAGTGGCCGGACTGGCCGCTCCAGAGCACGCTCCACTTGAACTGGTAGCTCACGCGAGGGTGAGGCGCCCCGCTACTTCCCGATCTGCTTCAGCAGATACGCTTTCACCTGCGGCGACATCGGATACGGCAGCTCGCCCTTCGGCCCGAACCACTTGTCGTAGATCTCGAAGTACTTGCCCGATTCGAAGCCCTGCTTGAGCCCGGCGTCCACGACTTGCTTGAACTTGGGCTCGCCCTTGCGCATGGCCATGCCGTACGGCTCCTCGGAGAAGAAGTCGCCGACGACCTCCCAGTCGGTCGGGTTCGGCGCCTTGGCCTTCAGACCGTAGAGCTGGATGCCATCGTTGGTGTACGCGTCCACCTGCCCTTGCAGCAGCGCCTGGAAGGCGGCGGGCTGATCGGGGAACTCCCGCAGCTGCGCCGTCGGCACCTTCTCGCGGATGATCTTGGCGTTCGTCGAGCCCTGCTGGGTGGCGATGCGCTTGCCCGCGATGTCGTTGATGCCGTGGATCGGGCTACCCTTCTTCACCAGGAACTGAGCGCCGGTGAGGAAGAACGTCAGGCTGAAGTCCACGCTCTGACGGCGCTCGGGCGTGTCGGTCATGGTGCCGGCGATCAGGTCCACCTGGTTGCCGTTGAGCAGCGGGATCCGGTTGGGTGGCGTCGACTCCTTCTTCGTCAGCTTGATCGGCTTGCCGACTTCCTTCGAGATCGCTGGAATCACGAGCTGCTCGACGAGGTCGATGGTGAAGCCGACCCACTCGTTGTTCTTGTTGATGTAGGCGAAGGGCGGTGAGCCCGTGCGGGTGCCGATGGTGAGGACACCGGCCTCCTTGATCTTGTCGAGCGTTTGCGACTGCGCAAACGCGGACGACAGCGGCGTCGCCATCAGCACGAGAGCCAGCAGGACCACGAGCCCACGCTTCATCGTCGCCTCCTAGTGCGAGAGTATCTTCGACAAGAATTGCCGCGACCGGTCGGACCTGGGCGAGGCGAAGAACGTCTCGGGATCCGCCTCTTCGACCACCTGCCCACCATCCATGAAGATCACGCGATGGGCCACCCGCCGGGCGAACCCCATCTCGTGGGTGACCACCATCATGGTCATGCCGCTCTTGGCCAGATCGGTCATGACCTCCAGCACCTCGTTGATCATCTCGGGATCGAGCGCCGACGTCGGCTCGTCGAAGAGCATGATCTTCGGCTGCATGGCGAGCGCGCGGGCGATGGCCACGCGCTGCTGCTGGCCGCCCGACAGGTTCGCCGGGTAGTTGCCGGCCTTGTCGGGGATGCCCACGCGCGCCAGCAGCGCCCGCGCCGTCTTCTCGGCGTCCTCCCGGGGAACGTTCCGGACCTTCATCGGCGCGAGCATGATGTTCTCGAGCGCCGTCATGTGCGGAAACAAGTTGAACGACTGAAAGACCATCCCCACCTGGGTGCGCAGGCGGGTGAGGTTCACGTGCGTGCTCGTGATGGACTCGTCGAGGACGACGATGTCACCGCCCTGGATGCGCTCGAGCGCGTTCACGCACCGGATCAACGTGCTCTTGCCCGAGCCGGACGGGCCACACACGACGACGACCTCGCCGGGCGCCACCCCGAGCGTGACGTCGCTCAGGACGTGGAGCTTGCCGAACCACTTGTTGACCTGCCGGAACTCGATCGCCGCCGCCATCAGGCGGCGGTCTCGTCGCCGAAGAGCAGCGAGGCGATGCGCGCCGGGTCCCGCACGAGCTCGGCCAGCTTCGACAGTGAGCGGTCCACGGCGGTGGCAATGGCCTCGGGACCGCCCACGGCGGCCAGCGTCTCGGGCGGGATGAACTTGATGAGCAGGCTCGACGTCCCCGGCGGCAGTCCCGCGAAGTGGACGGTGATGAGCCCGTAGTCCTCGAGCAGCAGCATCGCCAGCGCGGCCAGCGCCTCGATCGGAACGACCGGCGGCGCGCTCAGCCCGGCGCGCTCGAGCGCGATGGCGAGCACGTCGTCGGCGCGGAGCTGAGCCGTGACCGGTGTCTCGTGCACGCGCGCACCGAGGACCTTCCGCAGCGCGGCGGCCACCGTGCGAGTGGACTCGACGAGCCTGCGCACGCGCTCGGGACGATAGCCCTCCAGCGAGCGCACCGCCGCCGGCAGCAGCATCGGCCGCGCTTCGAGACCGAACTCGAAGGCGCGGGCCCGGATCTTCGAGACGAGATCGGCGCGCCCGGCCATGAGCCCCAGGCGCGGCCCGATGACGCCGTACTTGTCGAGCCCGGTGGCGCCGAGGTCCACGCCGAGCTCGAGCATCTTTGGCTGGTCGAACATCGCCGGGCCGACGCGCGCGCCCCCGGCATCGTCCACGTAGATGGGCACGCCGCGCGCCCGGGCCAGCGGCACGATGCGGCGAAGCGCGTCGAGCGGCAGCAGGTCGTACGAGACGGCCAGACGCGTGACGACGACCAGGGCGGGCGCCTCGCGCTCGAGGGCGTCGGCGAACGCATCCACCGTCGTCGTGTCGATGAACTTCGCGCCGGCCTGGGCGGCCGAGCGCACCACGGTCGGGTGGCTGTACGTGGCCGAGACACCGAGGACGACGTCGCCCGGCTTGACCAGCGCGAGGTGCACGGAAAAGGTCGCCGCCGTCATGCGGTTGAAGAGCATAGCGTCGTGCCGGTCGGCGGTGCCGCCGAGGTGCTCCAGGGCGAGGGCGCGGAAACGGTCGCCGTAGAGGGCCGGCGCCATCTCGTCGTCGGTCCAGGCGAGGTCCTTCGCGTCGAGGTTGAGCGATCGTTCGAGCCCGGAGAAGTTGAAGACGCCGGCGCCGGATGCGAGTCGCCGCTCGATCACCCGTCCCGCCCGGCGGAGCTTTCGGATGTCGTCCTCGGTGCTGCGGATGATCCGTCCGCGCGCGTACGGCAGGCCGGGCGCGAACTCGTTGCCGAAGGCGTCGGTGCTCACGAGGCGATCACGATGAGGACGTCACCCGCGTTCACCGCCTGGCCGGGCTCGACACGGACCTCGGCCACCGTTCCTGCCGCACTGGCCCTGAACTCGTTCTCCATCTTCATCGCCTCGATGACCAGCAGTGTGTCGCCGACCTGCACGCGATCGCCCGGCCGGACGGCAATGTGCGTGACGCGCCCGGGAAGCGGCGCCGCCACGCGCTGGCCATCACCTCCGGCCCCCGCGCCCCCGCGCGTCCTGATCACGTAGCGGGTGTGCTCCTCGACGCGCACGGCGTGAGTCTCCCCGCCCACGTCCACCAGGCACGACCCGTCGTGCTCGGCGACGGTCGCCACGTAGGATACTCCGTCCACGAGCAGCGAGTAGATTCCGGGTGACGCGAGCCGGGCGTCGATCTCCCACACCCGCTCGCCGACCTGAACCCGGTAACGTCCACCCTCTTCGGTAACCTCCACCGTCTCCACGCGGGTTCCCGACGTCGCGACGAATTTCATTTATCGGAGCGCGAGGCCAGCTTGAACCGTGGGTGGCCTGTTCGGGGTGCGGAGTGGCTGCGTTGATCTTGCCGATTGATCATGTGGCCTGCTCGGGGTGCGGGGTGGCTGCGTTCGGTTTCCCGATTGATCATGTGGCCTGTTCGGGGTGCGGAGTGGCTGCGTTCACCTTCCCGATTGATCATGTGGCCTGTTCGGGGTGCGGAGTGGCTGCGTTCACCTTCCCGATTGATCATGTGGCCTGTTCTGGGTGCGGAGTGGCTGCGTTCACCTTCCCGATTGATCATGTGGCCTGTTCTGGGTGCGGAGTGGCTGCGGTCGGTTTCCCGATTG
>WNGH01000027.1_pt1 | contig 106344 bp, 97 predicted proteins | sample 5400631 | NCBI WGS metagenome assembly WNGH01 (sample SAMN13153373, study PRJNA577476) | soil metagenome | isolation source: 115 cm soil or saprolite under Garry oak tree replicate 1 | place: USA:California | collected 2016-06-15
TAAGCGATCCTGGCGCCAATGTCAAGCCAGTTTAGTGACTACATATAGAAACAAACAAATACCCCGCCATGGCCTGAACAACTAGCAAAGACGGGGTTCTTCTATCGCTGCCGTGACTACTCCTACGGCGGAACTTCAGCTTAGGCCGACGATATTACGCCGTCACCGGCCCGCCGGGCAATACCCGGCCGGCGCTATCCGCGCTACCGGGGAACGGGTAAGCGGGAGACGGTGATTTTCATCGCTCAGCGGTCGGCTGTCCGGCCCGCGCCGCGGGTGCTCCGTTTCCTACCTTGTCGTGTCGGCGCACCAGGCGTACAGAGCATCGTAGATCACCATGCCATGTTTCAACATCTCGTGGTCATCGGCGAAACTTAGGGACAGCCCCCTCGAGATGGCCAGCAGCCCGGCCGCTTCGTGGGCCAACTCGGGCCGCCCGGTGTCGGCGGCGCGGACGATGGTCGCCAGCTTCTGCAGGGCCGCTCCGCTGAGCCGGTATTTGGCGATGAAGGCGTCGAAGCTGCACTGCTCGCCGTGGTGCCCCAGTTCCACGCCGGCGACGTCGTAGGGCGTGGCGCCGAGCTCCGCGGCAATCCTCATCACCTCCGCCGCCGGCACGTAGAGAAACTCCGGACTGTCGTCGATGAAGCGGGCGACCAGCCACGGGCAGGCGATGCGGTCGATCTTCGGGTGTTCGCGGGTAATCCATTTCATGGCTTCACCTTGCTGAGTTGATCGGGGCAAGAGTCCCCGAAAACGCTTCGTAACCGTCGCGGTAGAAACGCAGTTCCGCGCCGCGCTGACGGACCTCGTAGCATTCCTCGTCCTCGGCCGGTTTGCGGCGATTCCAGCACAGTTGCCGGGCGGTCGCCCGCCACCGGCCGTGCACCGTCTGCCCCATATCGGTTCCGCTTAGGACGCCGTCCCGGCCGAAGCGATAGGAATAATGCACCCCGTCGCCGACCTCCCGATCGTCGAAAAGCCTCGCCAAGTCGGCCCCGCGAAGCACGCGCCAGGGCTCGTCGGGCGCGGCGGACCAGGCATTGCGCGGCAAGAGAATCGCCAGCACGAGGGACGCAAGCGTGGCTTTGGCGACTTTGGAATTCCATAGGCGAGATCGCATCGGCAGCTCCATCGCCCCTATCGGGTAGGCTCCATGATGCGCAGCACCGGCCGTCCACCGACGTCCTGGAGCGGCAGGTAGGCGCGATGGCTTTCCCCATCGACCGCAATGCTGTGCGCATGGGGGGCAAGCTTCCCTGCGCCGGCCGGCCGGAAGCCCTTGCCATCGTCTTTGAACATCGAGATGACGCCGCTCTCGCTCGCCACGTACAGCAGGCGCAGGCCGGGGTCGAAGGCCAGGACATCGGGGCCCTTGCCGAGCGGGTAGGAGGAAACGACGGCCATGGTCCGCAGATCGACGACGAGCAGCCGATCGTCGCCCTCGCAGGCAACGAAGGCCAGGTGGCGCACGGCATCGATCAACAGGCCGTGATTGCCTTTGGCGCCCGCCAGCGCGTGCCGACCGACGACCGCGTCGCTTTGCGGGTCGATCTCGACCAGTTCGCCGCGGTCCTGCACGTTGACGAAGATGTGCTTCGTTGCCGGGTCGTACTGGGTGTTGCCGGCCTCGCCGCCGATCGGGATGGTGGCCGCGCGGCGATTGGCGGCCACCTCGATGACGACCTCGCCGCTCCCCGCTTCGTCGGACACGTAGAGCTTGCCGATGTCGGGCGCATAGGCGAGACCATCGGGGTAAGCGCCGGCGGAAATGGTCGCGACGACCTTGAAATCCGTCTCGTCGATTACCGCGACTTGGCGCGCCCCGGTGACGGTGGCATAGACGCGGCGCAATTCCGGGATCACCAGCACACCGTGGACTTGGCTCAGCCCGCCGATGTTCGCCAGCACCTTCTGCGCGCGCGTGTCGACGACGGTGACGGCGCTGTCGCCGAGGTGGGCGATGAACAGCAGGTGGCGCACGGGGTCGTAAGCCTGGTAGTCGAAGCGCGTGCTGCGTCCCTCCAGGCCGATATCGGCGACGGCCCTCAGGGGCAAGGCGGCGGCGGCCCACGCCGAGCCGGGCGCAGCGACAAGCAGGGCGAGCAGCGCCGCGAGCAAGCATCCGGTCCGTTTCATTGCCAATGTCATCCTCATTGGTTCGGCGTGAAGACGGTCCAGGTCAGGCCGGCCCGCAGCTCGGCCACGTTCACGCCAGCGGCACGGGCCCTGCGGATGCCGAGGTCGATGGACAGTGTGTCGCTGGCACGCCAGACGAGTCCGGCGAGCGCGGAGCGCGTCGACGCGCCGCCGCGTTCGCGATCGGCGAAAATTTCCATGGCCGGGCGGAGCGGCCAGTCATGCGGACCTTCCACGATCCAGCCGAGAAAGAGCTCCGGGCGGTGCTCCCGTGTCCAGGCCAGGGCGGCGTCGAAATGCGTTGTCGCCGCTTGCCAGCGTTGCGAGACGATGCCGGTGCAACTCGCGCCTGCCCCGGACTGTCCGCCGATGCCCGGCAGCAAAACGCCGCACTCGCTGGCCAGGCTCGGTCCGGCCAGGCCTTGGAGGCTGCCCGGCCGATGCACCTGCTTGAGGAACACGCCGATATCGTCGATGCTCGTCCGCCGTGTCGCGGCGGTGGCGTCCAGGCGGGACCGGACCCGGCCCTCCAGCACTAATTCGCGTCGATCGGGCAGCCCGAAATTGGCTGAGAACGAAGGCGCGGAAAGAAATCTTTCAGGCCCTTGCCGCAAATATCCCAGCGCCCCCAGTTCCAGTTCCGCTTCACCGGGTCCGGCGACGTCGGCATCGGTCGAATCGAAGGGGCGATAGGCTCCGGCCGGCAACGGCGCTGCGGCGAGGCCGGCGGCGACAACGGCCGGGAACAGCGCCGGTATTCGTTTATTGCTGGACGCGAAGGCGAACGACACGGCCTGCCACTCTTCGGCTTACTCGATCAACAGACGCGGGAAACGCTGACTCGCCGCATCGAGGGGGTCGAGGTCGCCCTTGCCGATGGGGTATTTGGAGTCGGCTCCCGCGATGATCGCCCGCTTGAGGTCCACAGCAAACGGAGTGCCCTCGATGTGGCCAGCGACGATGTTCAAGGGGTAATAGAGCCCGTTGAACGGGTTGAGGTCCACCTCTGCCGGCGCCGGACGCTTCTCGACGAACAACAGGGCGTATTCGAGGCCGCGGAGGTCGCTTTCGCTAATGAAGCCACTGCTGTCGTCCGGTTTGTAATCGCCGGGAGGGTAAGGAAAGTGGCAAACCTCCTTGCCCGGAGTGATGAGGCAGAGAAAATTGGTTTCCTGCATGTAGATTTCCTTGAAGGCTCCCCGCTTGAAGCTCAGTTTGAAAGCGTAACCCGCCTCCTTGGAGCTGAAATCAACGTGCCCGATGACCACTTTATCGCCGGCCGGCGTCACCAGGCTGATGGTCTTGTGGCCGGCCAGCCCGGCCGCCTGGCTGGGCAGGGAAAGCACGCTTGGGATCGCCAGCGCCCAGCAGGTCCAAGCCTTGCGGATCAAGTTCATTTTTTCTCCGATACAGTGCGGTATCGATCGGCGCGCTTAGGGAGCATTCCTATGCTTTTGGCAATGCCGCGAATCGGGCGGCGACCGCCTTCCACTGAATGTTCTTGAAGAATGCATCGATGTATTTGGCCGCCGCGGCGCCGAAGTCCATCTGATAAGAGTGTTCGTACATGTCCATGACCAGCAGCGGCAAGGTCGTGGCCGGGCCGTGGGCGTGATCGGCGAGCCAGTAGTTTTCCAGCTGCCGGGTGTGCAAGTTGAAGCCGAGCATTACCCAGCCGGAGCCGCCACCCAGCCCGGCGCCGATGCGGCGGAACTCTGTTTCCCATATGTCATAGCTGCCGAAGGCCGCGGCGATGATTGTCCGCTCGGTCGTCCCGGCTTGGCCGTCGCCGCCGAGGTTGTCGAAGTAATACTCGTGGAACACCACCGAGCCGGTTCGCAGCAGGTGTTCGCGCTTCAGTTCGTTGTAGATGAAGGCCGGCGTGTCCTTGTCGGCCAGCGCTTCGGCAAGTTGCTTCTTGACCACGCCCAGCGCCCTGACCGAGCCGCCGTAGTTGTTCTCCCAATGCGAGCGGATCAGGCGTTCCGACAGGCCATTCAACTTGGCGGGGTCGAAGGCAAGGGGTCTTAGCGTGGTCTGGCTGTCGAAGGCGGCAAGTGTGGGCATGGCGGTTGTCTCCGTAAGAGGTCGGGCGGCGGCAGTGCCCGTGCTCCGGCACAGCGACGGTCGCGGTGGCGGCGCGCAGCAGGGATCGGAGTTCGAGATCGGGGGGCGTTCATGGGATGCTCCTTTTCACTGCTAGCTTCAACCATGCAGCAAAGGGAATAGAAGCAGGCCGAGGGCCGCGGCGCCGACGACGATGACCGGTTCCTGCAGCTTCTTGAACTTCCACAGCAGGGCGGTGGTGGCGACGGCCAGGGCGGCAGTCGGGATGTCCACGATGGAACGCTGGGCGATCACGATGACTGAGCCGGTAATTGCGCCGATCGCCGCGGCGGTGATGCCGTCGACGAAGGCGACGACGCCGGGCAATTTGCCGTACTTCTTGAAGTAGGGTGCCGGAATGACGGTGAACAGATAGCACGGCAGGAAGGTCGCCAGTGCCGCGACGCAGGCGCCGGGCAACCCCGCCACGAGGTAGCCGATGAAGCCGACGGTGATCACCACCGGTCCGGGGGTGATCATCGCCACCGCCACGGCATCGACGAACTGCTTGTCGTTGAGCCAGTGATATTCGGAGACCACCCCGCCGTAGAGGAAGGGCACGATGGCCAGCCCCGAGCCGAAGACGAAGGCGCCGGCCTTGGCGAAGAACAGGCCGATCTGGGTCAGCAGCGCCGGGTCGAAAGACAGCGCGAGGCCGGTGGCATGGGGGAGTTGCATCGGTAATACGGCCGCCACGCCGCCCTTGTCGAACCAGCGCTTGGGCGGCGCGCGCCACAGCCAGACGACGATGCCGGCGGCGATGAACAGCCAGGCGATCTCCGATTCGGTGATGACGGTGACGGCGGCCAGGCTCAGATAGATCGTCCACAACAGCTTGTCCTTGCCGACGCTCTTCCGCGTCAGCTTGTAGGCGCTGATGGCAATGATGCCGATCACCGCCGCGCCGACGCCGTAGAACACCGCCTGCATCCATTGCAGGCCGCCGAACCCGACATAGGCCCAACCGAGGGCCACGACCATCAGGAAGGAAGGAACGACGAAGGCGATGCCGACCAGGGTCGCACCGACGATGCGGTAATGAACGTAGCCGAGGTAGATGGCGAGCTGCGCGGCGAGCGGTCCCGGTGCCATCTGCGCCAGCGCCAGCCCCTCCTTGTAGTCGGCTTCCGTTATCCAGCCGCGCTGCTCGACCAGGTCGCGATGCATGTAGCCGACCAGGGCCACCGGCCCGCCGAAGCCGAGCGAGCCCAAGCGCAGCATGTAGAGGACGAGCTGCCCGAGGGTGTAGCCCGGACTTGCAATTGGCATGGCCTGAGTAGTCATCTCGGTTCCTTAGGCATGGCTGTGGGGAATGCGCTCAGCGCGCTTGGCGGAAGTGGGTGTAGAGGGAGTCGAGGACGGTGCCGATCTCGGCCAGCAGGCGATCGTCGTCGTCCAGGCGCTGCCGGGCGCCGCTCATGACGGCTTCGAAGCCTTGCGCTTCGGGCACGGTGGCGCCGCCGACGTCCAGGGCATGGACCAGTTGCGCCAGGCGCGCCAGGCCCGGATCGGCCTCGAGCCCGAAACTCGCCAGCAGCACTTCGAAGCTGACCCGCTCGCCGACATGGGTGAAGGCCGCGCCGTCGAAATCGAAGCCGAGCGCCTCGGCCGGACAATCGTCGGGCGAGGCGAGCCAGAGGAAGCGCGCTTCGCCGTCGATGAAGCGGCGTATCAGCCAGGCGCTTGCGACGCGGTCCACCCACAGGTTGCGGCGGGTCGCCCAGAGGCGTTGCCGGTATGCGCCGGCATCGAGCCGGCGGATCGCGCCGGCGACCGGATGCGGTTCCCCGGGCGCCAGCACGGTATCGACCGTGCCGACGAAATCCTCCCAGAGCGCCTCGGCCTGCAGTCCGGCCTCGCTGGGAAAGAAGTCGATGGCGCGCAGGGCCTCGTAATCCTTGCCCAGGCGCCGGGCTTGCCGGGTGATTTCCTGGGGCCGCAGGGCCGCCAGCGACTTGCGCGCTTGGGAGAGTGCCGCAGCGAGCTGTGCGTAAGCCTCGCTGCGATCGAACAGGGCGCGAATGGCGGCGTCCTCGTCCGCGGAACGAACGCTGACCGGCAGCAACCAGGCCGTTCCGCCGTCTTTGATCAGTTCGTCGGCCACGTTCTGCAGCGATTCCTCATGGGCTGCGGCGGCCGGCAGCACATAGACGCCATCGCGCAGGGAGCCGCAGCCCAGCGCCTTGAGCGCCCGCCAGATGCGCATTCGACCGGTCGCGCCGCCCGTCGGCAGGCTGATTACCAGGAGCAGCCAATGAAAGCCATTCATGTCCATGTAGTTATTGTACCGCAACTGTTACATGTGCTACAACGATAGACAGGTGGCGGTGAAAGTGCCAGAAAACCCAACGCCCGGTAGCCGACGGTCGGGAGGCTTGCCGCAATGTTTGCAGATTCCAGCCATACGAAAACGGAGGATCCGATGAGAGCCAAGCGCTTTGCTATTACCCTGGTCGTTGCCGGCCTCTGGGCCGCGGTCGGTTTGCCCTTGCGGGCGGAGGACAAGGAAAATGCGGCCCTGCTGGCCAATTCGCTGTCGCAGGCGAGCGTGTCGCTCGCGCAAGCGCTCAAGGCCAGCGAGCCCGAAGGCAAGCCGATTTCCGGGAAGTTCGAAATAGAAGACGGGGCTCTTCAGTTGTCCGTCTATACGACGAAGGGCGGCAAGTTCTCGGAGGTCGTCGTCGACCACAAGTCCGGCAGCATCGCGAAGGCCGAGGCGATCACCGACGCCGACGACCTCAAGGAGGCCGCCGTGCAAAGCCTGGCCATGACGAAGGCCAAGGTGTCGCTGGAGAAGGCGGTCCGCGACGCAGTCGCCGCAAACCCGGGCTATCGCGCCACGAGCGTCGCGCCGATGACGAAGTCCGGCAGCCCGATGGCCGAAGTCACGCTCATCAAGGGCGTAGAGCTTAAGAAATTCTTGAAGAAACTGGATTAGCGTGCCGCGATTTGCATCGCCCGTTGCCGAAGCACGGCAATTGTCTTGGCGACGCGGTGGGCATCTATGGGAAGGTCACGACGGATGGGCGGTAAAGGCATGTCCGCCGCGTGCGGTGCCGCTCGGCGCTGCGGATCGGAGAGCCCTGACGCCGTCAATGGGCGTGGCGGTGATGGACATCCGGATAGTGGGCATGGCTGTGTTCGATCGGCTCGTGGACATGGGGGTGCGAGTGCGGCTCTTTTCCATCCCACTCCGGCCCATGCTGATGCCGGTGATGTTCATCGTGGATATGCGGGTGTTCGTGTTGCAAGCGCAGGTGGCGATGGCGGTGCTGGTGGTGCTCGGTGAGGTGCAGCCACACCCCGACGCCCATCAGCAGCCCGGCCACCAGCAAGGTGACCGTCAATGGCGCGCCGAGGGCCACGGCAAGCGCGGCGCCGATGAATGGCGCCAGCGAAAAATAGGCGCCGGTGCGCGCCGTGCCGAGCCTGCGCAGCGCCACGACGAACAGCGTCAGGCTGAGGCCGTAACCGAGCAAGCCGAGCAGCCCTGCCTGCAGCACCGCAGAGCCGGCCGGGAATTTCGCGCCATAAGCAAGAGCCAGGGCGACGCTGGTGGTACCCGCAACCAGGCCCTTGGCCGAGGCGATGAGCATGGCGTCATGCACCGAGACCTTGCGCGTCAAGTTGTTGTCGATCGCCCAGGCGAGGCAGGCGCCACCTATCGCTAGGGGCCCGACCAGGCCTCCCGAGCGCAGCCCCGGTCCGAGCGATAGCACCAGGCCGCCGGCCACGATCAGCGCCATCCCGAGGGCGATTCGCCGGTCGAAGTTTTCCTTGAACACAAACCACGCCAGCAAAGCCGTAAAGACGCCTTCGAGGTTAAGGATCAGCGATGCCGAAGCGGCGTCGGTAAGCTGCAGGCCGACCATCAGCAGATAGGGTCCGATCGCGCCGCCGGCGGCGATGGCGCCGAGCAACCACCACACGTCGGTGCCGCGCGGCCGGGTGATGCTCGTACGCCCGCCGCTGGCCACACGCACGACCAGCAGGGCTGCCAGGCCGACCCCGGAGCCGACATACAGCAGACCGGCCAGCAGCAGCGGCGCCATGCTATCGACCAGCGTCTTCGCCAGGGGCGTGCTGAGTCCGAACAGCAGCGCAGCGCCGATCGCGGCGACGACGCCACGGTCAATTTTCAAGGTTCATGCTTTCTCTTACTGTTGCGCGGCCGAGGCGTCGGACGCGTATTGCCACTTGATAGATGGAGACTCCAATGCGACAGTTTGCCGCCAAACGTCCACAATCGGGAAACGGACGCAAGGACGCTGGTGGCACAGACCGCCATACGTCGTATCGATGTGTTTCGACCGGGCCGGCCAAGCATTGCGGCGGACTTCAACAGCGGCCAGCCCAGGCATGGAAGGGGAATGGACGCCGCGTGGAGGCCAAGCGTGCCAGCGCGTCGTCGCCCGGCGACGCGATTCCGGCGAATTCCAGGAAATCGGACGGACTTCCCGCTATTCTGGATTGGTAAGCGTGGTGAAGCCGGAGGCTCGATCGATCAGTGTCCGTGCGACCCTGGCATGCTTACCGCGTAGAGCATTTTTTGAACGACGTCGCGACACTTGCCGCAATTCCGTCATGACGGTTTTTCAACAAGAAAGGACTGCACATGAAGCTCAAGCTCAACCGCCCCGTGGCAATGGCCGTGCTGGCCGCCACCCTCTGCTTCCAGCCGCCGCTGGCCCAGGCCGGGATCGTGACCACCGATCGACTCGTCACCCAGCAGAACAGCGATGTGGAAAGAGCCAAGGTTCAGGCGTTTCTCGACCGTGCCAGCGTCAAGAACCGATTGCAGACGATGGGCATCGACGGCCTTACCGCCAAGGATCGCGTCGCCGCCTTGAATGACGCCGAGGTGCATGCCCTCGCCGAAAGGATCGACGCCCTGCCGGCCGGCGGCAACCTCAGCACCGGCGAATTGATTGTCATACTGCTGATCGCCATTCTCGTGGCGATCGTGATTTGAGCCGGCCGGCGGCGCTGCGGCCTACCGCACGACGCGGCCAGCGGCGCCCTCGCCGCCCTGCCCGGCTCGCCCTTCGCCGCCGGGAGCGGACCCTACTCCGTCACGACGACGCGGCGCTAGACGTGGGCTCGCCGCCGCCGCTGGCGGTGGAAATTCCCAATCGTCATATCTCCTCGGGCAACATCTTGATCGCCCCGCAGGGACACTCGGCGACGCAGATGCCGCAGCCCTTGCAGTAGTCGTACTTGAACTCGAAGCGCTGGCCCGGGCCGAGCTTGGTGACGGCGTTGTCGGGGCAGACGCCGTAGCAGTTGTCGCATTCGAAGCAGTTGCCGCAGGACAGGCAGCGGCGCGCCTCGAAGCGGGCGTTGTCCTCGTCGAGGCCGCCTTGCACCTCGTCGAAAGTCGACTGGCGGCGGATGATGTCGAGCTGCGGCCGCACGGTCTTCGGCGCGTCGGAGTAATACCAGGTGTTGAGCCGTTCGTAGGTCGCGATCTCGTGCTTGGGCGGCGCATCGGGAATGCCGCCCTGCAGCCAGGCGTCGATGTGGCGCGCCGCCTTCTTGCCGTGGCCGACGGCCACGGTGACGGTGCGCTCCGAAGGCACCATGTCGCCGCCGGCGAAGATGCCCGGGCAACCCGTCATCATATTGGCGGCGACCTCGACGACGCCGTCGTGGATGGCCAGGCCCGGCACGCCGTCGAGCAGCGACAGGTCGACATCCTGGCCGAGCGCCAGGACCAGCGAATCGGCGGCGATGGTCTCGAACTCGCCGGTCGGCTGCGGAAAGCCGGTCTTGTCGAGGACCATCTTCTCGACCGTCAGGCTGTGCTCGCCGGCTTGCTTGATCGTCGACAGCCACTTGATCATGACGCCTTCCTGGAGCGCCTCCTCGACCTCGAAGTCGTGCGCCGGCATCTTCTCCCGGGTGCGGCGATAGACGATGATGGCCTCGCTGGCGCCGAGGCGCTTGGCGGTGCGGGCGACGTCGATGGCGGTGTTGCCGCCGCCATAGACGACGACGCGGCGGCCGAGCAGCGGCTGCTCTTCGCCCTCCATGCTGCGCAGCACCGACACGGCATCGACGATCCTGGCCGCATCGCCGGCCGGAATGTAGGCGCGCTTGCCGATGTGGGCGCCGACGGCGAGGAAAGCGGCCTCGAAGCCGCCGCCCTGCATCGTCTCGAGGATGCGGTCGACCTTGGTGTTTAGCCTTAGCCTTACACCCAGATCGAGAATCCGCCGCACTTCCGCGTCGAGCACCTCACGCGGCAGGCGGTACTTGGGAATGCCGAAGCGCATCATGCCGCCGGAATAAGGTCCGGCCTCGTGGATGTCGACCGCGTGGCCGAGCCGCGCCAGGTGATAGGCGGCCGACAGTCCCGAGGGGCCGGCGCCGACCACCAGCACGCGCTTGCCCGAGGCCAGCGCCGGCTTGTCGAAGGCCCAGCCGCGTCTTATCGCCTCGTCGCCGAGGAAGCGTTCGACCGAGTTGATGCCGACCGCCGCGTCGAGCCGGCCGCGGTTGCAGGCGCCCTCGCAGGGGTGGTAGCAGACGCGGCCCATGATCGCCGGCAGCGGGTTGTTCTCCACCAGGACGCGCCAGGCCTTCTCGTAGTCGCCGCTCTCGGCGTGGAACAGCCAGCCCTGGATGTTCTCCCCGGCCGGGCAGGTATGGTTGCAGGGCGGCAGGCGGTCGACATAGACCGGCCGCTCGGTGCGCCACGAACCGGTGCGGTTGGCCAGCGAGGAACCGGGGTCGAGGGTGATGGCGAAGGGCTTGTCCACGTCACGCCTCCGCTGGGCCGCCGCGACGAGGCGTGCGGTCAACACTCCGGAAGCCGCACAGCGGCTGAACCGTCGTCACCCCTTTCCATGGGAAAGGGGCCGGGGGATAGGTCGTCATTTCAGTGTTCCTCCGCCATCAAACCGAACTTGCGGATGTTGCGGTCGGCGATGTTCTGCAGATGGGCGATCACATCGATGCGCGGCTCGCGGCCGAAGAGGTGGGCGAAGCGCTTCTGCGGTTTCAGATACTCCTCGACCGGCACGTGGCGGCGGATTTTCGAGACCGCCGTGACTTCGCCGTGCGTCGCCTCGAAGACCGGGAACAGGCCGGTCTCCTTGGCCAGCCGGGCCAGCCGGATGGTGTCGTGGGAGGCGGCGCCCCAGCCGAGCGGACAGGGCACCAGGATATGGATGTAGCGGGCGCCGCGCATGCCCATGGCGCGCGTCACCTTGTCCTCGAGGTCGCGCAGTTCGGCCACCGTGGCCGTGGCGACGTAGGGGATGCCGTGGGCCATGGCGATGGCCGGCACGTTCTTGCCCTGGCCGAAGACGTTGCCCGGCTCGCTGCCGACCGCCATGGTCGTCGCCGTGCGCGCCGCCGGCGGCGTGGCCGAGGAGCGCTGCACGCCGGTGTTCATGTAGGCCTCGTTGTCATAGCAGATGTATAGGACATCGTCATTGCGCTCGAACATGCCGGACAGGCAGCCGAAACCGATGTCGGTGGTGCCGCCGTCGCCGCCCTGGGCGACGACGCGCACCTCGCTGCGGCCCTTGACCTTCATCGCCGCGGCGATGCCGGTGGCCACCGCCGCGGCGTTGCCGAACAGCGAATGGATCCAGGGAATCTGCCAGGAGGTTTCCGGGTAAGGGGTCGAGAACACCTCGAGGCAGCCGGTGGCGTTGGCCGCCACCAGTTGGCCGGCGCAGGCGGCCATCGCCGCGTCGATCGCGTAGCGCGCGCCGAGCGCCTCGCCGCAACCCTGGCAGGCGCGATGGCCGGAGTTCAGCGCGTTGGCCCGCGCCGTGTCGGCCTGGACGCTGCGCTGCTGCGGTTCGAGCAGGCGGTTGCCGACGGTGAAGGTGCCGGTCTGGTAGAACTTGACGGGTTGGAAGGACATGTCCGGCTCCTAAGCGATCTTCGCCGCGACGACGCCGAGGTCGCGCAGCAGGTTTTCGGCGATCGGCCCGGAGCGCCGGGTGGTCTTCTCCCGTTCGAGCTGGCGGTTGACCGCCTTCCAGTCGAGGTCGAGAAAGGTCGTGGCGTCGAGCTCGCTCTTCTCGGCCTGGCGGAACAGCTTGTGCAGCGAGGCCATGGTGATGGCGCGGCCGCCGAGGCCGGCGATCACCGTGTAGATGTCGATGCCGAGGCCGGAGAGGGCCAGGCGGACATTGCTGGCGACGATGCCGCCGATGCCGATGGCCAGGCTCTTCTCCAGCACCACCACCTGTTGCGCGCCCTGCAGCGCCTCGCGGACCCGCGCCAGGGGAAAGGGCCGGAAGCAGGTGATGCCGAGCACGCCGACCTTGTGGCCGGCCTCGCGCATCTCGTCGACCACGTCCTTGATGGTGCCGAGCACCGAGCCCATGGCGACGATCATCGTCTCGGCGTCCTCGGCGCGGTAAGTGTGCGTCAGGCCGCCGCTGTCGCGGCCGAATACCGCCGCGAACTCGGCGGCGTAGGCCGGCATCCGCTCCAGCGCCTGCATCTGCTTGGCATGAGCCAGGTAGCGGACCTCGGAGAATGCCTCGGGGCCGACCATGGCGCCGATCGACACCGGCTCGCGGGGATCGAGTACCTGGCGCGGCTCGTAGCGCGGCAGGTAGGCATCGACCTGGGCCTGGCTGGGCAGGTCGACGCGTTCGTAGGCGTGCGTGAGGATGAAGCCGTCCATGCAGACCATGATCGGCAGCGACAATTCCTCGCCGAGGCGGAAGGCCTGGATGTGCAGGTCGAGGGCCTCCTGGTTGGTCTCGGCGAACAGCTGGATCCAGCCGCAGTCGCGCATCGAGAGCGCGTCCGAATGGTCGTTCCAGATGTTGATCGGGGCGCCGATGGCGCGATTGGCCACCGTCATGACAATGGGAAGTCCGAGGCCGGAGGCGTTGAACACCGCCTCGGCCATGAACAGCAGCCCCTGGCTGGCGGTGGCCGTGTAGCTGCGGGCGCCGGCGGCCGAGGCGCCGATGGCGACGCTCATGGCGGCGAATTCCGACTCGACGTTGATGAACTCGCAGGGCGCCAGCGCGCCGGCCTTGACCATCTCGCCCAGGGCTTCGACGATGTGGGTCTGCGGCGAAATCGGATAGGCGCAGATCACGTCCGGGCGGCACAGCGCCACGGCCTCGGCGACGGCCCTGGAACCTTCGGTCTGCTTAAGCATGCTCGGCTGCCTCCCTGGCGTCCTCGATGACCCGGCGCACGATTTCGTAGGCCTCCCGGGCGGCGGCGACATTGCCGGCGGCCACCTTGCCGGAGAACTTCTCGCCGATGGCGGCGATCACCGAATCGAGCGACACCCGCCCCGACGCGGCGGCAAAGCCGCCCAGCAGCGGCACGTTGGGCACCGCTCGGCCGACGTGCTTCAGGGCGATCTCGGTGGCGGCGACCGTGCACAGCCGCTCCGGATGCCGGTCGCGGATGAAGTCGCCGAGCCCCAGTTCGGCGAAGCTGCGATTGGTGTTGATCAGGATGTAGCCGTCGCGCTTCAGGCCGGCGAAGACATCGACCTGATGCAACAGCGTCGGGTCCTGGATGATCAGGGCGTCGGGCGCCATGATCGGTTCGCGCAGGCGAATTTCCCGGTCGGCGATGCGGCAGAAGGCCACCACCGGCGCGCCCATGCGCTCCGAGCCAAAGCTGGGAAAGGCCTGGGCGTGGCGGCCCTCGCGGAAGGCGGCGACGGAGAGCATCTCGGCGGCGGTGACGACGCCCTGGCCGCCCCGGCCGTGAATGCGAATCTGAAACATGCGGCGGCTCCTCCTGCAATAAGTCAGCCACCTTAGCACCGACTCGGCGGCCATCTTCTGATCGCCGTCAACCGCGAAACCCGCCGCCGGACCGGGCGATGGCCGATATTGCCGCGCCGCTGCGGCGCGAGCCGGGTGGGTCGGCCTTTGATTGTGAAAATAAAGTCCGTAACGGCGGCCCGAAAAAGCTGGGCGATTCATGGGCCGAAAATGCAATCCGCAACATGGGCCGTTCCGGGTTCCCGTACGCCCGGCAAGCGAAGCAAAGCGTGCAATGACCGAACCGTTGCATGATGAGGCCGAAGGATGGCTCCCGGCCGAGTCCGCGCATAGCGACAGGTGAAAATACTTCTGCTTGAACGGCAGCCAAATCCTCGCGCAGCAGGCTTTCAGCTCCGCCAGGCATCGGACAGATGGTCGGCCACAGTTGGCGTTCGCCTGTCTATGACCCGCGCATCGTCCGGGGGCGATCGTATGATGGCTGACCGGCGTCGCGACTGAGTCTTCCCGAGGCGAAGGCGACGCACGGAATCTCGGCCAGCGGACGCTCGACGTTGTTCATCGGGGCGCGCTTCTATCGCCCAGGGTGTCCGGCAACGCAGTATCAGATGGCCAACCCGAACCGGTCATGGGCGCTTGCGCAGGAAGACGTGGTTGGCACGTTCGCCAGCGACGTACTTCGCGCATTCGTAGCCCAAGGCGCGCATATCGATATCTTGCCAGAGATGCTCTCCGGAACCGAGTAAGACAGGTCGGATGGCAAGATGCAGTTCGTCGATCAGGGCCGCGCGTAGATACTGCCGAATAGTGGCTACGCCGCCACCGAGACGGACGTCGCGGCCACCCGCCGCAGCGGTGGCCTGCTCCAAGGCGGCGTGAATGCCTTCGCTGACAAAGCGAAACTCCGTACCTCCCGCCATCCTGAGCGGCGCCCGCGGGTGATGCGTCAACACGAAGACGGGCGTGTGATACGGCGGCTCGTCGCCCCACCAGCCCTTCCAACTGTCGTCCGGCCACGGGCCTCGGACAGGACCGAACATGTTGCGCCCAAGAATCCAGGCACCGATTCCGGCGAAGCCTTGCTCGGCAAATCCGTTATCGACTCCCGTCTCGCCGTCCTCATGACCGAGCAACCTCCGCCATACGCGGGTGTGGAAGAACCATTCCACCAACTCGGGGCCCCCGACGCCAAGCGGGTTTTGGAGATCTTGGTGCGGCCCGGCACCGTAGCCGTCGATGGAAATCGCAAAGCTTTGAACGCGGAGTTTCGCCACCCTGTTCCTCCTGCTTGATCGATGCGATGGCCCTGCGGCGGACCACATAACAGGTATAGACGGGCGCCCGCGCAAGAACAACGACGCCAGGGAAGAAGTCGGAACGCGGCGCCATCGCGCCCCGCTGCGGATCGAACATCAACCGCGGCCGGCGGGATCTTGCAGGATCCCGCCGAGGCCTCCCGGCGCCAAGGTCCGTCGCGTTTCGCCAAGCCGCCTGACCGCCAGACGCTCGATTCGTGAGACTTGCCAGGCTGGAGTTCAAGAAATCTGGTCGAGCTGCGCACCCCGGCGCCTTGCCAAGACCGCGCCGGTCATCAGCTGGATTTGGTGGAACAACATGAGCGGCATTTCAATGCGCGACAGAGCCCTTCAATCAACCAAGCTTGGCTATCATTAATTTGATGTTAATGAATGCGTGGCCGGCCAGGACCGGTGGTGTCGCGGAGGGCGCTATGGCGATCGACGAGGGAATCACCCTGAAGAAGGTGGAGGTATTCCTGAGTTTCATGCAGTTCGGCAATCTGGCCCGCGTCGCCGAGGCGCAACGCCAGCGTTGCGCGACAAATATCGCTAACAGGTCGCCGCGCGGCACTCGGCGCTGCGCGCAACAAGGAGCAATCCAATGAGCAAAATCGGTTTTGTCGGTTTGGGAATCATGGGTAGGCCGATGGCGGAACATCTCATCAAGGCAGGCCACGAGGTATCGCTGTTCAGCCGTTCAAGCGTTCCCGCTTCCCTGGTGGACGCGGGCGGCACGGCGCGCGTGTCGGGCAAGGCAGTGGCGCAGAATGCGGACATCATTTTCATCATGGTTCCCGATACGCCGCATGTCGCGGCCGCACTGTTTTCACCCGATGGCATCGGCGCCGGACTTTCCCCCGGCAAGATCGTGGTGGACATGAGTTCCATCTCGCCGATCGAGACCCGGGAATATGCAAAACGTGTTGGCGAGCTGGGCTGCGAATACCTCGACGCGCCCGTTTCCGGCGGCGAAGTGGGAGCCAAGGCCGGCAGTCTGACGATAATGGTCGGCGGCACCGAAGCCACTTTTGCCAAGGTCAGGCCCCTGTTCGAACTGATGGGCAAGAACATCACCTTGGTGGGTGGTGTCGGCGATGGTCAGATTACCAAGGTGGCCAACCAGATCATCGTTGCATTGACGATCGAAGCTGTCGGCGAAGCATTGTTGCTTGCCGCCAAGGCGGGTGCCGATCCGGCGCGGGTGCGCCAGGCGCTGATGGGCGGCTTTGCCAGTTCCCGCATTCTCGAAGTTCATGGCGAGCGGATGCTTAAACGAAGCTTCGATCCGGGTTTCCGCATTGACTTGCATCAGAAGGATCTGAACCTGGCCCTGACCACGGGTCGCAAGCTGGGCGTGTCGCTGCCTAATACCGCCACATGCCAGGAATTGTTCAGCGTGTGCGCCGCGCATGGCGGCCGTGAGTGGGATCATTCCGGCATGGTCAAAGCACTGGAGCTGATGGCCGACTTCGAAATCGGCCAGCAGGCCTAAAACCGGCGGCGAAGCACACATGACTACGCTACCGGACCCGCGCAAGTTGCTGGAGCAAATGTTTGCCGCAGCGATTGCCGCCGCACAGCCCTCGCGGTGCGTTCCGCCCTACCTGCCTAAGGCATCTGGCTGCCTGCTTGTCATCGGTGCCGGCAAGGCTTCGGCGGCCATGGCGCGCGCTGTCGAGGACAATTGGCCGGGTCCGCTATCCGGGTTGGTCGTGACCCGCTACGGTTACGGCGTGCCGTGCGCTCGCATCGAGATCGTCGAAGCTGCGCATCCGCTTCCCGATACCGCAGGTCTCGCCGCCGCCAAGCGTATCCGCGACCTGGTAAGCGACGCGGGCGCCGGCGATACGGTTTTGTGCCTGATATCGGGCGGTGGATCCGCTCTGCTGGCCTTGCCTTTGGCAGGCATCGCGCTCGAAGACAAGCAGGCGGTCAATCGGGCCCTTCTAAGGTCCGGCGCAACCATCGGCGAAATGAATTGTGTCCGGCGCCACCTTTCGGCGATCAAAGGGGGACGTTTAGCAGCCGCCTGTCATCCGGCCAGAGTCGTCACCCTGCTGATCTCGGACGTTCCCGGAGACCAGCCCTGCGATATCGCTTCCGGTCCGACGGTCGGCGATGCAAGCACTTGCGCCGATGCGTTGGCGATCGTCGATCGCTACGGCATACCACTGGCAGCGAATGTTCGCCAGATACTGGAAAGCGGTGAGGGCGAATCCGTCAAGCCGGACGATCCGCGTCTGTCCGGTATCGAAACTCACATTATCGCCACACCGCAGATGGCGCTGGAAGCGGCGGCAAGGCTTGCGCGTGACGCCGGCATCGCCGCGCACATTCTTGGCGACAGCATCGAGGGTGAGGCCCGTGACGTTGGCAAGGTAATGGCCGGCGTAGCTCGGCAGGTCGCACGGAAAGGACAACCCTTCACCGCTCCATGCGTGCTGCTTTCCGGCGGTGAAACCACCGTGACGGTGCGCGGCAACGGGCGTGGCGGACGCAATGTCGAATTCCTCCTGTCGCTGGGTATTGAGCTGAATGGTCAGGCCGGCATTCACGCCATTGCCGGCGATACCGACGGCGTGGATGGCCAGGAAGAAATCGCCGGTGCCTACCTTGCGCCGGACACGCTGCGACGAGCCTGGCAACAGGGCCTTCGCCCCCGGGATAGGCTTGCCGACAACGACGGCCACAGCTTCTTCGCTGCCCTTGGCGATTCGATCGTGACTGGCCCGACGCTGACCAACGTCAATGACTTTCGCGCAATTCTGATTACCCCCGAGGCGGTCGCTCGCCCAGCATCCGGCAAGGAAAGCGAGCATGCAGCGTAAGCACTCATCGACTGTGCCATAAGGATTGGACTACAAGGGAGTCGGGTCCAGCCGAAGTGCGAGTCCCCTGGCATGGCCCGCCACTTGGTAGACGTGCGACAATGGTCATCACGGTGACTCGAAGCCAAGATGGGTGATCCGCGCAAGGGAGTAGGTCTGCGGGAATCTGCCGAAGCGCGGTCTTTCCGTGACTATGACGGCGGCAAACACGGTTCAGCTTTGATCCGGCCTTGAAAGGTCTGCCGATGATTGTTCTGGCTTTAGGGTTGTTGCTGTTCCTGGGCACCCACTCGGTTCGCATCCATGCCGAAGCTTGGCGCGCCGCCCAGCTTGAACGCCTGGGCGAGAAGCGCTGGAAGGGCCTTTACTCGCTGCTGTCGCTGGCCGGTTTCGGCCTGATCGTCTGGGGGTTCGGGCTCGCCCGGAGCGAGCCCATCCTATTGTGGGCGCCGCCGACTTGGACCCGGCATCTCGCCGCTGTGCTGACGCTGCCGGCGTTCATCCTGCTGGCGGCGGCCTACGTGCCGGGAACTCGCCTCAAGGCGGCTGTTGGACACCCGATGATGTTAGGCACCCAAGTCTGGGCTTTAGCGCATCTGGCGGCGAATGGCGCGCTCGCCCATGCCTTGCTGTTCGGCACGTTCCTGATCTGGGCGGTGGCGGGTTTCGTGACGGCGCGGCGCCGCGACCGTGCCGCGGGTACGCGCTACCCGGCAATTGGGGTTGGCCGAGACGCGCTGGCAGCCGGGACAGGCTTCATCGCCTGGATACTCTTTGCCGCCTTCGGACATCAGTGGCTGATCGGAACTATGCCATTTGCATGACTTGCGGAGTTCGTCGCAATCAGACGCCGCCAAGCGAAATTCCGCGCTTTCGTTTTCCCCATGCAATCTGACAGCTGAACGACTGTTGGCGCGGGCAGCCAATGGAAAAGGCGGAAGCCGCGTCGCTTGTGGCGCGCTGCTGTACCGGGAGGCTCGTGTTTTCCGCAGAGAACGCAGGGGTTCGACTTGATTTTCGATTCGGCTCACGGCACGATGAGCTGAAGAGGCCGACCACCGCAACCGCTGCCCAAGCAGCTTAGGAGACTCCATGGATCGCCGCCGTTTTTTCAAGACCGCCACCTTGCTCACGGCAAGCGCTGCCTGGGCCGGAACACGCCCGGCGAGCGCCGCCGATAGCAGCTTCAAACCGGCTCCGGACAATGGCTGGCGGGTCTTTGAAGTCACCACTCGTGTCGAATTGGCCAAGACCGATAGCGGCACGCGCGTATGGCTGCCTCTGCCATCGGTGGAAGAGACTGCCTGGATCAAGACCATGGGCAACCTTTGGCAGGGCAATGCCACCGACATGCAGGTGCGGCGGGACGGCAGTTACGGGGCCCTGATGTTGGCAGCGAGTTGGGCGGCCGGTGAAGCGGCGCCGGTCGTGGAAGTGACGAGCCGCTTTGCCACCCGCGACCGTGCCATAGACCTGGCGCGTCCGGGCCGCGTGGAACCGCTCGACGAGGCAACGGCGGAGCTTTATACGCGCCCGACGGAACGGCTGCCGACGGATGGCATCGTCAGGGACACGGCGGTCGATATTACCCGTGGCGCCAAGACCGACTTGGAGAAGGCCAAGGCTATCTATGACTGGATCGTCGAGAACACCGAGCGCAATCCGAAAACGCGCGGCTGCGGCGCCGGTGACATACGGGGGATGCTTGAAACCGGCGATCTCAAGGGGAAATGCGCCGACCTCAACGCCCTGTATGTCGGCCTGGCCCGTTCGACGGGTCTGCCGGCGCGGGACGTCTATGGCATCCGCGTAGCCGACTCCCGATTCGGCTACAAGAGCCTCGGCAAGAGCGGCGAGATAAGCAAGGCTCAACACTGTCGTTGCGAGGTCTGGCTGGCGGGCTTCGGCTGGGTTCCCGTCGATCCGGCGGACGTGCGCAAGGTCGTGCTCGAGGAAAAGCCCGGGCTGAGGCTCAAGGACGATGTGGTCGTGGCCGTCCGCGAGAAACTGTTCGGTGCCTGGGAGATGAACTGGCTGGCGTTCAACTTCGCGCACGACGTCAGACTGCCGGGGTCGGCAGGCGGGAGGATTCCGTTCCTGATGTATCCGCAGGGAGAGAATGCCGGTGGACGGTTCGATAGTCTCGATCCGGACAAATTCCGCTACAAGCTCACCTCGCGGGAACTAAGGGCATGACAACGGATCGGCAGCCACGATCGACTTCCTGTCCGCGCCATCTGACGCCTGCTTTCGCCTACGGCAGCTGTCCGCCGAGGGTCGTGCCGAACCCACTGGCTTCTAAACGGCATAATGCCGCCGTAATGCTTGGGAGACGGCGGATGACGGGCAGGACCAGCGATCCTCGGGCAAAGGCGGCACCGGCCTAAGGCGCTTCGACCGGCGCGCCGTCCGGCAGGCCGATCCATGATTAGCCGTCGGCATCGCTGCCGAGGGGTCGCGCCCGGGCGGTGAGCGGGCCGCGTGCCTCGGCTCTGCGCGGCGGCTCGCGGCGCGAAATCGGCGATCGGCGGCGGCCGGGCGCGAATAAATTCGCCGGTTGCCGTTGAATTTCCTATCCTTCATCCAAGGAGGATGACCATGCCCCCCGCCCGCCCCGGCTTCAGACTCGGCATCTATGTCTTCAAGGACGCCGAGGTCATCGACTTCGCCGCGCCGCACGGCGTCTTCTCGGTCGCCCGCCGCTTCGACCCGGAGCTCGACGCCTTCCTCGTCGCCGACGCGCTGCGGCCGGTGCAGGCCCAGGCGGGCTTCACCGTGCTGCCGAACTACGCCTTCGCCGACGCGCCGGCGATGGACGCCTTCCTCATCCCGGGCGGCTACGGCACGCGCCAGGAGATGCACAACCGGCGGCTCCACGACTTCGTCCGCGCCCAGCCGCAGTCCACGCTGCTGGTCAGCGTCTGCACCGGCTCCTGGATCTACGCCAAGATGGGCCTGCTCGACGGGCTCCCGGCGACGAACCGCAAGGAGCCGGACAAGGCCGAGGCGACGCCGCCGGGGATGACGCCGCTCGACCGGCTCGCCAAGATCGCGCCGGCCTGCCGGCCGAGCCGCGCCCGCGTGGTGGACGCCGGGCGCATCATCACCGCCGGCGGCATCACCTCCGGCATGGAGATGGGCTTTCACCTGCTGCGCCGCGCCGGCTACGGCGAGGACTTCATCGGCGAGGTGGCGCGCGTCATGGAATACAAGGCGGCCTACGAGCTGTACCGGGATGACCGCGAGGAGGCGCATTGAGGCGGCCGCCGTGATCCGGCGCGTCGAGACCCTAGCGGCCCGGGCCGGGTACTTCGTCGCTGTCGTCGGGCCGGCGAGTGCATCCGAATCGAAACCGGATGTCATACATCCCGCCATCGCCGCCGAATATTTCCGGCCGCCCACCGGCCTGGAGCGGACATCGGCTTGCCGGCCGCGACGGTCAAGGGGCGCCGATACGATGACGGTCGGCGTCGACATGCAGTGCGGCTCGCGACAGGCTCAATCGAGAGTCGCGCCGCTGCCCGCACCCCGATCGTCCGACGCCGATCGGGCGACCGCCGGCAAATTCGCCTGTTGCACGATCAATCTTTCGCGAACGAAGCCGATGTGGCCGCGGAGTCCGTAGAACAGGTCGCCGAAGGAGGCCGGCACCACGATCTTGCTTACGGTCGTTTCGATGTGGTCCAAGTGTCGCAACAGCTCCTCGCGCCTCATCGGATCACCCGAAGGCTTGAAGGCATCGCGTTCGAGTTCCAGCAGCGCCCGGTACCAGCGATGAATCCGCGATTCGATCCGCCAGCGGTAGATGGCCGGGGCCATCTTCAGCGCCGGAACAAGCAATAGCGCGATTGGCACGATGACCGCCAGTGCCCGCGCCACCAGGCCGGCGAGCCAAAAGGGAAAGGTGCGATAGAGGAAGCTCTTGCCCGACGCGTAGTAGCGGCTGGCATCGGAACTGATGCGGATTTCGTGCTCGACCGGCGCCGGAAACTCGCCGCGCCTCTTGAAGAGCCCGGGGGTTCCGTGCACCTGCCGCGCCGCCTCGAGAAGAAGGTCGGAGAGTGCCGGATGCAAGCTGCTCCGGGCGATCAGTTCCACCGTCGGGCCGACCAGGTAGGTGTCTTCGGCCGGGATGTTCTTGCCGAAGTCGAGCGAGCCCTTGGGCAGTTCCAGTTTGTTCAGATAGCTTAGGCGGCGCGCATAGCCGTCGGCCTGGATGAAGTTGTACAGATGGATATCCGGCGTGTGCAGCAGCTGGCGCATCAGGTCTCTCGATGTGGAATCGCCCATGACGAAAATGGCATCGATGCGATTCTCCAGCAGTGCCTGCACCGAGTCGCCGGCGACCGTATTGACCAGCGTCGTGCTGCCGCCGGGCTCGATGCCGTTGGCCTTGAGCAGCGCCAAGGCCAGCGTATGCGTGCCGCTGCCTTCCTCGCCGATGTCCAGGCGTTGGCCCTTGAAATCCGACAGCAGGGCTCTCGGTTCGCCGCGATAAAAGATCATCAGCGGCTGGTAGGAAATGCTGCCCAGCGAGACGAGCTTGCTGGTGTCCGCACCGTCGACCTCGCCGCCCAGGACGAAGCCCACGTCGACGGCGACCCTGGGGTCGGTCAGCTTCTTGATGTTGTCGATCGACCCTTCGGATGGAAGGATGGTCAGCGTGACGCCTTCGCCGGCCAGAATCTTCTTGTATTTCTCGGCGTTGTTCTGAAAGACACTGCCGGTGGGCCCGCTGACGATGGTGATGGAGGTGGGCGCGGCGGAATTGATGAAGAGCAGAGCGGCGATGCTTATCGCCAGGCCGATGAACAGAATCACGCCCATCGATACGACCAGCCCCCGACCAAAGATCGCACTGAGTTTCGCCAACGCTCGGGCAATCACGATTCTTGGAGCGAGCATGCTAATCCTCCGGGAAATTCCGCAACACCATGGACGAGCCATTGTAAGCCCGCAAAAAGGGGGAGCGGCGCGCCGCCGCGGAACATCGGGCTGCCGCTCATAGCCGCGCCGGCACGGGCGCCGGTCGTTTCAGCAGAGGCAGCCCGGCCAACCGCCGAGAGACGCCCGAACAATGCCACTTACATAATCCGGAAGGCCGGCGCGACGCCGGACCTGTTCCTGCATTAGCTAAGGATCACGCGGCGGGCTCGCCCAGGCGCCGAAGCGCGCTGTGGCGGCGTTCCTCCTCGCGGGCCGACTCGGCCATGCTCAGGCGGACGAATTCGATGTGGGCGCGCGCCGCCTCCGCCGCCGCCTCGGGCTGATGGGCGCGGATCGCCTGCCAGATCGCGCGGTGCTGCGACTGCAACTGGTCCCAGCGCTGCGGGCGGGCGTGAAGATGTTCGAGGTTGCTCGAAACGTGGCCATGGATGACCCGCATCAGGCTGGCGGTCAGGTGGCCGATCAGCACGTTATGGGCCGCCTCGGCGACCACCTGATGGAAGGCAACGTCGGTGTCGATGCAGGCGGCCAGGTCGTTGGTGGCATAAACGGCCTCCAGCGTCGCGTAGGCCGCATCGAGGCGTTCGATGTCGGCGTCGGTGGCCCGATCCGCCGCCAGATAGGCGGCCTGGCCTTCGAGCATCTGGCGGAATTCGAGCAGGTCGGTATGAAGCAGGGGATGGCCGTTCAGCATCTCCTGCCAGGGATCGACGAAGTGCGCCTCCAGGCGGTCGGTGACATAGGTCCCGCCACCGTGCCGCGTGGTCAGCATCCCCTTGGAAACGAGCTTGTGGATCGCCTCGCGCAGCGAGGGGCGCGACACGCCGAGTTCGACCGCGAGATCGCGCTCGGACGACAGGCGATCGCCGGGTTTCAGCGAACCTTCGAGGATGCGTTCTTCGAGTTCGCCGGCGACGGCGTCGGAAATGCGGGTAACGGCGGGGCGGCGCTGGTTCATGGGGATCAGTATTGGTCAGACCACTTAATAGTATTCAGTGCGCCGCGATCCGTCAACAGCAAATAATCCTTGACAGGCCCATTTCTATCGGTATAGTTCGCTTTTGTAAATGGTAAGACCACATTACCACACGCTGAACCATTCACGGAGGAGGTGTCATGGAAACCGATAGCGGTAGCTCCCGGCCGTACCCGCCGAAACCCGGCGACGCCTATCTTTTCGCGACCTGCCTGATCGACCAGTTCGCCCCCGAAGCCGGACTCGATACCGTCCGCCTGCTCGAGCGCGAAGGCATCGCGGTCCACTTTCCCGCCGACCAGACCTGCTGCGGCCAGCCGGCATACACCAGCGGCTATCCCGACCAGGCGCGCGCCGTCGCACGCCGCCAGCTCGACCTGTTCCCCGAGCCCTGGCCGGTCGTGGTGCCCTCGGGTTCCTGCGCGGCGATGATGCGCCATCATTACCCGAAACTATTTGCCGATGATGCGGCGCTGCTGGCCAAGGCCCGGGACCTTTCGCAGCGCGTCTTCGAGCTGACCGAGTTCCTCGTTCATGTCGTCGGTTTCGGGCGCGCCGACAGCGGCGAACCCTGTACCGTCGCGCTGCATACCTCCTGCCACGCGCGCCGCGAGATGGGTTCGCACGAAACGAGCGCCGCCCTGCTGGGTGGCCTGGCCCGGGTGCGCGTCGCCGAGCAGGCGCGCAGCGAGGAGTGCTGCGGCTTCGGCGGCACCTTCGCCATCCGCCACCCCGATATTTCCCAAGCCATCGTCAGCGACAAGGTCGACAGCTTGCGCGCCACGGGCGCCGAGCGCGTCGTCAGCGCCGACTGCGGCTGCCTGCTCAACATCCTCGGCCGCGCCGCCAGGCTCGACGAAATCGCCGGCCGCAGCGAAACTTCGCTGCCCGGCGAGCACATCGCCAGCTTCCTCTGGCGCCGCACATCGGGAGCGTCATCATGAGCGCCGTCCGCCGGGCCGTCCCGCCCAGGGGCGGGGTAAGGAGGACACCCCCTCCCGGCCTCCCCCGCCGGGCGGGGGAGGTGACTGGTCACCCCCGCCCCGGGGCGGGGGCTGGGGGGTGGGGGGCAGCACCTTCCCGAAGGGGAGGCATAGCCTCCCCCTTCCTCGGGAAGGGGGATGGGCGGAAGGTCGTCCAGTGAGCGCCCGCGAGCGCATCCTCGGCCGCCTGCGCGCCGCCCCGACGATGCCATCGGCATTGCCGGAGGTCGACGCCTGGTTCGCCGCACGCCGTCGCCGCGAGGACGGCGGGCAGCGCGTCGCCCGCCTGCGCAGCGCCCTCGAGGCCTCCCACGCCGAGGTGCATGACACTACGGCCGGCGACTGGCCGGAGCTGTTGTTGCGCATCGCCCTTGCCAAGGGGCTGCGCACCCTGCTGATCGGCAGCGACACCGCCCATGGCGCCGCGCTCGAAGCGCGGCATGCCGAAACGCCGCGGCTGGTCCGCTACGCCCAGCCGATCGAGGCCTGGCGCGACAGCTTGTTCGACGACATCGATGGCGCACTGACGCTGGCCCGCAGCGCCATCGCCGAGACCGGCAGCCTGATCCTGTGGCCCGATGCGGGCGAGCCGCGCCTGATGTCGCTGGTGCCGGCGGTGCATTTCGTGCTGCTCGACGCGGCGACGATCCATGCCGATTTCCACGCCGCGCTGGGCGCCGAGAACTGGGCCGCCGGCCTGCCGACCAATGCCCTGCTGATCTCCGGGCCCTCCAAGACCGCCGACATCCAGCAGACGCTGGCCTACGGCGCCCACGGCCCGCGCGAACTGATCGTGCTGCTGCGCCATGCGGAAGGAGCCGCGGCATGAGCCAGACCGTCCATTTCCACCCCGCCGGCGGCTTCCGGGAACGCAGCCTCGCCGCCGTCAATGACAGTGCGCAGCGCCAGAACTTCCGTGGCGCGATGGACTTCCTGCAGGCCAAGCGCCGCGCCCAGTTTCCCGACGCCGACGAACTCGCCGGACTGCGCGAACTCGGCGCAGCCATCCGCCGCTACAGCCTGGCCCGCCTGCCCGAGCTTCTCGAACGGCTCGAACGGAATCTCAACGCCAATGGCATCCGCGTGCACTGGGCGGAATCCGCCGCCGAGGCCAATGCCATCGCCCTGGGTATCGCCCGCCGCGTCGATGGCCGTCGCATCGTCAAGGGCAAGTCGATGGTCAGCGAGGAGATCGGCTTCAATCACGCCATGGATGCCGCCGGCATCGAGGCGCTCGAATCCGACATGGGCGAATACATCGTGCAACTGGCCGGCGAGACGCCCTCGCACATCATCATGCCGGCCATCCACAAGACCCGGCAGCAGATCGCCGCGCTCTTCGCCGCGAAGCTCCCGGGCGTCGCCTACACGGAAGACGTCGACGAGTTGATCCGCATCGGCCGCCAGGTCTTGCGCCGCAAGTTCGCCCAGGCCGACATCGGGCTGTCCGGGGTGAATTTCGCGGTGGCCGAAACCGGAACGCTGTGCCTCGTCGAGAACGAGGGCAACGGCCGCATGTGCACCACGGTTCCCAAGGTGCATATCGCCGTCACCGGTATCGAGAAGGTCGTCGAGAAACTCGAACACGTGCCGCCGCTGTTCAGTCTGCTGACGCGTTCGGCCACCGGCCAGGCGGTCACCACCTATCTCAACCTGATCAGCGGCCCGCGCAAGCCCGGCGAAAAGGACGGCCCCGCGGAGGTGCACCTGATCCTGATCGACAACGGCCGCAGCCAGGCTTATGCCGATGAGCTATTGCGCGCCACCCTGCAGTGCATCCGCTGCGGCGCCTGCATGAACCACTGCCCGGTCTATGCGCGCATCGGCGGCCACGCCTACGGCACCACTTATCCCGGCCCGATCGGCGCCATCGTCTCGCCGCATATGCTCGGCCTCGACGCGACCTACCCGCTGGCCTTTGCCTCGACGCTGTGCGGCGCCTGCGTCGAAGTCTGCCCGGTGAAGATCCCCATCACCGACATCCTGATCCGCCTGCGCAACGAGGCCCAGGCGCGGCCCGGCAGCGCCGCCGCATCGCTGCGCGGCAGCGGCGCCGCCCGGAGTTTCCTCGCCGGCGCCATCTGGAGCGGCTGGTCGCTGGTCTATAGCCGCCTCGGACTCTATCGCCTGACGTCGTGGCTGATGAGCCGCGGCCGCGCCCTGTCGCCCGTCGAGCAGGGCGCCTGGACGCGCAGCCGCACCCCGCTCAAACCGGCGCCCAAGCGCCTGCGCGACCTTCTCAAGGGGAGACGGCCATGACCGCCGTCCGCCGGGCCGCCCCGCCCATGGGCGGGGTAAGGAGGACACCCCCTCCCGGCCTCCCCCGCCGGGCGGGGGAGGTGACTGGTCACCCCCGCCCCGGGGCGGGGGCTGGGGGGTGGGGGGCAGCACCTTCCCGAAGGGGAGGCGTAGCCACCCCCTTCCTCGGGAAGGGGGATGGGGGGAAGGTCGTCCCATGACGCCGCTGGTCGAGGCCCTGAACCGAGTCCTGCCTAAGCGGCAGGTCATCACCGACAACCTGCGCCGCCTCGCCTACGGCACCGATGCCAGCTTCTACCGGATGATTCCCGAGGTCGTCGCCGTCGTCGAGTCCGAGGAGGAAGTGCAGGCCTTGCTGCAGACGGCGCGGGCCCACGGCCGCCCGGTGACCTTCCGCGCCGCCGGCACCAGCCTTTCCGGCCAGGCCGTCACCGACGGGGTGCTGGCGCTGATCGGCGAAGGCTTCGCCAGCTGCGAAATCGCGCCCGACGCCGCGACGGTGCGCGCCGGCCCCGGCATCATCGGCGGCGAAGTCAATTACCGGCTCGCCCCGCACGGCCGCAAGATCGGCCCCGACCCGGCCTCGATCAACGCCTGCAAGATCGGCGGCATCGCCGCCAACAATGCCTCCGGCATGTGCTGCGGCACGGCCCAGAACAGCTACCGCACCCTGGCCGGACTGCGCGTGGTGCTGGCCGACGGCGCCGTGCTCGACAGCGAAGACGCGTTGAGCGTGGCCCACTTCCGCGTCAGCCATGCCGCCCTGCTGGACGAACTCGAGCGCCTCGGCGCCACCACGCGCGCCGACGCGGCGCTGGCGGCGCGCATCCGCCACAAGTTCCGGATCAAGAACACCACCGGCTACAGCCTCAACGCCCTGGTCGACTTCGACGACCCGATCGACATCCTGACCCACCTGATGATCGGCTCGGAAGGCACGCTCGGTTTCATCTCGCGCATCACCTACCGCACCGTCGTCGAGGACCCCTGCAAGGCCAGCGCCCTGGTGTTCTTCCCGAGCATCGCGGCCGCCTGCCAGGCCGTCATGCGCCTCAAGCCCGAGCCGGTGTCGGCCGTCGAACTGCTCGACCGGCCGGCGCTGCGTTCGGTGCAGGACAAGCCAGGCCTGCCGCCGCTGATGGGCAGGCTCGGCGACGAAGCCGCCGCCCTGCTGATCGAAGTGCGCGCCGAAAACAAGGAACTGCTGCAGGCGCGCATCGCCGCCGCGCAAGGCGCGCTGGAGGGCATCGCCACCGTCGAAGCGCCGGCATTTTCGACCGATCCGGCCACCTGCGAGATGTACTGGAAGGTGCGCAAGGGCACCTTCCCCTCGGTCGGCGCGATGCGCCGCACCGGCACCACGGTCATCATCGAGGACGTCGCCTTCCCGATCGAGTCGCTGGCCGCCGCCACCCTCGACCTGCAGGCGCTGCTGCGGCAGCATGGCTACAGTGAGGCCATCATCTTCGGCCATGCCCTCGAAGGCAACCTGCACTTCGTCTTCACCCAGGATTTCGGCGATGCCGCGGAAGTCGAGCGCTATGCGCGCTTCATGGACGACGTCTGCCGGCTGGTGGTCGACAAGTACGACGGCTCGCTCAAGGCCGAACACGGCACCGGCCGCAACATGGCGCCCTTCGTCGAAATGGAATGGGGACACCAGGCCACCGAGCTGATGCGGCGGATCAAGCGGCTGTTCGATCCGGACAAGCTCCTAAATCCCGGCGTCATTCTCAACGACGATCCGCGAGCCCACCTAAAGAACCTCAAGCCGATGCCGGCCGCCGAGGACATCGTCGATCGCTGCATCGAGTGCGGCTTCTGCGAGCCGCTCTGTCCGTCGCACCGCCTGACGCTCTCGCCGCGCCAGCGCATCGTCAGCTGGCGCGAGTTGTCGCGGCGCGCTGCCGCCGGCGAGCCTGCCGCCGACGTCGGCATCGATTTTGCCTACTACGGCCTCGACACCTGCGCCGGTTGCGGCCTGTGCTCGACCGCCTGCCCGGTCGGCATCGACACCGGCGAACTGACCCGCCGCCTGCGCGGCCGCGGCCTGGGGACGGTCGGACGGCAGATCGGTAATTGGACGGTGGACAATTTCGGCAAGGTGGCGAGCGCCTCGCGCGTCGGCCTGGCCGTCGGCCATGCGGCTGCCAGCGTGGTCGGCGAGGGCCTCGTCGCGCGCCTCTCGGGAGGCGCCTGGAAACGCGGCATGCCGCGGGCCGGCAGACTGCCGGCGGCAGGCCTGGTGGCCGGCGATCCGGTGGTGTATTTCCCCGCCTGCGGCGGCCGCATCTTCGGCGCCAACAGCCCCGACGAGGCGACGCTGCCGGAAGTGGTCCTGGAACTGCTGAGGCGCGCCGGCTACGCGCCGCGCCTGCCGGACGGCTACGACAAACTCTGCTGCGGCCAGATGCTGGCCAGCAAGGGCATGGCCGAAGAGGCCGCGCAGATGACCGATGCCGTTGCTGATGCCCTGTTCAAAGCGGCCGACGACGGCCGCGGCGGCTATTACCCGATCGTCATGGACGCCAGCACCTGCTCGGTGCGCATGCAGAAGCACCTCGCCGGGCGCCTGAGGCTGCTCGACTTTCACGAGTTCGCCCACGATGCGCTGCTGCCGCGCCTGGTCCTTAGGCGCAAGCCCGGACCGATCGCCCTGCACATCAATTGCAGCGTGCGCCGCGCCGCTTCCGACGAAAAGCTGCGCCGGCTGGCGGCGGCCTGCGCCGAGGAAATCGTCGAACCGGCCGGCGTCACCTGCTGCGGCTTCGCCGGCGACCGCGGCTTCGTCGTCCCGGAGCTGAACGTCCATGCCTTGCGCAAGATTCACGAGGCCCTGCCGGCGAACTGCGGCGAGGGAGTGTCCACCAATCGCACCTGCGAAATCGGCCTGACCGCCGAAACCGGACGCCCCTATCGCTCCATCGCCTACCTGCTCGAAGAGTGCAGCCGGGAGGACGCATCGATGAACTGCTGAAGGGGTGTCCGTCGATTCGAGCGCATGGCCCCAGCTCGGCCCTGCGCAAAATAAATCTGCTTATCCGGGGAGGTTCTCATGGTCTGGCAACAAGTCTACGATCCGTTTCACAGCATGGCCCTTTCGACGCTGGCGGCCGCGATACCCGTCGCCGTCATGCTGATCGGTCTCGGTTTTCTCCATCTCAAGGCGCACCTTGCCGCCGGCGCCGGTCTGTTTGCCGCGCTGCTGATTGCGGTGGTCGGCTACGGCATGCCGGCCGAGATGGCCGGCAAGGCCGCCATTCTCGGCGGCCTGACCGGTCTCATGCCGATTGGATGGATCGTGCTGAACATCATCTTCCTGCACCAGCTGACCGAGCAGAACGGCTCGTTCAAGATATTGCAGGACTCGATCGCCGGCATCACCGAAGACCGCCGCCTGCAACTGCTGCTGATCGCCTTCGCCTTCGGCGCCTTCTTCGAGGGTGCCGCCGGCTTCGGCACGCCGGTGGCGGTGACCGCGGCCATCCTTATCGGCCTCGGCTTTTCGCCGCTGGCGGCATCCGGCCTGTCGCTGATCGCCAACACGGCGCCGGTGGCCTATGGCGCCCTCGGTACGCCGGTCATTACCCTGGCCAAGGTGCATGGCTACGATCTGATGGCCATATCGGGAATGATCGGCCGGCAGTTGCCGTTCTTCTCGCTGATGGTGCCGTTCTGGCTGATCTGGGCCTTTGCCGGACGGCGCGGCATGATGCAGATCTGGCCGGCGATTCTGGTCACCGGCGTGAGTTTCGCCGTCCCGCAATTCCTGGTTTCCAACTACATGGGGCCGGAACTGGTCGACGTCATCGCGGCGCTGTCTTCGATGACCTGCCTGGTGCTGTTCCTGCGCGTCTGGCAACCGCGCGAAATCTGGAAATCGGTTTCGCTCAAGGGTCATGAAGCCGATGGCGGCGAAGGCCATGTCGCCGCGCCGGTCGCGCAGCATCCCCGCGCCGACGTGATCCGCGCCTGGACGCCCTGGGTCATCCTTACCGTCTTCGTCTTCATCTGGGGCCTGCCGGTGGTCAAGAATTTCTTCAACGGCATCTTCGCGCCCAAGTTCGAGATCGACGGCCTGCACCAGATGATCGAGAAAGTGGCGCCGGTCGTCCTCAAGCCGACCAAGGAAGGCGCGGTCTATGTCTTCGGCCTGCTCTCGGCAACCGGCACCGGCATCCTGCTCGCGGCGCTGGTCGGCGGCCTGACCATGAAATACCGCGTCGCGCAGATCGCCGCCGCCTACGGCCGCACCCTGTGGCTGGTGCGCTATTCCCTGCTGACCATCGTGCTGATGCTGGGCCTCGGCACGCTGACCCGCTACTCCGGCCTCGACACGACGCTCGGCTTGGCCTTCGCCACCACCGGCGTGTTCTACCCCTTCTTCGGCACGCTGATGGGCTGGCTCGGCGTCGCCCTGACCGGCTCCGACACGGCGAGCAACGTGCTGTTCGGCGGCATGCAGAAGGTGGCGGCCGATCAGCTCGGACTCTCGCCGAACCTGATGGGCGCGGCGAACAGCTCCGGCGGCGTGATGGGCAAGATGATCGACGCCCAGTCCATCGTCGTCGCCTCCACGGCGACGCGCTGGTTCGATCACGAAGGGGACATCCTGCGCTACGTCTTCTTCCACTCGATCGCCCTCGCCAGCCTGGTCGGCGTCTTCGTCACGCTGCAGGCTTACGTCTGGCCCTTCTCCGCCCTCGTCATCAAATAATCCGGGAGACATCAATGTACGCACGCATCTTCGTCGCCATCGACAGCAGCACCACGGCCGAAAAGGCCTTGGCCGAGGCGATCCGCCTGGCCGGTGCCCTCGGCGCCAGCCTGTGCATCGCCTATGCCGCCGACGAGGCCTCGCTGGTCCAGCACGGCATGGGCCTGGGTTCCTATATCGACATCGAAAAGGTCAAGGGCGAGATCCGGGCCGCCGGCAATCAACTGCTCGACCAGGCCGTCGCCACGGCGGCGGCCGGCGGCTGCCAGGCCGAGCGCATGCTGATGGAATCGGCGCAGCGGCGCGTCGCCGAGATGATCAGCGACGGCGCTCGCGCTTGGGCCGCCGACCTGATCGTCGTCGGCACGCACGGCCGGCGCGGCTTCGAGCGCCTGCTGGTCGGCAGCGTCGCCGAAAATCTGGTGCGCATCGCCGAGACCTCGCTGCTCCTGGTGCGCGGGCAGTAGGCGCCAGTGCTTGAGGCCTGAAATGATATTGCGCATTGTGGTGTGACGTTTTACAATGCGGCACATAGTCGCCGCAGCGATCCCCGGCGGCTAAGCTGGAAGAAAACCCCCGCGGGAACACCCGATCCCGAAGCGCCACCGAGACTCTGACCGAGAAAACGAGGAGATTTTCATGTCCGCCGTACCCGTCCCGCCCGCCGCCGCCGATGCCGATCCCCAGGAAACCCGGGAATGGCTCGACGCCCTCGAAGGCGTCATCGAACGCGAAGGCGCCGCCCGCGCCCACGAACTGATCGAGCGCCAGGTCCAGCTGGCCCACCGCGCCGGCATCAACCTGCCCTACAGCGCCAACACCGACTACATCAACACCATCCCCGCCGAACTGCAGCCGCGCCTGCCCGGCGACCAGGACATGGAGGCGCGGATCCACGCCTACACGCGCTGGAACGCCATGGCCATGGTGCTGCGCGCCAACCGCGACACCAACGTCGGCGGCCACATCGCCAGCTTCGCCTCGGCGGCGACGCTCTACGACATCGGCTACAACCACTTCTGGCACGCGCCCTCGGAGAAGCACGGCGGCGACCTCGTCTATGCCCAGGGCCATTCGGTGCCTGGCATCTATGCCCGTGCCTACCTGCTCGGGCGGCTCACCGACGAGCAGATGGACAACTTCCGCCAGGAGGTCGACGGCAAGGGCCTGTCCTCCTATCCGCACCCCTGGCTGATGCCCGACTTCTGGCAGTTCCCCACCGTGTCGATGGGCCTGGGTCCCTTGATGGCCATCTACCAGGCCCGCTTCATGAAGTACCTCGATGACCGTGGCATGGCCGCCACCGCCGGCCGCAAGGTCTGGGCATTCCTCGGCGACGGCGAGACCGACGAGGTCGAGTCGCTCGGCGCCATCGGCGTCGCCGGCCGCGAACGGCTCGACAACCTGATCTTCGTCATCAACTGCAACCTGCAGCGCCTCGACGGCCCGGTACGCGGCAACGGCAAGATCATCCAGGAACTGGAATCGGAATTCCGCGGCGCCGGCTGGAACGTCATCAAGGTGATCTGGGGCACCCATTGGGACGCCCTGTTCGCCCGCGACAAGACCGGCATCCTGCGCGACCGGATGATGGAATGCGTGGACGGCGAATACCAGACCTTCAAGGCGCGCGACGGCGCCTACGTCCGCGAGCATTTCTTCAATACGCCGCAACTGAAGGCCCTGGTCGCCGACTGGACCGACGAGGAAGTGTGGAACCTCAACCGCGGCGGCCACGACCCGTTCAAGGTCTTCGCCGCCTTCGACGCCGCGACCCGCCACAGCGGCCAGCCCACCGTCATACTGGCGAAGTCGATCAAGGGCTTCGGCATGGGCGAGTCGGGCGAGGCGCAGAACATCACCCACCAGCAGAAGCACATGTCGCCGGACTCGCTGAAGGCTTTCCGCGACCGCTTCAAGCTGCCGATTGCCGACGAGCGGCTCGAATCGCTGCCGCTGCTGAAATTCGCTGACGGCTCCAGGGAACTCGACTACATGCGCGCCCGGCGCATGGACCTGGGCGGCTACCTGCCCTCGCGGCGGCGCACCGCCGCCGCCCTCAAGGTGCCCGGGCTGGCGGCCTTCGAGCCGCTCCTCAAGGCCACCGCGGCGGGCCGCGAGATCTCGACGACGATGGCCTTCGTGCGCATCCTCAACATCCTCATTAAGGACAAGAGCATAGGCCGCCACGTCGTCCCGATCGTCCCCGACGAGTCGCGCACCTTCGGCATGGAGGGCATGTTCCGCCAGGTCGGCATCTGGAACCAGGAGGGGCAGAAATACGTGCCCCAGGACCACGACCAGCTGATGTTCTACAAGGAGTCGAAGGACGGGCAGATCCTCCAGGAGGGCATCAACGAGGCCGGCGCCATGGCCGACTGGATCGCCGCCGCCACCGCCTATTCGGCGCACGGCGTGCAGATGATTCCCGTCTACATCTTCTATTCGATGTTCGGCCTGCAGCGTACCGGCGACCTCTGCTGGGCCGCCGGCGATTCCCGCGCCCGCGGCTTCCTGGTCGGCGGCACGGCCGGGCGCACCACGCTGAACGGCGAGGGCCTGCAGCACGAGGACGGCCACAGCCACCTGTGGGCCGGCGCCATTCCCAACTGCATCAGCTACGACCCGAGCTTCTCGTATGAACTCGCCGTGATCGTCCAGGACGGCCTGCGCCGCATGTATGCCGAGCAGCAGGACGTCTATTACTACCTGACAGTGATGAACGAGAACTACGAGCATCCGGCGCTGCCGCCGGGTTCCGAGGCCGACATCCTCAAGGGCATGTATGCCTTGACCAAGGGCGCGGCGAGCAACGGGCCGCGCGTGCAGCTCTTGGGCAGCGGCACGATCTTCCGCGAAGTGATCGCCGCCGCCGAGCTGCTGAACAGCGACTGGGGCGTCGCGGCCGACCTGTGGGGCTGCCCGTCGTTCAACGAACTGGCCCGCGACGGCCACGACGCGGCGCGCTGGAACCTCCTCCACCCGGCCGACAAGCCGCGCCTGTCGCACGTCGAGACCTGCCTCAAGGACACGCGCGGCCCGGTCGTCGCCGCCACCGACTACGTCAGGCTTTATGCCGATCAGATACGCGCTTTCGTGCCACGCCGTTACGTGGTGCTCGGCACCGACGGCTTCGGCCGCTCCGACACGCGCGAGAAGCTGCGCCACTTCTTCGAGGTCGATCGCCGCTGGGTGACCGTCGCCGCCCTAAAGGCACTGGCCGACGAGGGCCAGATCGAGCGCGCCCGGGTCGCCGAGGCGATCGCCAAGTACGGCATCGATCCGGCCAAGCCGAACCCGCTGAAGGCTTAGGAACGAGGACAACAACAATGAGCCAACTACTCGAAGTGAAGGTCCCCGACATCGGCGACTTCAAGGACGTGCCCGTCATCGAAGTGGCGGTCAAGCCCGGCGACGCGGTCAAGGCCGAGGACGCGCTGGTGACGCTGGAATCGGACAAGGCGACCATGGACGTGCCCAGCCCCGCCGCCGGCGTCGTCAAGGAAGTGAAGGTCAAGGTCGGCGACAAGGTCTCCGAGGGATCGCCGGTGATCCTGCTCGAGGCGGGTGCTGCGGCAGCGGCGCCTGTTCCGCCACCGGCTGCCGTCGTCGCCGCCGCCCCGGCCCCGGCCGCAGCGGCGACGATCGAAGTCAGGGTCCCCGACATCGGCGACTTCAAGGACGTGCCGATCATCGAGGTCGCCGTCAGGTCCGGCGACACCGTCAAGGCCGAGGACGCCCTGGTGACGCTCGAATCCGACAAGGCGACCATGGATGTGCCGGCCCCCGCGGCCGGCGTCGTCCAGTCGTTGGCGGTCAAGCTCGGCGACAAGGTTTCCGAAGGCACGCTGATCCTCACTCTGGCGCCGAGCGGCACCGCCGCGGCCGCCACGCCGGCGACCGCAGCGCCCGCCCCCGCCGCGACACCTGCCCCGGCAGCGGCGGCCGCTCCGGCTGCGGCGCCTGCCGCGGCCCCGCCGGCCACCGCCCCGGCCGGCAAGGCCCACGCCAGCCCCTCGGTGCGCAAGTTCGCCCGCGGACTCGGCGTCGATATCGGCAAGGTGCCGGGGACCGGACCCAAGGGCCGCATCCGCCCGGAGGACGTGCAGAACTTCGTCAAGGGCATCGTCGCCCAGGCCGCCACGGCGGCACCGGCGGCGGCCTCGCTCGGCGGCGGCCAATTAGCTGAACTAAGCCTGCTGCCCTGGCCGAAGATCGACTTCACCAAGTTCGGCGCCATCGAGACCAGGCCTCTGTCGCGGATCAAGAAGATTTCCGGCGCCAATCTGGCGCGCAACTGGGTCATGATCCCGGCGGTGACTTACCACGAGGACGCCGACATCACCGACCTCGAAGCCTTCCGCGTCCAGTTCAACAAGGAGAACGAGAAGTCGGGCGCCAAGGTGACGATGCTCGCCTTCCTGATCAAGGCCGCCGTCGCGGCGCTGAAGAAGTTCCCCGAGTTCAACACCTCGATCGACGGCGACAACTTGATCTACAAGCAGTACGTGCACATCGCCTTCGCCGCCGACACGCCTAATGGTCTCGTCGTGCCGGTGGTCAGAGACGCCGACCAGAAGGGCATCGTCGACATCGCCCGGGAGACCGGCGACCTGGCCAAGCTGGCCCGCGACGGCAAGCTCAAGCCCGACCAGATGCAGGGCGCCTGCTTCACGATTTCCAGCGTTGGCGGCATCGGCGGCACGGCCTTCTCGCCTATCGTCAATGCCCCGGAGGTGGCCATCCTCGGCGTCAGCAAGTCGCTGATGAAGCCGGTCTGGGACGGCAAGACCTTCGTCCCGCGGCTGATCCTGCCGCTGTCGCTGTCGGCCGATCACCGCGTCATCGACGGCGCCCTGGCGACGCGCTGCAACGTCTTCCTTGCCCAGTTGCTCGCCGACATGCGGCGCGTGCTGATGTGAGGAGCCGCGCGCCATGACGACCATCGCCGTCGCCAAGAAGAACGGCCGCGTCGCCATCGCCGCCGACGCCCTGACCACCTTCGGCGACACGCGCCTGCCGCAGCACCACCAGCGGGGCCACGACAAGATCCTCGCGCTGCACGATTCCTGGATCGGCCTGTGCGGCTCCTCGGCGCATCACCTGGTCATCGCCAGCGCCCTCGGGGCCCTGGAGGACGTGCGCCTCGGCAGCCGCGCCGAGGTGTTCGAGACCTTCCGCCGCCTGCATCCGGTGCTCAAGGAGCACGCCTACCTGAACCCCAAGGAAGACGAGGACGACCCCTACGAATCGTCGCAGATCACGGCCCTCATCGCCAATGCCAGTGGCATCTACGGGGTCTATTCCTACCGCGAGGTGTTCGACTACGAACGCTTCTGGGCGATCGGCTCGGGCAACCGCTTCGCGCTCGGCGCCATGTTCGCCGCCTGGGAGCGCTGCGACGATGCCGCCGACATCGCCCGGGCCGGCGTCGAGGCCGGCATCGAATTCGACACCGCCTCGGCCGGTCCTCTCGTCTGCCACACCGTCACTCTCGCCAAGGAACAACAATGAGCTCCAGCCTCGAAGTGAAAGTCCCCGACATCGGCGACTTCAAGGACGTCCCGGTCATCGAAGTGGCGGTGAAGCCCGGCGACACGGTCAAGGCCGAAGACGCCCTGATCACCCTCGAATCCGACAAGGCGACGATGGACGTGCCCAGCCCCGCGGCCGGGACGGTGACGGAGGTCAAGGTCAAGGTCGGCGACAAGGTCTCCGAAGGCACGCTGGTGCTGCTGCTCGAAACCGGCGCCGCCGTCGCGACCGCAGTCTCGCCGCCGGCAGCGGCGCTCGCGCCGGCCCCGGCCGCGGCACCACAGGCCGCCGCCCACAGCAGCAGCGCCGACCTCGAATGCGCGATGCTGGTGCTCGGCGCCGGACCGGGCGGCTACTCGGCTGCCTTCCGCGCCGCCGACCTGGGCCTGGACACGATTCTCGTCGAGCGCTACGCCCAGCTCGGCGGCGTCTGCCTCAACGTCGGCTGCATCCCCTCCAAGGCCCTCCTCCACGTTGCCGCTGTCATGGACGAGGCGGCGCACATGAGCGCCGCGGGTGTCGGTTACGCCGCCCCAGCCATCGACATCGACAAGCTGCGCGCCCATAAGGAGAAGGTCGTCGGCAAGCTGACCGGCGGCCTTTCCGGCATGGCCAAGGCGCGCAAGGTGCGCACGCTGCGCGGCTTCGGCCATTTTCTCGATCCGCAGCATCTGGAAGTCGAGGAGACCAGCGGACCAGCCCAGGAGAAGACCGGCAAGAAGACGGTGATCCGCTTCCAGCAAGCCATCATCGCCGCCGGCTCGCAGGCCGTGCACTTGCCTTTTTTGCCGCGCGATCCGCGCATCGTCGACTCGACCGGGGCCCTCGAACTGCGCCAGGTACCGAAGCGCATGCTGGTCATCGGCGGCGGCATCATCGGCCTGGAAATGGCAACGGTCTATTCGGCGCTCGGCAGCCGCGTCGAGGTGGTCGAAATGCTCGACGCCCTGATGCAGGGCCCCGACCGCGACCTGGTCAAGGTCTGGGAAAAGCAGAACGTCCACCGCTTCGACAAGATCATGCTGAAGACCAAGACCGCATCGGCCGAAGCAAAGGACGATGGCATCTGGGTCAAGTTCGAAGGCGAGCAGGCGCCGGCCGAGGCGCAGCGCTACGACCTGGTCCTGCAGTCGGCCGGGCGCACCCCCAACGGCCGCAAGATCGGCGCCGACCGCGCCGGCATCAATATCACCGAGCGCGGCTTCATCCCGGTCGACAGCCAGATGCGCAGCAACGTGGCGCACATCTTCGCCATCGGCGACGTCGTCGGCCAGCCGATGCTGGCGCACAAGGCGGTGCACGAGGCCCACGTCGCCGCCGAGGCCGCCGCCGGGCAGAAGAGCCACTTCGATGCCACGGTGATCCCCGGCGTCGCCTACACCGACCCGGAGGTCGCCTGGGTAGGCATCGGCGAGGACGAGGCGAAAAAGGCCGGGCGCCAGATCAGCGTCGCCAAGTTCCCCTGGGCCGCCTCGGGGCGGGCCATCGCCAACGGCGCCGAATACGGCTTCACCAAGCTGGTGTTCGACGAGGAGACACACCGCATCGTCGGCGGCAGCATCGTCGGTCCCAATGCCGGCGACATGATCGGCGAGATCGCCTTAGGCATAGAGATGGGCGCCGACGCCACCGACATCGGCAAGACCATCCACCCGCACCCGACCCTCGGCGAGACCATCGGCATGGCGGCGGAAATGGCCGAGGGAGTGTGCACCGACCTGCCGCCGGCAAGGAAGAAATAGCGCCTCAGCGAGCCGCGGCGAACGGATCGAAGGCGGCGTTCATCGCCAGCTTCGGCAGGTAGCCGTTTGTCATGCTGTGGTCGGCGAGGGCGTCGGCCTGGAGGTGCAGCAGGTCCTCGATGGCCGCCTTGGCGGCGTCGATGAAGCGGTACCAGAAGGCGAGGTCGTCGCTCAGCTTCCCCTCGGCGTCGAAGTAGAGGAAGTTGCCGACGTGGCTGTAGCTCATCGCCCGCATCGGCACCCGGGTGACGACGTCCTCCTTATTGACGAAGCGGAAGCAGCGCGGCTTGAAGTCGGCGTTGAAGCGGTCGGCGAATTCGCGGTCGCCGGTCCGCGGCTGGCCGTAGGTGCAGAGGCCGTAGACCGGCTTGTCGTCGGCGCGCAGCCGGGCCACCGCCAGCGCGGCCAGGGCCGCGCCGAGGCTGTGGCCGGTGAACCGACTGGCCCTGGTCCTGGAATTCGGCCAGCGCCTGGACATTCGGGATATTTTCGTCGCCTGCCGACGCTTGAACGTCACTCGAACACCAGATAACGGTTATTCGCAAGTACAATAATTCCGTTAGTTCAGGCTTCCGAACAGCGTTCCAAGCCGACTCCTGGCTTCCGCCACCGCTTTGGTAACATCGCCGCCGACGACCTCAGCCACGGTACGAACCTCATCAAGAGACACTGCGGCTGCACCGCGCAGCGCCTCGATATGGACATCGACTTTGTTGGCATCCTTGGGAAGTCGTTTGGCCAAGTCGAGCAGACTTTTCTGTAAACCGTTAAGCGGGATCGCCTTCGCTTGAGCCAGGTCAGTTGGTGTGGCCACATAGGGCAGCGCGTCCAGTCGTTCCGGTCCCAGGTTGTCTGGATTCTCGAGTGTGAGCGCGCTCTCGAGATCGGGAGCGACCGCGTCCCGATTGCTCAACGGCGCACCGAGATTGAAGCGCTTGCGGAGGGTCGCGAGTATCGAAGTGTGATCATACGGAAGCTTGCCTGGGGGCCGCAGAACCGTGCCCTGCCTGATATAGGGCGAGACGATGACCGCAGGCACGCGAACACCGTAGCGGTCGAAGTTGAAGGGGTTCGTCGGTGTCGTGTCTGGAGGCGTTGCCGGTGGCGGCGGGACATGGTCATAACAACCACCATGTTCGTCGTAGGTGATGATCAGTAAGGTTTTACCCCAGGCGGGACCACTGCGAAGGGTGTTATAGACATCTGCAATCAATTGTTCGCCCAACGTGACGACGTGTGGCGGATGTTGATCATTGGGCAGGTTGACGTCGGCGAAATAGCGCGGCTCGATGAAGGCGTAGCTCGGCAAGGTCCCCTGCTCGGCATCGTGGCGGAACTCTTCGTAGAAGCGAAATCCGTCCAAATGCGGCCAGAGGCGCGACAAGGTCAGGGTCTGGGGCATGTCGTGAAAATAGATCTTCCAGCCGTTGTCGATGCCCAGGTCCTCAAAGCGATTGAAGATTGTTGGCATCTCATACGGGAAACGTGGCGGCGAGTTGTTTTCATAACCACCGGCGGTGCCCGTGTGAACAAAAAACCGGTTCGGCCAGGTCTGGCACGGCGCCGAGGCATGCCATCGATCGGAGACGGCAAACTGCCGAGCGAGCCGGCTAAGCACAGGAACCTGCTCGGGGGTGAAATAGTGCATTACGCGATTGGCGACATACGCGCTTGGTGGCTGATCGGCTTGGGTCAGGTAGTTTCTTACGAAGCCGTTCATCGTCGGCACCGGGGCCGGATTCGGCACATCGGGATCGCCAAAAAGCTGAGTATTGATGTCGGTCCAGAGCTCTCCCGGGTCGGGGTCGGGAATGCTCATGGTGCCGTCCTCCGTGCCGGTCCCGTTCCAGACCGGAACCGGACTGCCACTCTGGTCCGGATTGCTCTCCGTGCCGGATAGGCCATCAAAACCGTCCGATTTCGGGTAGAGCCGTCCTAACAGGCTGTCGAAGGAACGGTTTTCCAGCATCAGCACGACCACGTGCTCAATCTTGTCCAGTGCTCCCATGTACTTTCCTTTCGCAAATGCGCCGGACCGGTACGGCCCACAAGCTAAGATACCTCGGTACGCTCCGGCTTCTCGCCTGTTCCACGCAATCGCACGAATTTTGATAGTAGATCGAACCAGAACGGCGCACCCAGCGTCAGCGCCAATGCAGTCAGAATCAACCCGGCGAGTTTCAGAATACTGCCCTTCAATCCGAATTCGGGCTGCCGAGTGAAATTCCAACCGATCGGCATCGGTCGCAGGTCTTGTTCCGCTGTCCGAATGGCATCCACGGATGTCGCCAGCTTAGTCTCGCCCTCCGATGCGGCGACCAGCGGACTACCGGCGGCGGCCGCGTGATCGGCAATCTTGACCATCTGCTCGCGCAGCGCGCCGTCGTGCCACAGCGCTTGACCGACGGCGATGGTATCGGCATTGATGACAGTCGCTAGAGCGAGACCGATACCGAAGGAGATGTATTTCAACTTGCGCTTGTAGACGCCGCCAAGGCGGTCCATGGCGGTATCGAACCAAACGGCCACACCGTCGCGTAACTGGGTCAAGTCCTTATCCGCGGCGACCATATGAGCCAGCAAGACGTCCCGAATATTGCTGTCGGGCAGGCACTTGACCGAGTTCTCGACGTCGGCGAAGCCCGGCAGGGATCGGGTCGGGTCGAGACTGCCGAGCAGTGCCATTGCGAAAATCTTCCCTGAGAAGTACGAAGGATGCCCCTTTGCCCGTTCCTTGCTGCCGCCAGTCGATACGCATTTCGCGCCATCGATCAATCCATGATTGTAAAAATCAGTGCGCAGTGTCGGGTCGTCGAGAAGTTCTCCGATGCCAATCGCAAGCGATTTGGCGCGCCACCCAAGAAGTGTGGAAATGAGTTCGTTGAGGACAGTACAAAATACGCTCATGACCGAGTACATCAGAACCAAGCCAATCACGACGTCAATCACAGCATTCGAACCCATGGCTTTCTCCGCGGTGAATGTTTCGCGCCAAGCTTATTCAGACGGTCAGTTCGGAACAGATCATCCTAATCGGTCATCGCGGTCGGGCGCCGGGTTATCGGATCGGGTTTCCGGGATAGCAGCTGGCACGGACACGTCAATTCGGAGCAGCGGAGCACAACTTCGCCAGGTCAACCGTGAATACGCATGGGCTTCCCGGAGTGTCTTTCCAACGATGGCGGTCCATGGCCGCCGTGCATCCGGCATCTTCCAGCAGCGCTACGGTGCCGTCCAGCGAACACAACAGGACCGCCGCATGCCCACCTTGGCGTGCGGCTTTGATCTGGTAGGCGGACAATGGTCTCAGCAATCCGGGGTCATGGGCGACGGACTGGGTCAGAAACTCAGTGTCCGAAAGCGTGTCCGACGGAGAACCGTAGCGGAGGTTCGCCTCGGCGGCAGCGGTCACCTTAGTCAGCGCCGCCGCCGCGGTCATCATCTCCGCCTCCGAATAGGTTTGCCCTGTCGCCAGCGCTACGCACCCAGCCAGGACGATTACGGCCGTGATCGCCAGCCTCATAGCGCGTCCTCCTCCCAAAGCACGACTTTATTGGTTGAATCCCTGCCGGTATCGAGATCCCAGTCCCAGAAGGCGGTCTGGTAAACGGTACTGCCGTTGAATACAGCCTCACCGATCAGATGCCAGCCCTGGATCACGTGCGCCAAGGCCTTGTCGAAGACTTGGTCGTACGGCAGTTGCCCATGGGGAGTCTTGAGGCTGTCGATGTAGGCGGCCCGGTCCACTTCCTCCACGAGGGGATAGGTAAGACCACAGTCCACGGCGACGTGGCGTGCGATGGGGATGAGGCGACGGCCCTCGCTGACCACCTCCAAAGTGTCGGTGTAACCCTTGTGCCACTGCGCAATGTCGGGCGCGTTGTCGGAGAAATCCTGTGGATAACAGCGCTCCAACATAGCGTCCCAGGTGTCCGAGATGGCCGGATCAAGGGATCCGTCGGTGACGCAACATTGCTCGATGCCCGACTTTAGATAATCGGCAACGCCGACTCCGCCGACACCCAGCCGCTGAAAGATGTAGGCGTCCTGGTGCATCTCGCACTTCCGGTGGGCCGTCTTGTTCTGGGCGTAGGGGCCAACCTTGAGCTCCACAACCGGGTGGATGGTGGCGTCGGTGATGACATGAGCGGCGTAGCCGAGCAACCAGGCAAAGGCCTTGTCCCGCGCTGCGCCCGTGAGGCCCTTCACCTCCTCCACACCGGCCTTCACCATGTCGCCGGTGTGCTGGTAGTGCATCAGGTCGGCCCACTCGGCGGCTCCTTTGCTACCGATGGCCAAATAGGGGTAGTCCGGACTTACGGCCCCTAGTTCGCAGTGCTTGAGCCATCGGCCAAGCGCCAACGCCGCAGGGTTGGGCAGTCCCGGCCCGGCGTCCAGACGGGCTGGCTCCCGGGCTAAGTTGACGAGGGTAATATGGGCGTAGGAACCGGGCACGATGCACTCCTTCCGATCGGGATTCGATTGGGTGACGCATTTGGCCACAATGTCCATGACTCTGCAATAATCCTATGAGAAGGCGCGAGCGGCGGCGCGCGGCGCCGGCAGGCCCCGCAGCCGCGGTGCTCATGGCGAAGGCCTGATGACGGTGCCAAGAAAGCCTGATGATCGGCGGCGCCTATCGCCGGTAGAATCATCGGCTTTCCCGACGCATCCGGAGCGCTCATGACCCAGGACCAACTCAAGCAGGCGGTGGCCCGCGCCGCCCGCGACTACGTGGCCGCCCATCTCCCGATTGGCGCCATCGTCGGCGTCGGAACCGGCTCGACGGCCAACCTGTTCATCGACGAGCTGGCGCGGATCAAGGATCGCCTCGGCGGCGCGGTGGCCAGCTCCGAGGCCACCCGGCGGCGCCTCGAGGGCCACGGCATCCGCGTCCTCGATCTCAACGAGGTCGGCGAAATGCCGATCTACGTGGACGGCGCCGACGAGATCGACGCCGGCCTCAACATGATCAAGGGCGGCGGCGGCGCGCTGACCCGCGAGAAGATCGTCGCCGCCGTGGCGCAGACCTTCGTCTGCATCTGCGACGCCTCCAAGGAGGTGGCGGTGCTGGGCGGCTTCCCGCTGCCGGTCGAGGTGATCCCGATGGCGCGGGCCCACGTCGCCCGGCAGCTTACGGCGCTCGGCGGCAGCGCGAAGCTGCGCGATGGCTTCGTCACCGACAACGGCAACCTGATCCTCGACCTGCATGGCCTGGCCATCACCGACCCGGCCGGGCTCGAAGCGCGCCTGGACGGCATCGCCGGCATCGTCACCAACGGCCTCTTCGCCCGGCGCGGCGCCGACGTGCTGCTGCTGGGCACGGTGGACGGGGTCGTCACGCGGCGGCGCTAAGAGTCCCTAAAGCCAGCCGACCCGCTTGAAGCGGACATAGAGCACCCCGCAGGCTACGCTGATCAGCAGCAGGGCGGCCGGATAGCCGAAGTCCCACTGCAGTTCCGGCATCACCTTGAAGTTCATCCCCCAAATGCCGGCGAAGGCGGTGGCGACGGCGAAGATGCCGGCCCAGGCGGCCAGCTTCTTGTTCACCTCGCTTTCCTCGATGGTCACCATCGCCAGGTTGACCTGGATGGCCGTGCCTATGGTGTCGCGGATCGCGTCGATCGAGGCGTTGATCCGCGTCAGGTGGTCATAGACGTCGCGGAAATACTCCTTGGTATTGATGCAGATCGCCGGCACGCGGCCGCTGTAGAGCTTGCCGGCCGATTCGATCAGCGGCGCGACGGCATGCTTGAGCACCGTGACCTTGCGCTTCAGCTCGTAGAGCTGCTCGATGTTGGAGCGCGCCGAGCCCTTGGCGAAAATCCTTTCCTCGATGGCCTCGAGTTCCGACTCCAGGGTGTCGAGGATCGGGAAGTAGCGGTCGACGACGTTGTCCATCAGCGCATAGAAGACGAAGGCCGCGCCCTGCTGCAGCAGGTGCGGCTCGCGTTCGCAGCGGTCGCGCACGCCGAGGAAGCCGTGCACGCTGCGGTTGCGCACCGAGAGCACGAAGTTCGGGCCGACGAAGACGTTGAGCTCGCCGACGTCGAGCCGCCCGTCGACGAACTCGAGCAGGTGCATGGCGGCGAACAGCGAATCGCCGTATTCGTCGATCTTCGGCCGCTGGTGGCCGTGGTGGGCGTCCTCGACGGCCAGCGCGTGCAGGCCGAATTCCTCCTGCATCTTGGCCAGCTCGGCGTGGTCGGCGTCGCGCAGGGCGACCCAGACGAAGCAGTCGGGCCGCCCGACATAGTCGCTGATGGCTTCGACCGAAATGTCGCTGAGCTTCCGGCCTTCCTGGTAGGCGACGCAATTGATCAGCATGGCGATCCCTTAGAGTTCGAACCCGCTATGTTCGCAAAGTGGCCGCCATCGCGAAAGCCCGCCGGTCGATGCAGGGTGTCGAACGTCAGCTTGGGCGCCGGCGCGTCGACCGGCGGCACGTCGACGTCCGGCAATGTCCGTAACGCACAGCGGATAGTGCAGTCGGGACGACGATGACAACGACCTCACGCACTGAGCCATACCGGCCACGGCAGATTCTTCATGATTCGATTCGTTACGTCAGGCTGCTGTGGATGCTGCCGTTCGCCCATAGGCGACCGTGTGATTATGCCAACATCCTGTTAGTCTTAATGCCGGCAGTTAGAATGCCTGGAAGGCGGCGGAGATTCACCGGGAGAAACGGCGGAATGATGCCGAGGCGCTCGTAGCGAGTCATGCTTCATCACAACAACATAATCGCCGTTGGGGCATTGCCATTCCATTTGGTTCACGGCACGATGCGCCGATGAAGAAAGTTTTTCTGCACCGTCGTTACACGTTATTCCACTTCAAACGCTGGGAGCAATAGCATGCGCCTTATACCCGTCCTTTTGGTTGCCACATTTGTCGTAGGCTGTGCTGGTAAGCTTGATTACATACGTCCAACGATCCAGACCGCCCGCTCGGCCAATGTAAAAGTGATCAACAAGCCACGCGAGGCAGTTTGGAATGCGAGCGTCCCAGAACTCGGAAAACAGTTCTTCGTCATCAACAATCTTGATAAGTCATCTGGCCTTATCAATGTCAGTTACACCGGTGACCCCGAAAAATATATCGACTGCGGTCGCGTCACTTCATACGTGAAGAATGCGCAAGGAGAACGTACGTATGACTTCGCCGCGGCAAAGGCACAACAATCGTATGAAGTCATGAACCCCAGCGTCGGGCTTTTCTTCGTTGAGCGCAAGATGTCCCTTGATGGCCGCGTTAATCTCATATTCGAAGAAGTGAGCCCAAACCAAACCAGGGTCACGGCCAACACACGTTACGTTGTTCAGCGCCAACTCACGGTTCAACGTGCCGCAAATAGCTTTCCTCAGTCGCGATCCGACACCTTGTCCTTTAATTCAGGCGGTTCGTCATCCTTTCCTGCTGCGTCTGCTACTGACAATCGCGCGACCGAATGCGTGGCGACCGGAGAACTCGAGCGCGAGATTCTGTCTGCCATCAAGTGACGCATAATTCGGAGAAGGAACGCCTTGTAACCCACCCTCCCCGCGCCAGCCGGCAGGCGGCCCCGTACTGGGCGGGGCCGCTCATGGATAGGCCTCACACGATTTCGTTAAGCGTAATTGAACATTCGGCTCCAGCAACCACTCGCGCGGCCGCTTCGCTTGCAGCTCTACCTTGCCGTTCTCATGAACGCTGTGCCCGCAAATACGTTCTTGGCGAGATCAATTCCCACTGTGATAATGCCCCTCGACCTCCAATTTCGTGAGTCATGTTGCTGCGTGGAAACTCGATCATCGCAGCTCTCGCTGCCCGTGGCTTCCGCCGCACCCTCTGGATGGGGTAGTCCCTTCCATTCGTTAGCCGGCTTCGACAACCTGACGGGGAAATAAGTGATCGCCTGGGAGAACCTCGGAATAGACGAGAACGCAATGCAACTGCTTCGTAAGCAACCTGCGGTACATGAGCTATGCGCTGGCGGGTTCCTTCGCGAGACCGTGCACTTCGATGACGGGCTTTCGGCCATCCCTCTCCAGCCTCTGGGTTCTGATGACCGGATCGATTTCTTAGTCAAGTACGCCCGCGACCTAGTCGGCGCAAAGTTTGATGAGCCGGTAGCCTTCGGAGCAAGGTTACGTGGTCTCATTTCTTTACCGGCGGTTTCACTCGTATGCACCCCTTCTGGCGATGGTAGTCCAATCGAGATCGAGGCCTCCGTTCGATCGCGCCTTGACTTGGCCCGACAGGTCATCTCATGTACAGTTGTTCAACCATTTGTACCCTTTGCTTTATTCATTCACGCTCAAAATTCGAAAGGTTACTACCGCTTGTTCGAACCAGCGCACAGAGCCACCCGAAGTCGCATCCTGAGCATCGTAGAACTGGAGACGCCTCACTTAATAGCGAGGGTATACACGAAGGCAAGGGACGATGAGATTTACCGGTTTGCCCTCTCTCTCCTGCATGATGCGGTTGCAGAAGCGAACGCGAGGTTCAGGATCGCGAGGCTGTTCAATGTTCTCGAATGCCTTGCATCCGAAAACAAAACAGGAGGTCTTCCTTCGAGAAAGGCAGTTCGCTTTCTTCTTGGCTTTCCCGTAGAAGGGGATGTCAAAGAGTGGACTATTGAGGGTAAGCAGTATTCTTTTGACATCATCGAACTTGCGGGCCGTCTCAGGGATAGGTTGTTTCACGGTGCTCCGTTTTCGCCCGAAGACCTTTCAATGAATGTCAGATCTGCATTTTCCATTCTTGAAGGCGCGCCACTGTACATTGCGGATACACTGACCGAGTATTGCAAAGTCGCGCTGTACGGTGAGGTGATTGACGGCGAATAGGCGAAAGCCGACTAATAAATGCGTCGATGCGGGCCTTCGCAAACAAGCTTTGCTATTGCCGTCTCCGCTCGCCTGAACGCGCTTTGGCTACTTGCGCGTTTGGTTTCGGCTGTGCAGGCTTAGGACGCGCGCACCGTGATGCGGCCGGTCACGAAGCTGTGGAACGAGAAGAAGTCGTTGCTTCCCGGTCGGTGGAACACCTGCACGCCGGTCGCTGCGGGCAATAGCGACTTGACTACAGTGGAACCGTCATGGACTGCCGTCGAGTGCGGACCGCCGTCGCCATTGGGCCGGGAAACGGTGTCGCTGGGCACGGTGACGGACTTCGGCGGCACGAAGGCGATCTGGCCCACGACAGAGGAAACCCATGGCGGACATCGGGACGGTTTTTCAAGAGCCGCTGCGCCGCCTGGCCCGACGGCCCGAGCCGGCTTTGCGAACCACCGATCCGCAGCGACACAAAGCGTTTTCGCCGCCGCGGCCCGGCGGCGAAGATAGCAAATTGCCGGCGCCGAAATCGGCGTAGAGTTGTCGTCGACCGACCGGCGGTGCTCCAGCGACGCCGCGCCGCGCCCGGTCAGCGTCGATCGTCCGGATACGCAACTGAAATGTCTCCCTCTTCCTTCGTGCAGGCCCACGCCGCCCACGCCGATTGGCATGTGGCCTTGGACGAATGCCAGCGGCAGGTGCAGACCGAGATCGCGGCGCGGGCGCTGCGCCACGGCGAGAGCGCGCCGCTGACGCTGGGCTGGTGCTACCTCAGCGACTACTACGCGCCGGCGGCCGAGGCGATCCTCGCCGAGCTGCGCCTGGGCTTTCCCGGCGTCGCCTGGGTCGGCACGGTCGGCATCGGCGTGGCCGCCAGCGGCGTCGAGTATTTCGACGAACCGGCGCTGGCGCTGATGCTGGCGCCGCTGCCGCGCGACTCGTTCCGCCTCTTCTCCGGGTTGCAGCCGCTGTCGGCGGCGGCGTCGGGCTTCGTGCCGCACACGGCGCTGGTCCATGCCGAAGGCAGCACGCCCGACTTGCAGGAATTGCTCGAGGAACTGAGCGAGCGCACGGCCACCGGCTACCTGTTCGGCGGGCTGTCCTCGGCGCGAAACCGCACGGCGCACCTGGCCGACGGCGTATTCAGCGGCGGCTTGTCGGGCGTCGCCTTCGGCCCCGATGTCGAGCTAATCTCGCGCGTCACCCAGGGCTGCCAGCCGATCGGGCCGGTGCGCGAGGTGACGCGGGCGGAGCGCAATTTCGTGCTCGGCCTGGACGGCGATCCGGCGCTCGACTGCCTGCTGCACGACCTGCGCATCGACCGCGACCTGCCCGATGAGGAGTTGCTGGAGGCGCTGTCCGGCACGCTGGTGGGCCTGGTCGTCGCCGCCGAAGACGTGCCGGCGCGGCCCGGACAGTTCGGCGCCGACACCGTGGTGCGCCACCTGGTCGGCATCGATCGCCAGCACCAGGTCCTGGCGATCGCCGAGCAGGTCGCCCCCGGAATGCATATGGCATTCTGCAGGCGCGACCCCGAGGCCGCCCGGCTCGATCTGGTGCGCATCGCCACGGACATTCGCGACGAACTGGAAAGCACCGCCAGGCAGATGGCGGGCGCCGTCTACGTCAGCTGTTCGGGCCGCGGCGGGCCGCATTTCGGGGCGCCTAACGCCGAGTTGCAGATCGTCCGCCAGGCCCTGGGCGAGGTGCCGCTGGCCGGCTTTTTCGCCGGCGGCGAGATCGCCCGGCACCACCTCTACGGCTACACCGGGGTACTGACGGTATTCACCCGGCCCGGCTGAGGCGGGCTTGCCGGCCGCCTAAAGCCCTAAGTCTTGGGTGCGACGTAGCCGCTGGCGCTGTCGGCGCCTTCGCCGAAGAAGTGTTTCTCGACCTGCTCGGCCAGGTATTTTCGCGCCTTGGGATCGACCAGGTTGAGCCGGTTCTCGTTGATCAGCATGGTCTGCAGGCGGATCCATTGCTGCCATGCCTCCTTGGAGACGTTCTCGTAGAGGCGTCGGCCCAGATCGCCCGGCATCGGCGGAAGGTCCAGCCCTTCGGCTTCGCGACCGAGCTTGATGCAATTGACCATGCGTGCCATGAAGTCTTCCTCTGCAGCTTTCGATGCCGGGATTCTATCCGGATTTGGCGCCCCGAATCGACTCAACCGCGTCAGTGCAGCCGCGGCGCGGAGTAGACCTGCCAGCGGTTCTTGCCGCCGAGCTTGGCGCGGTACATGGCCTAGTCGGCACGGGCGACGATATCCTCGGCTGTGCTGCCGTGCACCGGATAGAGGGCGATGCCCACGCAGGCCGTCAGACTGAGCGGCCGGTCGGCGAAGACGAATTGCAGGGCGGCGATCTGGGCGCCGATCCGCCGCGCCAGCTGGACCATTTCCGGCTCGTCGGTATCGGTGACGAGAATCGCGAACTTGCCGCCACGGAGGCGGAAGAAGCTCTCGTTGCGGCGTATGTTGGCGCGATAGGCCGCATCGTCGCGGCGCAGCCGCGCCGTGCGCTGCAACAGGAGTTCGGCGCGGACCCCGTGCAGATCGTCATCCTCGAAGGTGCCGACGCTCCTCCACAGGAGCAGCGCCAAGAGCGAAGCCATGACCAGGGCGGTCACCGCCACGAGGCGGAAGACCAAATGCCGGCTCAGGGCGGCGCAGCGGGCGAATACCGGAGCTTAGAGCGTCCTGACCAGCACCTTGGAGCGGCGCTGGTAGTTGTAGAGTTCGCGCTTGACCGCCGGCAGCGCGTCTACGCCAGCTTCGGCGAAGCCGCGCTCCATGAACCAGTGGGCGGTTCGGGTGGTCAGGACGAACAGGCGCTTCAGCTTCATCTTGCGCGCCTTGGCCTCGATATGGCGGCGCAGCTGGTCGCCGTAGCCGGCGCGCCGGTACTCGGGCATGACGGCCAGACAGGCCAGCTCGGCGGCCCGTTCGTTGCGGCCGGCAAACGGATACAGGGCCGCGCAGCCGACAATGATGCCGTCATGGTCGAGCAGCGTAAAACGATTTATCTCCATTTCCAGCCGCTCGCGGCCGCGGCGCACCAGGGTGCCGTCGGCCTCCAGCGGGGCGATCAGGGCCAGGACGGCGCCGACGTCGTCGCTGCCGGCCTCGCGCAGCCGCGCCAGCGGCGCCTGGGTCATCACCGTGCCGATGCCCTCGCGGGTGAAGAATTCCATCAGCATGGCGCCGTCGGCGCGCCGGTCGAGGAAGTGCACCCGCCCGACGCCGGCCCGGCAGGCGCGCAGGGCGCCGGGCAGGACGCGCGCCACTTCGGCCGCCTGGTCGACGCGCCGCTCGAGCAGCTGCCCGACCTCGTCGGCCGTGGCGGCGTCGATCGGCTGGCCGCGCTGGTCCAGCAGACCGGGCGCCGCGCAGAGGAAGATCAGCTTGTCGGCCTGGAGGGCCACGGCCACCGCCTCGGCAACCTCCTCCCAGGCCAAGTTGAAGATTTCGCCGGACGGCGAGGTGCCGATCGGCGTTATGAGGACGACATTTTCCTGGTCGAGGTCGGCGCGGATCTCGTCGGCATTGACCTTGCGCACGGCGCCGGTGTATTGGTAATCGACACCGTCGACCACGCCGACCGGCTGGGCGGTGATGAAATTGCCGCCGGTGATGCGGATCCAGGCACCGGCCATCGGCGTGTTCGGCAGGCCCTGCGAGAGCAGCGCCTCGATCTCGATGCGGCTGACGCCCATGGCCGACTTGACGCAGTCGAGCGCCGCGCCGTCGGTGACCCGCAGGCCGCCTTGGAAGCGCGGCACCAGGCCGCGCCGCTGCATCTCGGCGTCGATCTGGGGCCGCGCGCCGTGCACCAGCACCAGGCGGATGCCGAGGCTTTCGAGCAGGTTGAGGTCCTGGGCCAGCGACTGCGCCGCCGCCTCGGCGCCGATCATCGCCTCCCCGCCGAAGGCGATGACGAAGGTGCGGCCGCGGAAGGCGTGGATGTAGGGCGCCGCGTGGCGTACCCAGGCGACCAGCTTGGCGTCCTCGGCCCGCGCCGCGGCCGGCGGCGGGGCTGCCGTGTCCTGCTTCATCGGCCCGCCTCCCTCAATCGGCGCCCGGCTTGCGGCCGGCCGACAAGCCCGCCTCGAGCCGCTCGCAGAGCGTCCGCAGTATCTTGACGCGGGCATAATTCTTGTCGTTGCCCTCGACCAGCGTCCACGGCGCGATGGCCGTGCTGGTGCGGTCCACCATATCGCAGACGGCCGCCTCGTACTGGTCCGACTTGTCGCGGTTGCGCCAATCCTCGGCGCCGATCTTGAAACGCTTGAAGCGCGTCTGTTCCCGCTCCTTGAAGCGCCGCAGCTGCTCGTCCGCCGAGATGGCCAGCCAGAACTTGACGACGATGGCGCCGTGGCGGTCCAGCTGTTCCTCGAATTCGTTGATCTCGGAATAGGCGCGCATCCAGTCGGCTTCGGCGCAGAAGCCCTCGACGCGCTCGACGAGGACGCGGCCGTACCAGGAGCGGTCGAAGACGGCGACGCGGCCCTGGCGCGGCACCTGCCGCCAGAAGCGCCACAGGTAGGGCCGGGCCAGTTCCTCGTCGCTGGGCGCCGCCACCGGTATGACATGGTACTGGCGGGCGTCGAGCGCGCCGGTGATGCGGCGGACCGCGCCGCCCTTGCCGGCGGCGTCGTTGCCCTCGAAGACGACGACCACGGAGCGCCTGCGGAACTGCGCCCGGCGCGACAGCAGGTTCAGCCGGCCCTGCCACTTTTCAAGCTCAGTGTCATATCTGCCCTTGGCCAGCGCAAGTGACAGGTCGAGGGCATTGATCACGTCGCGGCCGTCGAGGGCCGGCGCCGGACGCGGCCCTGCTACCCGCCGCGTCGTCCCGGCCGGACGGGCCAGCCGCTGCCGCAGCGCCGCGAGCAGCTGGCGGCCAACGGCCAGCGCCCGGTAGCGCGCGTCGCTGCCGTCGATGACGCTCCACGGCGCGTGGCCGCTGTCCGTTTCGCGCAGCACGCGTTCGGAGACGGCGCGGTAGCGGTCGTAGTGCCGGAAGCGCCAGCGGTCGGTGTCGGTGACGCGCCAGCGCGTCTTGGGGTCCTTGCCGAGCTTCTTCAGCCGCTCCTCCTGGGCCGCCCACGACAGGTGGAACCAGAACTTGAGCAGCAGCACGCCCTCGTCGCCGAGCATGCGCTCGAAGCGCTTGATCTCCTCGATGCGCCGTTCCAGCTCGGCGGACTTGACCGTCCCGTCGACGCGGCCGACGATCGGTGCCGTGTACCAGTTGCCGAAGAATATGGCGATCCGGCCCTTGGCCGGCAGCGCCCGCCAGAAGCGCCACATCGGCGGCCGCTCGCGCTCCTCGTCGGAGGACTCGGCGAAGGCATGGGTGGCGATGTGGCGCGGATCCATCCAGGAATTGAGCAGGTTGACGGTCTCGCTCTTGCCGGCGCCGTCGATGCCGTTGACCAGGATGATCACCGGCACGCCCGCCGCCAGGAGATCGTACTGGGCGTCGAGGAGGTCGGCGCGCAGGGTCTCGACCTCGTGGGCGTAGCTCGCCTTGTCGATACGGTGGCCCAATTCAGCGGATTCGAACATCGTGTTTCTCCCTTCTCAGAAATCGCCCCATAAGGCCAGCATCGCCGCCAGCGCCGCGAGGCCGGCCGTCTCGCTGCGCAGCACCCGCGGACCGAGGCGCAGCGGCCGGAAGCCCGCCGCCTGCGCCGCCTCCGCCTCGTCGTCGGCGAAGCCGCCTTCGGGGCCGACCAGCAACGTCACCGCCCCCGGCCGCGGCAGCTCGGCCAGCCGCAGCCCCTCGCCCGGGCAGAGCAGCAGCCGGGTTTCGTCTCCGCCGCCGACCCCGAGGAAATGCGCCAGGTCGGTCAGCGGCAGGATTTCCGGCAGGCGGTTGCGGCCGCATTGCTCGCAGGCCGCGGCGGCCACCTGCCGCCAATGCCCGCCGCGCCGCTGCGCCCGCTCGCCGGCCAGGCGCACCACGCTGCGCCGCGCCGAGAGCGGCTGCAGGCGGGCGACGCCGAGCTCGACGGCCTTCTGCACGATCCAGTCCATCTTGTCGGCGGCCGGCAACGCCTGGGCCAGGGTGAAGGCCAGCGGGGCCTCGCGTTCGACTTCGCGCCAAGCCTCGACGCGCGCCCGGCCGCCGCGCGACAGGCGCGCCGCATATTCGCCGCCGCGGCCGTCGAACAGCGTCACCGCATCGCCATCGGCCAGGCGCAGCACGCGCCGTGCGTGGCCGGACGCCTCCTCCGGCAGCACGACTTCTCGGCCTACCACCAGTGCTGCCGGGCAATAAAGGCGGGGTATCATCGCGGCATTATATTGAAGGAGACCGCCATGGTCAGCACGACCACTCCCGCCGGCGCAATCGGCCGCCTGGCGCCCGACTTCGATCTTCCCGGCACCGACGGCCGCCGCCACGGCCCGGCCTCGGCGCGCGGCCCGCACGGCCTGCTGGTGATGTTCATCTGCAACCACTGTCCCTACGTCAAGGCCGTCATCGACCGCCTCATCCGCGACACGAGGGAACTGGCCGCTCTCGGCATCGGCAGCATCGCCGTCATGGCCAACGATCCCGCCGACTACCCCGAGGACTCCTGGGACAACATGGTGCGCATCGCCGCCGATCTCGACTTCCCCTTTCCCTATGTGCAGGACGAAACGCAGGACGTGGCCAGGGCCTATGGCGCCGTCTGCACGCCGGACTTCTTCGGCTTCAACGCCGGACTCGAACTCCAGTACCGCGGCCGCCTCGACGCCTCGCGCAAGGAAACCGCCCCCGGTGACGCGCGCCGCGAGCTGTTCGAAGCGATGCGGCTGGTGGCGCAGACCGGCCGCGGGCCGCACGAGCAGGTCGCCAGCATCGGCTGTTCGATCAAGTGGAAGTAGTCAGGACTTGCTCCGCCGCCGTGTCCGCGGCGCCATCAGCCGGCCGGCCTCGTTGACGAGGAATTCGCGGAAGGCCGCGGCCACCGGCAGCAGCTGCTTCTCGGCGCGCTGCACCACGTACCAGCCGCGCAGCACCGGCGTGCCGCGCACGGCCAGGCGTACCAGGTGGCCGGCGGCCAGTTCCAGGGCGATGGTGTGCTCGGAAATGAAGGCGACGCCCATGCCGGCCATGACCGCCTGCTTGATCGTCTCGTTGCTGCCCATCTCGAAGGTCGCCTGGGGCACCAGGCCCTGTTCGTCGAAGAAGCGCTCCATGGCGGCGCGCGTGCCCGAGCCCGGCTCGCGGATCAGGAAGGTCTCGGCGGCCAGGTCGGCGGCGGCGACGCTGCGCCGGCCGGCCAGCCGATGGTCGGCGGCGGCGATGATGACCAGCGGGTGATCGGCGAAGGTTTCGGCGACGGTGGCGAATTCCTGCGGCGGCCGGCCCATGATGGCCAGGTCGATCTCGTTGTCGGCGAGCTGGCGGACGATGACCTGGCGGTTATGCACCTCGAGGCGCAGCTCGATGCCCGGATGGCGGCGGCGGAACTCGGCGAGCAGGCCGGGGGCGAAATACTTGGCGGTACTGACGACGCCGATGCGCAGCACGCCGCCGGCGACGCCGCGCATCGCCGCCAGCGCCTCGCCGGCCTCGCGCAGCTGCTGGGCGACGATGCGGGCATGACGGGCCAGCTCGGCGCCGGCGTCGGTGAGAAATATCTTCTTGCCGAGCTGCTCGGTCAGCGGCAGGCCGGCCTCGTCCTCGAGGGCGCGCACCTGCATCGACACCGCCGGCTGGGTCAGGTGCATCTCCTCGGCGGCGCGGGAGAACGACAAATGGCGCGCCACCGCCTCGAATACTTTGAGCTGGCGCAGGGTGACGTTCTTCATGACGGCCTCCTCCCTCGATTAATCTTATCATCTGCATAAAAACTCGTGACTGTTTCTTATGGCTCGACCGGCCTAGATTGGCGCCCATGGAACTTCAGGCGCTGATCTTCGACGTCGATGGAACGCTCGCCGATACCGAGCGCGACGGCCATCGCCCGGCCTTCAATGCCGCCTTCGCCGAGGCCGGGCTGAGCTGGCACTGGGACGAAGGACTCTACGGCGAGCTGCTCGCCATCACCGGCGGCAAGGAGCGCATCCGCCACTTCGCCGCGAGCCGCGACCCGGCCTTTCTCGACCACCCCGATGCCGAGCTGCGCATCCGCGCCCTGCACGCGGCGAAGACGCGTTTCTATCTGGCCGAGCTCGCCAACGGCGCAATTCCCCTGCGCCCCGGCGTCGCCCGCCTGCTGCGCCAAGCCCGCGCCGCCGGCCTGCGCCTGGCTATCGCCACCACCACCTCGCCGGAGAACGTCGCGGTGCTGCTGCGCTCGACGCTCGGCGCCGCCGCCCCCGGCTGGTTCGAGGCGATCGGCGCCGGCGACGTGGTGGCGGCGAAGAAGCCGGCCCCCGACATCTATCTCTGGGTGCTGCAGCGTCTCGGGCTGCCCGCCGCCGCCTGTCTGGCCTTCGAGGACTCGGCCAACGGCCTGCACGCCAGCCGCCGCGCCGGCCTCGCCACCGTCGTCACGCACAACGACTATACGGCCGACCAGTCCTTCGCCGGCGCCGCCGCGCTATTGACCGGCTTCGGCGAGCCCGGCGCGCCGTTCCGCGTCCTCGCCGGCGACGCCCAGGGCCGCACGCACGTCGACCCCGAGCTGCTGCGGATCTGGCACCGGACCGCAGTGGTCTTATGATGATGATAAGAAATCATGACTGTCGCTTATGCACGATTCGGTCTAATCTGTCTTACCGAACATTCCCGGGAGGACAGCCATGACGCTTCGGGCCCTGATTTTCGACGTTGATGGCACGCTCGCCAACACCGAACGCGATGGCCACCGCCCGGCCTTCAACGCCGCCTTTGCCGAGGTGGGTCTGCCCTGGTACTGGGATGACGCCCTCTACGGCACCCTGCTCGACGTCGCCGGTGGCCGCGAGCGGCTCAATCACTATGCCGAGCGCCACGACCCGGCGACGCGGGCGCGGCCGGATTTCGACGCGCTGATGCAGCGCGTGCACGACCTCAAGACGCAGCGCTACCGGCAACTGCTCGACATGGGCCTGATCCGCCTGCGCGCCGACATCGGCGTACTCATCACCGATGCCCGCAGCGAGGATGTGCGCCTGGCCATCGCCTCCAGCTCGAAGCGGGAAAATGTCGTCGGCCTGCTCCGCGCCAATCTCGGCCCGACCGCCGACGGCTGGTTCGATGTCATCGCCACCGGCGAGGATGTCACCGCCAAGAAGCCGGCCCCCGACATCTATCTGTGGACGCTGAAGGCCCTGGACCTGCCGGCCCGCGACTGTCTGGCCGTCGAGGACTCGGCGCACGGGCTGGCCGCCGCCCATGGCGCCGGCATACCGACGGTGATCACCGTCAGCGACTACACGGCCAACGAATCGTTCGCCGGGGCGCGCATGGTGCTGCGTCAGGCGAGCGGCATCACCCTCGACGAACTGCGCCACTGGCACGCCACGGCGAGCCCGCCCTGATCGAAGCCTAAACGATGCCTCCGCCACGGACGGCGACCGGCTCCGGTCGCCGGCGCGGGGGGGCTTGCTCTAACCCATCGGAGGAGAAGAAACCATGGACCAATCGAACCGCTACGCCCGCCTCGATCTCACCGAGGCCGACCTGATCCGCGACGGCCGCCACGTGCTCTGCGCCTATATCCTGAAGCCTAAGGCCGGCTACGACTACCTGGTCACCGCCGCCCACTTCGCCGCCGAGTCCTCGACCGGCACCAATGTCGAAGTCAGCACCACCGACGACTTCACCCGCGGCGTCGATGCCCTGGTTTACGAGATCGACGAGGGCCAGGAAATCACCAAGATCGCCTACCCGGTCGAGCTGTTCGACCGCAACATCACCGACGGCCGCGCCATGATGGCCTCGGTGTGGACTCTGACGATCGGCAACAACCAGGGCATGGGCGACGTCGAGTACGCCAAGATGCACGACATCTACATCCCGCCGAAATTCCTGCAGCTCTTCGACGGCCCGGCGATGAACATCCAGGACATGTGGCGCGTCCTCGACCGCCCGCTGGAAAACGGCGGCATGGTCGTCGGCACCATCATCAAGCCCAAGCTTGGCCTGCGCCCGCAGCCCTTCGCCGACGCCTGCCACCAGTTCTGGCTCGGCGGCGACTTCATCAAGAACGACGAGCCGCAGGGCAACCAGGTCTTCGCCCCGCTCAAGGAGACGATGCGCCTGGTCGCCGACGCCATGCGCCGCGCCCAGGACGCCACCGGCGAAGCCAAGCTGTTCTCGGCCAACATCACCGCCGACGACCCCTTCGAGATGATCGCCCGCGGCGAGTACATCCTCGAAACCTTCGCCGAGAATGCTCCGCACGTCGCCTTCCTGGTGGACGGCTATGTGGCCGGCCCGACCGCGATCACCACCTGCCGCCGCCGCTTCCCGGCGCAGTTCCTGCACTACCACAGGGCCGGCCACGGCGCCGTCACCAGCCCGCAGGCCAAACGCGGCTACACCGCCTTCGTCCATTGCAAGATGGCGCGCCTCCAGGGTGCGTCCGGGATCCACGTCGGTACCATGGGCTACGGCAAGATGGAAAGCGAGAAGGACGACCGCAACATCGCCTACATGATCGAGCGCGACGCCGCCGACGGTCCCTTCTACCGCCAGGAGTGGCAGGGCATGAAGGCGACCACGCCGATCATCTCCGGCGGCATGAACGCGCTGCGCCTGCCCGGCTTCTTCGACAATCTCGGCCACTGTAACGTCGTCCAGACTTCCGGCGGCGGCGCCTTCGGCCACAAGGACGGAGGCGTCGCCGGCGCCAAGTCGCTGAAGCAGGCTCGCGACGCCTGGATGGCCGGGGTCAGCCTGGTCGACTACGCCAAGGAGCATCAGGAACTCAAGGGTGCCTTCGCCAGCTTCCCGGCCGACGCCGACACGCTCTATCCGGGCTGGCGCGACACCCTGAAGGTACGCACCTAAGCGGTGGCGGCATGAGTGCGGGGGCGCGGCTGCCGCGGCCCCGCCCGGCCGCATCCGGTCGATAAAAGCGCAGTTATGCATATCATAAGAAAAAGTGACTGGAACTGATGGGTAAGCCCCATTAGATTCCTGTTCTGGCAACAGGGAAAATTTGTCCCTGGACGGGCGGCACGGCAACGCTTCCACTCCCTCTGGCATTTCGCCGGAGTTTCCTCCCCGCCCCTCGTGGGGCGGGGAGTTTTTCCCGGGAGGGCGGCGGCCGAAATCAATAATGAGGAGTGGATCATGCACGACGGACGCATCACGCTGACGCAGTTCAACATCGAGGAACAGCGTCGCAACCCCATGGCGACCGGCGACTTTTCCGGCGTGCTCAACGACATCGCGACGGCCTGCAAGTCCATCGGCAATGCCGTCAATCGCGGCGCGCTGACCGGCGACGGGCCGGGCGGGCAGCGCCGCGGCAGGCCGCTGGCGGAGATCGCCCACGAGGTCATGCTCCGCTCGAACGAATGGGGCGGCCGGCTGGCCGGCATGGCCTCGGAGGAATTGGGCGACATCAACCCGATTCCCGCCGGCTACCCGCGCGGCCGTTACCTGCTGGTATTCGACCCCCTCAACGGCTCCGGCAATCTCGACATCAACTTCATGGTCGGGACCATATTCTCGATCCTGCGCGCCCCGGACAGCGGGTGCGAAGCCCGGCTCGAGGATTTTCTCCAGCCCGGCGCTGAGCAGGCCGGCGCCGGCTTCGTGCTCTACGGTGCTTCGACACACCTGGTCCTGACCACCGGCAACGGCGTCAATGGCTTCACCCTCGACCGCGACATCGGCGAATTCGTCCTGACGCACCCGAACATGACGATTCCCGCGGAGGCCGCCACCTTTGCCATCAACGCCTCCAACGAGCGCTTCTGGGAAGCTCCGGTGAAGCGCTATGTCGACGAATGCCTGGCCGGCAAGACCGGCCCGCGCGGCAAGGATTTCGGCATGCGCTGGGTGGCCTCGCTGGTCGCCGAGACCTACCGGATCCTGATCCGTGGCGGCCTGTTCCTCTATCCCCTCGATGAGAAGACGCGCGACCAGGGCGGTCGCTTGGGGTTGCTCTACGAGGCCAACCCGATCTCATTCATCGTCGAACAGGCCGGCGGCGCCTCGACCACCGGCCGCCAGCGCGTCATGGACGTGCGGCCCACCGAGCTGCACCAGCGCGTGCCCTTCATCTTCGGTTCCCGGTCGGAGGTCGAGCGCATCGACCGCTACCACGCCGACTGGGCCAGCGGCAAGGACAGCGAGCGATTCGAATCGCCGCTGTTCTCGACGCGCTCGCTATTCCGTCAACAATAAGGGGCCTCTCATGTCGATCAAATATCCCGTCGTCGCCATCACCGGCTCCTCGGGCGCCGGCACCTCATCGGTGACCAGGACCTTCCAGCACATCTTCCGCCGCGAGAAGGTCAATGCCGCCATCGTCGAGGGCGATTCCTTCCATCGCTACGACCGCAAGTCGATGAAGGGGGCGATGGCCGAGGCGGCCCAGATCGGCAACATCAATTTCAGCCATTTCGGCCCCGAAGCCAACATGCTCGAAGAACTCGAGGCGCTGTTCAAGGGCTACGGCGAAAAGGGCACCGGCAAGGTACGCAAGTACCTGCACAACGATGAGGAGGCCGCACCCTACCAGATGGAGTCGGGCACCTTCACTCCCTGGACGGATCTGCCGACGGGCAGCGACCTGCTGTTCTACGAGGGACTGCACGGCGCCGCCGTGACCGACAAGGTGAACGTCGCCCGGCACGCCGACCTGCTCGTCGGCGTGGTGCCGATCATCAACCTCGAGTGGATACAGAAGCTGCACCGCGACAAGCACTCGCGCGGCTATTCGACCGAGGCGGTGGTGGACACCATCCTGCGGCGCATGCCCGACTATGTCAATTACATCACGCCACAGTTCTCCCGGACCCACGTCAATTTCCAGCGCGTGCCGACGGTCGATACCTCCAACCCCTTCATCACCCGCGACATCCCGACCGCCGACGAGAGCTTCGTGGTGATCCGCTTCGCCAATTCGAAGGGCATCGACTTCCCCTACCTGCTGTCGATGATCCACGACTCCTTCATGTCGCGACCCAACATCATCGTCGTGCCGGGCGGCAAGATGGAGCTGTCGATGCAGTTGATCTTCACGCCGCTGATCATGCGCCTCGTGGAGAACCGCAAGCGGGCCCTCTGAGGCGGCGCCCGCCGGCACCGGGCGGCGTTCCCCGGTGCCGATGGCAAGCCCAGAATAATCAACAACCTGTCCACCCCGTCCCGCTTTGGCCGATAATAGGCGGCTTTTCCGGGGCATGACCGACCGAGGTATACGGATGTCCAGCGCAACATTCAGCGATTTCGAGAAGCCCGTGTTCACCAACCTCACCAGCGCCATCCGCGCCCTGGCCATGGACGCCGTACAGAAGGCCAATTCCGGTCATCCGGGGGCACCGATGGGCATGGCGGAAATCGCCGAGGTGCTCTGGAACCATCACCTGCGCCACAATCCGAACCTCCCGAAATGGGCCGACCGCGACCGCTTCGTGCTGTCGAACGGCCACGGCTCGATGCTGGTCTACGCCCTGCTGCACCTGACCGGCTACGATCTCGCGCTCGACGACATCAAGCAGTTCCGCCAGCTGCACAGCCGCACCCCGGGGCACCCCGAGTACGGCTACACGCCCGGCATCGAGACCACCACCGGGCCGCTCGGCCAGGGCCTTAGCAATGCCGTCGGCATGGCCATGGCGGAAAAGCTGCTGGCCGCCGAGTTCAACCGTCCGGGCCACGACATCGTCGACCACCACACCTACGTCTTTCTCGGCGACGGCTGCCTGATGGAGGGCATCTCGCACGAGTCCTGCGCCCTGGCCGGCACCTGGGGCCTGGGCAAGCTGATCGCCTTCTACGACGACAATGGCATATCGATCGACGGCCATGTCGAGGGCTGGTTCACCGACGACACGCCGAAGCGCTTCGAAGCCTACGGCTGGCAGGTGATCCCGGCCGTCAACGGCCACGACCCGGAGGCGATCCACGCCGCCATCATGGCCGCCAAGGCCGACCGGACGCGGCCGACGATGATCTGCTGCAAGACGGTGATCGGCATGGGCGCCCCCAACAAGCAGGGCGGCCACGACGTGCACGGCGCGCCGCTGGGCGACATCGAGATCGCCGCCACCCGGCCGCATATCGGCTGGCACTTCGGCCCCTTCGAGATCCCCGACGAGGTCTACGAGGCCTGGGACGCGCGCAAGAAGGGTGCCGCCTTCGAGGCCGAGTGGCAGCACAAATTCGGTCACTACGCGCGAGCCTACCCGGAGCTGGCCGCCGAGTTCCAGCGCCGCATGGCCGGCGAACTGCCGGAGCAGTGGACCGAGCACGTCCAGCGTGCGCTGGCCGCCGTCAACGAGAAAGGCGAGACCGTCGCCACGCGCAAGGCCTCGCAGATCGCCATCAACGCCCTGGCCCCGGTGCTGCCCGAATTCCTCGGCGGCTCGGCCGACCTGACCGGCTCGAACCTGACCAACTGGAGCGGCTGCAAGCCCGTCTCCGGCCAGAGCACGGGCAACTACATTTCCTACGGCGTGCGCGAGTTCGGCATGGCCGCGATCATGAACGGCATGGCCCTGCACGGCGGCCTGCTGCCCTTCGGCGGCACCTTCCTGATGTTCTCGGAATACTCGCGCAATGCCCTGCGCATGGCGGCGCTGATGAAGCAGCGGGTGATCCACGTGTTCACCCACGACTCGATCGGCCTCGGCGAGGACGGCCCGACCCACCAGCCGGTCGAGCAGACGGCGACGCTGCGGATGATTCCCAACATGGACGTCTGGCGCCCCTGCGACACCGTCGAGACGATGGTGGCATGGACCCACGCCGTCGAGCGGCGCAGCGGGCCGAGCGCACTCGCGCTGTCGCGACAGAACCTCCCCTTCGTCAAGCGCAGCGACGCCGCCATCGCCAGCATCGGCCGCGGCGGCTACGTCATTTCGGAAGCCGGCGGCAGCGCCCGGGCCATCATCATCGCCACCGGCTCGGAAGTCGACCTGGCCTTGAAGGCCCAGGCCAGACTCGCCGAGGACGGCATTGCGGTGCGCGTCGTGTCGATGCCGAGCACCAACGTCTTCGACCGCCAGGACGCCGCCTATCAGGCCGAGGTCCTGCCGCGCGGCGTGCCGCGCGTTGCGGTCGAGGCCGGGGTCACCGGCGGCTGGTGGAAATACGTCGGATTGGAAGGCCGCGTCATCGGCCTCGACCGCTTCGGCGAATCGGCCCCGGCCGGCGTGCTGTTCAAGGAGTTCGGCTTCACCGTGGACAACGTCGTCGCCACGGTGCGGAGCATTGTCTAAGCGCCGCGGGCTATCCCGGCGGTGAATTTTTTTCTTACCTGGAGACTCACGACATGACCATCAAGGTCGGCATCAACGGGTTTGGCCGCATCGGACGCATGGTATTCCGCGCCGCGGTGAAAGAATTTTCCGACATCGAGATCGTCGCCATCAACGACCTGCTCGAACCGGACTACCTGGCCTACATGCTGCGCTACGACTCGGTGCACGGCCGCTTCAAGGGCGAGGTTGGCGTCGACGGCCATACCCTGATCGTCAATGGCAAGAAGATCCGCCTGACGGCGGTCCGGGATCCCGCCGAGCTGCGCTGGAACGAAGTCGGCGCCGACATCGTGGTCGAGTCGACCGGTCTCTTCCTGACCAAGGAAACCGCGGCCAAGCACATCGCCGCCGGGGCCCGCAAGGTGGTCATGTCGGCGCCCTCCAAGGACGACACGCCGATGTTCGTCTACGGCGTCAATGACAAGAGCTATGCCGGCCAGACGGTCATCTCCAACGCCTCCTGCACGACCAACTGCCTGGCCCCGGTGGCCAAGGTGCTGCACGACACGTGGGGCATCCGGCGCGGCCTGATGACCACGGTGCATGCCGCGACGGCCACGCAGAAGACCGTCGATGGCCCGTCCAACAAGGATTGGCGCGGCGGCCGCGGCATCCTCGAGAACATCATCCCGTCCTCGACGGGCGCGGCCAAGGCCGTCGGGGTGGTCATCCCCGAGCTGAACAAGAAGCTCACCGGCATGGCCTTCCGCGTCCCCACCTCCGACGTCTCGGTGGTCGACCTCACCGTCGAGCTGAACAAGGAGGCGTCCTACGCCGACATCTGCGCCGCCATGAAGGCCGCCTCGCAAGGCGCCATGAAAGGCGTCCTCGGCTATACCGACGAAAAGGTCGTGTCCACCGACTTCCGCGGCGAGAGCTGCACCTCGGTATTCGATGCCGAGGCCGGCATGGCCCTGGACGGGACCTTCGTCAAGGTCGTCTCCTGGTACGACAACGAGTGGGGCTACTCCTGCAAGGTGCTGGAGATGGTCCGCGTCATCGCCAAGTAATCAATAAGCCGAGCACCACGGCACCGGCCGGCGCCGGGCGTCCGGACGCAGTTTTTGCGGCGTCCGGCACTCCCCGGCCGACGAGCTGTCGTGGCGGCGAAAGGTCCGCAGCCATGACATTCAAGCGTCTCACCGATTTCGCTCTCGCCGGCAAGCGCGTCTTCATCCGTGCCGACCTCAACGTACCGGTCAAGGACGGCAAGGTCAGCTCCGATGCGCGCATCACCGCCTCGATGCCGACCATCGAACACTGCCTAAAGGCCGGCGCCAAGGTGATGGTGACCTCGCATCTCGGCCGTCCCGAAGAGGGTCTGTACGCCGAGGAGAATTCGCTCAAGCCGGTGGCCGAGGTAATGTCCGCCAAGCTCGGCAGGCCGGTCCGCGTCATCCGCGACTGGGTCGACGGCGGTTTCGATGTGGCCAGCGGAGAAGTCGTACTGCTCGAGAACTGCCGTTTCAACAAGGGCGAGAAGAAGAACGCCGAGGCGACGGCGCGCAAATACGCAGCGCTCTGCGACCTGTTTGTCATGGACGCCTTCGGTACCGCCCACCGCGCCGAAGCCTCGACCTACGGCATCGCCCAGTACGCGCCGGCGGCCTGCGCCGGCCTGCTGGTGGCCGAGGAACTCGAGGCCTTGACCAAGGCGCTGCTTAGTCCGGCCCGGCCGATGGTGGCCATCGTCGGCGGCTCCAAGGTATCGACCAAGCTGACCGTGCTCGAATCGCTGTCGGACAAGGTCGACCAACTCGTGGTCGGCGGCGGCATCGCCAACACTTTCCTCAAGGCCACCGGCAGGAACGTCGGCAAGTCGCTATGCGAAGGCGACCTGGTGCCGACCGCCCGTGCGCTGATGGAGAAGATGGCCGGGCGCGGCGCCGGCATCCCGATCGCCGTCGACGTTGTCGTCGGCAAGAAATTCGACGCCAACGAGACGGCCGTGCTGAAGGACGCCGGAGCCGTGCTCGATGACGAGATGATATTCGACATCGGCCCGAAGTCGGCCCAGGAACTGGCCGACATCATCATGAAGGCCGGCACGGTGGTGTGGAACGGCCCGGTCGGCGTCTTCGAATTCGACCAGTTCGGCGAAGGCACCAAGACGATCGCCCGCGCCATCGCCGAGACCCGGGCCTTCACCCTGGCCGGCGGCGGCGACACCATCGCCGCCATCCAGAAGTACGACATCTACGACAAGCTGTCCTACATTTCGACGGCCGGAGGCGCATTCCTCGAGTTCCTCGAGGGCAAGAAACTTCCCGCCGTCGACATACTCGAACAGCGAGCGAAAGACGGGGGCTAGGATTCAGGATCGCCGAGCGTCTCGATTATCGCCGCGGCGGAACCATCGGCCACGGGCTGCGGAGCAGCGGCGCAATCGGCCGCATGCCGCGCCCTTGAATATGTCCCGGACCCCGGGCGGGCCTCCCCGCTCGCCACTCGATCTCGAATCCTGACCAACCGACTCGCTACCATGCAACGCGCCACCAAGATCGTCGCCACTCTGGGCCCAGCCTCGTCCGATCCCCGCGTCCTGCGCGACCTGATCGCCGCCGGGGTCGATGTGGTCCGGCTCAATTTCTCCCACGGCACGGCCGACGACCATAGCCGCCGCGTCGAGGCGTTGCGCCAGGCGATGCACGCGACGGGCCGCACCGTCGGAGTGATGGCCGATCTGCAGGGACCGAAAATCCGCATCGGCCGCTTCGCCGAAGGCCGCGTCGCGCTCAAGGCGGGACAGGACTTTGTCCTCGATGCCCGCTGCACACTGGGCGACGGCCTCCGGGTCGGCCTCGACTACCCCGAACTGGTCGACGACGTCGCGGCCGGCGACGTGCTGCTGCTCGACGACGGCCGCGTCGTCATGGACGTCGTTCGCGTCGACGGGCCCGAGGTTCATTGCACGGTGCGCCACGACGGCGAACTGTCGAACAACAAGGGCATCAACAGGCAGGGTGGCGGCCTGACCGCGCCGGCCCTGACGGCCAAGGACATGGCGGACATCCGGACGGCGGCCGACCTCAGCGTCGACTACGTCGCGGTGTCCTTCCCCAAGTCCGGTGCCGACATGCGCCTGGCCCGCGAGCTGCTGCATGCCGCCGGATCGACGGCGCTGCTGGTGGCCAAGATCGAGCGCTTCGAGGCGGTCGAGAATCTCGTGGACATCCTGCACGCCACCGACGGCATCATGGTGGCGCGCGGCGACCTCGCCGTCGAGGTCGGCGACGCCGCGGTGCCGGCGCTGCAGAAGCGGATGATCCGGGTCGGTCGCGAGATGAACAAGTTCGTCATCACCGCGACGCAGATGATGGAATCGATGATCCACAGTCCCGTGCCGACGCGCGCCGAGGTCTCCGACGTGGCCAACGCGGTGCTCGACGGCACCGACGCGGTGATGCTCTCGGCCGAGACCGCCGCCGGCGATTTTCCGGTACAGACCGTCGAGGCCATGGCGCGGATCTGCGTCGAGGCGGAGAAGTCCGCCCAGGTATCGCTGGAGCGCGATTTCCTCGACCGGGTGTTCACGCGGATCGACCAGTCGATCGCCATGGCGGCGCTGTTTGCCGCTTACCACCTCAAGGTCAAGGCCATCGCCGCCCTGACCGAATCGGGCTCGACGGCGCTGTGGATGTCGCGCCTCAATTGCGGCGTGCCGATCTACGCCCTGACCACCGACACCCGTACCCGCTACCGGGTCAGCATTTTCCGCGACGTGACGCCGATCTTGATCGAACATGTCGGCAAGGATCGGGAAGAACTGCTGCGCCATGCCGAAGCCGAATTGATCCTCGCCGGGGCCGTCGTGCCCGGCGATCTGATCGTGCTGACCATCGGCGAGCCGATCGGCCAGCCCGGCGGCACCAACACCCTGAAGATCGTCAAGGTCGGCGAACGCCGGCCCGTCCACTGAACCCTCAACGGAAGGAGACTGCCATGCCCCTCGTTTCCATGCGCCAACTGCTGGACCACGCCGCCGAGAACGGTTACGGCCTGCCCGCCTTCAACGTCAACAACCTCGAGCAGGTGCGCGCCATCATGGAGGCGGCCAACGAGACCGACAGCCCGGTGATCATGCAGGGCTCGGCCGGTGCCCGCAAATACGCCAGCGAGCCCTTCCTGCGCCATCTGATCCTGGCCGCCATCGAGGCCTATCCGCACATCCCGGTGGTCATGCACCAGGACCACGGCCAATCGCCGGCGGTGTGCATGGGCGCCATCCGCTCGGGCTTCTCCAGCGTCATGATGGACGGTTCGCTGCAGGAGGACGGCAAGTCGGTCGCCTCCTACGATTACAACGTCGACACCTCGCGCAAGGTAGTCGACTTCGCCCACGCCATCGGCGTCACCGTCGAGGCCGAACTGGGCGTGCTCGGCTCGCTGGAAACCATGAAGGGCGACAAGGAGGACGGTCACGGCGCCGAGGGCACGATGACCCGCGAGCAGCTGCTGACCGATCCCGACCAGGCCGCCGACTTCGTCCGCAGGACCAACTGCGACGCCCTGGCCATCGCCATCGGCACCAGCCACGGCGCCTACAAGTTCACCAAGAAGCCGACCGGCGACATCCTGGCCATCGACCGCATCAAGGAAATCCACGCCCGCATTCCCAACACCCATTTGGTCATGCACGGCTCGTCCTCGGTGCCCCAGGAGTGGCTCGACATCATCCGCAAGTACGGCGGCCAGATGAAGGAGACCTACGGCGTGCCGGTCGAGGAGATCGTCACCGGCATCAAGCACGGCGTGCGCAAGGTGAACATCGACACCGACATCCGCCTGGCGATGACCGGCGCGATGCGCCGCCACATGGCCGAGAAGCCCGCCGAATTCGATCCGCGCAAGTTTCTCGCCGACGCCCAGGCCGCCGCGCGCGGCATCTGCACGGCCCGCTACGAGGCCTTCGGCTGTGCCGGCCAGGCGAGCAAGATCAAGCCGGTGTCGCTGGAGAAGATGGCCGAGCGCTACAAGAAGGGCGAACTGAACCAGATCGTCAACTGACCGCCCATTTGCGGTAAATTGTCGGGGCCGCCCGGCCGGGTGGCATTTTGCTTTTTCACCGTACCGCCATGGACATCCAGTCGCACACCTTCGACCGCATCCGCCGCTTCTTCGGCGGCGGCCTCGACGCCGTCGAGTATTTAGGTCTGCTGGCGATCGCCTTCGCCACGACGGTGGCCATGTACAACGAGGCCGCCGGCATGGTCGAGTCGCGCCACGTGGCGCTGTCCGACCTGCTGATGATGTTCCTCTATCTCGAGGTGCTGGCGATGATCGGCCAATACTTCAAGTCGGGACAGTTGCCGGTGCGCTTTCCGCTCTACATCGCCATGGTGGCCCTGGCGCGCTACATGATTCTCGACCTGAAGGAGATGACCGAGTGGCGGATGCTGGCCGTGGCGGCGGCGATCTTCCTGCTGACCGTCGCCGTGCTGGTCATCCGTTTCGGTCACGTCCGTTACCCCTATCGCGAGGACCGCAGCGACAAGGGCCCCGGCAAAGCCTACGTGCGCGAGTAAGGCACAGGCGACCAGCGCACCGCCATCCCATTTGCAGCGTCTCGTCACGCCATGGCCCAAGCCCTGTTCGAATCCTCGATCACCAGCCTGCCCTTGATCGGCCGCGGCAAGGTCCGCGACATCTATGCCGTCGACGGCGACCTGCTGCTGATCGTCACCACCGACCGGCTCTCGGCCTTCGACGTCGTTCTGCCCGACCCGATCCCCGGCAAGGGCGCGGTGTTGACGGCGGTCGCAAATTTCTGGTTCGGCAAGCTCGCCCATATCATTCCCAACCACCTGTCCGGCATCGACCCGGAAACCGTGGTGGATGGCGAGGCCGAACGGGCCCAAGTGCAGGGCCGCGCCGTCGTCGTCAAGCGGCTCAAGCCGCTGCCGATCGAAGCCGTGGCGCGCGGCTACCTGATCGGCTCGGGATGGAAGGATTACCAGGCCAGCGGGAAGGTTTGCGGTATCGCCCTGCCGGCCGGGCTCCAGCTCGCGCAGCGGCTGCCCGAGCCGATTTTCACGCCGGCGACCAAGGCCGAAATGGGCGAGCACGACGAGAACATAGACTACGCCGCCGTCGAGCGGATGATCGGGGTTGATCTGGCCCGCCAAGTCCGCGACACGACCCTGCGCCTCTACAAGGAGGCGGCGGCCTTCGCCACGGTGCACGGCATCATCATCGCCGACACCAAGTTCGAGTTCGGTCGCGACGCCGGCGGCCGCCTGCATCTGATCGACGAGGCGCTGACACCGGACTCGTCGCGGTTCTGGCCGGCCAGCGAATACCGGGTCGGGATCAACCCGCCCTCTTTCGACAAGCAGTTCGTCCGCGATTACCTGGAAACACTGGACTGGGACAAGAAAGCCCCAGGACCGACGCTGCCGGCCGAGATCATCGCCAGGACCGCCGCCAAATACCGCGAAGCCCTCGATCGGCTCGCCGGCAGCGCCCGGCTCGAGGCATGACCGTTTCGTCGTCGCGCTTGCAGGCGCCGGTCCGACTGGCTAGGCTATAGCCATGACCAGCCACAGCGCAGATCTGCCGCGCCCGGACGTGGCGGTGGTGGGCCTTGGCAGGCCGTTCACCTGGCTCGCCGGCGGCTGGCGCGATCTCTGGCGCCGGCCAGCCGCCAGCCTCTTCTACGGCCTGGCGGTGGCCCTCTGCGGCGGCGCCATCCTGCTGACGACGGCGCGCCTGCCCTACCTGTTCACCGCCGCGGTGAGCGGTTTCCTGTTGGTGGCACCGCTGCTGGCGACCGGGCTCTACGACCTGTCGCGCGGCTACGAGCGCGGCGAGCCGGTGTCGCTCGGCGAATCGATGCAGGCCTGGCGGCGCAACGCCTCGCCGATGCTGGCTTTCGGCATGCTGGCCTTGCTGGCGGGCACCGTCTGGCAGGTCGTGTCGCTGATTCTCGTCGCCGTGTTTTACCGCGGCGGCGCCGGCGAGCCTCTGGCGCTGATCCTCGACATTCTGCGCGACCCGCAGTACATGCTGCTCTTCGTCACCTATGTCGGCAGCGGCGGCGTGCTCGCCGGCCTGATGTTCGCCGTCAGCGTGGTGGCCATGCCGATGCTGCTCGACCGGCGCTGCGACCTGATCTGCGCCGTGCTGACGAGCCTCGCGGCGGTCGCCGAAAACCCGCTGCCGCTGGCCCTGTGGGCGGCGCTGATCATGACCCTGACGGCAATCGGCTTCGCCACGGCGCTGGTCGGCCTCGTCGTCGTCTTGCCCTGGCTCGGGCACGCCAGTTGGCACGCCTATCGCGATCTCGTACCTTGATTCCTTCCCGACCATGAATCCTCTGCTCGATTTCAACGGCCTGCCGCGCTTCGATGCGGTGGAACCGGCCCATGTCGGACCCGCGATCGAGCAGCTGCTCGCCGCGAATCGCGCTCTGATCGCCCGGCTGACCGCCGCCGACACGCCACCCACTTGGCGGGACTTCGTCACGCCGATGGTCGATGCCGGCGAGCGTTTGTCGCGTGCCTGGGGCATCGTCGGCCACCTGCACTCGGTCAACGACGTGCCGCCCTGGCGGGAGGCCTACAACGCCATGCTGCCCGAGGTGACGCGCTTCCACGCCGAGGTCGGCCAGAACCTGGCGCTCTTCGATAAGTTCAAGGCCCTGCGCGCTTCGGCCGAATACGCCACCCTCAGCGCCGCGCAGCAGCGCATCGTGGACAATGAAATCCGCGACTTCCGGCTGGCCGGCGCCGAGCTGCCTCCAGCGAAGAAGCCGCGCTTCCAGGAAATCCAGGAAGAACTCGCGGCCTTGGGCGCCAAGTTTTCCGAAAACCTGCTCGACGCCACCAATGCCCACGGCGAGTGGGTCGAGTCCGAGGCGGGACTGGCCGGCATCCCCGAGGATGCGCGGGCGGCGGCCCGCGCCGCGGCCGAAAAGGACGGCCGGCCGGGCTGGAAGTTCACCCTGCATGCCCCCTCGTATTTGCCGGTCATGCAATACGCCGCCGACCGGGAGCTGCGCGCCCGCCTCTACCGCGCCTATGCGACGCGCGCCGCGGAATTCGGCAGGGCGGACTGGGACAACGGGCCGCTGATCGACGCCCTCCTGCGGCTGCGCCGCGAGGAGGCGGAGATTCTCGGCTATGCCAGCTTCGCCGAGGTTTCGCTGGTGCCGAAGATGGCCGAAACGCCGGCTCAGGTGGCGGCCTTTCTCGGCGAACTGGCCGCCAAGGCGCGCCCCTTTGCCGAGCAGGACGTCGCCGAACTCGGCGACTTCGCCCGCCGCGAACTGGGCCTCGACAGGCTCGAAGCCTGGGACCTGGCCTGGGCCTCGGAAAAGCTCAAGCAGTCGCGCTATGCCTTCTCCGACGAGGAGGTGAAGCAGTATTTTCCCGAGCCCCGCGTCGTCGCCGGCCTGTTCCGCGTCATCGAGACGGTCTTCGGCGTCGAACTGCAGGCCGACGCCGCCCCGGCCTGGCATCCCGACGTGCGCTTCTTCCGCATCCTGCGCGGCGGCCGCCTGATCGGCCAGTTCTACCTCGACCTCTATGCCCGCGACACCAAGCGCGGCGGCGCCTGGATGGACGAGGCGATCACCCGGCGGCGCCTCGGTGCCGCGGTGCAGACGCCGGTGGCTTACCTCAACTGCAACTTTCCGGCGCCGCTCGGCGAACCCGGCCAGACCCGGCCGGCCACCTTCAGCCACGACGACGTCATAACGCTGTTCCACGAGACCGGCCACGGCCTGCATCACCTGCTCACCGAAGTCGACGAGCTTTATGTCTCCGGCATTCATGGCGTCGAGTGGGACGCGGTCGAACTGCCGTCGCAGTTCATGGAAAACTTCTGCTGGGAATGGGACGTGCTGTGCGGCATGACCGGCCATGTCGATAGCGGGGCGCCGCTGCCGCGGCCGCTTTATGACAGCATGATCGCCGCCAAGAACTTCCAGAACGGCATGCAGATGCTGCGCCAGATCGAATTCTCGCTGTTCGACCTGCGCCTCCACGACGACTTCGACCCGCGCGGTGCGAAGACCGTGCTGCAGCTGCTCGACGAGGTCCGCCGCCAGGTCGCGGTGGTCCGGCCGCCCGAGTGGCAGCGCTTCCCGCAGAGTTTTTCGCACATCTTCGCCGGCGGCTACGCGGCCGGCTACTACAGCTACAAGTGGGCCGAGATTCTCTCGGCCGACGCCTTCGCCGCCTTCGAGGAGAGCGGCCGGCCGCGCGGCAGCGTCCTCGACGCCGATACCGGGACCCGCTTCTGGCGCGAGATTCTCGCCGTCGGCGGCAGCCGTCCGGCCATCGAGTCGTTCCGCGCCTTCCGCGGCCGCGAGCCGCAGGTCGATGCCCTGCTGCGCCACTGCGGCATGACCCCGGCATGAACCGGGGGCGCCGTACCGCTGCCGGACTTTCGCCTGGACCACGGTTCGCTGCGCTGGTCCTCGTCGTCCTCAGCCTGACCGCCCAGGCACAGAGCACCTACCGCTGGGTCGACCCGTCGGGCGCCGTTCATTACTCCGATCAGCCGCCGCCGCCCGAGGCCAAGTCCGTCGAGCAGAAGCGGCTCGGCACCGGCAACGTCGTCGAAGGCGGTCTCGACTACGCAACGCGCCAAGCCGCCGAGAAATATCCGGTCACGCTCTACACCAACGGCGACTGCGGCGATCCCTGTGCGCTGGCCCGCGATTTACTGCGCCGGCGCAAGATTCCCCATGGCGAAAAGCAGATTCGCAACGCCGACGATTTGGCTGCCTTCAAGAAGGCGACGGGATTGGTGGAAGGCTTCGCGCCGGCGCTCGCCGTCGGTAGCGGCACGGCCAACGGCTTCGTCGAAGCGGAATGGAACGCGCTGCTCGACGCCGCCGGCTATCCGCGCTGAGGCTGCCTACTGCGGCGGCGACTCGGCGGGTTCGACCCGCAGCCAGCCGGCCGGGCAGTCGCTGACTTGGGGATAGTAACCGGCGCCGGGGCAGTAGTAGGAGACGCCGGGCTGCTGTTCGATGTATTCGCCCGCCGGCGCCGGCACGGCGTCGGTGGGCGGAGCAATGAACAGCGGGGCGCCGAAGAGCAGGATGGCTCCGTCGTGGGATTGGTGGTGGTGACGGAAGCTGCCGCCGTGGTGGAAAGTTCCCTGACCCCGTACGTGCGTCTGGTCGCCCATCGCATGGTGAGCCGCAAAAGCGGACGGCGCCCGCCACCCACCGAAGTGCGAAAACCCGGTACACAGGCCGAGCGCCAACAACCCCACGACCAGACAATTCCACGCCTTCATGGCGATCCTCCGCCTACACTGCTTTCGACTCGGGGCGGCGGCGCAAAGTTCGCGCCGCCGCCCGTCTGCCGCGCAATTCTGGCAAGGCGCCGGCTGCGCTGGCAGAATGCGGGTCAGAGTCCCAACGATGCACGGCCGCGATGCTATGCCAAAGTCATGAAGATCGCCACCTGGAACGTCAATTCCCTCAAGGTGCGCCTGCCGCACCTGCTCGACTGGCTGGGCACTCAGCGGCCCGACGCCGTCTGCCTGCAGGAGACCAAGCTCGAAGACCCGTCCTTCCCGGTCGCGGAAATCGAGGCTGCCGGCTACCGCGTCGCCTATTCCGGGCAGAAGGCCTATAACGGCGTGGCGCTGCTGGCGCGGCTCGCACCGACGAACGTGGCGACCGGAATTCCGGGCTTTGCCGACGAGCAGAAGCGGGTGATCAGCGCCGACATCGGCGACCTGCGCCTCGTCTGCGTCTACGTGCCGAACGGCCAGAGCGTCGGCTCGGACAAGTACGCCTACAAGCTGCGCTGGTTCGAGGCGCTCACGGCATGGCTGGGCGGGGAACTGGCGCAGCGGCCGCGCCTGGCCGTGCTCGGCGACTTCAACGTCGCCCCCGAGGACCGCGACGTGCACGACCCCGCCGCCTGGAAGGACCAGGTCCTCTGCTCGGAGCCGGAGCGCAGCGCCTTGGCCGCGCTGCGCGGGCTCGGCCTGGCGGACGCCTTCAGGCTCTTCGAACAGCCCGAGAAGAGCTATTCCTGGTGGGACTATCGGATGATGGCCTTCCGCCGCAACATGGGCCTGCGCATCGACCACATCCTGCTGTCGCCGCCGCTGGCCGCGGCCTGCTCGGGCTGCGTCATCGACAAGGCGCCGCGCAAGCTGGAACGGCCCTCCGATCATGCGCCGGTGATCGCGGAGCTGGCATGAACACCGCCCGCCGAGCCGCCTCAAGGGCGGTGCAGTCCGCGAAGCGGAGCCGCGCAGCGGCGAACCGGCGTCACCCAGGCCCCGCGGACGGGGGATGGAGGGTCGGCGCATCATGAGCGACGCCGCCGAACTCGCCCGCCTCTACCCGGTCTTCGGCCGCGTCGGGGGCGGCTTGCAGGCGCGCATCGGCCGCGACATGGTCATCGCCCGGTTTTCCGCCGGCGCCATCGTCTTCGACGAGCGGCAGGCCTGCCAGGGCTTCCCCTTCGTCCTCGGCGGCAGCATCCGCGTCGTCAAGGCGGCCGCCAACGGCCGCGAGCTGCCACTCTATCGTGTCGGCCCGGGCGAAACCTGCATCATCAGTTCGAGCTGCCTGCTCGGCCATGCCGACTACAACGCCCGCGGCATCGCCGAGGTCGACACCAGCCTGGCCCTGCTGCCGCGTCCGCTGTTCGACCAACTCCTCGGCGAAGCGGCGTTTCGCGATTTCGTCTTCAACCTCTATGCCGAACGCATCGCCGAACTGATGCAGCTCGTCGAGGAGGTGGCCTTCCGCAAGCTCGACCAGCGCCTCGCCGCGCTGCTGCTGGGCCGCGGCCGGCTGATCCGCACCACCCACCAGCAGCTGGCCGACGAACTGGGCAGCGTTCGCGAGATGGTCAGCCGGCTGCTCAAGGGCTTCGCCGAGCAGGGCTGGGTGCTCCTCGGCCGGGAACAGATCGAAATCCTGGCGCCGGCCGGACTGCGCCGGCTGGCTGAGTAACAAAGGTCACAGAGCCGCTCGCCCGGGCGTGCTCTAATGCGGTCGTCGCAACCCATTCCCTAGGAGAAAATTGATGAAACTGAACGTCGGTAGTATCGATCGCATCTTGCGCGTTCTTGTCGGCCTCGGCCTGATCGCCTGGGCCTTGATGGGCGGCCCGGTATGGGCCTGGATCGGCATCGTGCCCCTGGGCACCGGCCTGGTCGGCTTCTGCCCGGCCTACCCGCTGCTCGGCATCAGCACCTGCGCCGCCAAGAAATAAAGCGGATCACCACCGTCATGAAAAAGGCGTCCGCCGGGCGCTTTTTTTTTGGGCAAACGGACGGTGGCGCGGAAGGGCGGCCTCGCCGAGGAGAGGCCGCTCTTGGCCAACCGCCGTCGACGGTCCCCGTTGAAACTGAATCCGATCAGTTGTCATCTCGCGCGTCCTCGGCGTCAGCGCGCTCATTATCGAGACCACGCACGCTGAGGCTGGCGCAACGGATTCCGGTCTTGGAAGTGAACCTGCGATCGGATTCAGCCAGTTTCTTCTGCTCGGGCTGGACAACGGCAGGAACGAATACCGGAGTGAAGGCGCGCGGCGAAGGACTGGGTAGCGCGCCAAGCTTTGACGGGATCCGTCCTGTCGCTGATAATTCGTCCGCCATTGCCGCAGTCGATCATCCCCGAACGCCATCCTTGCAGTCATGAGGCGAGCGGAAACCCACTCAGGAATCGCCGGACTCATGACCAGCCCGAATACCTCCATGCAAGTTTCCGGACTGCTGGCCGGCTCCGGCACGTCGTACATCGATGCCCTCGTCGGCGGCACCAAGTGGGGCGACGGACTCGGAATCGGCGCGTCGATTTCCTACAGCTTCGCCTACGCCAACGCCCAGCCGGCAACGTGGTATGCCGACCCGGTCACCGGGCAGTATTCCGCCGACAACGAGCCCTCCCTGGGCGCCGGCCTCGGCGTCACCGAGGCTGCGGCGGCGCGGGGTGCGCTGCAGCAGTGGGCTCACGTCGCCAACCTTAGCTTCAACGAAGTCAGCGAAACGCCGACCAACGTCGGCGATATACGCTTCGCATATACGTCCGTGCCGGCAATGGATTCCGCAACCTGGGGATGGGCTTACCTGCCGGCGGCAGGCTCGCCGCTCAGCGGCGACGTGTGGATCAACGCGGCCATCCCGGGAAGCGATCCGGACTGGTCCGTCGGCAGCTTCAACTTCGTCGCGCTGATGCACGAAATCGGCCACACCCTCGGCCTCCAGCACCCCTTCGAGGCGACTCCGCCGCTGGCAGTGGCACTGGATACCGCGCAATACACCGTGATGTCCTATACCGATCATCCGCACGCCGTTTTCCGCCAGGTCACGGATCTCGGCGGAGGCGCCTTCCAGTGGCAGTACATCGACGTTCAGCCGTCGACGCCAATGCTCTACGACATCGCCGCCGTCCAGTACATCTACGGCGCCAATATGTCATATGCCACCGGCAACGACGTATATTCCTTCGACACGGTTAAGCCATTCTTCGAGACCATCTGGGATGCCGGCGGCAACGACACCATCTCGATCGTCAATTTCAGCCGCGGCAGTACGATAGATCTCCACGAAGGGGCTTTTTCCAGCATCCGCATCGTTTCCGATCCGCTGCCGCCCGGCCAGGTCGACTCGGTCCCGGTAACCTACGACGGCACGGATAATCTGGCCATCGCTTTCGGCGCCAAGATCGAAAATGCCGTCGGTGGCGCCGGTGACGACACGCTGACCGGCAACGCCCTCAACAACCGCCTCGAAGGCAATGCCGGCAACGACCTGATGTTCGGCGACGCCGGCAACGACACGCTGATCGGCGGCAGCGGCGACGACCTCATGAACGGTGGCGCCGGGATCGACACGGCGAGCTACGTCTCGGCAGTGGCAGCGGTCACCGTGAGTCTGGCGCTGGCGACGGCGCAGAACACGCTCGGCGCGGGCAGCGACATTCTGATCAGCATCGAGAACCTGACCGGCAGCAACTTCAACGACACGCTGAGCGGCGACGGCAACGCCAATGTCATCAACGGCGGCCTCGGCAACGACACCCTGGCCGGCGGACTGGGCAACGACACCTATATCGTCAATTCGGTCGGCGACGTGGTCAGCGAGGCACTTAATGCCGGCATCGACACGGTGCAGTCCTCGGTCAGTTATGGGCTCGCCGCCAACCTCGAGAACCTGACCCTGACCGGCTCCGCGGCCATCAACGGCACCGGCAATGCGCTGAACAACGTCATCTTCGGCAATGCGGCGAACAATGTGCTGAACGGCGGCGCCGGTGTCGATACCGTCTCCTACGCCAATGCGACGGCGGCGGTGACGGTCGATCTGTCCCTGGCGACGGCGCAGAACACGGTCGGCGCGGGGACCGACACATTGCTCAATTTCGAGAACCTGACCGGCAGCAGCTTCAACGACACGCTCTCCGGCGACGGCAACGCCAACGTCATCAACGGCGGCCTGGGCAACGATACCATGGACGGCGGCGCCGGCACCGATACGGCCGCCTATGCCAATGCGGCCAGCGCCGAGACGGCCAGCCTGGCAACCGGCGGCGCGGGCAACGACACGCTGCTCAACTTCGAGAACCTCACCGGGTCGAGCTTCAACGATGCCTTGACCGGCAATACGCTTGCCAACGTCATCATCGGCGGGCTGGGCAACGATACGCTGGACGGCGGCGCCGGCGTCGATACCGCCTCCTACGCCACTGCGACCTCGGCCGTGACCGTGGATCTGTCCGTGGCAGTGGCGCAGAACACGGTCGGCGCCGGGACCGACACGCTGCTCAATTTCGAGAATCTGACCGGCAGCAGCTTTAACGACACGCTGACCGGCGACGGCAACGCCAACGTCATCAACGGCGGCCTGGGTAACGACACCTTGGCCGGCGGCCTGGGCAATGACACTTATATCGTCAATGCGACCGGCGACGTGCTCAGCGAGGCGCTCAACGCCGGCATCGACACGGTGCAGTCCTCGGTCAGCTACGGGCTCGCCGCCAACCTCGAGAACCTGACCCTGACCGGCTCGGCGGCCATCAACGGGACCGGCAATGCGCTGGCCAACACGATCGTCGGCAACGCCGCCAACAACGTGCTCAACGGCAGCGGCGGCGCGGATACTCTCAGCGGCGGTGCCGGCGCCGACGTGTTCGTCTTCAACAGCAAGGTCGGCGCCGACACGATCACGGACTTCGCCAGCGGCACCGACCAGTTCCGCTTCAGCCAGGCGGGCCTGCATATCGGCAACGGCGACACCGTGGTCGACGGCGGGACCGTGGTGGCCGGTCCGGGCGGCTTTGCCGCCGCGGCCGAGTTGGTGATCGTGCAGGGCAATATCGCCGGGGCGATCAACGCCGGCTCGGCGGCGGCTGCGATCGGCTCGGCGAACACGGCCTACGCGCCGGGCGCCACTGCCCTCTTCGCGGTGGACAACGGGGTCAGCGCCGGGCTGTATCTGTTCACCTCCTCGGGCAACGATGCCGGCATCTCGTCTACCGAACTGACCCTGCTGGGGGTGGCCAACCACACCGCCAGCACGGCGCTCGGCGATTATCAGTTCGTCCGGTAAGGCGTGATCCTTCGCTCCCCTTCATGTCCCGTCCGACTCGTCGCGGCAGGAAACATCGCCTCGAAAATCAGATTGCGGGAATGGACGGCCGGTTGCCACTCTTAGTCCCGGGCTGGGGATTCGGCACGGCCCTGGCGGCGCTGTCGGGACGCGCATTGAGCAGGTCCACTTCGTCACCCAGTATCTGCGCCGCCTCCTTCAGCAACACGTCCTTGTTGCCTTTCCGCGCCGGACCGAATTCGTTGTCGTCGTCCTCGTGGACACGCTCGTTCGCTGCGGCCGAGCTTTCCTCCGCCGGGTCCGAGGGAGCCTTGGTCACCGCGGCGCTGCCTTTCTCTCTCGCCTTCGCCCGCGCTTCCTGGGCAGAGTGCTCCTTGCGCCGCTCGGCCTCGTTCAGGGAAATCAAGTTTTTCTTGCGTCGCAGACCGCCCTCGGCGATATCCTCGAGGAGTCCCTGGAAGTCCTTGTCCTTGGCGATGCGGGCGTCATGGCGCTGCTGCAGGATGGGCAGCAGGTCCTTCAGATCTCCGACCGGTTCATAGTCGGCAGCCGTGATTTGCATCCAGGGAAGGGCATTGTCGAAGCTGGATTCACCGAAGTGCTCGGCGTCCGAAATCGCCGGCAGGCTGATGTCCGGTACGACGCCACGCAGCTGCGTCGTTCCCCCGTTGATGCGGAAGAACTGGGCGATGGTCATCCTAAGTTCGCCGAGTTGCGGGCGTTCGGAACGGGCGATCTGATCGAGATCGACCAGCGTTTGCACAGTGCCTTTGCCGAAACTCGGTTCGCCGATCACCACGCCGCGGCGGTAATCCTGGATCGCCGCCGCGAAAATTTCCGAAGCCGATGCCGAACCCCGGTTGATCAGGACGCCGAGCGGTCCGGCCCAGGCGAGGCCGGGGTTGGTGTCCCTGGCCACGCTGATCCTTCCTCGGGCGTCGCGCTGCTGGACCACCGGCCCGGTATCGATGAATAGACCGGTGAGCTCGATCGCTTCGGTCAGCGAGCCGCCGCCGTTGTTGCGCAGGTCGATCAGCACGCTGTCGACCTTTTCCGTCTTCAACTCACCCAGCAGACGCGACACGTCCCGGGCGGCGCTTCGATAGCTCCGGTCGCCCTTCTGCCGCGCCTCGATATCCTCGTAGAAGCCGGGCAGGGCAATCACGCCGACCCGATGCGTCGCACCGGCGTCGTTGATCGAGACAACCGATTTTTTTGCCGCCTGATCCTCGAGGTTGATCTTCTTGCGAACCAAAGAAACCAGCTTGTGATTGCCGTCCGGGCCGACGCCCGCCGGGAGGATGTCGAGCACGACGACCGAGTCGGCCGCGCCGCGAATCAGGGCAACGGTATCGTCCAGGCGCCAGCCGACGACATCGGTCATGGCGCCCTTCTCCTCCTGCGCCACGCCGAGGATGCGGTCGCCCATTTTCAGCTTTCCCGACAGGGCCGCGGGACTGCCCGGTACGAGCTCCTTGATGGTGGTGTAGTCGTCCTTGTCTTCGAGCACCGCCCCGATCCCGACCAGGGACAGTTTCATCGATATCTTGAAGTCTTCCGTTGCCCGCGGACTCATGTAGTTGGTGTGAGGTTCGACCGACATGGTGTAGGCGTTCATGAAGACCTGGAAAGCGTCCTCGCTCTTCAGCCTGGCGATACGCTTGAGAGAATTCTCATAGCGCTTGTCGAGGGTCTCCGCAATGCTCTTGTCATCCTTGCTGTTGAGCTTGAGCTGCAGCCAGTCGTTCTTGACCCGTTTGCGCCACAACTCGCCCATTTCCTCGGCGGACTTCGGCCAGGGTTCGTTTTCCCGCCGGTATTGATAGTTCTCGTCGGTCCGGAAATCGAAACCCTTCCTGACCAGGCTGCGCGCCTCGGCGTAACGCTCGGCAGTCCGTCGTGCATACAGATTGAAAACGGTGAAGGGAATCGTCAAGTCGTCGTTGAGGATGGCGTAGCCCAGCTTGCCGCGTTCCTCGTTCCATTGATCGATGTCGGCCTGGAAAAAGACGATTCTCTCGGGGTCCAGGGACTTCAGGTACCGGTCGAATATCTTCGCCGACAAGGCATCGTCGAGAACGATGTTCTTGTAGTGATTCTGCGCCAGCAATCTGGCAGTCATGTGCGCGGCCAGGGATTGTTGCGGCAACGGCCTGAAGGCCGGGATTTGCTGCACCCCGGCGTCCGGCGCGGCCGCTTGCACCGCTGCGGCGAACGCCAGCACCAGCCACCATAGTTTCCTGTTCATCGGTACTCCCAAGAGTTATCGCCCGGATATTACCGCGGCCGCGGCGCGCCGTGCCGGCTTCGCTCGATGTCTCGACGCCCGCGATGCTCAGACCAGCACGGCCCCATTTTTGTTCATCGGGAACCGATCAGGCGCGCCGGACAGCGACGCGATCGTCGCCGAGGCATGCGACCGGCCCATGATTTGGCGTGCAGCGACTGGGTGCGTATGATCGGCTCCGGCCGGTCTGCCCCCATTTTTCGCCAGGCCAGGCAGGATCCGGCAATATGACGTCAGTATTGGCGGCACTGCGGATCGGCCGCCGTCACGTCCGTTTCGCGACCAGGAGAGCAGCGACATGGCCAGCAACAGCAAGCCGGGGGCAGCCGCCAGTCGTCGTCCGGACCTGCCCGGACAGGTGGTGTTGGTACTGCAGGGCGGCGGTGCGCTCGGGGCTTACCAAGTCGGGGTCTATCAGGCCCTGCACGAGGCGGGGATCGAGCCGGACTGGGTCATCGGCACGTCGATCGGTGCCATCAACGGCGCCATCATCGCCGGCAACCGGGCGGTCGAGCGGCTCGCCAGGCTGGACAAGTTCTGGCAGTCGATGGCGCAGCGCACGCCGCGCCTGCCGCTGGCCAATGCGCCGTGGCTGGGTAATATGCTGATCAACGCTGAAACGCTGATCGGCGGCATCCCCGGTTTCTTCGCGCCGAATCCGCTCAGCGCACTCGGGCCGCAGTGGCCGGTCGGCCTTGAGCGGGCCGCCTATTACGACACCGAGTCGCTGCGCGAGACGCTGGCCGGCCTGGTGAACTTCGACGTGCTGAACGCCCGGCATGCCCGGCTGACGGTGGGCGCAGTCAATGTGTCCAGCGGCGCCATGCACTATTTCGACAGCCGCGAGATGAAGCTCGGCGTCGAGCATCTGATGGCCTCGGGAGCTTTGCCGCCGGCTTTCCCGGCGGTCCGCGTCGATGGCGAGGCTTACTGGGACGGCGGCATTTATTCCAACACCCCGATCGAGGTCGTGTTCGACGACCGCCCCCGCCGCGACTCGCTGGTCTTCGCGGTCAATATGTGGCATGCACGCGGTCCCGAGCCGAAATCGATACTGCAGGCGATCGAGCGACAGAAGGACATCCAGTACGCCAGCCGGGCCGACAGTCATATCTTCCGCCAGCACCAGTTGCACCGCCTGCGCCACATCATCGAGGAATTGGGCAAACACCTGCCGGAGGCCGCCAAGCAACTCCCCGAGGTGCGCGAAATGCTGGCCTACGGCTGCACCACGCGGATGCGCGTGGTCCGTTTGCTGGCGCCGCGACTGCCGGGCGAAGACCTGAGCAAGGACATCGATTTCACCCCGTCCGGCATCGACGCGCGCCGTCAAGCCGGCTATGCCGACACCAGCCGGGCGATCTGCACGGCGCCGTGGACGACTCCGATGCACCCGCTCGAAGGCGTCACCATCCACGACCCGGAGCACGACTGACCGTCGACGCCCTTTTCATGGCGTCAGATGATTGGCGATGCGGACAAAATCGGCGACGGCCAGCGCCTCGGCGCGCGCCGTCGGGCGGATTCCCAGGGCTTCGAGGCCGGCTTCGTCGATCAGGTCGCGCAAGGTGTTGCGCAGCATCTTGCGCCGCTGGCCGAAGGCCGCCATGACGACCCGGGCCAGCGTCGTCTCGTCGCGCGCGGCCAGGGCCGCCGCCGGCCGGGGCACTAGGCGCACGAGCGCCGAATCGACCTTGGGCGCCGGCACGAAGGCACCGGGTGGGACGATGAACAGGCGCTCCATCGCGAAGCGGTACTGCAACATCACCGACAGCCGGCCGTAGTCGGAGCCACCGGGCGCCGCGACCATGCGGTCGACCACTTCCCGCTGCAGCATGAAGTGCATCTCGCGGATGCGTCCGGCATACCGGGCGACGTGGAACAGCAAGGGCGTCGAGATGTTGTAGGGCAGGTTGCCGACGATCCTGAGGTCGCTGCCGAGGCCGGCGAAATCGAACTTCAGCGCATCGCCCTCGTGTATCGTCAGCCGCCCGGCGGGAAATGCGGCCTTCAGCCGGGCGATCAGATCGCGGTCGATCTCGACCACATGCAGATGATCGAGCCGCTCGAGCAGCGGGCCCGTCAGGGCGCCCAGCCCGGGCCCGATCTCGACGACCGTCTGCCCCGGCCGAGGTGAGACGGCGGCGACGATCTTGGCGACGATGCCCGGGGCGGCCAGGAAGTTCTGGCCGAAGCGACGCCGCGGCGTATGCCGCTCGCTCGAAGCACGGCCCGCGGCAAGGGGCAACGCGCCGCTCATCAGGCCGTGGAGGCCGAGGCCAGCGGCGCGCCGTCGACGAACTCAAAGAGCGCAGCCGGGGCCAGCTCGGTCCACAGCTCGTCGTCGGTCAAGGGCAAGGTGGCGATGACGGCGACCCGATCATCGGGCGTCGTCACGTCGCGGAAATCGACGCTGACGTCCTGATCCTTGAGGTGGGCGGTGGCGAAGGGCGCTTGGCGGATGATGTAGGACAGCTTGGTGGCGCAATGGGCGAACAGCGAGTCGCCGTTCGACAGGAGGAAGTTGAAGTCGCCGTGGCGGCCGATCTCCGCGGTAAGTTCGCGAAGCAGCTCGAAGACCTCGCCCCGGCCCGCCTCGCCGTCCGGAAAGCGCGCCCGCAGCGACTGCAGCAAATAGCAGAAGGCGCGCTCGCTGTCGGTACTCCCGACCGGCCGGAAGCTACCGTCGAGGGTCGGCGCGAAATCCCTGAGGTTGCCGTTGTGGGCGAAGATCCAGTAGCGTCCCCACAACTCGCGCATGAACGGATGGGTGTTCTCGAGCGCCACGACGCCCTGGGTAGCCTTGCGGATGTGGGCGATCACGTTGTTCGAGCGGATCGGGTAATGGCGCACCAGTTCCGCCACCGGCGAATGGATCGACGGCTGGGCGTCGATGAAGACGCGGCAGCCGCGGCCCTCGAAGAAAGCGATGCCCCAGCCGTCGCGGTGGACGTCGGTGAGGCCGCCGCGGCTGCGGAAGCCCTCGAAGGAAAAGCAGATGTCGGTCGGCGTGTTGCAGTTCATGCCGAGTAATTGACAGATGTTGTTCTCCCCAACAGAAACCTGGCCCGTTCGTCCCGTCCCGAGATTTCAACATAGTTCAGGCGGCGATGGATCAAAACCATGGCCGCGCCGGACTCCGCCAGCCGCCCGGGACCGGTGCCTCAGGAGGTCATGGCCAGCGCCGCGTGCAGCGCGGCGAACAGGCTGCGCGGATCGGCGCGGCCCGTGCCGGCGAGGTCGAAGGCGGTGCCGTGGTCGACCGAGGTGCGGACGATCGGCAGGCCGAGGGTGATATTGACGCCGTCGGCGAAGGCCGCGTACTTGAGCACGGCCAAGCCCTGGTCGTGGTACATGGCCAGCTGGGCATCGGAGCCGGCGAGCATCTTGGGCGTGAACAGGGTGTCGGCCGGCAGGGGCCCGACCAGGTCCATGCCCTCGGCGCGCAGCTTGGCCAGGACCGGGATGATGACGTCGATTTCCTCGCGGCCCAGGTAGCCGCCCTCGCCGGCGTGCGGATTGAGACCGGCGACGAGGATGCGCGGCGCGGCGATGCCGAACTTGGCGACGAGGTCGGCATGGAGAATGCGGATCGTCGTCTCGAGACCGGCGCCGGTGATCGCCGCCGGCACGTCCTTTAGGGCCAGGTGGGTCGTCGCCAGCGCGACCCGCAGTCCGGCTCCGGCGAGCATCATGACCACCTGCGGCGTCCCCGTCTTGTCGGCCAGGTATTCGGTGTGCCCGGTGAATGCTATGCCGGCATCATTGATCAGGCCCTTGTGCAGCGGCGCCGTGACCATCGCCGCGAATTCGCCGGACAGGCATCCGGCGATGGCCCGGTCGAGTATCTCGAGGACGTAGCCGGCATTGCCCGGATCGGGATGGCCGGCGCGGACCGGCGAGCGCAGCGGCACGTGTTCGATTTCCAGGCCACCGGCGGCGAGCCCCAGCAGCCGGGCGCGCTCCTCGATCAGGCGGCGGTCGCCGAGCACCACCAGCCGCGCCGGGAAGTTCCGCGTCGCCAGCGCGAGGCAGATGTCGGGACCGATTCCCGCCGGCTCGCCGCTCGTCACGGCGATGACCGGAGGCGCGGTGCTGCCCATGTTTCGCTCTCCTCAGCGCTCTTCGAGGCGGAGCTCGACGTAGGCGCGGTCGCGCAACTGGCGCAACCATTCCTGGTAGGCCTCGTCGGCCTTGCGCTCGCGCAGCGCCTGGCGCGCCACGAGGCGCTGGCGGTCGGCCGAGGAGGCCTCGGTGCGCCGTTCGAGCACCTGGATCAGATGCCAGCCGAAGGGCGAACGTACCGGCGCGCTGGTCTCGCCGATCTGCAGGGCATCCATCGCCTTTTCGAAGTCCGGCACCGTATCGCCCTGGTAGAGCCAGCCAAGATCGCCGCCCTTGGCCGCGGACAGGTCGTTCGAATAGAGCCGCGCCAGTTCGGCAAAGTCGCCGCCGTGGTCGAGGCGTTCCTTGAGGTCGACCAGCTTGCGCTTCGCCTCGTCCTCCGAAACCAGTTCGTTGGCACGGACCAGGACGTGGCGGGCATGGGTCTGCTTCAGCGGCTGCAGCGTCGGCAGGCCGCCGTGGCGGTCGACGAGTTTGACGATGTGAAAGCCCGCCGGGCTGCGCAGGATTTCGCTGACCTCGCCGGGTTTCATGTTGCGCACCGCCTCGGCATAGAGATTGGGCAGGCGGTCGATCGGCCGCGCCGCCATGGCACCGCCGCTGAGCGCGTCCGGCGCATCGGAGAAGCTCGCCGCCACCTTGCCGAAGTCGTCGCCGCGGCGGATCTGCTCGAGGGCCTGCTCGGCCCGCGCACGGACGCGGATCAGCTGATCGGGGCCGGCCTGCTCGGGAACGCGCATGATGATGTGGGCGAGGGTCACCTCGATATTGCCGCCGACGGCCTCCGGATTGGCCAGGTAATTGTCGATCTCGCCTTCGGAGACGACGACGCGGTTGTCCACCTCGCGGTCGCGCAGCCGGGCGATGATCATCTCGCTGCGGATGTCGTCGCGGAAACGCTCCCAGGTTATGCCGTCGCGTTCGAGGGCGGCCTTGAATTCGGGCAGCGACAGCTTGTTGCCATCGGCGATGCGTCGCAGCGTCGCGTCGATGTCGGCATCGGGCACCTGCAGGCCGGTCTCCTTGGCGAACTGGATCTGGACGCGGTCGACGATCATCCGCTCGAGCATCTGTTCCTCGAACACCTTGCGCGCCGGCAGCTGGATGTTCTGGCTGCGCAGCTGCCGCTCGACGGTGACGAGCCGCGAACTGAGTTCGTTGGCTGTTATGACTTCGTCATTGACCACGGCGATGATGCGGTCGGCGGCGACGGCCCGCGGCGCGGCCCCGGCCTCGGCGAGAGCGGCGGCCGGGAGCAGCAGCAGGGGGAGGAAGAACAGCGAGCGGAAGCGACTCATGAACATATCCAATCGGTGGTTATCATTCCGCGCCGAAGGCCGGATCGGCAGTCGGCTGGTTGATGCGGCCATAGCCGGGGACGCTGCGCTTGAGCATGTCGAGCGGGTTGGAGCCGATCCGCGAAAAATCGTTCAGTTCGAGCTGGACGAAAATGGCCGTGCTGGCGGCGGCGCTGGCAGTGGCGATGCGTTGGACGACGAAGCGGCTGACCCAGCAGCCACCGTCATACTCGAGGCCGGCGACGCTCTCGATCAGACGATGATCCTTGGTCGAGTAGTTGTAGCGCCCGACCCCGTGCCAGTTGCCGAACAGCGGCCACTGGCCGGCGACATCGACCTGGCCGAGGAGATCGCGGCTGTAGCGGTAGCTGGCATTGACGACCTTGCCGCTTTCCGGTTGGTAGCGGCCGCCGAGGTTCAGGCGTTCGGTGCGGTGGTCGTGCTGGTCGTACTGCCAGCCGGTGTCGAAATAGGTCTTCGCCCACAGCTGGCCGGTGAGCGCCGCGAGGAGGTCGGTCTTGCGGTTGGTACGCGGCGACTCGCCCGGCAACGTCACGTTCTGGGTCGTGAAATAGAAGCGCTGGCCCAGTGCGCCGCGCAGCACCTCGCCGCCAGTGTCGGGGTCGATCAGCCGCGAGGTAAGGGCCGCCGTCAGCTGGTTGGCGTCGCCGATACGGTCGCCGCCGGTGTAGCGGTTCTCGGAAAAAATCTGGGCAAAATTGAAGTCGGCGAGGCCGCTGTCGAACACCGGGATCTGGCTCTGGTCGCGGTTCGGCACGTAGAGGTAATAGAGGCGCGGCTCGAGGGTCTGGGTCAGGCCCCGGCCGAACCAGTCGGAACGGCGCTCGAAGGTGATGCCGCCGTCGACGCTGACGATGGGCACGCTGCGGGTAATGGTGTCGGGCCCGCTCGAGACCACCCGGTCGAGGGTATAGCGGGTCACGCTGAGGCCGAGTTTCGGCGTCACGTAGAACGCCGGCGTCTGCAGCGGCAGCGACAGCTGCGGATAAAGGGTCGCCCTGCGCCCGGTGTCGAGAGTCGGATGGCTGAAATCGACGTATTCGCCGTAGAATCCGAACGTCATATCGTAGGGCAGGTCCGGGCGATTGGCGGTGAGCGCCAGCTGCGGCAGGCGGCGGTAGGGCACGGTCACCGGCGGCAGGCTCGGATCCTGCAACGTCTGATAACGCTGGGCCATGGCGCTGGCATTCCACCAGCCGCCGCCGTAGGAGAGCACTCCCTGGCGCAGCAGGTTGCCCGTCGAGGTGTTGGCGATGCGGGTCGACAGATCGGTGAAATAGGTGTCGTCGGAAACGCCGTTGAGATTGAGGCTGCCGCTGAACCCGTTGCCGAAAGTCTGGTTATGCACGACGGAGTAGCCGGAGCGCCGCGTGCCGGTCACGCGGTCGTTGGGCAGGTACTCCACCTGGGCCGTGCCGGCATAGCTCGGTTCGAGATAGCGGAACTCGCCGTTCCACTGGATGCCGCGCCGGCTCATCAGCCGCGGCGAAAGCGTTGCATCCATGTCGGGCGCGATGTTCCAATAGACGGGCGTCGTCACCTCGACGCCGCTCTTGTTGGTGCTGCCGATGGTCGGCGTCAAGACGCCCGACTTGCGCTGGTTGTTCAGCGCGAAACTGGCCCAGGGCAGATAGAGCAGCGGCGCGCCGCGGAATACGAAGCGCGCCCCGTGTACCTCGCCGACCTGGCGCGTGTAGTCGAGTTGCAATTCGTCGGCATCGGCCCACCAGTCGGGCTTCCCGTCCGGGCCCGGCTTGCAGGTGCTGTATGTAGCCTTGGTGAGCCGGAAGCGATCCTTGCCCTCGAACTCGAGACGCTCGGCCTCGCCGCTGGCCGTCGTCGCCTTGACCACCGGCCCCGCCGGCGCCGTGATCCCGGGCAGCACCGGAGCGTTGGCGGCTTCCGGCTCGGACACCGTACGCGTCCGGGTGATCGCATACTTGGGCGCTTCGAAGAAGCCGACGCTGTCCTTGATTTTCATCCTGAGCTTAGGGCCGGACATGTTGTCGCCATCGCGGCGCAGGCGCACGTCGCCCTCGGCTTCCGCCTCGTCCTCGGCCTGCCGGTAGGTGATCCGCTCGGCGTCGAGGATGGTGCCGAGCTGGCGCAATTCGACGTGGCCCTCGGCGACGACCTCGTTGTCATTGATGCCGTGAATGCTGTCGGCCGTGAAAAACACCGGATGCGGCCCGCCGGCATCGCGAGCCGGCGCGGCCGTGCTCGGCAAGGGCTGGTTCGGGAGTCGAGGCAGCGCTTGTTCCGCGCTCCGTGTTCCGACCCCGGGGCCGGGCTCGGGCTGCACTTCCGGCGCGGTGGGTGCGGTGGCCTCGGCCGCCGGCGGCGACGCCGCCGGAGCGCCAAGCTCCTGCCGCTGCGATGGCGGCGGCGGAACGGGAGGCGCTGACACTTTCTGCCCGGCATCGACCGATGGGGTGCTCGCCGGTGGCAGCGGCGCCGTCGCCGGCGGCGCGCTTGGCACGGGTTCGCCCGACGGCACCGCGAGGCCCGCCGGTACGCCGGGGGACAGCACCGTAGTGGCAGCGCGCGGGGTCGGCGGCAGTGGCCCGAGCAGGGCTGGATCGACGCGCAAAGGCGGCAGGCTGTCGCCGGCGGCATGGCCACCGGCGAGGGCGAGCAGCGCCGCCAGGCCGAGCTTCCCGCGCCGATTGCCGTGCTTGTTTCGAGGCATGCCGCTCCGCTTTCGCCGCCCCCGCCGCAGCAGGGCGGCAGGCGAATGTTAAAATGCGCGATTCTAACATTAGCCGTTCGCCCGGCCGCCGCCGCATTCATGGAAAGACAGCGTCTCCTCGAAACCTGGCTCGCCGATCTCCTGCCGGGCCGCGGCTTCTCCCTGGCCCCGGCCTCGGCCGACGCCAGCTTCCGGCGCTATTTTCGCGCCACTCTCGACGACGGCGCGACGCGGATCGTCATGGATGCCCCGCCGCAGCACGAGGATTGTCGCCCGTTCCTGCACGTGGCCGCGCTGCTGCGCGGCGCCGGACTCAACGCGCCGGAAATATTGGCCCAGGATCTCGACCGCGGCTTCCTCCTGCTGTCCGACCTCGGCCGCCAGACTTATCTTGATGTCATAAACGACGACAATGCCGACGAATTGATGCGGCCGGCGATCGGCGCCCTGGTGCGCTGGCAGGCGGCCAGCCGCGGCGGTGAACTGCCGCCCTACGACGAGGCGCTGCTGCGCCGCGAACTGGCGCTGTTTCGCGACTGGTATTGCCACAGGCATGCCGGCTTCGCTCTGGCCGGCCACTGGGCGGACGCGCTGCAGGGCATCGAGGCGCTGCTCGTCGACAGCGCCCTCGCCCAGCCCCGGGTCTTCGTGCATCGCGACTGGATGCCGCGCAACCTGATGCTCAGCGACCCGAATCCCGGCGTTCTCGACTTCCAGGATGCGGTGTACGGCCCGATCAGCTACGACGCGATGTCCCTGTGCCGCGACGCCTTCGTCAGTTGGGACGAGGACCGCGAGATCGACTGGCTGGCGCGCTATTGGGACCAGGCGAAGCGCCGCGGGCTGCCGGTTGACTCCGACTTCGCCGAATTCTACCGGGCGGCCGAATGGATGGGCCTGCAGCGGCACATGAAGGTGCTCGGCATTTTCGCCCGGCTCAACTACCGCGACGGCAAGCCGGCCTATCTCGCCGACACACCGCGCTTCATCGGCTACGCACGCCGCGTCGCCGGCCGCTACCGGCCGCTGGCGCCGCTGCTGGAACTGCTCGACGCGCTGCAGGAGCGGGCGGCGCGGGTCGGCGACACCGCCTAGACGATCCGGCCCGCGGCCAGTCGGCGTATGCCCAGCTCCGCAATCCTAGCGCCGCGCCCTCTGCCGTCATGAAGGCCTTGATCCTCGCCGCCGGCCGCGGCGAACGGATGCGGCCGCTGACCGACACCTGCCCCAAACCCCTCCTCGAGGCCGGCGGCAAGGCGCTGATCGTCTGGCATCTGGAACGCCTGGCGGCCGCCGCCTTCAAAGACATTGTCATCAACCACGCCCATCTCGGAACAATGATCGAAGAACGCCTTGGCGACGGCCGCCGCTGGGGATTGCGCATCGCCTACTCGCCCGAATCGCGCGGGGCCCTGGAAACAGCAGGCGGCATCAATAACGCGCTGCCGCTGCTCGGCGCCGACCCCTTTCTCGTCGTCAATGCCGACATCTGGTGCGACTGGCCGCCGGAACATGCCCGGGCCCGCGGCGCGACCCTCCTGCGCCGCGGCGATCTGGCCCATCTGCTGCTCGTGGCGAACCCGCCGCACCACCCCGATGGGGACTTCAGCCTGAGCCATGACCGGGTCGGCGTCGACGGCCCGATTACACACACTTTTGCCGGCATCGGCATCTACGCCGCCGATCTGTTCGCCGGCCTGCGCCGCGGCGAACCGGCCAGGCTCGGACCGCTGCTGCGCAGTGCGGCCGCGGCCGGCCGGGTCGGCGGCGAACTCTATGGCGGCACCTGGACCGATGTCGGCACAGCGCAGCGCCTTGCCACTCTCGATGCCGAGCTGAGGCACGCCGTATAATCGGCCCATGGATATCGCACCGTTCCAGTCGCGCCGCCGGCGCCTGATCGAGCAGATGAAAGAGGGGATCGCGGTGATCCCGACCGCACCGCAACGGGTGCGGAACCGGGACTCCCATTATCCGTATCGCGCCGACAGCTATTTCCAGTACCTGACCGGATTCACGGAACCCGACGCGGTTCTCGTGCTGATCGCCGGGGCCCAGCCGAAGTCCTCGCTGTTCTGCCGGCAAAAGGACGTCGAGCGGGAAATCTGGGACGGTTTCCGCTGGGGTCCCGCTGCGGCCCTCGAGGCCTTCGGCTTCGACGAGGCGCACCCGGTCGGCCAGCTCGACGCGATCCTGCCCGAACTCCTCGCCGACCAGCCGACGCTCCACTACACACTCGGCAACGACGAAAACTGGGACGCGCGCATCAGTGCGGCGCTGAACGCGGTCCGCGCCCAGGCCCGCAGCGGCAAGCGCACGCCGGCCGAGATTCGCGACGTGCGCGTGCCGATCGATGAAATGCGCCTGATCAAGGACGAAACCGAGCTGGCGACGATGCGGCGCGCCGCCGCCATCTCGGCCGCGGCACATCGCCGCGCGATGCGCTTCGTCGTGCCCGGCCGCAACGAATACGAAGTCGAGGCCGAGCTGATCCACGAATTCCGCCGCCACGGCAGCCAGGCGCCGGCCTATACCAGCATTGTCGCCGGCGGCGCCAACGCCTGCGTGCTCCACTATGTGGGCAACGACCGCCGCCTCGACGACGGCGACCTGGTGCTGATCGATGCCGGCTGCGAACTCGATGGCTATGCTAGTGACATAACGAGGGTCTTCCCCGTAGGCGGCCGCTTCAGCGGCCCGCAGGCCGACATCTACGACTTGGTCCTCGACGCCCAGCACGCGGCCATCGCGGCGATCCGCCCCGGGGCGAGCTTCATGGCGCCGCATGAGGCCGCCGTGACCGTTCTGGCCGGCGGGATGCTCGACCTGAAGCTGCTGCTCGGCAGCGTCGACAGCATCCTTGAGACGGAAGCCTACAAGCGCTTTTTCATGCATCGCACCAGCCACTGGCTCGGCATGGATGTGCATGACGTCGGCGAATACAAGCGTGGCGGGCAATGGCGCGAGCTCGAGCCGGGCATGGTGCTGACGGTCGAACCAGGCTGCTACATTCGCCCGGCCGACGGCGTGCCGCCGGCCTTCTGGAATATCGGGGTGCGTATCGAGGATGACGTTGTCGTAAGTGCGGATGGATGCGAAATGCTCACGGCGGCGGCACCGAAGAGCATTGCCGATATCGAAGCGTGGATGCGCGAGCGGGACGATGACTGACGCTGCCGCGCCAGCGACCGTGGCCATCGTCGGCGGCGGGCCCGTCGGCATGGCCTTGGCCCTGGCGCTGCATCAGTCGGGAGTGCGGGCCGCCGTGTTCGATGCCCGCGCCCGCGGTGCCGCCGCCGGCGACCCCCGCGTTCTGGCCCTTGCCCACGGCTCCCGGCTGACCCTTGAAGCCCTCGGCCTGTGGCGGGGCTTGGCCGCGACGCCGATCGAGACCATCCACATTTCGCAGCGCGGCGGCTTCGGCCGAACCCGCCTGCGCGCTGCCGACTACGGCATTCCCGCGCTGGGCTATGTGATCGGTGTCGGCGACCTGTCCAGCCGCCTGGCCCGGGCACTTGATGCCAACGGAATAGAGTATCGCGGACTGTGCCGGGCCCTATCGGCCGAGACGACCGCCGACGGCGTGGCGTTGCGCTTCCAGGGCGGCGATACGGCCACGGCCCGCCTGGTCGCCTGGGCTGAGGGCGCAATCGACGACCCGGACGCCGAAGTCCGCGATTACGGTCAGCAGGCGACGATCTGCAGCGCCGAGACCGCCGAGCCCCATTGCGCAACGGCCTACGAGCGATTCACCAACGCCGGACCGTTGGCAGCCTTACCGCACGATAACGGTTGGTCGATCGTTTTCACGACCGGAGACGACGAAGCGCGCGCCCTCGCCACCCTCGCGGACGCCGCATTCATCGCCTGTCTGCAGGAGCGCTTCGGTCGCCGCCTGCACTTCACCGCCGTCGGGCCGCGCCGCGCCTATCCGCTGGCGCTGCGGCGACGGCGCGACCCGATCGGAAGGAGACAAGTGTGGGTCGGCAACGCGGCGCAGACACTTCATCCCGTCGCCGGACAGGGATTCAACCTGGCATTGCGGGACATCTGGGAACTGACGCGGCGCGTCGCATCGGCCTGCGACGCCAGCGCCGACCCCGGCGCGCCCGACGTCCTCGAGGCCTACCGGCGCGGCCGGCGCCTTGACCGCCGCGCGGCAATCGGCTTCACCGATGGTCTGGTGCGCCTCTTCGGCAGTGGCCTGCCGCCCCTGCGCACCGCGCGCGGCCTGGGTTTGCTGGCGCTCGACCTGATGCCGCCGCTGCGCGATTTCGTCGCCAAGCGGATGATGTTCGGCGCACGCGCTTGGCCTTGAAAAAAAAAGCGCAACCAACGAGGCTGCGCTGAATCCACTCCAATGGAGAAGGGTGGAGGAGACACCGGGCAAATGCCGCGCCATAATTTCCGCCACCGTTTCCGGCGCCAGCTGCAGCATCCAGTCGCAGCCATTCTTGCACATCGCTTGGCGCGTTGCAAGGAATCTTGTGCGGTGCATCAAATTGCAATCACTTATGCCGGCCAACTCTATAACTTTCGTTATATAAGACTGGTTTGTATGATTATTTCAGGTTGCACCGCGATCCGCTCCGGCCCCGGTCCGGGCCGTAAGTTGGCGCTCAAAGGCGTTGCGGCATTGCAACGCACAATGCGAATCGCAACGCGGTGCCGGACTGCGGCGGACCCGACGAACGAGAGGAACTAGCATGGAATGCAGGGTGAAGTGGCACGACGGCATGAGCTTCGTCGCCGAGACAGGCAGTGGCCACATGGTGGCGATGGACGGGGCTCCGGATGCCGGGGGGCGCAATCTGGCGCCGCGGCCGATGGAAATGGTGCTGGCCGGGACCGGCGGCTGCACCGCATTCGACGTCGTGCTGATCCTGCAACGCAGCCGCCAGGAGGTGACCGGCTGCGAGGTCAAGCTGACTGCCGACCGCGCCGACAGCGATCCCAAGGTATTTACCAGTATCCACTATCACTTCATCGTCACCGGGCGCGGACTGAAGCCCGAAACGGTCGAACGGGCGATCAAGCTGTCCGCGGAAAAATATTGCTCGGCGTCCATCATGCTCGCCAAGACCGCCGCGACGAGCCACACTTGGGAAATCAGGGAGACCTAGCCGGCGTCAGACATAGTAGGCCACGGACGTCATCGCCATTGATGACATTCTCATGGAGAGCCTGACGAGCCCGGGCAGTTCCCGGGCACCGAGACGGCGCGCCGTGTCGGCGTGGCGTATCTCGTCGAGCTTCATTTGTTCAAGGATCGCCCACGAACGTCGGTCGGCCGCCGGCAAACGCGCCAGGTGTCCCTGCAGATGCCCTTCGACCTGGCGTTCGGTCTCGGCGAGGAAGCCGAGATTCCAGGCATCGCCGAACTTTCCGGCGAGGACGCCGACGGACAGCGCGCCGCAATACCAGAGGGGATTGAGCAGGCTCTTGCGCCCACCCAGTTCGGCGATCCTGCGTTCGGTCCAGTGCAGATGCTCGGTCTCTTCCCAGGCCGCCTGCTCAAGGGCCCGGCGGATGGCCGGATCCCGCGAGCTCAGCGCCTGGCCCTGATAGAGGGCCTGGGCGCAAATTTCGCCGCAATGGTTGACGCGCATCAGTGCCGCCGAGCGGCGCCGCTCTTCGGCGTCGAGTTCGCCGTCCACCTCGTCGCCACCCGGAACTTGGCGCACCGTCGGAGCCGGCGCGAACAAGGTCCGCAGCACCTTGTCGACTTCGACGATGATTCGATCGATCATGGCAATGCCTCCTGTCGCGGCCGGGCCGCTCACTGCTTACCGGTAGATGGACGACCCGGGAACGTCCGGATGGATGCCGCGCCGCAAGGCGTTGCGTCCCTCTTCGGTGCCGGCGATCGATGTCCCGGAGGGGCAGAAGAAGTCGCGGTTCAGGGTGCTCAGATAGCCGTTGACGGCCTTGCGTTCGATCCGCCGCCAGGTTTCGTCGCGTGCCCGCACCCAGGCGCCGGCCTGACCCGTCGCATAGATCCGGTATTCGCCCGTGGCACAGCGAATGCCCTCGAAGCTGACGTTGGTCGCACCACCGGCAGTCCGCACGACGAGCGCGTAGCGCACGACGCCGTCATTGCCCGGGGCGATGCTCGTGCCATCGACAAAGAAGCGATTCGTCGAGGCGGTCACGGCGAATTCGATCAATCCGTCGTCACGGGGAAATGGCGGCAGCTTGACGTCGCCTTCTGCCCACTGCGGAGCGTCGGGCTCGTCCAAATTGCGGAAGTGCAGGTCGGCCACCGCCGGCATCGGCAGCGCCGCGACGAGCAGCAGCACCAGCGTCCGCATGATCCGGCGCGCCATTTCAGCCGGCCTCCTCGACATCGGGTCGCTGCGACGGCCGCGGCTCGGCGCGATGGAAGAGGTGGCGCGCCAGTTCGGCCAGGGCCCGGGAATAGACGTCGCGTTTGAAATCGATGACCGCTTCGAGCGGTACCCAGTAGTCGCTCCAACGCCAGGCATCGAATTCGGGATGCTCGGACGAGCGCAGGCTGACGTCGCTGTCGCGCCCGACCAGACGCAGCAGGAACCAGATCTGTTTCTGCCCCTTGTAGGTGGCCCGCCACTCGCGGCGGATCCACTGTTTCGGCACTTCGTAGCGCAACCAGTCGCGCGTGCGGCCGAGGATGCGGACATGCTCGGGGAGTAGTCCGACCTCCTCCTGAAGTTCGCGGAACATCGCCTGCTCGGGCGTCTCACCCTTCTTGATGCCCCCTTGCGGAAACTGCCAGGAATGCTCGCGGATCCGCTTGCCCCAGAAAACCTCGTTGCGGCTGTTGGCCAGAATGATGCCGACGTTCGGGCGATAGCCTTCACGGTCAAGCATGGTGCTGCCTTCGAATGTTGCGTTACGGACCATTCTTCCATATTTCCCGAGGCGTGGAAAGCGCGGCCGGGCCGGCGACCGCGGTAGAATCGCCGCTTTCGAGCGACGGATCGAGCCATGCGAGCCACGCAGTATTTCATCGCCACCCTCAAGGAGGCGCCGGCCGACGCGGAGATCGTTTCCCACCGGTTGATGCTGCGCGCGGGCCTCGTCAAGCGATTGGCCGGCGGCATCTACACCTGGATGCCGATGGGATTGCGGGTGCTGCGCAAGGTCGAGGCGGTCGTGCGCGAGGAAATGGATCGCGCCGGCGCCATCGAACTGCTGATGCCGGCCGTGGTGCCCGCCGAACTCTGGCAGGAAACCGGGCGCTGGGAAAAATACGGGCCCGAATTGCTGCGCTTCAAGGACCGCCACCAGCGTGATTTCGTCATCGGCCCGACCCACGAGGAAGTCATCACCGACGTGGCGCGCCGCGAAATCAAGAGCTATCGGCAGCTGCCGCGGCACTTCTACCAGATCCAGACCAAGTTTCGCGACGAGATCCGGCCACGCTTCGGCGTCATGCGCGGCCGCGAATTCCTGATGAAGGACGGCTACTCGTTCCACGCCAGCTTCGCCGACCTGGAGCGCGAATACCGCAACATGCACGACGCCTATTCGCGGATCTTTTCGCGCCTCGGCTTGAGCTTCCGCGCCGTTGCGGCCGATACCGGCTCGATCGGTGGCACCGGCTCGCACGAATTCCATGTCCTCGCCGACTCGGGCGAGGATGCCATCGCCTTTTGTCCGAACTCCGACTATGCGGCCAATGTCGAACTCGCCGAGGCCATGGCGCCGGCGGTGCCGCGCGGCGCGGCGACGCAGCCGCTGACCAAGGTGGCAACGCCAAACAAGGTCCGCTGCGAAGACGTCGCCGCCTTCCTCAAGCTGCCGCTCGAGCAGACGGTCAAGGCCATCGCCGTGATGCACGATGACGATGGCAAGCGTGAATTTTCGCTGCTGCTGCTGCGCGGCGACCACAGTCTCAACGAGATCAAAGTCGCCAAGCTGCCCGGCCTCGATCCCTTCCGCTTCGCCAGCGATGCCGAAGTCGAGGAATTCCTCGGCTGCAAGCCCGGCTACATCGGCGCCGTCGGCGTCGGCGCCATGGTTCGCATCATCGCCGATCGGACCGTGGCCCAGATGAGCGATTTCGTCTGCGGCGCCAACCAAGCCGGCTATCACCTGACCGGCGCCAACTGGGGCCGCGACCTGCCCGAACCGGCCATGGTGGCCGATATCCGCAACGTCGTAGCCGGCGATAGGTCGCCCGACGACAAGGGGACGCTGGAGCTTTGCCGCGGCATCGAGGTCGGACACATCTTCCAGCTGCGCAGCAAGTACGCGCAGGCCATGAAGTGCAGCTTCCTCGACGAGCAGGGACAGCCGCAAGTCATGGAAATGGGTTGTTACGGCATTGGCGTGTCGCGGATCGTCGGCGCCGCCATCGAACAGAATTTCGATGACAGAGGAATAACCTGGCCGACGGCGATGGCACCGTTCGAAGTGGCCATCGTGCCGATGGGCTACGGCAAATCCGAGCTCGTGCGCCAAGCCGCCGACCACCTCTACGCCGATCTTGTCGCCGTGGGCATCGACGCCATCCTCGACGACCGCGACGAACGGCCCGGAGTGATGTTCGCCGACTGGGAGCTGATCGGCGTGCCGCACCGGATCGTCGTCGGCGAGCGCGGTCTCAAGGACGGCAGGCTCGAATACAAGGGCCGGCGCGACGCCGAGGCGACGATGCTTCCGAGCGGGGAAGCCGTCGGCTTTCTTCGCGAGCGTCTGTGCGGCCGGGTTTCCTGATCGCTGCGGCGGTGAGCCTCTGGGCCGGCATGGTGTACGCCGGCACGCAGCGCTACGAACCGCTCTCCGCCAGCGTCCAGGCTGCTTTGCACGCCTCGGTGGCCGACCGGGCGTCGCCCGAGCCGCAGTTCCCGAGCCTCGAGGAGAAGGTCAACTGGCTGACCGAGATGTCCCGGCGACTGCAGGCGCGCATGCCCGACCGCGACGGCCGGCTGGAATTCCTCAAGACCGTCTATTACGAGGCCAAGCGGGCCGGCCTCGACCCCCAGTTCGTGCTCGGGCTGATCCAGGTCGAGAGCAACTTTCGCAAATATGCCGTGTCGCCGGCCGGCGCCCGCGGCTACATGCAGGTGATGCCCTTCTGGGTGACGCAGATCGGCCTCCGCGAACACAATCTCTTCCATCTGCGCATGAACCTGCGCTATGGCTGCACGATCGTGCGCCACTACATCGACTTCGAGCACGGCAATCTGTTCCGGGCGCTGGGGCGCTACAACGGCAGCCTCGGCCAAGCCGAATACCCGAACCTGGTCCGCGCCGCCTGGGAGCGGAACTGGGCTTGGAAGGCCGCGCCGACGGCAACGGCGGTGCGCTGATCAGCGCATGCCCGGCATCATGCCCTTCATCCCGCGCATCAGCTTCTGCATGCCGCCTTTCGAGAACTGCTTCATCATTTTCTGCGTTTGCTCGAATTGACCGAGCAGGCGATTGACCTCCTGCACGGCCACTCCCGAACCGGTCGCGATACGCCGTTTGCGACTGGCCTTGATGATCTCGGGCCGGATCCGCTCGGCGGGAGTCATCGAGTCGATGATGCCTTCGAGGCGCCGGATCGTCTTGTCCTCGACGGCGCCGCCCGCCTGCTGCGCGGCCTGGGCGAACTGGGCCGGCAGTTTCTCGAGCAGCCCGGAGAGGCCGCCCATATTGCGCATCTGGCCGATCTGCGCCTTGAAGTCGTTGAGGTCGAAGCCCTTGCCGGACTTCATTTTCCTGACGAAATCGGCGGCCTTGTCCTGGTCGACAGTGCGCTGCGCCTCCTCGACGAGGCCGACGATGTCGCCCATGCCGAGGATGCGCGCGGCCATGCGCTCGGGATGGAATTCCTCGAGGCCGGTGAGCTTCTCGCCGATGCCGGCATACTTGAGCGGCTTGCCGGTGACGTGGCGGACCGACAACGCCGCGCCGCCGCGGGCATCGCCGTCGAGCTTGGTCAGGATCACGCCGGTCAGCGGCAGCGCCTCGTTGAAGGCCTTGGCAGTGTTCACCGCATCCTGGCCGAGCATGGCGTCGACAACGAACAGGGTCTCGATCGGCTTGAGCAGGGCCTCGAGTTCGGTGATCTCGGCCATCATCGCCGCGTCGATGGCCAGCCGGCCGGCACTGTCCACCAGAAGCACGTCGTGGTAGTGCTTCTTTGCGTAGTCCAAAGCCGCAAGGGCGATGTCGGCGGGCTTTTGGCCGGCCGAGGAGGGGAAGAATTCGATTCCGGCCTGGGCGGAGACGGCCTTCAGCTGTTCGATCGCCGCCGGCCGATAGACGTCGCAACTGACGGCCAGCACCTTTTTCTTGTGGCGTTCCTTGAGCAGCTTGCCGAGCTTGCCAGTGCTGGTGGTCTTGCCGGCGCCCTGCAACCCGGCCATCAGGATCACCGCCGGGGGCTGCGTGGCCAGATTGAGGCCGGTGTGGGCGCCACCCATCAACTCGGTGAGTTCGCGGTGTACGACGCCGACCAGCGCCTGCCCCGGCGTCAACGAGCCGACGACCTCGTGGCCGACGGCCTTTTCCTTGACCCGGGCGATGAAATCCTTGACGACGGGCAAGGCCACGTCGGCCTCGAGCAGCGCCAGGCGGACCTCGCGGAGCATCTCCTGAATATTGTCGTCGGTCAGGCGCGCCTGGCCGCGCAGGGTCTTGACGACTTTGGCCAGACGTTGGGTCAGGTTGTCGAGCATGGCGAAATATGAAAAAGGGGAATACGGTAGACTGGCGAGAATGACGATTCTACTGCATCCGTATTTGCTGCATTTCCTTGCCACGTCGCTTTACGCCGGCCTCGCCGGGCACTTCTGGCTGACGCGCTGGCGCGGTGCCGCCCTCGCCCAGCCGACCCGTGGCCTGCATACCTGGGAACGTGGCGTGTTGCTCGGGGCCATGGCCATCCACGGCGTGTCGCTTGGCGAAGAGATCTTCTTCGGCGGCGCCATGCACTTCAGCTTCAGCATCGCCCTGTCGCTGATGATGTGGCTGGCGGTGGCGATGTACTGGATCGAGAGCCTCTATACCCGCCTCGAGGGCTTGCAGATGCTCGCGATGCCGCTGGCGGCGGTCTGCGTGGCGATGCCGGCGATCTTTCCCGAACAACACCTGCTGGCCAACGCGGATTCCTTCGCCTTCCGCGCCCATTTCCTGATGGCGATGCTGGCCTACAGTCTGTTCACCCTGGCCGCGTTGCACGCCGTGCTGATGGCCGCCGCCGAAAAGCGCCTGCACAAGGGTCGCCTGTCGCGGGCCCTGGCGAGCCTGCCACCGCTGCTGACGATGGAAGCGCTGCTGTTCCGGCTGATCCACATCGCCTTCGCCCTGCTGACGGCGACCTTGATCTCCGGCATCTTCTTTTCCGAGGCCCTGTTCGGCAAGCCGCTGCCCTTCAACCACAAGACGGTTTTCGCCATCCTTTCTTGGGTCATTTTCGCGCTGCTCCTGACCGGCCGGCATTTCCGCGGCTGGCGTGGCCGCCTGGCCCTGCGCTGGACCCTGACCGGGTTCGTCGCCCTGCTGCTGGCCTATGTCGGCAGCCGCTTCGTGCTGGAAGTGCTGCTCGGCCGAGTCTCCTGAGCGTGGACGATATTCCCTTGTCGTGGCAATTCGCCGCGCTGGGCGTCCTCTTCGTTTTGTCCGGCTTCTTCGCCATGGCGGAAACCGCCATGATGGCCGTCAATCGGCACAAGCTGAGGCATCAGGCGGACAACGGCCATCGCGGCGCCCGGTTGGCCCTGGCCCTCCTGGGCCGCGTCGACCGGCTGATCAGCGTGATCCTGCTCGGCAACACCCTGGTCAATGCCGCCGCCGCGATGCTGACCGGCCACATCGCTTTCGACCTGTTCGGCGAGGAGAAATGGACGCTCGAGGCCGGGACGCTGTTCGTCACCTTCTGCCTCCTGGTGTTTTCCGAAATCACGCCCAAGGTCGTCGGCGCCACCTATCCGGAATGGCTGACGCCGCGCATCAGCTTCTTGCTGGCGCCGCTGCTGCGCGTCGCCTACCCGATCATCTGGTTCGTCAATCTGTTCGTCCGCGCGCTGCTTCACCTGTTCCGCCTGCAGCCGAAGCCGGGCCACGAGACGCCGCGCCTGTCGCCCGAAGAGCTGCGCGCGCTGGTCCTGGAATCGGGGCATTTCATACCGCAGCGCCACCAGGGCATCCTCGTCAATCTCTTCGACCTCGAGCATGTGACGGTCGAAGACATCATGACGCCACGCGGCGAAATCGAAGGCATCGACATCGATGCGCCGATCGAGGCCATCCACCAGCAACTGGCCAGCAGCTACCACACCCGCCTGCCCGTGTTCGACGCCGAGCCGGGCAATGTCGTCGGCATCCTGCACCAGCGCCGCCTGCTGTCGCGCATCATCGGCGGCGGCGTCGATCATGCGGCGCTCCGCGAACAACTGGTGGCCCCCTATTTCATCCCGGCCGCCACGCAGGTCTACGACCAGCTCGGCTACTTCCAGGAGAACCGCCAGCGGCTGGGCCTGGTCGTCGACGAGTACGGCGAGATCCAGGGACTTGTGACGGTCGAGGACATCATCGCGGAGATCATCGGCAAATTCGCCACCGGCATGCTCGAGGCCGGGGAACCCACCTGGAGCGACGACGGCAGCGTCCTCGTCGACGGCAGCCGCAGCCTGCGCGAGCTCAATCGCCACCTCGGCCTGCACCTGCCGCTGGACGGTCCCAAGACGCTGAACGGACTGCTCCTCGAATACCTCGAGGAGATTCCCGACGCCGGTGTCGGTGTACGCATCGACGGCACCCGCATGGAAATCGTCCACGCCCAGGACCGCAAGGTCCGCGGCGTCCGCATTTTTCGCCCCGACCCGGCCGAAGAGCTGTAGTGGACGGCCGACAGGGGCGGCCGGGCAGCGCCGTGAAATCTTTACAAACCGACGCCGGGCGGGCATGATCGGCCGACCACCCCGGCATAACACGGATCGGCGACAGACTCGGCAATCGCATGGCGGCGTCACTGCAGACCAACCTTAGCGGGCTCGCCCGCGCCCTCGTACAGCAAGGGCGACTCAGAGAAGTCGAGGCCGTGGCGCTCGCCGAGCAGGCGCCGGCCAACAACGGCGGTTTCGTTGGCCAACTGATCGGCAGCGGCCGCATGAAAGCTCGCGAGATCGCTACCTTCGCGGCCGAAACCTTCGGTTACTCGGCTCTTGATCTTGCCGCTTTCGACGAGGCGCAAATCCCGGCCAACGCCATCGATCGCAAGCTGATGCAGACCCACCAAGTGGTCGCGTTGCTGAAACGCGGCAACCGCATCGCCGTAGCCGTCGCCGACCCGACCAACCTGCGCGCCCTTGATGAAGTCCGATTCCAGACAGGGCTTTCAGTCGATCCTGTGATCGTCGACGGCGACAAGCTGGCGGCCCTGGTGGCCCGTCTCGTCGAGACTCCCGAAACCTCGATTCGGGAATACGCGGACGAAGATCTCAACCTCCAGTTCGAGGCCGAGGAATCGGCCGAGGCGGCCGCCGCGGCGAGCACCGAAGTGGACGATGCCCCGGTCGTGCGCTTCATCCAGAAGGTCCTCCACGACGCCATCGCCGAGGGTTCGTCCGATATCCATTTCGAGCCTTACGAAAAGTACTACCGCGTGCGCTACCGTACCGACGGCGTGTTGCGCGAAATCGTCCAGCCGCCGCTGATCATCAAGGAAAAGATCGCCTCGCGGATCAAGGTCATCTCGCGCCTCGATATTTCCGAAAAGCGGGTGCCCCAGGACGGGCGCATGAAGCTGGTGCTGTCCAAGACCAAGGCCATCGATTTCCGCGTGTCCACCTTGCCGACGCTGCACGGCGAAAAAATCGTCATGCGCATCCTCGACGCCAGTTCGGCGATGCAGGGTATCGAAGCCCTCGGCTACGAGCCCGCACAGCGCGATACCTTGCAGGCGGCAATCCACCGTCCCTACGGCATGGTTCTGGTTACAGGCCCCACCGGCAGCGGCAAGACGGTGTCGCTCTACACCTGCCTCAATCTGCTCAACCAGCCCGGCGTCAACATTTCCACCGCCGAGGATCCGGCCGAAATCAATCTTCCCGGCATCAATCAGGTCAATGTCAATGACAAGGCCGGCCTGACCTTCGCGGCAGCACTTAAGTCCTTCCTGCGCCAGGATCCCGACGTCATAATGGTCGGCGAGATCCGCGATTTGGAAACGGCGGAAATCTCGATCAAGGCGGCGCAGACTGGTCATATGGTGCTGTCGACGCTGCATACCAACGATGCGCCGACGACTTTGACGCGGCTGCAGAACATGGGTATCGCTCCCTTCAACATCGCCTCGAGCGTCATCCTGATCACCGCCCAGCGCCTGGCGCGACGCCTCTGCTCCTGCAAGAAGCCGGTCTCGATCCCGGTCGAAGCGCTGCTGCAGGCCGGGTTCACCGAAGAGGATGTCGATGGCTTGCAGCTGTTCGGGCCGGGCGGCTGCGAGCGCTGCAAGGGATCCGGCTACAAGGGCCGCGTCGGCATCTATCAGGTCATGCCCGTTACCGAAGAAATCGGCCGCATCATCATGACCGGCGGCAACGCCTTGGACATCGCCGAGCAGGCCCACCGCGAGGGCGTCAGGGACCTGCGCCAGTCCGGCTTGCTCAAGGCCAGCCAGGGCGTCACCTCGCTCGAGGAAGTGCTCGCCACCACCAACGAATAAAGCAGGGAATCAGGGGAATAGAAATGGCCACCGCCGTCAAAGCGCGCAAGAAGCCGGTCCACAAGGTCAGGGAGTTCAACTTTCTCTGGGAGGGCCGGGACAAGTCGGGCAAGACGCTGCGCGGCGAGATGCGCGCCGCCGGCGAAGCCTTGGTGCAGTCCACGCTGCGCCGTCAGGGCATCGCCGTATCCAAGCTCAAGAAGCAGAAGTTTGCGCACGGCGGCACGATCACCGAGAAGGACATCTCCCTCTTCACACGCCAGATGGCGACGATGATGAAGGCCGGGGTACCGCTGCTCCAGTCCTTCGACATCGTCAGCAAGGGGGCGCGCAATGCCGCCCTCGGCAAGCTCCTGACCGACATCAAGACCGACGTCGAAACCGGTTCCAGCCTCAACCAAGCGTTCCGCAAGTATCCCCTGCATTTCGACGCCCTGTACTGCAATCTCGTTCAGGCCGGCGAACAGGCCGGCATTCTCGACAACCTGCTCGACCGCCTGGCGACCTACAAGGAAAAGATTCTCGCCATCAAGGGCAAGATCAAATCGGCGATGTTCTATCCGATCGCGGTCATCATCGTTGCCTTCATCATCACGGCGGTCATCATGATTTTCGTGATCCCGCAATTCAAGTCGGTATTCACCAGTTTCGGCGCCGACCTGCCGGCGCCGACGCTGGTGGTCATCGCCTTGTCGGACGCCTTCGTCGCCACTTGGCACATCATGGTGGTGGTCATCGGTGGCGGCATCTACGCCTTCTTCTACTTCTGGAAGCGGTCGGCGCCGATGCAGGCGGTGATGGACCGCCTGATCCTGCGCTTGCCGGTCTTCGGCGAAGTCATCCGCAAGGCGACGATCGCCCGCTGGACGCGGACCCTGGCCACGATGTTCGCTGCTGGCGTGCCGCTCGTCGAAGCCCTCGAATCGGTCGGCGCGGCGTCGGGCAATCATGTCTATAAGACCTCGACGCGGCAGATCCAGGCCGACGTCAGCACCGGCACCAGCCTGACCGTCGCGATGCAGAATGCCAATGTCTTTCCGAGCATGGTCGTGCAGATGACGGCCATCGGCGAGGAGTCCGGGCAGTTGGACAACATGCTGTCGAAGATCGCCGACTTCTACGAGGCTGAAGTCGACGATGCCGTCGCCGCCCTGTCGAGCCTGATGGAGCCGATGATCATGGTGGTGCTGGGCGTTCTGATCGGCGGCATCGTCATCGCCATGTACCTGCCGATCTTCAAGCTCGGCTCGGTCGTCGGATGATCGCCGGCATCGCCGAGACCGGCGGGGTCACGGCCTTGTGCGCGGTTGTCGGCCTCGCCGTCGGCAGTTTCCTGAACGTCGTCATCCACCGCTTGCCGCGGATGATGGAACGCAGTTGGCGGGCCGAATGCGCCGAGCTGCGTGGCGAGCCGACGCCGGCCGAAGAGCCGTTCAATCTGGCCACGCCGCGCTCGCGCTGCCCGCAGTGCGGCCACCCGATCGGCGCCCTGGAAAACATTCCCGTCGTCAGCTGGCTGCTGCTGCGCGGGCGCTGCCGTGCTTGCGGCAAGCGAATCTCGATCCGTTATCCCCTCGTTGAAACCGCCGCTGCCGTCCTCAGCGGCTATGCGGCCTGGCAGTTCGGGCCCACGCTGGCGGCCGCCGCTGCCCTGGTCTTCGTCTGGGCGATGATCGCCCTGGCCGGCATCGATTTCGATACCCAGCTCCTTCCCGACGCGATCACCCAACCGCTGCTCTGGGCCGGACTGCTGTTCAGTCTGGCCGGCACCTACACCGACATGCAAAGCGCCGTGATCGGCGCCGCGGCCGGCTACCTGTCGCTGTGGCTGGTCTATTGGGCCTTCAAGCTGGTCACCGGCAAGGAAGGCATGGGGCACGGCGATTTCAAGCTGCTCGGCGCGATCGGCGCCTGGCTCGGCTGGCAGATGCTGCCCCTGACCATCCTCGTCTCGTCCTTCGTCGGCGCCGTCGTCGGCATCGGCCTGATCGCCTTCTCCCGCCACGGCCGCGACACACCGATCCCCTTCGGCCCCTACCTGGCCGCCGCGGGCGTCGTCGCCCTGTTCTGGGGCAGGACCCTGACGACCGCCTATCTGCATCTGACCTAAGCATTGAAAAGCGGGCCTGCCGCCCTCATCTTTTCTTCGGCGATGCCGCCGGTCTGGTGCAGGGCCGGAGCATCAAATGCTCGGTAATCCCAAGACATGGGCAAGATAGCCCGGATTCCAGGCGGCGGTCTTTCGTTTTTTCGGGAGACTTAGTTTGCGCGAGGTATCGGCGCGAAAGAGATTGAGGGCGAGGCG